>ERZ856578.1118-NODE-1118-length-52333-cov-27.323504_pt1 | contig 52333 bp, 54 predicted proteins | sample MGYA00514384_ERZ856578 | MGnify/ENA primary metagenome ERZ856578 (study PRJEB29103, sample SAMN06111958) | human gut metagenome | biome: human gut; feature: ankylosing spondylitis patient; material: healthy_person | host: Homo sapiens | place: China:Hangzhou...
AGATTACAAATCACGTGCTCTGGCCAACTGAGCTAAAGAGGCATTCAGTATTTCTGTTTTGCGAGTGCAAAGGTAGTTATTATTTCTAATCTCGCAATAGGGGAGGGTGTTTTTTTATATACTTTTTTTCATCTTTCTTTTCAAATACAATCTATCTCCCTGATTAATAATAAGAAAAGATTAGACATTTTTTTAAGAAAAATAGTAGAAGTGAAAATAAATTCTTATTTTGCCGACTCATATAATATCACTTAATCTAAAATCTATTATCATGAGCATTAACAGAAGACAATTTTTAAGAAGATCATTGGCGGGAAGTGCAGCTATTGTTGTAGGCAAAGAGATGAATGCTGCCAATACGCCGGTCAGCGGGAGTTCTTTTTCACAGACAGAAGACCTGTCTCCCCCGGCCAAAGGAAAATCTGTTTTAGGACTGCGTTGTAAACCATTGAGTACCGTCCGTATCGGTGTTGTCGGTCTGGGAAGAGGGGCAGGCGCCGTAGAGCGTATGGCACAGATCGAGGGAACGGAGATTGTGGCTATCTGTGATCTGAATCCCGAACGGATTGAGAATAGCCAGAAAACACTTAAAAACAGTAACCGGAAAGAAGCAGTCGCATATACCGGAGAAGAAGACTGGAAGAAAATGTGCGAACGCGATGATATCGACCTGATTTATAATGCCACCCCTTGGGAGTTGCACGTGCCTATCGCCCTTTATGCCATGGATCATGGAAAACATGTTGCCATCGAAGTGCCGGCTGCGCTAACGGTAAAGGATTGTTGGGCGTTGGTCGACAAGGCCGAAGAAACGCAGCTTCATTGCATGATGCTTGAAAATTGTTGTTACGATTTCTTTGAATTGGCCACATTGAATATGGCCCGCCAGGGATTGCTGGGAGAAATTATTCATACCGAAGGCGCTTATATCCACGACCTGAGAGGCTCGAAGTTTAAAGGCTATTATAAACATTGGCGCCTGGAATACAGTAAATACCATACCGGAAACCCGTATCCAACACATGGACTCGGCCCGATTGCCCAGATTCTGGGAATCAACCAGGGAGACCGGATGGATTACCTGTCATCTGTTTCGACCAACCAGTTCGGCCTGGCTCTTTGGGCGAAGGAAAATCTGAAAGATGACGAACGTATCACCCAATCGGAACGGTATGCCCTGGGGGATATGAATACGACCATTATCCATACTGTGAACGGCAAGTCTATCATGATTCAGCATGATACGACATCGCCCCGTCCTTATTCCCGTATCCATCTGGTGCAGGGAACGAAAGGGATGGCTGTTAAATATCCGGAGCAGAAGGTGGCTGTACAGCCAGATACGCATTCTTTCCTGAAAGAAGGGCCTCAAAAGGAAGTGATGGCGGATTATGAACACCCGCTGAGCAAATACATCGGCGAACGGGCAAAGAAAGTCGGTGGTCACGGTGGTATGGACTTTATCATGGACTGGCGTCTTATCTATTGCCTGCGTAACGGTTATCCGCTGGATCAGAGTGTGTACGATGCGGCTGCCTGGTCGTGTATCGTCGAGTTGAGCGAACGTTCTGTCCTGAACAAGAGCTGCTCTGTGGCTGTTCCTGATTTTACCCGCGGTGCCTGGCGTGATTATAAGCCCTGGCCTGTGATTGACATGAAAGATATTTTACACGGATAAATTGTAGACAAAATAAAACTCCTGAAAGCCGGCTGCTCTTTCGATAGCCTGCACTTTCAGGAGTTCCGTAAGTAATATGATAGCATTGTTTATTTCTTCAAAAGAACTTCTTCGATAGCCTTTTTGAAATCAGCCTTGCTCATGGCACCTCTTGCCATCTGCGGTTGTTCGCCCATCGGACAGAACAGGAGGGAAGGAATGCTCCGGATGCCGAAAGAAGCTGCCAGTTCTTCTTCTTTTTCCGTATCGACCTTATAGATGTCTATTTTTCCTTCATATTCGCCTGCCAGCTCTTCCAGGATAGGGGCAATCATTTTACAAGGACCGCACCAGGTAGCGAAGAAATCGACGATACAAGGTTTGTCACCCTCGTATATCCATTTATCGGGACTTGCTTCATAATTGGCTACTTTACTCAGAAATTCTTGTTTTGTCAACTCTTTTACTTTCATGATTCTAACTCCTTATTGTTTAGTTATTATTTCTCTTTCTATTTTACATAACAAAGTTACGACCTTATATGCTTGTAACTGTTTGCTGTATTTCCTTAATAATTGACATTTTTCCCTTGGGGTGATCGGTAAACAAAAAGCCGTTCGGAGAACATTTCCCCCGGACGGCCTTATCTGGTTTAAATCACACTACTTATTAATATCAATATCTTTCGCCAACGGCATCCCAATCAACGATATTCCATAAGGCATTCAGATGATCGGGACGGCGGTTCTGGTAATCCAGGTAATAAGCATGTTCCCATACATCGAATCCCAGGAGAGGAACCAGTCCGTGTGCAACGGGGTTGCTGCCGTTTGGCTCTTTGGTAATTGAAAGTTTGCCGTCTTTATCTTTTGCCAGCCATACCCATCCGGAACCGAATAGACCGGCGCCTGCTGCGTTGAACTCTTTCTTGAAGTTATCGAACGAACCCCAGGTTGCTTTGATGGCTTCCGCCAGCTTTCCTTTAGGTTCGCCGCCGCCTTTGGGGGAGAACTGGGTGAAATACAAGTTATGGTTGAGTATCTGTCCGGCATTATTAAAGATAGCGCCGTCGGATTCTGCTACGATCTGTTCCAGGGGAGCGTTTTCAAACTTTGTACCCGGAATCAGGTTATTCAGGTTGTTTACGTAAGCCTGTAAATGTTTTCCGTGATGGAACTCAATTGTTGCTTTACTGATAACCGGTTCCAATGCATTTGCCGCATAAGGCAATTTAATTAATTCGAATTTCATAATTTCTTCTTTTTTATCTGTTATTTGACTACTACTATTATTACTATTATTAGTTACCAACAATAATAAACTGAGGCATAATGTAAGCATGACTAATAAGTTTTATGTTGTTTCTACTATTCTAACACGGCGGGTTTCTTATTTGTTCACCCGGAAAGCCGGTATTTCCCATCACTTTTGTCAATCGGGCGATAAGTGAAATTTATGGACGTTGGCGGAAGTCTCCGTGACGGCTGATAATTATACCTTATGCGATATACCTTAAAATAAAATGAATAATAATATGTAAAAAGCTGTTTTTTTATCATTTGTAAAGAAAATAATCCCAAAGAAGTTTCTATTTTTGTGCCCTCATATTATTAATTAAGTAAAACATATTTGTAGATGGTAAAGAAAGTTGGGAATTTAATTCCAAACACCTTTTTTATTACAAAGGGTAGTGGTGATTCAGACCTGGAAAAGCATGCAGGTTCTTATCACATGGCTCTTTATGATGCCGGTATTTCAGACTTTAACATTATGACTTATTCGTCTGTTATTCCAGCAACTGCACATCTTGCAACCATGGACGAGATCGATCTTCCTCCATTTGGTACGGAATTGAAAACCATTATGGCGGTATCGCATGGTTATCAGGATGAGTTTGTATCTGCCGGTGTGGTTTACGCCTGGATGTACAAGGACGAAAACTTCGATGAGAAGGTTGGAGGCCTGGTATGCGAGGTCAGCGGCCGTTATCGTATCGAGGAGTTGGAATCACGTCTGATCCGTGTAATCAACGACTTGCACCAGAAGACTTACGGTAAGTATTATCTGGGTGAACTGAACTTCATTACCGAAGGTATTACCATCGAAAAGAGATACGGAACAGCTTTGGCTGCCCTGTGCTTCGTAGATTTCCTGATGCCTGAGATTGAAGATTAAAAGAAAATAAAATATCTGATTATCAGTATGGAAACAGAGGTAAGGCCACGGCTCTTATCTCTGTTTTTTTGTGGCTTCGGGAAAAACGGCATAAGTTTGTTATATTTGTAACCGGCTTATAGTATAAAATTCTCTTTATTTAAGAAACAATCCGTTTAAAGCTGTTGTTGTATGAAAAAGATTATTAATCCCTGGAAAGGGTTGGATGGCTATATGTGCTTCGGGTGTGCACCCGAAAATCCGCAGGGCCTGCACATGGAGTTTTACGAAGATGGTGAAGATATAGTTGCTTTCTGGGAGCCGGAAAGCCATTACCAGGGATGGTTGGAGACATTGCATGGGGGAATACAGACTACCATGATGGATGAACTGGCAGGTTGGGTGGTATTAAGGAAATTACAGACGTCGGGCGTGACTTCACGGCTGGATGCCCGTTTCCTGAAAAGTATCTCGACCCGGGAACCGCGCTTGATGATACGGGGGCGTATCAAGGAGCAGAAACGGAATGCCATATTCATAGAGACGGAGATATACAATTCGCAGAACGAACTTTGTTCGCGGGCGGACATCGTATATTTTGTCGTCACAAAAGAACAGGCGACGGAGAAGTTTCATTTTGCCGGCTGTAAGACCGAAGATGAAAAATAATGAACAGTAACAAAAAGAATAAAGTAAACGATTAACAAATGAAATACATCGGAGCACATGTAAGTGCGTCGGGTGGGGTTGAGAATGCCCCTCTGAACGCGAATGCTATCGGGGCCAAAGCATTCGCCCTCTTTACCCGAAACCAACGTCAGTGGAAATCATCCCCGTTGACGAAGAAAAGTATCTCCTTATTCAAAGAACGTTGTGAGGAGTTCGGTTACGAGGCGAAACATATCCTGCCTCATGACAGTTACCTGATTAACCTCGGACATCCGGATCCGGACGGGTTGCAGAAGTCGCGCGATGCTTTCCTGGACGAAATGCAGCGTTGCGAACAACTGGGGCTGGACCGGCTGAATTTCCATCCGGGAAGTCATCTGAACGAATTGCCGGTCGACGATTGCCTGGCTCGTATTGCCGAGTCGATTAACCGGACGTTGGACCAGACCGCAGGTGTCTGTGCCGTTATAGAGAATACGGCCGGACAGGGTACAAACCTGGGATATACATTCGAACAAATAGCAGCCATCATCGATCGGGTAGAAGATAAAACGCGCGTCGGTGTCTGTATCGACACGGCTCATACGCTGGCTGCCGGTTATGATATTAAAACGGAGCAAGGCTTTACCGAAACCTTCCGCCACTTCGATGAAGTGATCGGTTTTTCCTATTTGCGCGGAATGCATATCAACGATTCGAAGAAAGACCTGGCGACCCGTGTAGACAGGCATGACAGTATCGGAAAAGGGGTGATGGGGATGACAACCTTTAAAATGCTGATGGCCGATCCTCGTTTTGACGACATCCCTCTGATCCTTGAAACCCCTGACGAGTCGATCTGGGCGGAAGAGATCGGTTATCTGTATACATTGTGATAGAAGTAGAAAATAATGAGCCAATTTAGAAAGAAATGAGCTATCCCGTTCCCGTGCTTGACACGGGATCGCAAAGGCACAGACCGTAATCCTATATGTATCTTTTGATACTGCTGGTTCCTCTGCGGCCCCGTGTCGAGCACGGGGACAAGATAGCTCACATCTGATAATATTTGAACTGTACGTATATCATTAATTAATCCCTTTTACGGAAGGGTAGACTAAATAAAATACACTTATGTTTATATTAATGCCAATTATTTTTATCGGGGGTATCATTGCTATTGCGCTTGAAGATAAGATTAAGATCAACAAAGCGGCAACAGCTCTTTTTATGGCTATTTCCTTATGGATGATATTGATGTTCGACGCTTACAATATTTTCGTTGAACGTTCCAATCCTCTGTTCGAAGAGTTTCTGATGCAGAACCCCGAAATGACAAATCTGCCGGCAAAAGATCAGTTTATTAATTTTATAACCAACCGTTCTATCGTTTACCATCTGGGAAATGTGGCAGAGACCTTGTTCTTTGTGATGTGTTCCATGCTGATTGTCGATATTGTAGATAAACACGGTGGTTTCAGATCGGTGACGGGATATATCCGCACCTCCAACAAACGGAAACTGTTGTGGTATATCAGTTTTGCCACTTTCTTCTTCTCTGCTTTGCTGGATAACCTGGCGGCAGCGATCGTGATTATGGCGGTGCTTCGTAAGTTGGTTCCCGACAGGACCGACCGGTTGAAATATGCCTGTATGGTGATTATTGCAGCCAATGCCGGCGGCTCGTGGTCGCCCATCGGTGATGTGACGACAATCCTGCTCTGGGTAGGAAAGAATGTGACGGCGATGCACCAGATTTCGCATGTATTCATTCCTGCATTGGTTAATATGCTGGTTCCGCTCTCCATTGCCCATTTCTGGTTGTTCAAGAAAGATGCCCAGTTGCGTGTCATGAGTGAGGAAGAGGCTGCCGATGAGTTTATTCCGGAAATACCGAATCATTCACGCCGGGTGATCTTTGTGATCGGCGTGCTTTCGTTGGCTTTGGTTCCGGTCTTTCAGATGCTGACCAATTTGCCTCCGTTCCTGGGGGTATTGCTGGGACTGGTTATTTTATGGATATATACCGATGTCATGTACAGCCGTTTGCATGTGCATGAATCGGAAAAGCTGCGTATTACCCAGTTGTTGCCGAACATCGACCTGGCGACGATCTTTTTCTTCCTGGGAATCCTGATGGCGGTAGGCGCCCTGGAAACATCGGGACAGTTGGGGATCATGTCCGCCTATCTCGACAAGCATGTGCATGAACCTTATTTAATCAGCTTTGTGATCGGAGCTTTATCTTCCTGTGTGGATAACGTGGCGCTGGTGGCAGCAACGATGGGTATGTATCCGATCGTGCAGCAGACGGCCGACCTGGCCCCTTATGCACAGTTTTTTGTTTCCGACGGAGGATTCTGGACATTCCTTGCCTACTGTGCCGTAACGGGCGGTAGCATCCTGATTATCGGTTCGGCGACAGGTGTCACGGTGATGGGATTGGAGAAAATAGATTTCATGTACTATACAAAGCGATTTTCAATATTGGCATTGATTGGCTATATTTGCGGTGCGGCAGTATATATGCTATTATTCGCTTAAACTTATTTATATGAAAAGAAAATGGATTATCGCAGCAGCCTGTGCCGTTTTGCTTTCCGGAATGGAGGCAATGGCTTGTACGGGTTTGCTGGTAGGAAAGAAGGCATCGGTCGACGGATCGGTGATGATCAGTTATGCAGCAGATTCGCATACCCTGTATGGCGAGTTATACCGTTGGCCGGCAGCGACCTGGCCGAAAGGCGCCATGCTGGAAGTCAGGGAATGGGATACAAATAAGCCGCTGGGACAGATTCCGCAGGTGGAACAGACGTATTCGGTTGTCGGCAACATGAACGAACATCAGGTAGCTATCACGGAAAGTACGTGGGGCGGACGTCCGGAGCTGGTGGATACAACAGGTATTATCGACTACGGCAGCCTGATCTACATCGCCCTCCAGCGTTCAAAGTCAGCCCGCGAAGCAATCAAAGTAATGACCGACCTGGTGAAGGACTACGGTTATTACAGCAGCGGCGAAACTTTCTCTATCGCCGACAAGAACGAAGCATGGGTGATGGAACTGATCGGTAAAGGCCCGGGTAACAAAGGCGCAGTTTGGGTGGCCATCCGCGTTCCGGATGATTGCATCTCTGCACATGCCAACCAGTCGCGCATCCAGCAGATTCCTTTCGATGACAAGGAAAACTGTATGTATTCGCCCGATGTTGTTTCTTTGGCCCGCGAAAAAGGGTATTTCAGCGGAAAAGATAAAGACTTCAGTTTCCAGAAGGCCTATTGTCCTTACGACTTCAGTGCATTGAGAGGTTGTGAAGCACGCGTATGGTCTTTCTTCCGCAAATACGATAAGACAATGGATAAGTACACCGACTTTATCAAGGGCGATCCTTCCAAAGAGCCGATGCCGTTGTATGTGAAGCCGGACCGTCTGTTGTCTGTTCAGGACGTTCAGAACGGTATGCGCGACCATTTTGAAGGAACCGATCTGGATATGACGAAAGATGCCGGAGCCGGTTCTTATAAAGTGCCGTATCGCTGGCGTCCGATGACATTTAAGGTGGATGGACAAGAATATACCAACGAACGTGCCATCGCTACGCAACAAACCGGTTTTGTAATCGTTCCGCAGATGCGTAACTGGTTGCCGGATGCGATCGGTGGAATCCTTTGGTTCGGTGTGGATGATGCCGATATGGCTGTGTTCACTCCGCTGTATTGTTCTATCACGGAATCGCCCGAGTGCTACCGGGTAGGAAACGGGGACATCATGAATTTCTCGTGGACTTCCGCATTCTGGATTCACAACTGGGTGGCCAACCAGGCTTACGGCAAATACAGCTTTATGATCAAAGACATTCGTCCGGTTCAGCAGGAGTTGGAGAACAGTTATAAAGAGGTAATTCCGGCTATCGACAAGGCTGCCTCCGAATTGTATGCCAAGAATCCGGCGGAAGCAGTCCGGTTCCTGACCTGGTTCAGCACGACGACTGCCGATCAGGCAACTGCCCGTTGGAAGAAGCTCGGCGAGTATCTTTTAGTAAAATACATGGACGGAAACGTTAAGAAAGAAGAAAACGGCCAGTTCAAGCAAAATGGCTACGGGCTGTCCGAATATCCTGATTTCCCTGGCTACGACGAAGACTATTATCGCAGTATTGTTAAGAGCGCAGGAGACAGACTTAAAGTAAAATAATTATATTTGCGCATAATGTTGAACTAAAATTAATGAGAGTATGAAGAAATTAATTGTTATGTGCATGCTGGCAATTATCAGCATGAGTGCATTTGCACAGACTCAGCAAGGACAATCGTCTTTCGGTTTTAATCTTGGTTATGGGTTTAATGAGAATGGAAATGCGTTGTTGGGGTTGGATTATCGTTATAATCTGACGGATGAGGTTCGTTTGGCTCCGTCTTTGTCTTATTTTGTGAAAGATGATGGTTTGAGTGCCTGGGCTATCGACGTGAATGCCCACTATGTATTCAAATTGAGCGATATGTTCGGTTTCTATCCGTTGGCAGGTCTTGACCTTTCGTTCTGGAAAGTAAGTCTGGGAAATAGTGCAAGTCTGAATAAGACTCGTTTAGGAGCCAATATCGGTTTAGGAGGTGAAGTATATGCAACCGATCAGTTGAGTGTCGGTTTGGAATTCAAATATAATATACTCAAATCCTGGGGAGACCTGAGATTATCTCAGCCACTTCTGGCCCTTCGCATCGGATATAATTTCTGACAGATTATTTTTACAATAAAAAACAGAAAAGGGGATGAGCAGAAATGTTTATCCCCTTTTTTTGCTTATATTTGCGAGTGTTGTTTTTCAAACGGAGTTTGTCACCTAAATTTAATCTGAATGAAAATATTCCAGCAAGAAATATCGGAGAGTCACCGCAATCTCGTCAAAGGACAGCAGATGGCTAAAATATTACCTTCCTATGCATGGTTTGTACTGGGCGAAAATGGTGCGGATGAGTCGTTAATCTTCTACCAAAACGGAACTTTTGTAATCACTCAGAATAACGAAGAGAAGAAAGGTTTATGGCAATACAACTCCACTCTCCAAACGCTCTACATGAGACGGGACGACAACATAAGCGCTTTGCATCCTTTTTTCCGGAACAACGAAGTGCTGGTTCTGAAATTACATCAGGAAGATGCTTATCTGTTTTTGATAAAATCCGAATGCGTGAATAAATTCGATTACCATGTGCTGGAAGATTTTAATACCTATGCCGAACGATGGGAAAGTGCCCAGATAGCCAAAGGTAAAAAGGAGAAATTCTGGGAAGAATTGAAAGAACAACGTACGCCGATAGACCGGAAACCGGTTAAAGCGAAAAAAGAAAAGGAATTTTTCCTTGAAGAACGACCTGCCCGTACACCCGAAGAATGGTTAAAAAGAGAGGAAATGTTAAAGCAAAACTTTGAGTATAAGAAGCAGCAATATAAAAAAAAGTTTGAAGCTCAAATGGCTCGGAAGTTGCGTGAGCGGGAAAGAGAAATAGAAATTGACTTCATGCATAGGATGGCTGCGCAGGAGGCCAAATTTCAGGAACTGCTGGTGAGGCAGAGACGCGAAGCTCAAACTGAATTGTCTCGGTTGAAAAAGAAAGAGAATAGCCGGAAATCACAAGAAGGACTGGAATCGTCAACAAAAGAAGGGATAATCAACGAAATAATGGAAAGGTGGTTTCATTGTCAGAAAGACAAATCTCGCATATCCCGGGAAATGGAAAAAATACTCGCTAAAGATAAGGGGTATAAAAAAGTCCACAGGGCCGTCAGGTATGCGTTTGGCTTTTTTATCGCTTCTCCATTTTTTATATTATTATTAACGGTTTTCTTATGTATTGGGGTACCTGAAGGTTATATAACGGATATTGTTATAACAGGCGGTATGGGAACTGTTTTGGTTGGGGGGATGGCCTATTTTGCGTATCAGGAGTTCTATTTATCTGAAGAAGAATATAAAAGACGTTTTAAGGAAGAACTGCAAAGAGAGTGTGATGAGTCTTTTTTAAAAAGTTTGAGGTGAAAAATGCTTTCGTATGCTGCGCCGCCGTTTTGCACCTTTGAAAAATGCTTTCGCATGCTGCGCCGCCGTTTTATACCCTTGCAAAATGCTTTCGCATGCTGCGCCGCCGTTTTACACCCTTGCAAAATGCTTTCGCATGCTGCGCCGCCATTTTACACCCTTGCAAAGTGCTTTCGCACGCTGCGCCGCCATTTTGCATGCCAATATGGACTTTTTTTTCAAGGTGTCATTGATTTTCAGTTTGAGACCCCTATTTTGTAAATAAATATACCTATCTTTCGTCCATCAACCAATAAAAAATATAATTATGGGAACCTATTTGAAATTTGCAGATCCATTGATGACTCGTTTCAACAACGCCGAGTACCTCAGTTTTCTCCGCCGTTTCCGTGCCCTCCTTCCATTTCCGGAGCAGGGTGGCGACCGACCCGAAATCGAAAGCCTTAGCGTCAATGAATCGAACGGTGTCCCTGCATTGGGCGTTTCGGCCGCTCAACTGACTGCCCTCGACGCAGTGATCGACCAACTTACCGATCTGAACAACCAGAGCCGTATCAGCCAGGAAACTGAAACGTTGAACGACACTGACAAACAACGCGACAACGTTGCCGTCTATGCTTTGAACCGGATAAACAATTCCGCAACCCTGCCACTCCAGGCAGAACAGGAAGCCGGAAAGTTTCTGCGGAACGTAGTGAAACCATATACCGGAATCGCACGCCTCCCGCTCAATCAGGAAACAGAAACGATCAAAGGACTCCTGGTCGATCTGAGAAAACCTGAAAATGCATCTGCCGTACAGGCTTTGAGCCTGACCCCTTATTTGAATGAACTGGAACGTTTGAATAATCTATACGAATCACTGGTGGCCCAACGCGCTGCCGAACGTCTGGCTAGTAGTGTAGACAACAGCAAGATCGTGCGTGCCCAAGGTGATGATATTTATGACGATATAACCTCGCTGGCTTTTGCCTGGAGCCTGGCGAATCCTTCGGACGAAGCTACTGCTTTTATCCGCAATGTCAACGCTCTGATATCCGATGCGCAGACAGCCTATAACCAGCGTATGGGACAGAAGAAAAAGAAGGAAAGCGACCGGCCGGAAATTGAATAAACTGGGTAAGGTTGCGGTTAAGCCCGTTTTTACAACGGCTGCCGCAACCTTCTTTTTTTATTCTGTTTCATTACCACTTCAGATAATCCTCGAAAGTAACCTTTTCGAAGTTCGGAATCACTTCATATACTTTATCCTTCAATGATTCTTCCGGGTTGGTGGTGCTCAGGCCGATCACCCGCATGCCGGCAGCCGTTCCCGCTTGTATGCCGGCAAATGAATCTTCAAAAACGAGGCAGTCGGCAGGGGAGACACCCAGGTCGTCCGCGGCCAGTAGGTAACACATCGGGTCAGGTTTCCCCTTTGTGATGCGGTCGGCGGTCACGACTGTGTCGAATATATTTTCCAGGTGATGTAATTTGAATGCACGTTCCACCTTCGCATTGTCCGAGCTTGTAACTAATCCCATCTGTACACCGTTCTTTTTCAATAAGTGCAGAAATTCCAGGGAGCCGGGCATGGCGGGCAAGGGCATCGTGCTTTCGTATTCGGTCGATTCATTAATAACCATCCGGCGGAATTCTTCCGTACGGTCGGAAAAATACTTTTCCATGATGTAGGGGAGTGTTGTGCCTTTGATAACAGCAGCGAAGTTGTCGATACCTGTCCCGTAACGTTCACCTGCTTCATTCCAGAAAATATCGTAAATGGGTTCAGTGTCGACCAGCACGCCGTCAAAGTCAAAGAGAGCCGTTTTAAATTTCATAAAAATACCTTTATTGATTACATTTTGCACACAAAGATAAGGCTATTCTTTGAAAAAGATTCTATCTGTTGTAAAATAGCAACACTTTTGCTGTGCATTTATGAATAATATTTTATCTTTGTGCTCGTACACATGTGTTAGTTGACAGACCAGTAAAACAATTTTCTTATTTATAATACCTAAAAGAAAAACAGAATGAAAGCATCTTTGAAGTTTGCAGCCCTGTCCCTCGCGCTGCTTTGTTCCTGTCAGTCGAATGACGGCTGGCAAAAGTTATTCAATGGTAAAGACCTTACCGGTTTCAAGCAATTGAACGGCGAAGCGCCCTACCGGGTGGAAGACGGCTGCCTGGTCGGAACTTCGGTGACGGGCCAGCCGAACAGCTTTATGGCTACCGAACAGGAGTATGGCGATTTTATCCTGGAATTTGAAGCTCTCTGCGACCCGGCATTGAACTCCGGTGTGCAGTTCCGCAGCGAAAGCCGTCCGGATTACCAGAACGGGCGTGTGCATGGCTACCAATGCGAAATGGACCCTTCCGACAGAGCATGGAGCGGAGGCGTTTACGACGAGGCACGCCGTGGTTGGCTGGTGACGCTCGTCGATAACAAACCGGGACAAGCCGCCTACAAAAAGACAGATTGGAATAAATTCCGTATCGAAGCGATCGGCAACAATATCCGCATCTGGCTGAACGGCGTGAACACCGCCAATCTCTATGACGACGAAACAGCCAAAGGCTTCATCGCTTTCCAGGTGCATGGCATCGGAAAGAATACCGATCTGGAAGGAAAAGAAATCAAATGGCGTAATATCCGTATAAAGACGGAGAACCTGGAAGCCGAGCGCATGCAGGGCACATTAGCTCCGGAAGTGAACCGCGTCCCCAACTACCTGACGGATGCTGAAAAAGCGGACGGGTGGAACCTCCTGTTCGACGGACAGACAACTACAGGCTGGCGTGGCGCCCATAAAGAGGCCTTCCCGGATCATGGCTGGAAAGTGGAAGACGGACAGTTGATCGTCCTGAAATCCGGTGGTGGCGAGTCAACCAACGGAGGTGATATCGTGACCGATAAAGAATATGCAGCATTCGAGTTAAGCCTGGAATTTAAAATCACTCCGGGAGCAAACAGCGGTATCAAATACTTTGTAACGGAAGCAGAGAAACCAAGCGGTTCCGCCTATGGCCTCGAATACCAGATATTAGATGACAAACTGCATCCGGATGCCAAACTCTACACAACGACTCCCGGCAGCCGCACCCTGGCAAGCCTTTACGACATGATGCCGGCCGGTAACAAACGTTTCAACGGTGTGGGCAACTGGAACCAGGCTGTCCTGAAAGTATTCCCCAATAACCATGTGGAACATTGGCTGAACGGCTTTAAAACATTGGAATACGATCGTGGTTCGGATGCTTTCCGCGAATTGGTGAAAGGTAGTAAATATGCTGCCCCGTCTTATAACGAGGCAGGACGTTTCGGTGAAGCTCCCCAGGGACATATCCTGTTACAGGATCATGGCGACGAAGTTGCTTTCCGCAGTATCAAAATCAAAGAATTAAAATAATCTTATTTTACACGGAGGAAGCTGCACAGGACAACCGGGCGGCGCACTTCGTGGATGATACGTTCAGAGGAGGTCAATATATTAAAAGTATATTGGCCTTCGTAATTTTTAAGGACAACCTCCAGGTCGCTGGAAGTTGCAAAGAAAAATCCTTCTTCCGGCATCTCCTGTTCGAAATTGTGGAAGCGGTTGCCGAGATAGAAATTAAGCCCGTACAGGTTCCTGTATTTCTTGAGATTATTCATAACGAACATATTGTTCTCATTCAGCGGATATTCTTTCATTACCTTTTCCGCAAAAGGACGGGCAGAACCATCCTGGCGGATACCCCGCATGATAACCCCGTCGATCAGTAAATTGATCGTAAAACTCAGGGCGATCGTAGCATACAGGATCTTGATATTTATCTTTTTGAACATCTGGTAAAGCACCGTCAGCAGCGCCACCAAAACGACGATAACAATGCAAACCGTCAGTCCGTAACTGAAAGAAAATATGTTGCTGACAGCTTCGACCTGTGCCAGGGTAGAGGTACGGCTTGTGTACTGTGAAGCAATAGCCACGGGGTCGATAACGCCGATCATCGTCAATCCGATGGCAATCAGTACCACGGTAGTGACCGATGCCAGGAAGGCTGCGAAGATACGGGTTACCTTTGTCCTGTATTCCGTGATATAGATGGCGTATTGTGCCAGGAATATTGCGATGAACGGATAAGCCGGCATCAGGTATACGCTTCTCTTGCTGGAAGGGATACTATAAAAGAAGATGATGCAAACCAATGCTACCAGGCTGAACAGTTTTTCTTTTTCCATGGAAAGAATATTATTCCAGCTGTCTTTCAGCACTTGTTTGAACGATCCTTTTTTTCTCTGCCAGTTCAAACCGAAGAGGGAGAAGAAAAAGAAGATGGTCCAGGGAATAAATCCGGCAGCCAGCGTTATAAAGTTATACCATACGCCATTCTCGTGTCCCAGGTCATAATTGATATCGGGCGTATTGAGATGGAAGAAACGTCCGAAGTTCTCGGCAAGTACGACATCGAGAAATTTATCCCCTCCCTGTTTCCAGGCTGCGATATACCACAGCAGAGGCAGGAACAGAGACGAAACGCCGATATAAAGCAGTGCCTTGAAGATTGTCAGCAGGCTGTATTTACGGAGCATCAGTAGATAAGCACCGAACACGAATAGAGGTAAAATAACTCCTACAGGCCCTTTAGTCAGAACCGCACACCCCAGCAATACCGGGATAATGACCGGCAGACCTTTCAACTCCAGTTGGTCTTCCCATCGGAACAACTGATAGAGGCCGATGACAATGAATGCCGTCAGTAGCATATCGACACGGGTAGTCATCGCCGCTCTGTGCATTTCAATGCATGTGAGTAGTAGGAGAGTAGCTATAAACGCCTGCTGGAATTTTATCCTCCGCCCGAAAAACATGAGCGTGCATCCCATCAGGCAGATAAAAGCGATTGTAGACGGCAGGCGAGAGGTAAACTCCGATACATATCCCTGCGGATAAGAGAAAGCAGCCATCAGCCAGTGTGCCATCGGCGGCTTATAGGCAAATTCGTTGGCATAAACCTGGGGTAATATCCAATTGCCTGATTCAAGCATGGATATGGCAACTGATGCTTCACGCGGCTCTCCTTTGGTGGAGAAATCACCCAGGCCGATCCAGGGAAGCACGGAGATTATACAGATTATAATAACCATTGTTACCGGCTTTTGCAGGTAGAGATATTGTAATGTCGGTGTACGCATATTCTTTTTGTAAGAGGACTAAACCAGTTAATGTCGTTATATCAGTTTGCAAAAGAACGATTTTTTGCGGACTTTTTCTTCATTTTTGATAACTTTTTATGTCCCTAAAGATTCTTTGATGGAAGAACGTATGACTTCCGCATCCTCCTTGTTTTCTTTCAGAATGGAAAGAACGAAGTTTAAATAACTCTCCTTGTTGCTGATACCGCAGAAGTTGCATACACGGCTTTGCGGCAGCATCCCTTTTTGATTATACACACGAAGGATATTCTTGTAATCTCCCGTTTCGATGTACTGGTTGAATTTATCTTTTATCCCATTGTATATTTCATCGACATGAACGTTGTAACGGATGCTTTCCACATGCTCGGTCAGTTGTTCGACGGTCGTTATCTTGCGGTCGACCGTTGTTTCCAGTTTCTTGCGGACGCGGTGTTTGGCATGCAGGATAACCTGGCTTTCGAGGTCCTTCTCGAAGAGTTTGACTACATTTTCCTTTACCTGGGTAAATACGGTATCGGGATCTTTCATCATACGGCGTGCCACGGTACGTATCACGGGTTCGAGCATCAGCAGGTTTTCCACTTCGGCTACGTCGGGAACGAAGATATGCTGGTCATGCAGATAGTCGATCTCTCCCTGCGTACGGCGGTCGCGGTCTACGATCCCCATGGATTCCAGCGTATGGAAGTCCTGTAACTGCCGGAAAGCCTTTGTCGTTTCAATCACCTTCTGGCAGCCACCCATCGGCTTGACCATATAATCGGGGAAGATCAGTGGGTAGAGGCGGTTGTCGATACTGTTGGAGTCGGTCCCTTCGATGAACAGGATCGGCTTGCGGCTCCCGAGGATATCTATATATACTTCTTCGGGAAGGCTGTCGCTGTTTTCTATCAGTTGGTAGTCCCAGACATGGGCGTCGGCATTGTAGTCCCTGATCCATATCCGTTTGCCTTCCGGACGAGAGGTGGCGAAGTCGATATCGTGCGTCAGATAAACGAATGTGCAGTCGGGACGCATAGCTTCGATCTCATCCCAAAGCAGGTTCTTGATCGAGTTGTGAAGCAGTATTTCCGGTTCTTCGATCACCAGCAGTTCGTTGGGACGGGCACAGAGTACGGCGCCTATCAGGTAGAAGACGATCTTTTCGCCGTCGCTCATTCTGCCGGCCGTATAAGAATCGCCGTCGCGGCTGGTGGAAGCCAGTTCAATAAAGCCGGACTTCCTGACCAGGCGGTTATGCGGGAACATTTTCTCCCAGATGGCCTGTATGCGGTCTATTTTGGTAACGGGCGGTTCCAGGTCCGGGGTTAGCTTGCAGGCTTCCTTATAGTTTACCGCCGCCTCAAATTCTTCGCTTTGCAGGTGGAGGATTAGTTTTTCGTATTCTGAAAGGCGGGGCATGAAGATGCGTTCCGCTATCATCGATTGCAGGCGTGCCAGTTCATTACCTTCGACAGGCACAGGTTCTTCACTGCTGATAAACAGGGAGTGCATGCCGGATATCTTTTTACTGTTGTCGGAGTAACGCTCCAGCAGATCTCTGCCGAACGAACTTTTGCCGGCACCATTTGCCCCGATAACGACAAGCACGTTTGTGTCGAGCACGATCGTTTCGGAGGCATTCAACTTGGAAGGGAGAGTGAGTTCCATACAGGTACTGATTTATTTTACTCCCAAAGGTAATTAAATTATTCGTATTCTATAGCTTGGGCGATCTTTTTGACGGAGTAAAAAAATCTGTAAATGGCAAACCAATGATTAAGATCAAGGATGTCATTTACAGACTTTTCTTCATATTTATTTTTAGTTATTAAAGTGATAACTGCCCGAACCTATCTCGATTTCCGTATAGGCGGCAGTGTCATTCACCCTCCTGACACCCGGTTGGTTGGATTGTTTGATCCGGAACTCTTTCGGTATCCGTACGACGGCTGAGGTGTTGCCGGGGATTGTAATATCCCAGCTGAAAGTACCGTTTTCTTTTTTCCAGGCACTTTTGATCTCTCCGTAGACTGATTCGTAGGAGGCGGAAACGGCATTCAGCCCTTCGGGAAATACCGGAGCCATGATCAGCTTCTTATAAGCGACGGATTCCGGAGCGCATTTGATTCCAGCCAGGTCTTCATAGTACCAGATGATCAGGTCGCCCAGTAACATGACATGGTTGGCGGAATTCATGGCAGGGTCGGCGGTATCTCCGTTCCAGAGTTCCCAGATGGTGGTGGCACCTTTCTTTGCCATGTATCCCCAACTCGGGTAGGTGTCGTTCGTTGCAATCTTCCAGGCCATATCTACCCGGCCGTATTCGGTGAGGCCGCGCATCAGATGCTGGATGCCCAGGACACCGGTACTGACATGGCCGCCGAAGTCTCCCTCCGTTTTCTTGACAATGTTGGCAAACACTTTTTCTTCATATCCTTTTGGAACGAGTCCTAAACGTAATGACAGGATGTTGGCTGTAACCGTATTGTTGCCGTATTGGGCTGTTTCCGGATGGAAATATTTTGCGTTGTAGGCTTCTTTCATCTTTGCTGCCAGTTCCTGATAGGCTGTAATATCGTTTTCCTGTCCGCTTAGCCGGGCAAATTCGCTCATCATATTCAGCAGGCTGTAATACATGGTTGTAGACAGGATAGCACCGTCAGTCTTACGGGCCGGGTCCTGCGAATGAATTAACTCCTGTGATTCCGGGGGCATACACCAGTCACCGTAAGTGTCTTTTACGATGATATAATCCTGCATGGCTGTTTGTTGTATGTGTTGCATCCATCGCTTCATAGACGGGTAATGTCTGATGATGGCACTCTTATCCCCGAACTGGCGGTATAAGAGGTTGGCTACATAGAAATAGGCGGCAGGCCAGGTGACATCGTCGTTGTATATCGTCCAGTAACGGGGAGATACGTCGGAGATGCTTCCTTCCGGGCTTTGGGAGTCTTCGATATCCTGCAACCATTTATTATACAGGAGGGCGTTGTTGAAGATGAATGCTTCCCCATACGCTCCGGTTACACGATCTCCCAGCCATCCGTGGCGTTCGTCGCGTTGCGGACAGTCGGTCGGCATGCCCCGGTAATTGCCACGAATACCCCAATAGGCATTTTTATAGATCTGGTTCACCAGCGGGTTGGAAGTTTCAAACTTTCCGGTCGTTTTCATTTTGTCATAGATTACTTTTCCGGTAAAGGCGGATAATTCCGGCTTATAATCAAGCCCCGAAATCTCTACAAAACGGAATCCGTGATAGACAAATATCGGTTCCCAGCTGAACTGGCCGTCGCGGGCCGGGGTATATATATCGGTTACATTGGCACTACGCAGGTTTGCCAGGTAAAGCGAACCGTCTTCCTTGAGTAATTCAGCAAATTTCATAGTGACAGGTTGATCTTTCTTTCCTTTCAGGCTGACAGCTAACCTGCCGACCATATTCTGTCCCATATCGATGATATATTTGCCGTCCGGTCTTTCGGTGATGCTGACCGGCTTGATTTCTTCCTGGATACGGAGGTTCGGATTTGACTGTACGGTTAATTTACCGGCGGGAGTTGTCATGACATCTGCCGTGAGCCATTTAGAGTCGTCGAAACCATTTTTGTTCCAACCGCTCAGTTCCAGGCGGGCGTCATATTCTTCGCCGTCAAATTCGTTGTTGGCAATGATCGGGCCTTTGGAGGTTACTTTCCATGAGGTATCGCTGACTATGACGGTTTGCGAGCCGTCGGCATACTCGATTTCCAGTTGTGCAAGCAGGGAGGGCAGCGTTTCCTGCCGGTCTCTCATTGCGAAATAACGACCGTTACCCAAGGCAACGCCTATCGTATTTTTATCTTTTGACAACAGATCCGTCACGTCATATACATTATAATATACACGGTTAGGATACCAGGATGGTCCGGGCGCGAAAATATCTTCGCTGACGGGCTTCCCATTGATATAGGATTCGGAAAAACCGAGGCCGGAAATGTATAGAACAGCTCTTTGAATCGGTTTATCCGCAACAAACTCTTTGCGGAGATAGCGGGCGGCAAGACGTGTCTTCCCTTCTTTCGTCTCCCCTGGGTTGGAAAGATTGTTTTCTCCGATCCAGGTTGCTTTCCAGTCGGAAGGATTGAGCAAGGTCATCGACCAGGTGTTTATCGGACTCCAGTCCGTTGAGCCTTGATTCGTATTGGCTTTAATACGCCAATAATATTGTTTTCTGGATTGTAACGGATTACCTCCGTAAGGGATGAGTATGGACTCATCGCTTTTCACTTCACCGCTGTCCCAAAGCAGTTCTTTCCCGTTTTTCAGGTTATCGGGAGATTCGGCAACCTGTATCTGATAGGAGGTCTGCGTGAGATCGGGTGATCCGGAAGAGATTTTCCACATAAAGCGGGGTTGTGATACACCAATGCCTACCGGGTTTTCTTTCATTTCAACCCGAAGATCTTTGATACTGACCGTATGGCCGGAAGTACATCCTGCCAGTATAATAACCAAAGTAGTCAATAATGAGGATAAAGTAGCTTTCATTTGCATTCGAATTAAGTTAAGTCTGTATAGAACAGGGATAATACATCTTCCTTAGTTTCACAAAGTTAGGATATTGGATATTGAAAGGGTTTTTAATTTTGACTTTTTTCCTTTGTAAAATGATATTGTTAATGGATAATTCTATGTTTTATGCCAAGTTGTCACAGCAAAAACGACTGGAGCCAACAGAGGACTTCCAGTCGTTTTTGCTGTGAATAGCTATAAGTCAGTTAGTTTTTTTATTACTATCCGAACCGTGTCCCGCAATTACCACAGAAGACTTTTTCTGGTTCCAACGCTTTGCCACAGGAAGGGCAGAAGCGGGGAGCGGCAGAAACGGGGGCAGGCGGATCGTAAGAGGGAGCGACTGCCTGTGGTATTTCTGCCGGAGATTGTTCTTCACCATAGCCGGATGCTTGTCCCGCATAAGCCGGTTGCGGTTCGCTTGTGCCTTTGTTGAACAGTTCTTTGAACTTTTTTGACAGGTTGCACAACTTGTCGTAGAGGTCGAAGGTGATCTGGGTGGTCGGAGCTACCTGCATATAGCTGCTCATCATTTTTACCAGTATCCAGCTGTCGATAAAAGCATATTTTACCGTATAAGCGAACAGCAAGGAGATAATGAAAGCCATAAATCCGCTCCATCCAAATAGACGGAACAGCCCGCCGAAGAGGACGAATGCCACCAACGTTACTGCCACGAATGAAAGGATAACCACACCGGTTGTCTTCGCTGCGTCTTTCAACAGTGTCTTCCAGTTCTTGAAATAGATAACCACACCGTCGGCGGCTGATTTATAGGCATTCTGTTCCGGATGGGCGAAGGTATATCCCAGGCAACATTCATCGACGTAGCCGAGGGAGATATCCAGAAACATATTCATGAGGCTTTTTACGCCATCGGCTCCCGGCAGTGCTCCGAGCAGTCCGTCGGTGATACGCCCCAGGGTACGTTGCAGTTGTTTGACGGAACCGGCTACCAGTTTGTCGAGTGCGAAGTATACGTTGGAGGTACCGAAGCGTTCCTTCACCATCGTCTTTCCGGTTTCAAACGGGTTGGCAGGGACTTGCCCTGTTTGAAAGGCTATCGTTATTACGGCTACATGCCCGGCTTTCACCAGATAGCCGATGTAATGGTTGAGGAAGAAATTCACTATCCCGATCAGACTCAGCCAGATAATGAACATGATTGCGCCGACTCCTCCACTATCGAACAGGACGGCGATACCCATCATGATGGCGAACAGAACGACGGCTATCAGGATATTGAGCAATCCCAGCCCCAGCTTGATCCAGCCGAATTGCAGTGTCTTTGAAAAAACTTCTTTTGCTGTCATAACCAATAGGTATTAATGTTAGAACCTGATCTTGAAGGAACCTTTATCCGTTTTCACGATATAAACACCCGGTGAGAGTGTTGAAACATCTATTGTAGATGCAGGGCTTTCCTTTACCAGCTGCCCGACGATGGCATATATTTCGATGCCGTTTTCGGCAGCCGGGACTTCGAGGATGGTTCCGTTCAGTCGCCATTCTGTTTTTTCGACAGTGATGGTTTCGTTGCTGTTGGGGTTGTCCGGTTTATGATCGGAATAGTAGGCGTAATCTTTGCCATCGTATTTCCAATCGGTAGCTATTGGAATATAAGTTTTCCCCCAGTTTTTGGTGATTACCGGGTTGCCTTTATCTACTATTTCGCTTTTCGTTTCAGACATTACCGCCCAGGCACCCATCATATCGGTTGATAGTTTGGTCATGCTGACATCTCCATCGTAAGTCATTTCTGTTTTGATGTTGAGAGTCATTCCTTCCGCCGTAGTTGTGAGTTCGAGTAGAGTAGGCATACCTGCGGAGTTGACCTTTACGTTGGTTATATTTACAACGCCTTCCTGTTGCCAGCTACCGCCTTCCCGGGTAAAACTGGTAATCATTTTCGGATAAATATGATCATTTTCGTAGGTCATATCTGTCTTATCGGTTTCCGTTCCGTCGGCAGAATAACCGATAGCCGTTGTTGTACGTCCTTTGCTGTCGAGCGTGTTGACGGTTTTACCGGCCGTTTTCCAGCTGCTTGTCGCTTCCTCCCAGGTATAATGGTTGGTCTGGGTGACGAAGTTCTTGTCATTGAATACGTTTTCTTCTTTTGTACTCTTTTTGTCGTTCTCATCATAATGGATGGTGCTGTCCGGCGAAGCGGTAAGGAACGTAGGAAGATCGAATGCACTACGCAGTGTAACCGATGTGTTCTGTGCCATCAGATTGGCTGAGGCGAACAGGGCAGTAGCTGCCATAAGTATAATCTGTTTCATAAGAGTAAATTATTAGAGATGAATACTATTTTAATAAGCGATATTTTCCGATAAGCGGGAGCTCTTTGGCGCGACCGTTCACGGCATTGAGAATTCCGATCACGGCCAGTATGGCAAATACGAAACCGAGAAGTCCGATGATGCTCACCACAAAATAAAGTCGCCATGAGATGGCGAGGATCACGCCGCTTAGAATGCTGTACGCTATACCATATATTATGGATGCGATGCAAAGCAGCAAACCCTGGTTGGAATGATATCGGGCAAAAGGCGAGTCTTTGGCCGCCAATATCGGAATAAGAACCAGCGGGCCGAAATAGGCGAGGATCGACATGCCTTTGTGCTGTTCGATGTCTCTGGGATCGAACTGGGCCGTGCTGTCGGCCGTGTTGTTCAGGTTCGAGAAGGTATCGCCGGCAGCCGGTTGGGGCTGCTGAGCCTGGGGCGGTTGTTGTACCGGTTGAGGCTGTTGATACTGTTGCTGCGGAGCTGCCGCCGGTTGGGGCGGTGCTTCCGGAGTAGGAGCGGCGGCTGCCATCGGTGCGCCGCAGGCCGGACAGAATTTAACTCCGTCGTTTACTTGTTGTCCACATTTTCCACAGAATGCCATAAATGTTTCCTCCTTTAATTTAGTTGTTTTGTTTCTTATTGTTATTTATTCGAGTGATTTGAGTGTATCTGTAATGTCACTGAGGCCGGAACCGAACATGCTTCCGAAAATAAGGAAGATGATGCCCGAAAGAACCGCGCTTATCAGCATGATAATGAGCATGGCACGGGCGAAGTTCGTCTTATTCACTTTCCGGCAACCGCCGCATGCCCATACAAGGAGCAGGATCAGGTTGACGATGGGCAGCATCATCAGCAACATGATGCCGATATAGCCGCCTGTTGTGATCGGTTCGTATTTGCTGCCGGGAGGCAGGGTGTTCGGGTCGGGAGCAGGTGTATAAGGTTGCGCCGCATAGGGTTGGGCTGTGTAAGCCTGTTGAGGCGGTGGTGCGGTCTGCGGTTGCGCATAAACAGGGGAAGCCTGCGGTCGTACCTGTTGTGCAGGGGTCGGAATTGTTGCCGTTATTCCCATCGGTTTTCCGCACGAGGTGCAGAATTTTATATCGTCGGGGACTTGTGTCCCGCAAAATGTACAGAAAGCCATAATCATTTCCTCCTTACTAGTGTGTTTGTATTCGTATTATTCTATCTGCGTGCCGCAGCTGCTGCAAAAGCGGTAACCGGCAGCCACTTCTGCTCCGCAATTGGGACAGAAGCGTTTGGCGGCGGGAGCTTGTGCCGGAGGAGCGAGGCGTGTGCCGCATCCCTGGCAGAAGTTTGTTCCCGGCGAATTGTAGCTTCCGCAATTGGGACAGCTGTGTGCTGCCTCTTCAGCTTCGCGGCGGGCGCGTTCTTCGGCTTCCGCTTTTTCGCGCAGTATCTTTTCGTCGCGTGCAGCCTGCAAACGCTCTTCTGCTGCATAACGGTTGTTGAAGAGTACCTCCAGCTCGGTTTTTATCTCGGGATGGCTTTCGCCGCCGTCGGTATCGTATACCGCCCTGCCGAGGCGGGCGAAGATCTTCTCCTCCTTTTCGGAAAATTCTCTCAGCTCGGCCTGGGCGGTCAGTATTTTTACATCCGGATCGTCCTGAGGGAGGAAGCCGGATACGCCTTTTATTAATCCGTCTATGATGTTTGACATATTGTTGTTGTTTGATTGATTATTCTTTTTTCTCTTCCGGGACAGCTTTTTTAGCATCCTTCGTCAGATCGCCCAGGTCGATGTTTTGTAGTCCTGCGCCGATGGCGAGGATGGACAGTTTCGACACTTTGGTGATGATTTTCAGTTTTGTTACGCCGCCGACTTCGTCTTTTTCCAATGCAGTATTCAATACCTGCAGGGGTTCTTCCAGGTCTTTCCCTATTTGGTCGAGTTCTTCCTTGCTCAGTTTCTCGCCCTTCTTATTTGCTTTTTCCAGCTTTTCAATGGCGGTGTCGATTTTCTTCAAGGACTTGTCAACGGGTGATCCACCTCCGCAAGCCGTCATTATCACGAGGCTTACGATGCACATAAGTGCTACGATTGTCTTTTTCATGATGCGTTTGTTTTTTAGGGTTTAAAAGCCTTCTATTTCTACTATTTCCTGTACGGACATCAGCTTGCCTTTCTTGTTGTAAGTTTCCGTTTTCACGGGACCGATGCCGCGCCCGTACCATATTTTCTGCTTCATCTGCTGCTTGATGCCGATCACTTTTGCGAGGACGGTGCTTTCAACGATCAGGCAGTCGATGGCGGTTCCGCCGATATCGAGCGTTTCTTCGCCCGTTACTTTGATATCAGAATTGGCGGTCGTCGTTTTCATGGCACCGATGCTGACGGTGATGGTATAATCTTTCAATACGTCGCCCACAGCAACGTCGGCGGGTAGTATCAGATTATCGCCACTCACTGTCATGCCTTCCATCAGCTTGCCTGCCAGCGAAGTCGGGTCGAACGTCACGACACCGTCTTTGATGTAGATCTTCATGTCCATCTCTTCGTTCAGCAACGGTTTTTTCTTGTTGTCCATCACCATCAATTTGTAGACGACGGTGCAGTTGGAGGGTTCGCCTTCCACGCTAACGACGGTGCTTTGCGTGTAACCGTTGATCTTTCCTTTGCCGTCTTTTTCGGCCAAGGTGATCTTCAGCCCGTTTTTGGTGAAGAAGAAGGGTTCCTGGGCGTTCAGCCCCACAGTTGCCATCAGGGAGATGGCGATTAGCAGTAATGTTTTCAGATGTGTTTTCATACGCTTGATATGTTAGTGATTAATAATATGTTATTTAGTAATTATGTTTCATTATCGTCTCCGTAAAGTCCAGATACGCCCAGTTCAGATAATACTCGTTCATGAAATTATATTCACTGGGAGTGTAGAGCTTAGGGGTGGGTATGTCCAGTTTCATCCCCAGGCTGTCGGCTCGACGGGCTTCGGGCAGCAGGGCGTGGTAGTATTGTTGCATTTCTGTGACATAGCTTCGCCATGCCTCGCAACGTTTCTCGCCGGCGGGTAAGGAGCTGACCTTTTCTTCCACTTCGTATTTACGGCTTGCGACCAGTTCGTCCACCTTTTTCCGACGTGCTTTGTAACGGTCTATTCCTTCGATCAGTTCTTTGTTGTCTTTGAAGAACTTTTCTTCTGCTTCTTTAGCCAGTATTTTATTGCTCTCCTTCATTTCGCCTAACATAAGAGCCATCCCCATCAATCCGCCTTCCTGTGCTTTCGCTATTTTTTTGTTTATTTCATTTAATTGCGCTTGTTGTTGGGCATCTTTTTGCTTTTGTTTTGTATAAGCTTGCATTATTATCTTGTTTTTCTGGTCTTCATTCATCTTGTCTACTTCCGCTTGTGTATGTCCGAATACATCCATCAATTCGCGGTCGCGTCCCACGGCTCTTGACTTCTTATAATAATTACTTCTGTTCTGATTGCGGAGTTCGGTCAGGCGGGCGGCAAACGCAGTCGTGTTGCCGGTAATCAGGTCGGCGGCAGGGGGTAGGTCGGGGCAGTCTGCCATGATGCTGCCAGGAGTAGCGGGTACAGGCTTCGGCAGGGAGCCGGCAGGTGCTTCGATGCCTACTGTGGTTTCCTCGGATTGCATTATGCTGTCGGCTGTGGCTTTCGCTTGTCTTTTTTCGTCTACTATCTTTGCCAGGCGCACGATCTTAGCCTTTACCTTCTGCTGCATTTTTTGTTTCATATCGGAGCAGGAAGGCAGGGCGAAGAGGAACGCCGTGCAAATCAGTAGTATCCAATTATTTTGTTTCATCGTTCTTGCTCTTTATTAGATTGATATTTGATATCTGTACCGTTTATTACACCGGTCGGCCTATGCCTGTCGAAAGCGATTTTCCCGTTTACGATCACCCGTTCTATTCCGGCGGGAGTATGTCGTTTTCATGTCGTTATTCCAATTTTGTTATTTTTTCTTGAGCATCTCCTGGGCTTTTTTCATGGCATCCATCATGTCGTTCATTTCTTGATTGGACGACTTCTTGCCCTCTTTTAAGTCCTGGAGATCTTTTGTTCCTTGCTGCGCTTTATCTATTTTTCCTTTCATCATGTTATGCATATCATCCATCATGGCATCCATTGATACGCCACGTTTGTAGCCTTTGGGAATTACAAACAGATGCGCCGGTTGTAGCCCTACGACAATGTTTCTCAATATTCGCATGGTAATATCTGCGCCATAGTGCTGTATATTGTGTCTGAAGCCTTGTGCTTCCCAAGTCTTATCGAACTGGGAACCCTCGTGCATCGTTCCGGCATTCACATCGCGCGACAGGTCTTCTTGAGTGATCTCGTAATGTTTGCACAAGATGCCGGAAATTGTTTCCTGCTTGATGAATTTCTTCTTGATTGAACGTGAAATCTCTTCACTTTCAATTCCGAGTATCTTTCTTGTTTTTCCTCTCATCCCTTCTCCGGTAAATATCGCGTAGGTTTTATTTTCGGGCATAAGGATGCAAAGCGAATCATTGCCGAAAATCAGATTTACAAATATTTCCCCTTTGGGGTTGGGTACTTCTAATCGCATCACTTTGCCGTTGTCCCAGATTTTGTATTCCAACTTGTCGCTGGATTTGATGCGCCATTCTCCGTAAAAGGGCTTTTGCCCCCATGCCGCCACCCCGTTGAGGGCTACGAATACGATCAATAAAATTAACTTCTTCATATGCTTGTCAATTATCAGTTCATAAATTCTACATATATATATCGTATTGACAGGCCGGAATGATTTAAAGGGGAGGGAAGAAAGGGAAACAAAAATCCCGGCATTCCCTAAAAATCATTCCAACATATCAAAGAGCGATTTGCCAGTGATTGAATAAACTCAGAGTGTTACTGAGTTTATTCAATCTCCGGACGATCATCGCCGCCGCCGCCACCTGCTGCACCGCTTTTCGCCAGACGGTAATCCGTCAGGGAAGCGTAGCTGATGTCGTTTTCCAGCACGCCGCCATCCTCGAAGGTGAGGCCGCTGAGTACGCGTTCGCGCAGTTCTTTTGCAGGGGTAAATACGATGCGGGCATTCTTAATCATGCTGTTTGCCCGGAAATCGTTGATATCTTCCACACCGTCGCTCTTGAAGGTGAGGCGTAAGCTTCCCAAACCGGGAATTTTCACAGTATGCCCCTGCCGGAGTTGCTGGGGGGCAAACTGAGCGAAGAGTTCGAGTGAGGCTTCCATCTCGATGGGAGCCGTGGTCGTGTTGGCGGTGGCAGCACGTGTCATCGCCTTGCCCGACAGCGGGGATTCGCTTTTAGGGGTTGCATACCATTTGGGAGGGGCATCCTTTTTCAGCGGATTCGTTCTTTTAATTAATTTGTACTTTGCCATTGTTTTTTTTATTTTTAAATTATTAATAATAAGCTATTTATATTCTCTTATGCATCTGTTTCCGGTCTTGCCTGCGTGAGGCTGTTTGTTTCACCCGTGTGAGGCTCTCGATGTCACCCGTGTGAGTCTGTTGATGTCACCCGTGTGAGGTTGACGATGTCACGCGGGTGAGACTTTTTACCTTTCGGGGGATCGGTTTCCCCGGAAACCAGGGAAATTACTTTCCGAGGCTTCCGAAGTCACCGACGGGTCTACCAGATTCTATCCCCGTGTGTACTTTTATAATAGCTGACCGCGATGTCCGAATACGAATAATAAACGGTTCCGGCGGTCGGCATGAAATCGGTATGGAAGAAGCGGCGGTCGCTCATGGCGCGAATCGTTTCGTAGCTGTCGCGGAACGAGGCGTTATAGGCGGTGGCGCAGAAGCGGACTTGCTCGATTGTCTCTTTGTCGGCGAGTTCCGGGAAACGGTGGTAGAGCAGTTTCAGGAACAGGGCGAGGTAGATGCACTGCCACTCCGGGGCGTCGAGGCGGCGGATACGGGTACGGCGGGCGTAGACGTTGTCGGCCAGGTCGAAATAGAGTTCGTACTCGTGGCGTAAGGCGGTCTGCATCCAGTCGCGTTCCAACGCTTCGGCAAAGGAGGGTTTCATCTGGAAACGTCCGATGGAGAAATCGGCTCCGCGGGTTCCGCCTTGCAGGTAGAGGACCTTGACGGCCGTTGTCTCTATAAAGTCCTGCAAGGCGGAGTAGCGGATTAGTTCGGGAAAAACGACTGCTTCCGCCAGCTTGGCGCGGAGGCCGAATTCAGAAAAGATAACCATCCAGATCTCCTTTTGCCCGGTTATGTACTTCTCAGCTTCTTTCCATTCTTTTTCAAAGATCGTTTGATAATCCTGTGCGGCGGCCGCCATGCTAAAGGCGAAGGCGATGGCCGGGGCGAGGAGTATCCTTATAATTTGTAGATACATTTCTCTACGTTTTCACCTGACACCTCTACCCATATCAGTCGGTTGCCTTCTTTTTTGAGGGCCGAGGGGTAGAAGGTGGAGCCGTCGTGCAGGGTTAGGGCACCGTCGCGCGAGTAGGTGGCAGTCCATTTGCCGCTCTGCGAAGTCCAGGTGCCATAAGGCGGCTCGTAGTCTTCGCGTTTTTGCTGCTGTTGTTTGATGGCCTGCCGACCTTTGGCGTCCATTTCGCGTTTCTTGCCGTTCTCGTAGATGTACTCGGTGCCGTTCTCTTCGTCGATTGTCCAGATGACACTGCCGCTCAAGAAGCCGTCGACGGAGGTGGCATAACCGCTCTCGGCACGCATCATCCGTTCGTTTTTCGGGAATTTCATGATGTTCTCCTTGCAGACGGGAGTGAATTCCGGTTCGGGAAATTCGCTGTAGGCCTGGTCGAGGAAATTGGCGCAGATGGTCACGATGTTGAGACTGGCGCGTTTTTCGGCACAGGCGGGGATCATTCCGGCTTTCACCAAGTCGGCCTGCAGGGACATGCTCTGCGGGTAGAGTCCCCTGTTCAGTTCGATCTGCTCTGCCAGGTATTTGCGCCAGGTGACGGCGGCTTCGCGGCGGGCGCGTTTGGCCAGCTCGTCGGCTTCGGTGTAGATCTGCTCGATCTCTGCCGGGTCGTCGGTGTTGCAGAGCCGGGCGTAGAGGTTCTTGAGGACGGCGGCATTTTTTCCGAGTATTTTATTGTAGTTAATGAGCGGGTTAGGAGGGCCCTCCATCTGTTTTTGCATCAGTTCGGCGAGGCGTTGGTCCAGTTCGGCATCGCCGCTACCGGATTGTATGCTTGAAAGGGAGGAGGATTTTTCCATCAGTGCGCCCAGGTCTTCCATGGCGTTGCCGTGTTCGGCAAGGATGGCCAGCCGGTCCTGGTCGCTCAGCTCGCCACCTGCGGCAGCTTCGCGTTTTTCAATGTCGACGGCCATGGCTTCGAGGCTGCTCATGTCGCCGATGGTGTTGCTAACGATCTTTTGGGTGATGCGTTCTTTTTCGGCTTCGGAGGTCATGTCGTTTTCGAGGGCCCGCAGTTCGGCTTCGGTGATGCCGAGTTTTTTGGCAGTCGAGGCGTACATATTTTCGCGGAAGGCAATCATTTCTTCGTCCGAGCAGGTGTATTGCTTGTCGAGTTCCCTGACGCGCGTCGTAACGGCTACTATCTTCCGGTAGTAGGTTTCGCGGGCGGCGGCATTGGGGTTCGCCATTTCATCGACTGATGGGAGCGGGGGAAGTTCCTTCAGCAGGGCTTCGATGGAGGAGGCTTTGCTGGGGGTGACTGCTTCGTCCCATGTGGCGGTGGCGGTGCGGAGTTTCTGCAGTTTGTCGGACGGGGTGGGGCGTTGGATCGGTTTGTTGCCATTGCTGTTCCCGTCGTGATTGTCGTCGGCTTGCGCCTGATCTTCCGCAATGTCGGTGCTTTCGCTGATGCCGACAGCGTTTTCCACTTTCTGCTTCAGCTTTTTCATAAAGCCCTGGCTGTGTCCCGCGGTGGGGAGGCTGCAGGCTAATGCTAGTAGGAATAAGGTCTTTTTCATGTCGTTCCGTTTTTATGGTGTTACATTATTTTCATATATGCACACAAAAAAAGCGTGTAAACTTTGAGATTGGTTTACACGCTTTTGGTTACGGAAGTGTTTTTATATTCAACTGGTTACAATTTGTAACCAGTTTGGGTTATATCTCTTTTATCAGACGGGCAATTTCTTTTTCGGTTATCGTATCTTGCTCTGCTTTGTCATAAATAGCAAGAAGAGTGATAATTCCTTCTTCCATGCTTATAACAGCTGTATAGGTTATAACCCGGGCACCATGACTTTTTCCCTTACCCTTGTCACTGATTGCCATGCGAACTTTATGGACACCATTACCAAGATCTACTCCTTTAGAAGGATTTTGCATTAACTCATTAACGAGTTCTTGTAAATCGTTTTTCAGCGATTTATACTTTTTTGCCAGTTTCTTTAGTTTCTTATCAAAACTAGGCAAAGTCTCAATACTATAATTCATTGAGCAGTTCTTCTATAGGACGACTTTTCAGTTTACCTTCTCGCACGAGCTTGAGTTCTCTCAACCCATCCCGGATATCATTCAATATCTCTTCTTTTTCTGCGGCAGACATTTCTTCTTTGGCTGCTTTTTCTTTTTTGAGACGTTGAAGGACTTTTTGAAGTTTCTTCATTGCCTCGTTGTCGTCAAGCAGGTAAGCTACGTCTTGCAGAACTGATTGTTGCAATTGTATTGCTTTGTTCATAAGTTTCTCCTTTCTTTTATCAAGGTTTTTATGATGCGAAGATAATGAATTAGTAAACAATCGACAACAGATTGCTTTGTTTTATTCAGCTGAAGTATATAAATCAATAGCCTGTTTTACACTTCAATCTGTGGATCATCTTTATCCTGTCCTAATTGTAGAAAGTCCTTTGCATTGATGGGGGTTACGACCGGACGGCCGGTTTCTTCTTCCAGTTTCATGCGGGCTTCTCCGATATATCCTTGGTGGAGAGTTCGGAAAGCATTTTCAGTTGACTACAATTTGTAGTCAACTCATTTCCTTCCTTTTTTAATCGTTTTTTTAATACACTCCAGTATTTTCTGGGGTTAGGACTGTCCGTCAATACAGCCACCACATCAACAATAGAAAAGTACCATTCTTCGGTTTCACTATCCCATAATGTGCGGACTTTCTTCTCTTCAAAAACTTTGATAGCATTTTGCTGTGTCATAATTTATGGTTTATTGGTTCTTTGCAAAGATATGCAAATACTTCTCAAAACCTTTTGTTTCCGAAGAAATTATTTTAAGCGTGTAAACCAATACGTCAAAGAGCGCTTTTTAGTATGTTGTTATGGCAGAGTCCAAACAAGTTTGGCTCTGCGTTTACTTACTGCTTCACAAATTGGCTCCGCCCATTTGTCGGCGCTGCTCGGCATAGCTCAAACAAGTTTGGCTCTGCTCTCACAGCTTGACAAATTCAACCCGTCGGTTTTTGGCACGGCCTTCGTCGGTTCCGTTATCGGCGATGGGAGAGGATTGTCCTTTGCCGGAAGCGGTGAGGCGGTCGGTGGCGATGCCCAGTTCGATCAGTTTGTCGACGATGGCTTTCGAGCGGGCTTCACTCAGTGTCTGGTTGGAAGCCTCGTTGCCGGTGCTGTCGGTATGGCCTTCGACGGAGAATTTGAGATCGGGGTTTTCTTTCATCAAGGTGACGATACGGTTGATTTCACCCATACTCTCCGGTTTGATGGTCGATTTGCCGACATCGAAGGTGATACCGTAGGTGATGAATTTACCGTCAGACATCATGCGGTCGTACAATGGGACGGCGCCTTTGGCGATACGGATGTTGCGGATGGAAGTGTTATTCGTAAAATATCCACCACCTCTATAAAAACATATATCAAAATGTCCGGGTGCTACCGTATTCGGAATATTGGCATAGCGGATGCCATTTATGTAAACTTTCATTGCCCGTTGATTGAAGGACAGTGAGAAATGGTTCCATGAGTTCGGGATAGTCCGGAAAGATTTATCGCTTCCGTTACGACTATCCTCGCCGGAGGAAGGAGTAAACGTCCAAGATAGTGCTGTCCGATGCTCTGAGGCACTATTATTATACCAGTCGTCAAGAGTAATATGTTGAACACGACTGCTCGATCCGGGTTTGTAAAAACGTACGATATAGCAATTTTGCGGCTCACCATCTCCCTTTTTATAAGGCCCTACCCAAAAGTCAAATTCTAGCGTGAACTTTTCCGGCAGATAATTTTTCATATCATCGAATAGCGGCGCAATGATCGGATCGTCCTGACTTACGCAAAGTATCACTTTATCGCCGTTGATTTGAGCGATCTCAACAGTACCTTTTAATAAATCCCACTGGCTGGGAAATTCTCCTATCTGTTCACGGGTCACGTCATCGTCGAAGATAATCTCATCACCTGGTACGAAGTCACTCTTGGCATACGTCATTTCGAGCGATTGTTGAGGCTGTTGCGATTGTTGCGACTCCTGGGGCATATTTCCATCATTGCCTATGACTTCTACATCCCCTTGCGAATTCGTATTCGCTTTCTTTTCTCCTTTATCATCATTCCCTTTTCCCGTCACCGCATCTTCGGCGCTATCGAAAGTTTTGTCCACTGCTTTGTCTATTTTCTTTTCGACATTACGTTCTGTTGCCCGCTTGGCACTTTCACCTGCTTTTTTAAGGAGCTTCTTTCCCCATTGGGCTTGTACGTCCGTTGTCCCGATCAGGAACAACAAGGCGGATAGAATTAATACTAGCTTTTTCATTTTTCTTTGATTTATAAATTATAGTTTGATGTTATTTATTTGCCGCTGCCAGGCTTGTGAGAAGGTTTCTCGTACAAATTCATGTACTTCTTCGGGCTCATTCTTTCATATTCGTTGAACCGAGAGAAGAAAACGGAACGGGAATGAAATCCGCATTGTGTCCCTACCTCTTCGATCATCGCTTTACTGTTTGTTACAGCCATTTCTCTGAGTATGGCTTTGGCTTCTTCTATCCGCATCCGGTTAATCAAGTCGTAAAAGTTCCGCTTCATATATTTATTGATAGATTTGGATATCATTTTGACAGGAATACCAGTCTCGCGCGATAAATCCCATAACGAGTAGTTCGGATTGAGATATCGTTTTTCTTCTTCCAGGTGGCTGACCACCCGTCGGCAATATTCAGCCATCTGATCGGACGGCAGTTGGAGCCGGAGGTTCTCACCGGAAGGATGATTTTCTTTCTGACTGTCTTTGGTTACCATAACATTGCGATTTGATGGTTCGATAAACTTTGTTTGCTGCAAATGGACGATAAAATCCCCGGGTAACCTAGAAATAAACGTTCGGATAAATCCGAATTCCTTGCATTCAGACTAGTTTCTGACTAAAAGAATGCATTCAGGACGAATAAATGATGCCGGGAATGGATAGAGAGTTTCTGTTTTTTTCATGTGCATTGACAGGTTCTTGCCGTTTAGTCCCGGAGTACGGCTATTTATATTATAAGGAAAGCGTGGGACTCTTGACTTATTTTAAGAGATAGGCTCTGGTAAACCCGTGCAGTAAAATAAGCAACAGCCCACGCCCTTTGGCATATACTCGTATGTATATAACAATGACGTGAAGAGTACAGCTTATCATTCTCCTGCGAAAAATTTACCAGATTTTATCTCTGAGAACAAAGCTAAACACTTTCCATGTGTCTAAAATGTCTGTTACCTGACGGCAACGTCACAAATATAACAAGAATTTCGGACTTTGGAAGTATTCGCGTACTCTTTTTCGGACTGTTGCTCTTTTTTGTTTATTAACAGTACTTTGCTCAGAATTTGTATGCTGCTCCGAGCGTGAACACCGGACGGTCGTAGTCGCTGACTAATTGGTATTTAATTTCGAAAGCCAGGGCGAAATTATCTGTCAGCCAATATTGCGCACCGGCTCCCAGGTTGGCTCCGAATTTGGTTTCGGAAGCACTGGCTTTCACGCCGTATTCTTTCAGACTGTCACCCAGATCTGCTTTGGCTCCGAGCAGTGAAACGCCTGCCAGGGGATAGAATGCGAACTTGTCGGCTACATGGAATAAATAATGCAGGTTTACATTGATATCCCACATGCTTACATAATCTTTTTTGAAGAAATAGGTAGCTGACGGCTCGATACGGAGAGCATCGGTAAAACTGTACTGAAACTTGGCTCCGACCCCAAAATTGCTGTAACCGCTTTTTGTGCCGTAAGACAGGTTAAGACCTGCTGCCATATCTCCTTTTTCCTGTGCCTGAATGGCAAATGCTGTAAAAAGAGTTAGCATCAAAAACAAAACTTTTCTTGAAATAGTCCTTTTCATAATGGAAGAAATTAGAAGTTTATCCTACTCGTAAGCTTTTCGGTTCCGCTGTTTTTAACTCGATAATTATGAGCACAAAGAGAACATAAAAGAACGAGAGCTCCTAATAATCGGAGCCCGGGTTAATTTGAATGCACTGCATTCGGACTAAAAAGTTTCGTTTTTCTGCGATTTGAGCCATTGGGCGGGAGATTTCCCTTCCGCTTTCTTAAAGGCAAGAAAGAATGTCGAACGGGAACGGAAGCCGCATTCTTCGTAAATGCTGTCTATCGTATAACCGGAAGTTTCGGGTGAAAGTAATAGCTGCCTGGCTTTTTCCACGCGCATCGCGTTTATAAGCTCAAAGAAGTTGCATTTCATATAGCTGTTGACGGCACGTGAAAGCATCTTTTGCGGGATACCGGTTTCTTTGGAAAGCATTGCCAGTGAGAGGTCGTTCCGGAGAAATGCTTGAGAGGTTTCCAGGTACTCGGTTACCCGTTTGCAGATTTCCTGCATTTGTATTTCATCCAATATGGGAGAGGGGGTATTCTCACTGTTGTTTTCTGTGGCCGACACTTCTTCGGTTGTGGAAAGTACGGCCGGATGTGCTATAGAGTTGTATGTCAAATAGCTCATAGCTATAACATTCAGTATTTGTATCAGCCAGGCGTCCGTCCGGGGCCATATCACGTAGCAGGTCATGACGATAACAAACAGGGCGGCAAACAGGTACATCAGTTTCGGTATCCACTCTTTTTGCAGGTATTCCGCATCAGACCAGTTTTCTTTGATATAGTGTCTCTTTTTATGAAGATAACGGAAAATGGCTGCAAAATAAAGGAACATCTGGAATAATATGATAAGCGTATTGAGATCGCCGACCCACATATCGTCGCCGCTCATTTCATATATAATATTATCCATCCGTTCTTGTGTAGACAGCGAAAGTACGATGACAACGGAAACGGCTGCAGGAATGAAGTGTAGCAGTTGTATCGGTCTGAAGCGAAAGTCCGTATCGAAATTTCTGAGAGTGAAAAGCCACAGTAGAGGCATCAACATTGTATTGACAGAGTAACTGATGGGAAACATGAACAGGGTGATCTCGTGCCAACCCAGCATACGGCTCATATTATAAATGTAGACCGGAACGTTTGGAAGTACGATAATGGCTGCCGCGTATCCGTTCTCTCCCCGGAAGCGGGTGGCAACCAACAAAATTATTGCCAATATGATCAGTATGGTAATGCAAGAGGAATTTATTGTCAATATGAATTCTGTGTATCCCATTATCTATTCTGTTTTTTGGGTTGATTTAAGCCATTGTTTGCTCTGTAATCATATTAGTCTTTACGTACAAAAATAATTATTTTTTTATGTAAAAGATATATTAAGCTTGATTTACAATAGATAAAAAATGAGGATACACCTGTGAAGGCATATCCTCATTCATATATTTTATTGTTTATGTTGCTTAATAAGCCCGTGCAAACAATACGCGCTGTGCGGAAGGTTTGCCGGTAACCATACACTTACCCGGTGTTTTGTCGCCTTCCAATGGGATACAACGGATAGTTGCTTTGGTTTCGTTCTTGATCTGCTCTTCTGTTTCAGGAGTACCGTCCCAGTGAGCCATGATGAACAGGCCTTCTTCTATTTTTTCTTTGAACTCTTCGTAAGTATCGACAGTTACCGTGCAAGCTGTACGATGATCGAGAGCTTTCTGGAAGATGTTCTGCTGGATTTCTTCCAACAGATTCTGTACGTATTCTTCGATACCGTCGCAAGTGATGGTTTCTTTTTCCAGCGTATCGCGGCGCATTACTTCGATCGTGTTGTTTTCCAGATCGCGTCCACCCATTGCCAGACGTACAGGAACGCCTTTCAGTTCGTATTCAGCAAACTTCCATCCCGGTTTCTTGTTATCTGCATCGTCGTATTTAACGGAGATACCCATCTTTTTCAGTTTGGCTACGATACCGTTTACCTTTTCGCTGATTTGTGCCAACTGTTCTTCGCTGCGATAGATCGGAACGATCACTACCTGGATAGGAGCCAGGTGCGGAGGCAATACCAGACCATTATCATCCGAGTGAGACATGATCAGGGCACCGATCAGACGGGTTGAAACTCCCCATGAAGTAGCCCAGGCATAATCACTCTTGCCTTCTTTGTCGATGAAAGTAACATCGAAAGCCTTACCGAAGTTCTGTCCCAGGAAGTGGGAAGTACCTGCCTGCAAAGCCTTTCCGTCCTGCATCATCGCTTCAATAGTGTAGGTATCCAAAGCGCCTGCGAAACGTTCGCTGGCAGATTTTACACCTTTGATAACCGGCATTGCCATATAGTTTTCAGCAAAGTTTGCATATACTTCCTGCATCTTCTTTGCTTCGATTTCTGCTTCTTCACGGGTAGCGTGAGCCGTGTGACCTTCCTGCCACAGGAATTCTGCGGTACGGAGGAACAGGCGTGTACGCATTTCCCAGCGCATCACGTTTGCCCATTGGTTACATAGGATAGGCAGGTCGCGGTATGACTGAATCCAGTTACGGTATGTGTTCCAGATGATTGTTTCAGAAGTCGGACGAATGATCAGTTCTTCTTCCAGTTTAGCTGCCGGGTCGACAACTACACCTGTACCGTCATGGTTTGTTTTCAGACGATAATGTGTAACAACAGCGCATTCTTTGGCGAAACCTTCCACGTGTTCGGCTTCTTTGCTTAAGAATGATTTCGGGATCAACAGAGGGAAGTAAGCGTTTACGTGTCCTGTTTCCTTGAACATATCGTCGAGGATACGTTGCATCTTCTCCCAAATAGCGTATCCGTAAGGCTTGATAACCATACAGCCACGTACAGCAGAATTTTCTGCCAGATCCGCTTTAATAACCAAATCCTGGTACCACTGAGAGTAGTTTACACTTCTCTTAGTCAGTTCTTTCAGCTCTTTTGCCATTTTCTTTAATTCTATGTTGTTTTCAATGATTTTCGAATAATGTCGGGCAAAGGTACAAAATATTTAGATTGAGTTCCAATATGCAAGACTGATATTAGAATATATTCTGATACGGGTATAAATTTCCATAGAAGAATGACACTTTCCGAATGATTCTTCCTTCTATGGTAAAAAGTGTTTCTACCTATAGAAACAACAGTTTCTTCATAATGAAACAACTGTTTCTATAGGATGAAACAAACAAAGGCTGTCACCTTTTCAGGGACAGCCTTTGCGCTTATTTAGATAAGAGTATTTTCTTATTCTTATTTATACGGTTCGCCCTTTACAGCAGCGATACCCGGAAGAACTTTACCTTCGATAGCTTCCAGCAAAGCACCACCACCTGTAGATACATAAGAAACCTGGTCTGCGATACCGAACTTGTTAACGCAGGCAACAGAGTCGCCACCACCAACAAGAGAGAATGCACCGTTCTTTGTAGCTTCAACGATAGCGTTACCTACTGCACGTGAACCGTCAGTGAAGTTATCGAATTCGAATACGCCTGTAGGACCGTTCCAAAGTATAGTCTTTGAGTTTTTGATAACGTCAGCGTAGATTTCGATAGTCTTAGGACCGATGTCAAGACCTTCCCATCCGTCAGGAATTTCGTTTACGTCAGCATATTTAGTGTTTGCGTCGTTACTGAAAGCGTCAGCAATCTTAGCGTCTACAGCCAATACCAGGTTTACACCTTTTTCTTTTGCTTTCTTCATCAGGTCAAGAGCCAGATCCAACTTATCGTCTTCAACGATAGAGTTACCGATCTTACCACCCATAGCCTTTGTGAAAGTATAAGTCATACCACCTGTTACGATCAGGTTATCTACCTTACCCAGCAGGTTTTCGATGATTTCGATTTTAGAAGAAACTTTAGAACCACCCATGATAGCAGTGAACGGACGAGTGATGTCGCTCATTACTTTATCGACAGCTTTTACTTCTTTTTCCATCAGGTAACCGAACATCTTGTGGTCAGTATCGAAATAGTCAGCGATCAGCGCTGTAGAAGCGTGAGCACGGTGAGCTGTACCGAATGCATCGTTTACATAGCAGTCTGCATAAGAAGCCAGTCTCTTTGTGAATTCTTTCTGGCTTTCTTTAACGGCTTTCTTGGCAGCTTTCTTTTCATCGTCTGTTGCGTCTTCAGCCAAACCTCTTGGTTTGCCTTCTTCTTCAGCATAGAAACGAAGGTTTTCCAGCAACAATGCTTCGCCCGGTTGCAATGCAGCAGCCTTAGCGCCGGCTTCTTCGCCGATACAGTCGTTAGCAAACTGAACTTCTACGCCCAGCAGTTCAGAAACGTGTTTCAGGATATGTTTCAAAGAATATTTATCTGTAACGCCTTTCGGACGGCCCAGGTGTGAACCGATAATTACACTGCCACCGTCTGCCAGGATCTTCTTAAGAGTAGGAAGAGCGGCACGGATACGAGTGTCGTCTGTGATGTTGAAGTTTTCGTCCAATGGAACGTTGAAGTCAACTCTTACAAATGCCTTTTTGCCGGCAAAATTGAAATTGTCAATTGATTGCATAACTCTTGTATTTAAATTTCTGTATAAAATGTCTTTCTTAGCGCTCGCAAACTTACATAAAAATATTTTATTTCAGTGTTACATTTACATAATAATTCGGTCTATTTAGCATCCGAATGACATCTTTTGGTTTTGTCTATATATAATGTATAGATGCTGAATAATCTGTTGTCGTAAACAGGAGAGGGCCTTAGGGTAAAAAGATGGGAGATCTTGTGTAATAGATTTTTTTTAACACTTTTAATAATTGCTAATAATCACAGTTTATATATTTGTCACCAGCTAATTAAGTAATCATTTTTGTATACTCTATAAAAATCATTATGAAAATGCAAATTAACTGTTTAAACCTACTATTGGTACTGTTATTGGGTGTTATCCCTTGTAAGATCCACGCTACGGACACAAAAGAGAGCGTGATGTTGTACACTCCCTACACAAAGATTTCTGTTCCACCGGGAGAGTCGATTGATTACAGTGTTGACGTCATCAACAAAAGTGACGAAGTGAAGAATGCAACGATTTCCGTGGAAGGAATGCCCCGGGGATGGAGTTATGAGGTGAAGTCCGGAGGTTTTACAATCAGTCAGTTGTCAGTTCTGCCGGATGAAAAGAAAAATTTCTCTTTAAAGGTCGAAGTGCCGGTGAAGGTGAATAAAGGTACTTATAATTTTACGGTCTCTGCCGACGGAATGGCGAAACTCCCGCTTACGATTACTGTCTCCAAGCAGGGAACTTACCAGACTGATTTCACGACTACGCAGCCGAACATGGAGGGAAATTCCAAATCGACATTTACATTCAACGCAACGATCAAGAACCGTACAGCGGAGCAGCAACTCTATGCTTTGACAGCCGATGTACAGCGGGGCTGGAATGTGGTATTCAAGCCGAATTACAAGCAGGCAACATCTGCACAGGTAGAACCTAATGCAACCCAGAATATAACTATCGACGTCAACCCGCCGGCTAATGTTGCAGCAGGAAGTTATAAGATTCCTGTTCATGCCTCTACGGGTTCCACTTCTGCCGATCTGGACCTGGAAGTGGTAGTAACCGGTTCTTATGAAATGGAATTGACTACTCCGAGAGGTTTGCTCAGTTCTGATATTACAGCCGGTGAGACGAAACGGATCGATTTGGTTGTGAAAAATACCGGTTCTGCCGAGCTAAAAGATATAGAGCTTTCTGCCAGCAAACCGGTAGACTGGGAGGTTACTTTCGAACCGGCAAAACTGATGAAGCTGGGAGCCGGACAGACTACAAACGTTGTTGCTACGGTAAAGGCTTCTAAAAAAGCACTTCCCGGAGATTATGTAACAAAGATGACAGTCAAGACTCCGGAGGTAAATGCTACAACCGATTTTCGTATTTCCGTAAAAACTCCGATGATATGGGGCTGGGTTGGTGTTCTGATCATTGTTTTGGTATTGGGAGGCGTCTATTATCTGTTCCGCAAATATGGAAGGAGGTAAGCCATGGGTCAACCAGTTATTGAACTTACCGGACTGACAAAAAAGTATGGTGGTTTTACTGCGGTAAATGATTTGAACCTGACCATTAATAAAAAGGACATATTCGGATTACTGGGACCTAACGGAGCCGGAAAGTCTACAACGATCCTGATGATGCTGGGACTGACTGAGCCGACTTCGGGTTCTGTGAAAGTATGTGGCGTAGATTCTACCACGCACCCGATAGAAGTAAAACGGATAGTTGGCTATCTGCCGGAAGATGTCGGGTTTTATGACGACATGACCGGGATAGAAAATCTGGTATATACAGCTCAGCTGAACGGTATTCCGAAGAAGGATGCAAAGGAAAAAGCTGTTCAATTGCTTGAAAGAGTCGGTCTGATGAATGAAGGGAATAAGAAAGCCGGTAAATATTCGCGGGGTATGCGTCAGCGTTTAGGCTTGGCAGATGTCCTTATTAAAGATCCGGAAGTGATTATTTTGGACGAACCGACATCAGGAATAGATCCTGCTGGTGTCCGTGAGTTTATGGACCTGATCCATCAGCTGAGTCATGAAGAAGGGCTGACGGTGCTGTTCTCTTCCCATCATCTGGACCAGGTTCAGCAGGTCTGTAACCGTGTCGGTCTGTTCAGCAGTGGTAAACTGTTGGCCGACATTGAACTGACGGAGCAACAGAAGAAAGAGCACGGACTCGATGATATTTATAATCATTATTTCGAAGGAGGTAAAGGTCATGAATAGAATATATCATCCCTTTTGGGTAATTGTGAATAAAGAAGTCTCCGATCATGTGAGAAGCTGGCGTTTTATTATCATGATCGTCCTTATTGCATTGACTTGTATGGGGTCGTTATATACTGCTCTGACTAATATCGGAGACTCCATCAAGCCTAATGACCCAGACAATGCGTTCCTTTTCCTGAAACTGTTTACCGTTTCGGATGGAACTTTGCCTTCTTTTGTTGTCTTTATCAGTTTCCTGGGGCCTTTGCTGGGGATTGCGTTAGGATTCGATGCGATCAATTCTGAACAAAACAGAGGTACATTGAGTCGTATCCTGTCTCAACCTATCCATCGTGATTACCTGATTAATGCCAAATTCGTCGGAGCATTGATTGTTATTGGCATTATGTTGTTCTCCCTGGGATTTCTGGTGATGGGATTCGGATTGATAGCGATCGGTATTCCTCCGACGGCGGAAGAGTTTTTGCGGATGGTGTTTTTTATCATTGTCAGCATCTTCTATGTTGCTTTTTGGCTGAATCTGTCGATATTCTTTTCCATACAGTTCCGTCAGGCTGCGACATCCGCACTGGCTTGTGTGGCCATCTGGTTATTTTTCAGTGTGTTCTATAATATGATCATCAATCTGATAGGGAAAGCACTCAGTCCTTCCGGATTTGCCAGCGATTACCAGATAATCAGCTACCAGCGCTTTATGCTTAACCTGTTGCGCTTCGCGCCGAGCCAGTTGTTCAGTGATGCAACGACAACCTTGCTGATGCCTTCTGTTAGAAGTCTGGGACCGTTGACGATGGAACAGGTGCATGGGGCTATCCCCAGTCCGTTGCCTCTGGGCCAGAGCCTGATCGTTGTCTGGCCGCAGCTGACAGGGTTGATTGCAGCGACAGTTGTTTGTTTTGCCTTGTCTTACGTTTCTTTTATGAGAAGGGAAGTTCGTTCCCGTTAATCCGATTAATATCAGAAAAGGCTCTTACCTGTGTTGGGGATAAGAGCCTTTCTTTAATAGTTATATCTTTGTTTATGCAGTTTCCAGTTTGAACCGCAGGCGTAACCGTCCGTCAGTATAATCGTAATTCAAGAGTTTAAACCGCCCTATTTCAGAAGTGTTGCTGACATGTGCACCAATACATGCACAGGCATCATAATCTCCGACACGAACAATACGTAATGTCTCACTCGCATCTTCCGGTAATTTACTGAGATCGACAATGGCTCCGGCTTCCGCTTTCGGAATAAATTCGATCGTTACAGGCAGATGCTGTTCTATTACTTCATTTATCCGGCGTTCTACTTCAGCCATCATTTCAGCGGTAGGCGCTTCCGATAATTCATAATCGCACTTGCTCTTTTTATTCTTAAATACTATTGTGCATTTAATATCTAAATGCTATATTTGCAATGAGTTAATAAGATATACAAGCAATGAAGAAAGCTGCAATTTATTTGAGAGTATCTACATTTGATCAGAACTATGATAGACAAAATGTAGAATTAAGAGCATTAGCAAATGCTTTAGGATATGAAGTTGTATATGTATTTGAAGAAAAAAAGTCGGCTGTATTAAAAATGGATACTAGGGAGCAACTAACAGAAATGCGTAAGCTGACCAAAAAAGATGTAGATAGGATATTTATATGGGATATTACTAGGCTATCCAGAAGGGCCATAGACTTCATCTCTATAATAAATGAGTTTGCAGATAAAGGTATATGTATTCACTTTAAAGATAAGAATATTATAACATTAGAAGATGATGGTTCATTAAATGCTCTTACTGGTATGTATTTGTACTTATTAGGTGTTTTCGCTCAATTGGATGCTGAAAATCTAAAAGCAAAGTTAAAGTCTGGAAAAGAAGCTGCTTTATTAAAAGGGAACTCTTATACTAATATAGGTGCTTTTGGTTATGGTATACGTGATAAGCATTTATATATTAATGAAGATGAAGCGCAATATGTAAGAATGGCATTCCAGTTATATAAGGAAGGTAAAGATACTCAGTATATAGCAGATATATTTAATGCGAATAAGGTTCCTTTGAAAAGTAAGAGAACTGATATAGTTTGGGTAAAAGGTACGATTAGTCAGATATTAAAAAATACGGTTTACTATGGTAAAGGAAAAAGAGAGCAAATAATAAGAAAGGCGACAAAAGATACACCAGCAGAGGTTAATGTAAGATACTTTGATGCACCTGCTATTATTAGTAAGGAACTGTATGAAGAATGCAGAAGGGTTGCTACTAGGAATATCTGTAAACAAGATAAGAGTAGAAAAATTATCTGTCTACTAAGAGGTTTACTTATTTGTGGTTTATGTGGAAAATATTATGTTTTAGGAAATAATAATAAACAAAGGGAATATAGAGATGGTGATATACGTGCCAATGTAAATAATAGAATAGGTTGTAAGAATGGTTCTATTAAAGCAAGTGTTGCAGATGATTTAGTTTGGAGGTCTATAAAAGGTATCTATAAATATAATAAGTATAAAGAGAAATGTTTAGAAGAGAAAGAAAGAAACAAAATAGAGTTAGAACAGAATGAAGTATCTATAATAGAACTAGAAAAAGAAATAGCAACATACGATAACCAGATAGCTAGACTGAATAAATCTTATCTAAAAGGCTTGTTTTCAGATGAAGAGTTTGCTAAAGAAAAATTAAGTATTAACGCTGACAAAACTAGACTAGAAAGAATCATAGAGGAAATAAGAGCTAAGAATTTAATATTAACGGATAGGATAAATGCAGATTATAACTATGCTGATCTAACAAATAGAGAGCTTTCTGCAGAAGAAAAGAAACAAATTTGTAATGATCTGATTGATAATGTAAAGATGTATAGTTATGGTTTGAATAAGAAATTATTACAGATTAATTTAAAGTTGGGTATAACTTATAATTTACTAGTCAATACACACTATCGTATAAATTCTTATTGTATAGTTGATAATGGAATTATAACATTTAATAACCCGTTTGAGAATAACAAACTATTATTAGATTGCAATATAGAAGTCGAACTTCCTGACTTTGAGGTAACTGCTACTGATAATGAACTATTTGAAGGAGAGGTATTTGGCGGATATAGCTTTGATGAAATATGGGACATAATGAATAACTATGACTATGTTAAACCAATATAAAGAAGAAAGCCCACCAGTTTACGCTAGTGGGCTTTGCTGTATTAGAAACTTTACTTACATTTGCATCAACTTCTAAAACTCAAAGCGTTGAACCTTTTAGAAGGGACATATTTAATTTAAGAGCGTTAAAGATATTATCTTATTGTGGAATCTGGACAATTCTATATACTGGGATAATAGACAAAGACGCTCACGCTAGTATTATATACCTACCTGAAGGTGGACTATATAGCTATTTAGCGTGGGCTATTGTTTATTACCAGTATAGGGCAGTCCAGAGCCTCACAATAGTAATATTCAATAGTTCCCACGCTTCATATTTTATAATCCTTACCAGAGGGAGCAGGAAGGGTAAAATTTAATTGTTATGACAAAAATGTTATTTAAGGTATGTACAATTATGATTTGTTCCACACTACTATTACCCAGTTGTGATAAAGATGATTTAAAAGATCCTTTGGATTTTATACAACAGCAACAAAAGGATTTTTATGGATACCACGTAAAAGATAAAAACAATATTGATGTAACAAGTATTGAAACTGCTGCACAATTAGGAGATTCTGTCTTTTTGACGGGATTTAAAAATAATAGAATCTGGATTGCACTATTTAATGAGCAAACAAAAGAACAATTACAGGAATGGAATGGAACAGAGGTGCTTGAACGTACAATAAAAATAGATAAGGGATATGGAGAATATGAAATATTTAATATTACAGGATATAGGTTACAATTAGAAAAAACGGTTTGGGGATTTGTTTCTACAATAGAATATCTCCAGAAAACAAATGGATTATTGACATCTAGTGATATTATAAATAAAGACATACTCTTCTTAAATGGTGACAAAATTATCACCTATTCTCTTAATAATCCAAGTATTGTAAATCATTGTTGGTTTCAAGAGAGTATTATCGCGTCATCTTATGAATATGGTAGTGATGGAAAAAATTATGTTATATCACCTAATGGAAAAAAGCTGGCAGAATTAAAAGAAGTTCCTGATAAAGAGTGGTACATTGATTTCATTCCTGTTTCCTATACAGAAGATATTGGTTTGATACAAGCCAATATATACCCAAACAATGAGGAAATAGGGCAATACACCCGTATTCGTAAACGTGATCATTCTGCAGCAAAAACCATTTGGAGTACGGATATTTTATCTTTGAAAAACCTCGAAGACAATGCCCGCATTAATGCTAGCATCTTAGAACAAAATAATCCGATTTGGAAATACCAGATTGACATTACAAATTATGATGGAAGTAAACAACAAGTTATTTTCACTGTTGATGTGGAAACTGGAGAGGTGATAGAGATATGAATAAATACACAAAAAGCCCAACAAAATCAATTGCTGGGCTTTTATTTTATCGACTTTCATACATTTCACAAAAATCATATCTTCCATCTTTGTTTTTATACAGATAGATAGTGTCAACTTCTGTAGTGTAGGGAATCTGCATATTGCAGATAGTATAAACTAAAGTACATTTATATTTATGTTCTACAGCTACTTCTGGCTTATGCTTAAAATTAATACCATTTAAAGAAGGAATAGAATCTAATACTTTAAATGATAGCGGTTTGTAATCTCTGATTATCTTACAATTCAAACCATTTCTAACTACACCTATGGATTTTTCTGTATTATAGTACTGCTTAATGGTTCTATCATAAGGAGTTTGTTCACAGCCTGTTAAAACGGCTATCATTATTGCTAGAAGGATAAATAAGTTTTTCATATTCAATTAATTAGTTTATTCTTGTTCATTTATTATTAACTCTCTCAAATCTAACAGCATACTTAGTAGGGATATCCAGAAACTGCTTTCATTCACAGCCATTATTTGTAGCTGTAGTCCTGGGTACTCACTTTCTTATCAAAGAGCAGGCAGTAGTACTAATATGCTTCAAATCATATATATACATTATATTTTGTCCAAAGAAGTTTACATATCAGGCAGCAGTACAATTACCATCTATCTTAGCTTTAGTTAGGTTCATATACTTATCTAACTCTATCCAATGACTAGAAAACTTAACATAGGCAGGGGTTCTGGTTTTAATCTCTACTACTACCTTTTTGTTATCCTGTACTACATATCCATCTACAAAATCATATTTACCTGTAGTTGGCTGTCAGGTAGTATCTACTTTCAATTGTTTTACAAATCCTTCAAATCAGGATCTGCCTGTTAGTTCGTCTTGCTCAAATTTATCCATTATGTTGTAAATTAAAATTATAAAGAAGTATCTGTTTAGCTATGTACATCTAGTGTAGAACCATTTAAAGGAAGAAAGCCAGATTTATTTGGATTCTTCTATATCTTCTTCTTTAGATGGTTGAGCGTTAATATCACTTTGAAGATTGGCTATTAAAACTGCTACATCTTTGTAAGGCTGAACTGCCAAATAGTTTAAAATTGCCTGTACTGTTTGTACTGATAAATTAATTGTTTCCATTTCTTTTATTGCTTTTAAATTTATTGTATTCATCTTTGATTAGTAAATATCCAGCATATATTAAAACTAGATTCGATAGTGCATTTGATATAAGTATATAAGCTATCATATTGGTTTTGTATAAAGTTTGTTGTTAAGTGATCTTATAATTTTTTATCTATGAATATTTCTAATCTATATTTTAAGGTTATAACCATTTAAAGATGAAATAGCCAGATTAATTTGGTTATATAGTATTGATTCTGTTTAAGACATTTTTAGTCACTCCATTTTATTTTGGATGAATTGTACCCTTTTCTTCTTTAAATGGTTCTACGCTTAAAAATGCGCTGTTAAAATTTATTTTACAGATAAATTTTCTCTACTGGTTCAGAATCTTCTTTACTTTTATATGGAACTCCAGATATAACATAGTTCATAAAATACTCCATATTGCGTATTTTCTTAAAGTTATCTTTCTTTGCTGCTAGATATTGCATATATGATCTAGGTAGCTGTACATCTGATTCTTTCATTATTGATACTACATTCTCTACTTTCTGGATCAATAGTTCTACTTCTATAGATTGACCTTTTGGCATATCTATCAGAAAGCTTTCTATATGCAAATCGAAACCAGTACCATCTAAAGAGAGAAAGCCTTTGTTTATTAGTTCATTATTATATTTACTTACAGTCACTTTAGCCATTTTAAATTCTTTAGCTATTGCAGTGGCAGAATAGCTGATGTGATAGCTGTGTGCATCTGCCAAAGCAAATAGTTTTAGTAAATAGCCTTTTAGCTTAATGGATAAGTCCAGATTTATAAAGTCTCTACTTATTCTTCTGTATTTAGTTGGAATTGCTTCTTTGAAAGTATAGATGATTCTGTTTACTTCCTTATTTTCCTTTAAAGACTTTGCTCGAATATGTTCTACTTTAACTTCGCCAGATTCGGCTAATCTATCAGTTAAAGCCGTATTTATTTTACCTGAATCGTAATTTCTTCTACTTTCTCCAACGAAGCCAGCTAGCTGATCTAAAGTAGTATCTGTTTTTAAGGTCTTTTTATCAGTGGTTAAAGACAATACGAAAAATCTGTATAAATCTGGACAGCTTAATGTATATGCTGCTGATATGTTCATAGTGGTGTAACCTTTAAATGGTAGTTTTATTGATTGATCCATTGGTAGCCAATTGTTTAATTTCTAAATCATTATTATCTGGAATAAATTCTATATCTCTTTTCTCTTTTTCTAGTTTGTGCCAATAAGTAACACCTAAAACTTGTTTGGCTTCTTTTCGATTCTGGAATATTTGTCCAGTTGGTTTATAGACTATCATATATTTGATTTTTTAGACTTGATGAAAAATAATTGATCTAGGAACGTCTGAAGCCCGATAGGGCTGATAGCGTACTAATAGGAATGGAGTACTGGAGTGTAGTAGAACGGTAAAAATAACCACCTTGTACACGGTAAATTTTTTAGTACTATGGAATGTAGAATAACGGTAAATGTTTTCTATGAGGACGGTAAAATAATTATGTGACTAGTAAATATTACTAATTCGTACACGGTAATTTTTCCAGTAGGCATAAAATAAAACCAGATTCACATCTGGCTCTATTTCGTTTAATTTACTTACACACAGGATAAATTTTTAACTCTAAGTAGATTTGTAGCAAGTTACCTAACACACTATTTATCCTTTTTCTTATAATACAAAGATACTGCTTTTTTTCAGGACTATTAAATGATTTTTTAACAATCTTAGTATTTAACTATATGTATATCTGTGACTTACATTTCTTGTTTCACTATTGTGTTAATAGTGCATTTTTAGACTTAGCACCATTTAAAGAAGAAATGCCTAAGAGATTATGAATTTGAAAGTATAGAGATAGCCAAATTAGATTGGCTTTCTTCCTTTAAATGGTGCTAACATTAAATACTAATCATTATATTTGTGTTCTAACTTAATTAATATAATTATGCCAGAGGAAAAGAAAAAATGTTTTGTCATTATGCCTATTAGTGATACAGAAGGATATGATAAGGGACATTTTACTAGAGTATATGAACATCTAATTAAGCCTGCAGTTATAGAAGCAGGATTTGAACCAGTACGAGCAGATGATACATCTAAAGCTAATTTCATAGTTGTAGATATATTAAAACAGATTTTAGAATGTGAAATGGCAATCTGTGATCTAAGTTCCAGAAACCCTAATGTTTTTTATGAATTAGGTATTAGACAAGCCTTTAATCTTAGAACAGTTCTTATTAAGGATATTAAAACTCCTATGCCATTCGATATTGCAGGCATTAGGACTTTATCATATAATGAAAGTCTTAGGATAGATGAGGTAAAGAAAGCAATTCCAGAAATGGCTAAATGCATCAGAGAAACATACGACGCTAATGATAAAGAAGTAAATTCACTTCTACAGTTGTTATCAATTGAAAAACCTGCAACATTACCAGAAAGAGTTACTTTATCACAAGATTCTAATATTATATTAGAAGCTATTAGTGACTTACGCAAAAATCTAAATTTATCAGGATATGCTATGCCTATAGACAAACTAGAGGTTAAACTTCCAAATGGTACTAGTATTCCATATGGGATGTATGTATGTAATAAAGATAATAAGACGTTAGGTAAAGTATTGGGAGAAACACCTTATGAAATAATTCTTTTAAATAATGATAATGAAGTTTCTTTTATGTCTAAAATTGATTATATTGATAAAGGATTTGACTATGTCCCATTTTAAGAAAAGTACTATAATTTAATAGGCTTAGCTCTTAATGTTATGAGTTTTCTGGTGGCATTCTTTACAAAGAGACATTAAGTTATCTGGATTATAGGCTAGGTATATTCTATTTAAATGGTCATTAGTAGACATAAAGCTGATAATATGGTGTACATCTACGGCAGGAACTATTTTACCTTCTTGCTGGCAGAGTTGGCAAAGTGGATGCTGTTGTAGATGTGCCAGTCTTAGTTTTCTTCATCTGGAAGATGTATATATTTCGTTCCGTTCTTCCCGTTTAACTGATTTAGTCTGCTGTTTCTGTGGCTTCTTTAGATATGGCATTTGTAAATAGTTTTTTCAGTTGTTTGTGATCCATCTTAGTTTGGTAGCGTAGCATCTTAATTCTATATTCTATTTGTGCTAATATATTATCTTCTATTCCTTCTGATATAACTTTGAGTAAGGTATTATGGAATACATCTTCATCTGTCTGGGATAATTCCAGATAAGTTGTATTATCCACATATTTAGCTCTTAAACGTTCATAGTTTTTAGCAATCACATCTGCTACTATAGCACTGACTTCTTTTGTAGTATAGTTAAACCTGTGTTCTCCAATTGTTTCTGATGAAGGGTTAATGATGGCTTCTATATCTTTAGGCTCTATCCCCAACCGTTTAGATGTTTGATCTGTGCCATAGTCATAAATGTATTGTAGTAGTGTTTCTCTATCTGGTCTTAACTTTTTCATAGTATTTGTTTAGTAGTTCTTCATTATTATCAAAAAAATCTTTTAAAATCATTCTAATTATCTTAGATTTGTCTGTGGAAGTCGCTTGTTGGAGAATTGATAGGTTAAGGTCTAGTTCTTCATCCAATCTCACAGTAACGCGTGTAAATTTTGAGGTTGGTTTCATTATAGAATGTTAATTTTCAAAACTTAAAGATACTAGTATTATGGGACAAGAACAAATGAACACACCAAATTCTACAAATACTGTAGATATGAATTTTTTTAAGAGTTTGCCGTATCTATTGTCAAATAGTTATAAGAATCATCCTATCAAATTCTGGACTAATGTAGGCTTATTGATATTATCAATAGGAACATTAGTAATAATAAGGACTGACAGTGGTTTTATACATTCTTTATTAAGTAATAAGACTAATCAACTTATTAATTTATACTTGGATTTTGTTTCTGCATTATATATCGTTGGATTGATATTCTATTTATATTGGAAAGTCTCACCTATTAAAAAGGATTTAATGCTATCTGGAGTTATAATATTTCTAATACTTATCTCAATTACAGTTGCTCTATTATTAATACCAGTTTATAACGGTTTACGATATTTCATTCTTCCTCAAATGGAACTTGCATTAGATGAATTTGGGTCTTTTTTTGCTTCAATAACAGGATTACTGGCATTTCTTGCAGTACTATATACATCAAATGTAGCAGATAAGAGAGCAAAGGAAACTATAGCATTAGCTAAAGAAGAAGCGGACAATAATAGAGTTAGAGCAGAGAAAGCAGAAGAGAATAATAGATTACAGATTGAGGAATCAAGAGCTAGATATAAAAAAGATGATGAAAGAACCCTCTTTTTTCAACTACTGGATTTGCATACAAAGAAAGTTGATTCAATAATCTTCAAAAAGGTTATATTAGGAGTAGATAGAAAAGAGATAGTAGAAACAGGTTTTAGTGCTTTCAAGGAATATGTTGAATTAGCGAATAAATATCTTTTAAATTATTTATTTCATAAATATATACTAAGTTTATCTTCTAAAGATGAATTGTTTCCTGAAAATATAAATAAGAAGGAGCTAATAGATTTCTATAAAAATATATTCTATTTACCACCTCAAAATGAAGATTTTGATTTAGATATAATAAAAGATCAATCTAAGAATTGTTTATACTATGATTTTACTGGAAAAAAAATGTTGTCTACAGCTAGTGATATTCCTATCAAGAATAAAGTTTTGGCTATAAGTGATTATAAAATTGCAGCAGATGGCATTCGCTATTCTTACAATTTAATCTACAAAGAATATGGATATTTATTAGGACATTATTTTAGAAATATGTTTTATATTCTAGATACTATAAATGGATTTGATAGTATAAATAAAAAAAAATATGCGAAAATATTTCGTGCTCAGCTATCCAGATACGAAATAGCACTTACTCTATTTAATGCTTTATCGATACAATCTAGTGAGGAGTTTATTGATTTACTCTTGCGATATAAAATACTTAACGGTTTTTATTTTTGTGATTTAATTATAACAAATATCGAATTATTCAATGCTGGAGAATCTAAAATGATTAAAACGGGACAAGATTTTGTAAAAGAGTTACTAAAAACAAGTAGGAATAATTTTATTTAATATTCTGTCAGACAATTATCAGGTTCTAATATAGAAATAACCAAAATCTTAACTATTTATGGGAAATTATAAAATACCTTCTGATATATGTAAAGAAGCGAAGG
>ERZ856578.1122-NODE-1122-length-52265-cov-71.287978_pt1 | contig 52265 bp, 59 predicted proteins | sample MGYA00514384_ERZ856578 | MGnify/ENA primary metagenome ERZ856578 (study PRJEB29103, sample SAMN06111958) | human gut metagenome | biome: human gut; feature: ankylosing spondylitis patient; material: healthy_person | host: Homo sapiens | place: China:Hangzhou...
AATAACGGCTTGACTCCTATTCAAGCTGAATTCAATTTTTTCTGATTTTTCTTGTCCACTTTATTGACTTTGGTCCAAAGATTTACGATTGTTTTTTTGAATTCTTCCGTGTACTTTTGTGTGCTTTTTCCTGACATTTTTTATTCCTCTTACTTGTCTTTATTTTGATGTTTTTATTATATCTTACTTGTACACTTTTTTAGTATATATCCAAAGCTGATATGTGGAGATTGTGGAGCGTATATGGTCGGGGAAAGCGGAACGAGCAACAATCACAAGGTATATCATTATTATAAATGTGCAACCGCAAAAAAGAAAAAGGGGTGTAACAAGAAATTTCCGAGAAAAGGGCTGATTGAGGAATTCGTTATCAAGTAGCTTTATGATATTTTGCTGGAGCCTGAAATTATAAATAGCATTGGAAAAGGGTTATTGAATTTCAGAACGGAGAGAACAGGGCAATTCCACTTCTTGAAAAACAGCTTGCAGAGGTTGATAAAAACATCGGCAACATTCTTACGGAAATACAGAACGGAGTTTATACGCCGACAATCAGGAACAGGCTTGAAGAAATTGAGGCACAGAAAACCGATATTGAAACCAAGATAGCAAACGAGAAAATTGCAGAGTCTGTGCTTACGGAAAAACAGGTCGAGTTCTGGTTGACACAGCTCGGAAAGAATAAGATTGATACTATTGAGCAGAAACGCAGGCTTGATTGACGCATTCTTAAATTCCGTTGTGCTTTACAAGGACAGCGCAGTGATAATCTTCAATTATAAATACGGCAGTAGGACAGTAAGTCAGCTGACATACATAATTATTCGGACTTGGAAAGTGCGGGGGAGCCACGTCGAAAAAATCCGAACCATTCAAACGGCTCAGATTTGTTTGTTTTTTATCCTCATAAACTTATATTTGGTATTATACTTAATCGTAAGTGATATTATTGCCCATAGCTTAAAAAAGCTATGGGCTTTTTATGTTTTTGGCATTCAAGGCGGTATTTTGGCGTTCAGGGCAAAAATGTTGACTTGCTAGTTACATCCAGATATAATACAATTAAACTACTATTTACTGGAGGCTTTCATGAGTCTCTGTGATGTGTATATTATAGCTCCTATTTCCAAACTTACTTGTGATGATGATAATTTTTTGGGAATCAATGTTTTTAAACTGCATGAGGTTATTAATCGAATTGTGGAAAAATATAAAACAAAAGTGAATTTCTATAGTTTGGCTAAGGTGAAAATCAACTCAGTACCTGAAAGCTGTAAAATAATAGATGAAGCCGCTTGTACGATTATTTTTACTCCTTTTGAGAATGTGAATGATTTTATGATACTTATTGGACATGCTATCGCCAGAAATAAAAAAATTTACATTTTCTTTCTGAACAACATAATTCAAGATTCACTAATTGAATTAGTTGCGGATGGATATGACAATGTATACATTGATTGTGTTGAACCGGTAATGAATGATTTTGATAGGCTTGAACGATTTATATTATCTATGATAGATATGGCAAAAAATTTTATATTTAATTAATTTTGTCCTGTATACTAATTGGAGGTATCAAATGAAGAAGATTTTACAAATCTCTGATAGTCCTTTTCCTATGTGTTATTCAAACGATGCAGTTATGAACTCTATTTTAACTAATAGCGCATTGTTAGATGAAAATGTCGCTATCATTTCTGATATAAAATATAACGGACAAAAGATTGATATGGAAGATAAATCTTTTAAAGGAATTGTACAAAAAAATCTCGGAGATAATTATTATTTTTATGCCGATAAATTTTCAGACAAAATAAATGATGAAATTGTTGTCTTTCGTAAAAAGGCGCGAGTAATGCTTGTTATTGAAATGTGTCTTGCGGTAGCAGCGTATTTTATTGATTTTGTCAGTATAGCGTGTTCTGCATTGCTTGCACTCATAACAACAGGCGTACTAATGTCCGCAGAGTTGCTTAATAAAAGACGAAGGTAGGAAATCCTATGGCAAATAAAGATTTCGGCGAGTATGTTCGTAAACTGCGAACCGAAAGAACTTATTCCCTGAAGCAGCTTGCTGATGAGATAGAAATAACACCATATTATCTCAGCTATATTGAAAGCGGCAAAAAGACAAATCCAAATCAAAAGATTATTGCCAGAATGTTTGTTGTTCTGAGGATGAGTAAATCAGAGATTGAGCATTTCTTAGATCTTCATGCTAAGGCAAATGGAATTGTTAGCTATGATATAGCTGAATATATAATGCAAAATGATGATATTCGTGAGGAAATTCGTTCAGCAAGAGATAAACAAGGAGCTTCTCCGAATTGGGATGACTTCATAAATAGCTTTATAAAATGATATATAACGGGTAATCCCGTTATATATTTTGCAACTGAGGAAAGTAAAAGTAACATAACAATAAAATGCCAGAAATGCGGCTTTTTGTTGGCATAGCAATATGTCAGCAGGATATATAATAAACACAATAAAATCAAAATACTTAGTACAGGTATCATCCTCTTTGAGTAAATAGGGATTATAGGATAGAAACTTGACAGTTAGCCTTTAAAGCTATTGTCAGGTTCCTATCCTTTTTATATAGGTATGACATTTCCGCTTTAAAAGCGGAAATGTCATTTTTTATGCTCATTTTCAAATGGCAGCCCTACATAGCACGTTATCCCTAACTGAAAATTTGATTCAATTTAGAACTTTATCAAATTTTCAGAGGTAATCATAATGATTGAAAAGAAACGTGTGGTTGAATTTATAAAAATAGGTGAAAACACCAACATGGTTAAACTGGCAAGCGCATACTCATAATGGAGGGCCGCTGGAACATAATTCCGAGGGAAATCGTCGCATAAGAGTCAAAACGCTTTCGGGCACTGGACGAGCAGTACCGACAGCAGAGTCCCCGTTTTCAGACATTTAGCAGTGGGAGAAAATAAAAATATTGACAATCGAACATCAGTTGATGAGCAATGTGGTATTCAATCCAAGAACGCAGTAGTTGACAAGCTGATTGACAGATTTCTCACGCTGATTTTAACCGTCGGCTCAGCTATGAAACAGCAGGTATGGTGTTCTCAGATACAAAAGATACTCATTTCAACACTGTTGACTTCTTCGATAAATTTCATTCTGATAGATTTTCCGATACGCAGGCAGAGGAAATCAGAAATATCATAACAGTGACAATGGAGAAGCGTGGGTATGTTCCCGAACCTGTGACAGCAGAAGAGCCCGTTATCGTACATAACGAGGTTGTGGAAACAGCGAAACTACCGCCGCTTCTTGATGAAAACATCATGAACGACATTATGAAGCTTGACCGGTTTTTCAAGGTTAAGCGTGACGAGATTGCGGATTTCTTTAAGGAAAATGAGGATTACGATAAACGCTGTGAGTTTATGAAATTTGTTTTTCGTATGGAAAAATATACGCAGTTCAATCTAAATGAAACAAACGAAAGTTATGGCAGAGTAGGCTACAAGACATAAACCAACAGACTTACTGTTTGGGAGGGTAGTTATCTTTCCCGTACAGGAGTCGAAGCTAAACTGGGACTTGGTGCAGAGCTTTACCGCCGACCTTATCGACAAGGGCAAATACCTTGACGAAAAGCCAAAGCTTACTGTTGACGAGCCTATATTTGCGAATAACAGGGAGAACAGTTCACATTTTTCGGCGAGCCAGTTCCCGTAAAGCAGGCAGAAAAGAAAACGAGAGCAAAGCCTAAAAACAAAGCCTTTTCTCATACTGCTCCCACAACAGATATGGTAAATTATGTTTTGCGTTGAGGAATGCTTATGAAGAAAAATTCGCTGGCAAAAATGCTCCTGCGGCAGAAGCTCCAGAAACTGAAAAAAGAGCCTAAATTATAATTGGAGGATTGATAATATGCTCATGATGAACAGCGTACTTACAGCTGAGGAGAGAATGCTTTTGCAGGCTCTTGGCTGTAAGGATAAGGCACAGACAATAGCTGTGCTGGGTGAAATGAAGATGATACTCTCCCTGTCCGTTCAGACCTGTTCACACAGATTATCTGCCTTTCTGATAAGCTGGATAAAGAGAAGATGGATTATGCTTATGGAATGTCGGTGGTTGAGTTGTAAAATGATGATACAAATTGATGAAAAGACAACGGTATCAAAACGATACCGCCGTTATTTATCTGTAAAAGTGTTATTCAGCGCTCATTTGCTCATAGAAGTTTATGAGTATATCCGCTTTGTCTTTAGGCAATCGTCTATAGAAATCTAAAATTTTTCGTTCACCTTTCGATAGATATATTATATCGTCATTTTCAGTATTAAAAAATTCTGAGAGCGTTATATTAAGACCATCGGTAAGAGCTTGAAGAGTTTTAATTGTAGGTTGTTTCTTTCCATTTTCAAGATTTCGGATATGGTTTTCGGAAACTCCGCTCAGTTTTGAAAGTTTGTACACGCTTATTCGTTTAAGATTTCTCCAGTAATATAAACGTTCGCTAATTTCCATTTCAGACACCTCGTTTCATATTGACTGATTAGTCAATTACTACTTATAGTATAACCTAAAATTTTTCTTTTGATAACTTATCTAAAGAGTTGATTTTATAATCCTAAAGGAGTATAATATGAAATGGAGAAAAGATATGCTTTGTATTTACATTTAACGATTTTTGTGTTATAATCTACTCTGTAAACCTTGTTAATGACAGTATAGGAGGAGTAGAAGTATGCTGCATATTGCTGTATGTGATGATGACATTAAGACATTGGACGAAGTAAAACAGATATTGACTGATTATTGTAGGGCGAAAAAATTAGCAGCTAAAGTATCAGCATACTGTGATGGAACTGATTTATTAGCTTCAGAAGAAAGTTTCGACATCATATTCTTGGATATTGAAATGCAGCAATCTAACGGAATTGAGGTTGCACAGAAGATAAGACGGATGGACATGAATGTTCCGATAGTGTATATAACAAGCTACATAGATTATTGGCGCAGAGCGTATAAGGTGCACGCTTTTGATTTTATTACTAAACCATTCAAGCCTGAAGAATTATGTGAGGTAATGAGGGATTATTTGGCTGCATTGGATGACGCAAGTGAGGAGACTATTACGTTTCCTACTGATGATGGAGTAGCTTGTTTTAAAATTAATGATATATATTATTTTATGTTTGAAGCTAAGAAAAAGGTATATGTGTATACTGTTGATGGACGAGTGTTGGTTAGAGAGAATTTAACCGACATCTATAATATGCTTAATAAAGAAAGGTTTTATCAGACGCGGCGTGATTGCGTGTTGAATCTCAAGTATGTGCAGAAAATTCAGAATGAGTTTGTAATTATAATGAAGAATGGAGATATGCTGCCTTTGGCGCAGAAGAAAAAAGACGAGTTCGTAAGAAAATTATCAAATGTTTTTGTGGAAACGCTGAAAGGAAAAATATATGAATGAAAATATGATGGCAATAATAAGTCAAAGTGTAAGCACTACGGTGATGAACTTATTGCTATTTTTGTTTTATCGAAAAATATATGAGCCGAAATTTCAAAGCAGAATAGTATATATTATCGCTTTTATAGGAGAAATTATAAAAGCCTACAATGCAAAATATGAATCTGAACTGATGCAAACTCAAAGTAAGATGCAGTTTGAGCATTATGCAGAAATCAATCGGAAATATGAAGAATCCAGAAGGGTTATTCATGACATAAAGAAACATCTTAGTGTACTTGAATCTTTAACAGCTATTGAAGGAAACAAAAAAGCAGAAGAATACAGAGAAGTCATTGAAAATGAGGTGGACTCTTTGTTTAGTGGATTTCAATGTTCCAATCAAATTCTCAGTATAATTATGAGCCAGAAAATTATGGTGGCTGAAAGTGAAGATATAAAAGTAAATACTGAGGTAGAAGATATTATGTTTGATTTTATTAGCGATATAGATATCACTGCTATATTTGCAAATTTATGGGATAATGCAATTGAAGCTTGTCGTAAAGTTGAGCCATCAGAGCGATTTGTAAATATAATAATTGGAAGAGTAAATGATTTTGTGGTGATAAGCTTTGAGAATGCTTTTGACGGGGTTTTACATGAAAAGGGAGGGAAGCTATTTTCAACAAAAGAACAACATGAAGGTGTAGGCGTTTCAATAATAAAATCTTCTGTAGAGAAATATAAAGGAACACTTGTTATATAGCATGATGAAAATATGTTTAAGGCTAATGCGTTAATCCCTTTGGCGTAGAGAAAAAGAGTTGAAATTGTCGTTTCAACTCTTTTTTTGGCATTCAGGGCAGTATTTTGGCATTCAGGGTAAATCTGTTGAAATTTTATATATAATGATTTATACTGAAAGCACCAATAAAATTGAAAGTTGGTCTATGATTATGACAAAATCAAATTTCAAAAAGAAAATGGCAAGTATGGTGGCAAAGGTAGGCGTTAATCAAACACAGAATGATTTCAGTCAGGCTTGTGTAATGTTTATTTATCAGCCGAAGAGGTCTAATTTAGTAAAATGTTCTAATAATAGGTTGTCAGGCAGAAGATAAAATGAATGATTGTTGTTGCACTTTGGACAGCAAATGTGGTATGGTTTCATCATGAGAACTTCTCTTTCCTTTTTGGGGGGTGTTTCGTGGTGAAACCGTTGTACCAAAAGCTTAAGAGATTCTCAACTTTCATTTTTAGTTTGCAATACGATGATTTGTCAAAGGAGAATGAAATAAGAATTTCTTATTTTAATTAATGCGGCATTTGTGGCGCTTATATCTTCGCTTGTATTAGCGACCAAGACAGGTCGCAATCCCCAAAAAGCGAAAGACGTATCACATCTGTAACGGATTTGTATGAAATTGTAACAGGTACAAATAACAGCATTACAACAGCAGATGCAGATTATTTATTGTAATGCTATATATAACCTGAAAGAAGAATTTGAATTATGAGAAAAATGAAAATTGTTGTTGTAGACTCCGGAATAAATATTGATACAGAAGCAGGGAAATGTGTAAAATTTGCATATACAATAAAAAGGAATCCTAATACTATGGAATGGGAGGCCGTTTTAGAGGATAGTATTGATACTTTTGGACACGGAACCGCAGTATCTAATATTATTTACGGTGTAAATTCTAATGTTGAATTTATTTCTGTGAAAATAGGAGACGGCGAAATTGACGAAAAAGGACTCGTTTATGCACTTACATATATTTTTGAAAATATACAGACCGACCTCATAAATATAAGTGCCGGCATCACTTATATTTATGATTGCAAAGAATTGTCAAACATATGTCAGAAACTTCATAATAAGGGAGTTATTGTTGTTTCTGCTTTTGATAATGACGGAGCAATATCATTTCCAGCAGCTTTTGATACTGTTGTTGGTGTCGATGTCTATAATGAGTTTAAAGATAAAGAAAAAATTATTTTCCAAAAAAACAGTATTGTAAATTTACTTGTGCCGAATATTCATTACCGTACTATATGGATTAATAAGAAAACAATAATTAAAGGAACAAGTTTTGCTTGCGCTTATATTACAGGTTTAATATCATTGAAATGTGACAGTGTGGAAAAATATAACTACCAACATCTTTTTGATGTCATTTCTTCAGATACACGAATTCTTCCTCGTGTTACCAAAGTGACTACGTTTGAGTATTCCCCCAAAAAAGTTATCATTTTTCCTTTAAACAAGGAAAGCAGTTCTTTATTGCGATTCAGCGATGAACTCACATATAAAATCATTGATGTATTTGACGAAAGGTTTTCTGGAAAGGTAGGGCAAAAACATTTTGGTTATAAAGTAAAATCATTCGATGATATAGATTGGAAAAAAGATTTTGATACAATTATTTTATCCTGTACTGATCATCTCACACATATGAGTGGCAGAGATTATAAGAAGGAAATTTTCTTAAAAGCAAAACAATATAATAAGCATATATATACTTTTGAGAAAATAAACGAAGATTATAAAAATTTGTTTTATCCTGAAATTTCAAGTGATAATGTGCCACACTTTAATTGTTCAAAACTATACAAAACAACCATACCGATTCTCAGTGTTTTAGGTACTAGTTCAAAACAGGGTAAGTTTACTCTTCAGCGGAACTTAATATCACGTTTTAATAAGCTGGGTTATAATACAGGAGCTATATCTACTGAACCATCAGGATATCTTTTTAATAGTGATTACGTTTTTCATTTCGGATATAATTCAGGCATGAATATGTATCCGTGGGAAATTATATCGATACTTAACTCAATGGTCTTCAATGTTCAAAATAAAGGGAAAGATATTCTAATAAGTGGATGCCAGTCAAGCACAATACATTATGATAATTCACAGTTAGACAGTTTTTCTATAATGCAGTATTCATTTTTACTTGGATTACAAGCAGATTGTGTCATATTGTCAGTTAACCCTCATGACGAAATAAATTAAAAGAACAATCCAATTTATAGAATCTCTGGATTGTGGCAGTATTTTAGCTCTTGTTGTTTTTCCGGTAATTGCTAGTCAATCGCTTACGGGCGTGGGTTACAAATCAAGGGCGCTATCTAAAGAGGAGATGCAGAAAATAAAGAAGAAATATACCAATGAGTTTAGTTTGCCAGTGTTTGATCTAGGCAATAACGATGATATGGATGCGTTGACTGGAAAGATAATTGATTATTATTCAGAATAATTTATCAAGGAGTTAACTTCAATGAATACAAAAAACATTATAATTGAAAAGATTGAATTAAACGGTGCTGAAATAAACGAAAAAGGAGAAATCGAAGATATTGACTCTATAGTATTTATTTCTCTTGTACTAGATTTGGAAGAAGAGTTTAATATAGAAATTCCAGATGAATATCTTCTTATGAGCACATTCAGCAGTATTGACAATATTACATTAATAATAAATAAACTTATTGATAATATTGAGAGATGAAAATATCTTTCATTTATTATAATTTTATTTTAGGAGGTGTGAACATTATGAAAAAGCTTGTTAAGAAAATTCCTGCAAAGAAGACACTTGTTGCTTTCTACATGGGTGAATGCAAGAATGGCAGTTGCCAGGGAAGATAAAATCCCACAAGAGCAAAAAGCTATTTAGCTTTTTGCTCTTGAATTATTCATAAATTATTGTAAGGATGTATTTGGATGACTAAAAATAGTATTAAATTTCCTGATTATATATCATGGTCTTTACTGTGTGATGAAATATTTGTTTTTAATGAACTGAATGGGAAAATAACTGTTCTTAAAGGAGTAACTAAAGATTTATGGCTTTCTCTTGAAAAATGCCAAGATAGCTTAGAAGTGATTAATTATGTAATGAATGAATATAACATTTCATTTGAAAAAATAAACGAAAAAATTAGATACATGCTGAAACAGCAGATTCTAATTATGACGGAGGAATAAATGAAACAGACTTTATTATATGGTCATTACTATGATCTGGCATTTAAAAATAATTCGCCTGTTAGTGTCATGATAGAGCTTTTGACCTCTTGTAACCTCAGGTGCGAACATTGTTATATTCCAGATTATTATGATAACGGGTTTAGTATCGAACAAATATTTAAACTTCTTGATCAGCTTAGAGAAATGGGAATACAGAATGTATCTTTTACTGGCGGAGAAATATTTGTCAGGAAAGATATTTTTGAAATAATAGAATATGCGCGAAAACACTACATGCGTGTTTTTCTGTTGAGCAACGGAACATTGTTAACTGAAAGTATAGCGAAACGTCTCAAGGAACTTCATATTTCCGAGTTTTCCACTACTTTATTTTCAATGGATCATAGTATTCATGATTCTATAACCAGAAAGAAAGGATCATGGGAGGCTCTAATGAATGGTTTGTCGATGTTGAAAAAATATGATATAATTACAAAAATCAAAACGCCAATCATGAAGAAAAATGTTGACGGAATACAGAATATCAAAGATTTTTGTGAAAAAAATGATTTTGAGTTTCTAGCATCCCCTACCATATTTAATAAAAATGATGGAAGCTCAGAGCCACAGAATTTTTGTATCAGTGACGATAAAATGATTAGTGTTATCAAATTTGTCGATTCTCTTTCGAATAGGAATTATCTTCATAACAGAAACGTATCATGTGCAGCTTTGTTTTATTCGTTTTCAATTGACTGCAATGGAAATGTGTATCCTTGTAACTCGTTTATGTGTAAAGTCGGTAATGTTTTTGAAACACACCCAAGGGATGTATGGAATAATTCAGAAATACTTCAAGAAATTAAATCTATTAGCGATGATAAACTCGGTGTTTGCAAAAACTGTGAATATAAGCCCGAGTGTTACAGATGTCCAGCATTAGTATATATGAATAATAAGGATTTTTATTCATGTGACGAGTATTCGAAGAAACTGTCAAAAATCAGAATGTCTGATTACAAATGCATTTAAAACAGGGAGTTGAATATTTTGTTTTTTAATGAGCTCAATCTGAGAAGATTTATTTTATTTTATATTAAAATAAATGGCAAGCAAGCTTTGTTTAATGTAGGATATACTATACTGAACGCTCTGATGCCTGCTTTTGAAACTATTGTACTTGCAAATTTCATAAATAGTGCAATTAAAGTTTTTGAAGAAAAAAGTGATACCAATATAGTTGTAGCTCCTATTGTTTTACTTCTTTTCTATGCTTTTTTTACTAATTTCATGCCAGAAGTTTCTGAACTCGTTGATTTAAAGGCTAAAAATAAAATCACTATTTTTCTAAAAAAAATTTTGCTTGAAAAAAAAACAAAGCTTGAATACTTCCACGTAGAAAATGCCGAAGATCAAGATTTAATTAATAGGGTCTGTTCCAAACCAATTGAAATGTTCATGAATGGGTTTAAGAATATATTGACGACAGCATACCTTATTGTCAGTTCAATGTCTATTTTGTTTATTATTTTCAGTATCCAGCCTTTTAGTGGGATTGCAATTATTTGCGTTACAATACCATTGTTCTGTATCTCACTAAAAACGGGCAGAAAGAATTATGAATTGAGTAAAGAACATCAGAAAATAAAAAGGCAGTACAGCTATATTTCTGAAATGCTCATGAATCGCGAATACGCAAACGAAAGAACACTTTTCCGTTATAGTGATGTGTTCAGAAAAAAATATTCTGATATGTATAATGATGCATTCAAGATTGAATCCAAAATCGAAAAGAAACGCTATACCAATATGAAAAGTGGCTCACTTGTTACACTAATCCTCATATTCATAATATTGCTTATTCTTATACCTAGTTTAAAGAGCAAGACAATTACAATAGGTACATTTATTGCATTAGCCAATGCTTCATTAAGCCTTGTACAGAATATGTCGTGGAAATTATCCGTAGCTATGATGGAACATTCTAAACTGAACGAATATTTAAAAGACTGGAATATGTTTTTTGACTTAAGTGAAAAAAACAATGCGGATATTGCTGCAAAAAGGGATAATGACTTCAGATTTGAGAGTCTTGAATTTGTTGATGTGACTTTTAAATATCCTAATACTAATGATTATATACGTAAAAACTGTTCATTTAAAATGCAAAGTAAAAAGAAGTATGCACTAGTTGGTGTAAATGGTGCGGGAAAGTCTACTATAATCAAGCTCATAACTGGAATGTATAATGACTATTCTGGAAAGATTCTACTTAATGGCTTGGATATAAAAGATTATGATTACACAATGTTAAAAGGAATAATTTCAGTTGTATTTCAGGATTTTTGCAAATATGAAACAACTGTAAAGGATAATATAATCGTTGGGAGAGGTTTTGAGTATGATCAAAATGAGGTAAATAACATCATTGATAAACTTGAATTGAACGAATTAAATGAAAATCTGAAAAATGGTCTTGACACAACTATCGGAAAGGCAATTGAGGAAGGTGTGGATTTATCCGGCGGACAGTGGCAGAAGCTTGCAATATCACGTTTGCTGTATTCTGATGCACAAATTAATATCCTTGATGAACCTACAGCAGCTCTTGATCCTATTGCGGAAGGTAATACCTATAAATTATTCGATAGTGTTTCTGATGAAAAGTTTGTTATATATATCACTCATCGACTTGGCGCAATAAAAATGGTTGATGAAATTCTATTAGTGAATGATGGCTGCATTGTCGAAAAAGGAACCCATAAATCGCTTATGGAAACCAAAAAGATGTATTATAATATGTATAGTAAACAGCAGAAATGGTATAAGGAGAATGCTTGAGCATGAAGAAAAATGGATACATTGACAGCGGAATAAAAAGCATACGGTTGATGCGTGAAGCAGAACCAAAAATGTTTTGGAAATACTGCACATTTGTTATTATTCATGGTTTGTCTTGGACAATTCAAGTAGTTGCTACACAGCTTTTTTTTGATACTGCTCAGAGTTTTTACGATGGAAGAGTAAAAATCGGGTTTCTGATATTTACGCTTCTCTGCATGATCGGCGCTTATGCCTTGACACAGGTTATGAATGGCGTAGATAATTGCTTCGCAAATATTTATTTCCTTGCAATACATAAATACAGTAATTTAGAAATATTTAAGAAAATCGATGAATTAAATTGTGCTCAGTTTGAATCGACTAAAAAACTTGATATGATAAACAAGGCTGTCAGCGGTTCTAACAGTACGGCATGGGTAGGATTTACGCTCATTGATGTGTTCTTATTCTATACAACATATTTCCTTTCAATGAGTATATATCTATTCAGATTAAAACCTGTTTTATGTGTTTGTATATTGATAGTTTTCATACCTTGTTATTTAACTGATTTGATAAGCATAAAAAAGTTTCGGACTCTGGAAGACAAATCCGCTCCGATAAGACGTGAAAGTGAATATTACGAAAAATATGCCTCAGATTTAAAAGAAACAAGACTTTTAGGCGTGACTGAACATTTTAAAAAGCTATTCTGTTTGAAGATTAATAAACTCAATGATATGATTTATCAGACTCAGAGATATAAAAAAATGCTTCAGGTAATAATGAATCTGATGCAGGTAATAGGATATGGATTAATAATTTTACTAACTATGCATTATGTTATGGAAAATGATATTTCTGTCGGCGCTTTTGCAGCAGTATTGTCTTCTATCGGTAGCTTATTCGGATTTATGAGCGAAGTGATAACTGAAAGGATAGGATGGGCTTCCGAAAATGTGGGAAATGTACAAAATTTCTTTGATTTTCTTAATGATAATTTAAAACAGGAAAAAATTGCTTACAAGGCTGATTCTGATTCTATAGAACTGAAAAATGTATCATTTAAATATCCCTCTGCCGAGTTTGAGGCATTGAAAGCTGTTAATCTTAAAATTAGATGTGGTGAGACTATCGCTGTTATTGGAATAAATGGTTCTGGTAAAAGCACTTTGTGCAAGTTGCTACTTGGCCTATATAAGTCGACAAAAGGAAATGTTTATTTTGGAAATAATTTTAAAAATAATCCCAAAAACTTAAATGCATCTGCCGTTTTTCAGGACTTTTGTAGGTATAAAATTTCACTGAAAGAAAATATATGTATCAGTAATGTTAATACTGAGATTGATTTCAATACATTTCGGGAATTTTGTAAAAAAAACGGCATAGATGTAAACGAATTCGATAGTGGCGAAGATACGATATTAAGCAGAGAATTTGACGGAATGGAATTATCAGGTGGACAATGGCAGAAAATTGCAATTGCAAGAGGAATATTCAGAGACAGTCCGTTGATTATTTTAGATGAGCCAACTTCTGCAATTGATCCTTTGGAAGAAATGAAATTATATAATAAGTTCCTTAAAATATGCGATGGTAAAACTGCTGTTATTGTCAGTCATAGATTAACTTCGGTTCAGATCGCAGATAGAATAATTGTAATGGATAATGGTAGCATAATTGAAAATGGTACACATGAGGAGCTATTGGCGCTTAATGGATTGTATTCCAAAATGTATCATTTGCAAAAAGAAACATATATCTTTTAATGATACAATTTTAGACATACCACAGTAAATTTTGATAAAGTCTCATTTTTCTGTCCAAATTATTGACATATATCCACTTTGCTGAAGTTTCAGAAAAATTTGCAAATCGGCTTTAGCTGATTTACAATAAGCCGATTCTGCACGGCTGAATATCGGGGTGAGATAAAGAAAGCGATGCCCCGTAACTCTAACAGCTTAGAGAAAGCGATGCTAAGGAGAAAATTCGCTATGAATAATAACAATACTGCCGTAGATATAGAAAAGGCAGGAAAGATGTTTGAACTGAACGAGATGTACAAAAATTTTCCCGAAAAAATATCAGAATACAAGTTTGATGGAAAGAAGTACATCGTTCATAGCCGATTCGTCGGAGAGAAAAATATTGACGAAGTGATCAATAGGCTCGCCTTTGAAAGAGCCGTAAAAGAAACACTTGCGTAATTTGTCGGCAAAGCATTGACTATACCGACATTTTGCGCTATAATCAAAGTGTCGGTATGGTACTGCTTTTATTTGAAAGGAGTTACTATGGCAAAGCAGACCATTTACAATGCAGGAATTTACGTTCGTCTCTCGCAGGAGGATATGCGTGGCGGCGAATCCCTGTCAATAGAAAATCAGAAACTTATCCTCACCAAATATGTTAAAGAACAAGGTGGAATTTCGTTGATACCTACGTTGATGATGGCTGGAGTGGTACGGATTTCGACAGGCCAGCGTTGCAGAGGTTGCTGTCCGATGCTTAGTTGGGAAAAATAAACCTGATTATCTGCAAAGACCTCAGCCGCTTTGGTCGTAATTATATCGAGGTTGGCAGATCGGTAAGGCAGATACTTCACGACTACACTTACCTTGAACACCTTGTTTAGCTCTGCACGACTACGGTCAGCTATAAAAATCACAAGACCATTGAAATACGGCAAACGTTATTGTCCAAGTCATTATATTAAGACGAAAGATATGGAACGTGTTGTGCTTGAGGACATCCGAAGCCTTGCACAGCTTGTGGTAGAGGACGAAGATAAAGCCAAATCAAAGTTTCTCACTCACAAAACAAATCATCATGAGGAGCAGTATTCGGATGACACCAGGAAACTCAAAGAAGGCAGATTCCGCTTAAATGAACTTGATACACTTATTCAGAGCATTTATGAGGACAAAGTTCTCGGCAAAGTTTTTGAGGATGTAGCAATGAAGCTGCTCACAAAATACGAAGCTGAACAAAAGGAATTATCCTTAGAGGTTTCTGATCTGGAAGAAAAATTCTTAATGATCAGACAGGATGCAGAAGATGTGACCCTGTTTATGGAACGTCTGAAAAAGTACACCGATGTACAGGAACTTACCCGTGAAATGTGTCTGGAGTTTATTGAGTATATCACACTTGATGCTTATGTTGAGGTACAGCTCAGGGAAATTTACATATATTACAAAAACTGCTCGATGAACCCCTGAAGGACAAAAGAAGCCTGTTTTAAGGCGTTTTTACGTTAATTCTCAACCATACGAAAGTGTGTTACTATTTGGCAATGGGACCACAGCAAATGTATATGCACATCTGTACTATAATTCAAAATTGTCCTCGGCTGATGCTATGGTAAACGGATTAAGCGGAGCTTTGGATGCAATTTGCTGACAAAAAGAGGCGTATCAGATATAATGGATACGCCGAATACATAGAAATGGAGTTCGAGTAGTGATATTTTTTAGGAGAAAACAGCCTATTTTTAGGAGAGAACTCTCCATTGTCGTTTGGACATAAGAAAAGCTCACAAACGGAAAACCGCTTGTGAGCTTTGTTTTTGAAAGTAAAGACCAATTCTGATACCAAATGCACACCCCTCGGATAAATCGTTAAAAGGTATGCCTTTCGTTAAAAGGTGCAACGCTCGTTTTACGGTGCAACAATCCTGTTGTTCCGAATCACCGCGTGGGTGAAGAAATCCAACGAAACCGTAATGTCCCGACCGAAGATGTCTTTGAAAAAGGAAAACTGATCTGCCATTCCGAATACTCGGTTAATGTCACGCATACCCCCTCCGCAGTCGAAGGAGTAATCAACGCAAATATGATCCAGATGGCGTGTAATCTTTGTATCCAGTTCATACAGTTCGGCAACCTCTATGGCAGCACGGACAAACTCCTCACTGGCTTTAGCGCGTTCCGACATCAGCACATAAGTGGTATCCCCATAGATTTTCTGCATGATTTCGTCAAAGGTGAGGTTGGACTGCTCTGATTCATCTGCACCGTCACTCTCTATTTGCGACAATTCCTCCATCGAATCGATGCGAGGATATCTCTTTTCATAGATCACTTCTTCACTCATAGGCTTACCCCTCAATGTAGACAACAGGCACATTAACCTTTGTCGCATAATCTATAGTATTTTTTGTCCCACTTTTTTCACCGTTGAATACAGCAATAACCCTGGCTGCGTGATTAACCATCCATTCGTTTCTGATTTGGAAACAGGCTCGGCTGTAGGATGGACACACATATTTTACGAAATCCGATGCACCAAGGATTGCTCTGTATTGTTCCTGCCATTCTTTACGCCACCCTTGCTCAAAGCCGTCATAGGGACAGGCGCACATGAGTTTTACAGGCTGTCCGGCATCACGCAGTTTCAGTACGATTTCTGCCGCCCAAATGTCCACGCCTCTGGCCATTCCCGTAATAAAGACATTCTTTCCGTCAGTGATTGCCTGGCGGATTTCTTTTTCCAGGTCTTTCTTTATCAGCCATTCAGCCCGTGTCAGCTTTTCAGGGCGATGTCCTGTAAAACATACTCGGTGCATCCGTTTTTCGGCTTCGGTCATAAAAGTACCCTCCGTGTGTTCCACTTCTAAAACTACATCATATTATATACCTACTTTCGTTTCAAATCGTATGTATTTTATTGCTCACCTTGGAAGTAAAATAGATATGAGAAAGGTGGTGATGCTATGGATACGCACGCTCGTCTCCAGCAGTTATTGCGGGAACGCGGATGGACGGAGTACAAACTTTCAAAAGAGTGCGGTTTGGCACAGTCCACAATCGGTAATATCTTCCGAAGAAATACAGTCCCCTCCGTTGCAACCCTTGAGACGATATGCAGAGGATTCGGCATCACTATGTCACAGTTCTTCGCTGACACCGATATGGTGGAACTGACCCCGGACATGAAGGAAGTTTTCGATGCCTGGATTTGCTTGAAACCGTCACAGAAACAGGCCGCTTTACAGATGCTTAAAGCAATGAGCCACGATAACGAATAAATAGGAAGCCTCCGGGCTTCTTATTTTTTTGCCCTTTTTACATTCGTTTTGAGTTGCAAATAACACTCAATACTGACCGTTTTGCACTATAATGTAAGGGCGCCGGCTCCGTGCTGCCGTAGCCTGTGGATTTCTTGCCACAGCTATAATTCCGCAGCGGGAGGAGGTGAACCCGTATGAAAATAACCAAGAAAACACCACTTCGACCTCGTGGGCGTAGTGATGAGAAAAGGCAGTCCACAAAGGACGCAATCCGTGAAGCGTATGCCAACGGTCCCTCAAAGGAGGTTCAGATCATTCCGGCAAAGAAAGACCTGGTGACAGATGCAGAGAAGAAAAAACTCCGTGTTTGTGCCTATTGCCGTGTCAGTACCGAAGAAGATAACCAGGCAAGCAGCTATGAGTTACAGGTGCAGAACTACACAAAAATGATCCAAGAGAATCCCGAATGGGAGTTTGCGGGCATTTTTGCTGATGAGGGTATATCCGGCACTTCCGTTTTGCACCGTGAGCATTTTCTTGAAATGATAGAGAAATGCAAGGCGGGAGAAATCGATCTGATCATTACAAAGCAGGTCAGCCGTTTTGCCCGTAATGTCCTGGACAGTCTGAACTACATCTTTATGCTCCGAAAACTTGACCCGCCTGTGGGTGTTTACTTTGAAACCGAAAAGCTGAACACCCTGGACAGGAGCAGTGATATGGTCATCACCGTATTGAGCCTTGTCGCACAGAGCGAGTCCGAGCAGAAGTCAAACAGCCTGAAATGGTCATTCAAGCGCCGCCGAACCCAGGGGTTGGGTATTTACCCCAACTGGTCACTCCTCGGCTATAAAGGCCATGATTGGGAGATTGACGAGGACGAAGCCGATGTGGTACGCACCATATACAGTCTCTACCTGGAGGGCTATTCCTCCACACAGATTGCAGATTTGCTGACGAAGAGCGGCATCCCTACTGTAAAGGGTCTATCGACATGGAGTTCCGGCAGCGTCCTTGGCATCCTCCGCAATGAGAAATACTGCGGTGATGCCCTGTGTCAAAAAACAGTCACGATAGATTTCTTCACACATAAGAGCGTCAAGAACAACGGCCTGGAAACGCAATACTTCATTGAGGGACATCACACTCCTATCATTGAAAAGAGCGACTGGCTGTTGGTACAGCAGATCCGCAAGGAACGGCGATACACCAAAAGACGAACCAGGAGATGCAAACCGCGCATCGTGGTAAAAGGCCCCCTGGCAGGCTTCATTATTGCCGATCCCAAATGGGAAACCGAAGATGTGGACAGCATCATGGAAAAGCTGTCCTTACCAACCGAAATCGTCACTTCACCTGCGTTGGAGGACGAAAATTTTGTAATTGAAAAGGAGTAAATCACTATGTCTATTCTGGATAAATTCACTGTCATCGACCTCATCAAGACCCGTTCCGCATCCGTTGCCACCATCACCGGCAATGTCCTGAAGTTCAACAATCAGACCGCTGCCGAGCTGCACTTCGCTCCTTACATCCAGGTGCTGATCAACCCCAAGGACAAGCAGTTCGCCATCCGTGCCTGCAAGGAGGACGCTCCCAATGCTGTACCGTTCTCCAAGCCGGAATTCGAGCAGAAGTATCAGATCAAGATCAGTGCTGCCGCTGTGGTGGACATGATTCGGAAAATGGCCAACTGGTCTGCCGAGGATAACTGGAATATCCCCGGCATTTATTTTGCCGATGAGGAGGCTCTCGTCTATGATGTGACTGCCGCCTACAAGCCCACTCCAAAGGGTGGTTGGGCGGTTAAACGTCAGCGTGAGGAAGCCGCAGCCAATGCCGTTGCAGGCTTGGAAACGAGTGAGGAGGTTGATAGCTAAATAAACGATGCCGGACTGATGCTCATTTGCACCAGTCCGGCATTTTCCTTTTTTATACTATGTACCCGATTTTATTGACGCCGATCACACCACGACGCAAAACAGTAATATCAATCGTCTCATAAGCGGCTCGACCAATATTGGCTTTAGGTTGGGTGCGTGATACTGTTGATGTTTTTACTTTGGCTCTGCCAACTCTAACCGTATCAATGCTCATTTCCTTGAGAACCTCATCGGGCAATTCGTAATTCTGCTCAACCAGGCCAAAACAAGTAAAACTTGTGTCGATACAGAAAGAAATAAGTTTGTTCTTTCCGATGTTATAAACCACAGCCAGTGAACAGCCAAGCAAACTGCCGATAGCATATCCGATGCCAGGAAGTTCTGGGAACAGAGCCTGGGCAATGATTCCACCGATTTTCATGGATACCAAATAGCCGGAAGAGACCACAAGCGTATCCACGAACTGCATTCCCATTTCTGCCGCTGTCATCTTACCAGCAGCAACCTGGATGCTGTTTTTGATAGTTCCAAGCACAACAGTAACCACCACACCAACAACTGTGGGGTTTGCACCCTTTAACGCTTCTCCAAAGAGGCCCTCTTGTAGTGTCATTTGCACACCATAAGCTATCGAACCGCGAAGAAATGCCTCTCCACTGGTGGTGATTATTTTTCCACCAGACTTCTTTAGCTGTGCCAAATCAATCTCACCGTTTTTAATGAGATAATCGATGGCTTTGTAGAGTTCTGGGACCAGTTGTGTAATGGCGGTAATCGTAGCTGCGTTCAAGCCTGCTTTAAGTGCCTGATCCAAATAAGCAATGCGAACTTGGGAAAGTTGTGCCTCTTTGGATATTCCGTGCTTGGCGGGGTCAAAACCGCCGTCCTGGGCTTCACGAGCAATCTCCTTGGACTCCTTTATAGACAGCTTATGGGATTCTACACCTTCGCCATCGGAGACCCTTCCTACCAGGTGTTCGCCTGTTTCAGTATGTGAGGCTGAAACATCTGGACGTGTGAGTGAGTCCTTTCCAGCACGGCGCACAGCCCATTTTCCTGCTTCTTCAAGCTGTTCATCCGCTATCAGACGCTCTTGTCCGTGATATTTGGGCAACCTGGTTTCGGGGTCCAAAACCGCTTGATATGCTTCTGCATCTTTTGCTGTGTTGGCATATTTCAGACTGTACTGCTGACCGAAATTGGTGTCAACATCAACGCTGCCATATCCATTATCCTGTAGAGTAAATGCTCTGTGCGCAGAACCCTGTCGGATAGCTTCCAAATTGAATGTACCCGCATGGAACTCTTCGGCCACATACCCTTTGAACTGTTCAACCCCCAAATGGAGATGGGGGTGTTCGTTGATGCTTCGTGCCAATTCATCGATTGCTGCGTTGATCTCCTGAATGCGGAGGTTCTGGGCGGCAATACGTTGATTTTGTGCGGTAGCGACAGAGAAATCCGCATACGCACTCTGACCTGCGAGATCGGCACCGAGCAGTTTTGCCATGAAGTCCCAGCCGTACCTTACATCTTGTAAATCAGCCATAATCATCACCTTCAGGCATTCATGAACGTCTCAAGCCCCTCGTTGTACATACAGATTACTCCGTAGAAAAGCATTTGACGCTCCATTGCTTTTTTATTTTTGAAGTTCTCCTCGGAGAAAATCATTGCTTTTGCACCCAAATCAGCTAAGGTATCACTGATGGCATTCCCAGCCTTTTTGAAGAGCCCTTTTCCCTTGGCAATGATGCCCTTACTTTCGGGTTCAGCTTCCTGCTCTACAGGCTCGGATACTGCCTTCTCAGCAGGCACGATCTTCGGCTTTATAACATCCTTCACAGACTGCGGTGCGGGTAAAGCTGCTAATGCAGAATGAAACTCAGCATAGGTGGCAATGGACTTGATTTCACTCGGCTTTACATAGATAACAGCCTGGTTTCCTGCCCAACCAAAACGGACGCCATGCTTTTCAAATTTTACATCGATAACCGGGATGAGGGAATCAACGCCTTTAATATCACCGAGGAACAAAACTTTGGAGGTGATATTGCCTGCTTTTTTGTTCGCAAGCCAGATTTTCTCTGTCCAAGTAACAACATTGATGCTGTTATCACGAGTGCCAGTAACAGACCCTTCAGAGTCGTCCTTCGTTTCTATCAGTTTTTTCATCTGATTGGCGAGCATTTCATCTTTATATACGATTATAAGCGTTTGTGGCTCATAAAACATATTTACACCTCATTCCTTTACTTGTTCGTTGTCTTGGGTTGTGCAAGGATATTTGCAAAAATTATTTATTACGCACATATCACATTTGGGGATTGCCGTACAGATTTGACCATAGCCGTCTGCACAATAACTCCATATTACATTGTCAATCATCGATTGCGGAACATTATTTTCTTTTGCAATTACTTCAACTTGTCCCAAAACCTCTTCTACTGATGCCACAGGAGCAAGAGAGCAACCCATTCTTGCACCGCCGAGGAAACGTCTCAAATGGGTATCCGGCTTACACGCATCAATGCCAACATTACGAACATACTCCCATGCCAGAGCCTCTCCGAGCATTTTTATTTTATATCGTGACCGATAATGGGATATCTTTCGGACAATTTTGTGTGCTGGTTCTGATGTTATAAATGCATCCATGCTACCATAGTCATCCACAATTTTCTCCATAACCTGGATATTATAATGCAGATGTTTCATCTGGGCTGCTGTACTGATATTTCCGCACTTCAGGTTGAATATTCCATCCGAAAAATATGTACTCGGACGCTGCTTTATTTCTTTTGGATCATAGAAAAAGAACAATTCATCAATTTCAGGAAGATGTGGAACAATCCGACTCCATTTTGTCTGATTGGTAAGCATCGCATAAATCAATGCTGACAGATGCTCGGAAAAGGAAAATGCCTCTCCTTTGTTCCTACGAATCACCATTTCACTTATGGAGTCATTATACTTTACGCCGTTCTCTAATAAAAAGGCATGCATCAAGGCAAAACTTTCAGCATTCATACAATCACTCCCTCTGTTTTTGTTGTGCTTTTTTCGCAGGCAGCCGCTTCTGCATCATCAATAGAAGGATGTTTTGTATATCCGTAATCAAGGAGCCTATACATAAACCGGGACGCAATAGATTCATATGGAGTCCACGATTTACACACTTGTTTTATTGAGGATGGCTTTACATCGTTTGTCTGATAAAGCCATCGATATGCCTGCAAAAAGGCTCCATCTTCATATGGCAGTATATCGTTTCTACCCAAAGCAAAAAGGAGATACATTTTTGCTGTCCAGTTTCCAATTCCCCTCAACGCTGTCAGTTCTTTAAGTACCTCATTGTTGCTCTTGTTTTTTAGACCACCAAGGAAATTGGGTTCGGACATTATTTTCTGTGCAAACAATGTCATATATTCTGCCTTTTGCATCGATACACCTGCTGAACGAATACGCTGCGCTCCAAGGGACAAAATGGCATCGGCTGTCATTTTGCCACCACACATTGTGGAAACCCGGCTCTCGATAACATCAGCTACAGAATTGGACATCATCTGTCCGATGATAGTGGAAAAGAAAAAATCCTCTGTGTTCGGATGCTCACTGTACTCAAAGTCACCGACCAGGCGCATAGCCCTTCCAAGCAACGGATCGGCAACGGCCAAATGTTTGCACTCTGGCGAGTCAATGTACATCACTTTTCCACCATACATAATGCTCCTCCTTATATATCGAAATGCTCCTTCAAAACACCGAGGATATATTCGATAGTTACTTCCTTGAACTTTGTTTGCATTGCGACATTGAGGATGTATTTTGCAAAACGGTCACAATCGACATTGCGACACACACCCAATAGGGTTGGCGCAAACATATCAATAGGAACTACGTTCAGTACAAAGCCTCTCTCAAGATAGGACTTAACGCACTCTGCAATAACACGAGGATCAGCGCCACCGTGACGGCCAACGATAAAATTCATATGCATTTTTCCAGTCTGCATTACCTTATCGGCTGCATGAAGCATATCCGTATCCGTAAATGGCTTATCCTTCAATTCGTTTGCGACATAATGAGTTCCAGCCAAATAAACATCCAAGTCGCTGATCTCTTTGCTGGATGCTCCCGCCTGGTTTACAGGATGAACCTCAACCTTAAAATCCTCTTCTTGTGCAAGGTACTGATCAAACAGTCCCGCAACTACCAGGGTAAGAACCTCTCCCTCGTGATTTTCGGAAAGCAATGCGTTTATGCAATCCATGAGTTGCGCTGTAGCACTTCCATCTGCAGCAATTGTAAACTGCGTAAGTTTTTCCCTCTCGGCTTTGATAAGAAGCAACTTATACATTGCATAGGTCAATCCGTCAAATGCTTTTGCAGAAGTATCTACCAACGGGAGGTCAGAACATAGCTTGTTCAAGATGCTCTGATCACGTCCTTTTCTAACAGCATTTGATGTGCTGAGTTCGGGGAAACGAGCAGGCTTATTCAGAAAAGGCTCGTTGCTTCCTCCCAATGCTTTGTTCAAAACTTCCATGTCAAAACGAACAATCACACCGTGGCAGATGCTTCGGGCATCGTATGCACCCGGAAGCTCCGACTTTACCTGGAGACAAAGCGGATTGATAGATTCATCTGTTGCTTTGGAAGCCAAGGCAGTGACCAAGATATATTTATATGTCAGGTGCGTGTTATCCAACACATAATCGATCAAATCCTTGCATGAGCAGTCATTGGGGACATCGCCCCGGCTCGCCTTTTCGTATGCACGGTATACGGTATTTTTTACATTTTCTACATTTAGTTTCATTGCTCAGCCTCCTTACCGAAAATCACTTCTGTGACAGCAGTGGCAACAGTTTGCGCCAAACTGCACGGAACCGCATTGCCGATTTGGGTATAAATTGCGGATTTACTTCCACAGAACTTATAATCCTGTGGAAATGTCTGTATTGCAGCAGATTCCACAATTGAAATTCTCCGAAGTCTCTCTGGCGCAGGTCCAAACTCAGCTTCGATTTCTTTGCGCCACAGTTTACCGTGATATTCCTTAACCCAATCTTCGGCAGAGGGATTTCTTAACATTTCCTCATCAATAATCGGTGTCTTATTCCCACCCATTGATGCAGGAAGGGTAGCAGAAACTCCGTCCAAATTAAGTGGGCGTCCCATCCCATTAAAAATCATACCTGCATAGGGACTTTTCCGCATAACGGGCGATCCAGCAAGCGTAATACGCGCAGTACAGGTGTGCGGATTTCCAACAGAACCGATCTCCGGCAAGGTTTGAAACAATTCTCTCAAAGTAGGGGCTTTGCGTTGTTTGTTATTTAAAGACTCCTCAAATGCTGCAAAATCAATAGTGCCTAATGCACCAACAAAGAATACTCTTTCTCTGCTCTGCGGAACGCCATAATCCGAAGCGTTCAACACCCAATAGCCGCATGAATACCCCAAATCAGAAACACGCTTCATATACTGTTGACGGACCGGTTCCCATTTCTCAAGGGCAGCCAACGCTTTTACATTTTCCATAACAAATGCCTTGGGGCGCAGCAATTCTACAACATCAAGAAAACGCCATATCAATTGACTGCGTTCATCATTCGGGTCCATTTTTCCAGCAACGGAAAATCCCTGACAAGGTGGACCGCCGAAAACAAGATCAACCCCCCGGTATTTCTTCAACTCATCCATGTGTTCGGATAAATCACCGCGAATCAAGGTGACCTCGGGGTGATTAGTAGCGTAAGTATCGCAAGCATCCTTGTTCAGTTCGTTGGCACAAAGAACATTTATACCCGCACGCTCAAAACCGACATCCATTCCACCAGCCCCGGTGAAAAGTGATACAGCAGTTATTTTGCTCATTGTAATATTCTCCTTATTTTTGCGCTTTCGGTGATACTAAAATGTTACAGAAATATGTGTCCTATAAAACGGACTCAAATGTTTCATCAGGGATAGCCTCCATAATATCGCCTACATCGCATTGCAGAGCTGCACAGATTTTCAAGATGACATCTGTAGTAACGTTCTCTCCCTTACTTAATTTCGCAAGAGATGAAGAACTCACATTTGCGACCTTTCTCAGATCGGATTTTTTCATATTTTTATCGATCAGTAATTTCCATAATTTATTGTAGCTCATTTTCATTTTATTTTTGCTCCTCTTTGTTCCATGACCTACCATAAAGTTCACAGTTATTATCCGACAGTTGCAGAACGCAGTTATCATATAGAATCCGCTGGGTCTCTGGACGACAGTCTCCCTGCTTATCGTATGCAATGAAAATCTGTTTTCGGGTGGATGCGTAAATTCGCATAATTCCATCTTCGACATCTTTTTCCAAATTTTTAAAGACAAGCGAATCGTGAGCCAAGGCTGGGAGTGCAGTGGTAAATAACACCGCAAGATCGTATACGATCATTCCTTTATAGTTTGAACCCGTACCCGTGTCATCCGGTGTTTCAAATTTATAGCTGTCATGCTTGTTGAATTTGATATGCGGAGGTTTCCTGTGCGTTTTGAAAAGAGTGTCATTGAATTCCTTCATTTTTGCATTCAATGTTTCTTCGATTTCCGCAAGAATACCCTCGATGCTACGGCGCAGGGCCTCTTCAGCTTTTGTTTTTGCATCCTGTAACTCTTTCTGAGTTAAGAAAGCACGATTCTGTGTTTTTAGCGCATCGATTTCTGCTTTCAGTTCGGAATGCCTGTCCAGAAATTCTTTGGAAATATTGCCCACAAAGCCGAGCTGCCGGATCTGTTCTCTGATTGCCTGAAGCTGAGACTGCAAATCTGCAATTTCGGTCACAATAGCAGTTCTTTCAGCAACGAACTGCTCATCCAAAATTTGGGCCAATTTTTGGTGGTACTTTTCAACCTCATACAACTTTCGTAAATTGACCCCAGGGAAAAACTCCTGCAGTGCAGACATATCAGCTTCGGTGGGGTACAGACCATATTCCAGACTCATGTCAAGCAGACGCACTTTTCTTTCTTTTGCCTGGATAACAGCCTCCAAATTAAACTTTTGGGTGACCAGTTCTGCTTTCAGCTTGTTTTTTTCGATTTCCTCTTCTGTATGACCCTGTTCCGCCTCCTCTGTTAAGGAGCCAAGTTGGAGTTCCAAATCACGAATTTTAGCCAAGTTTTCTTCATATTTTTTGATGCCGCCGACAAGGTTGGACACAAAGTCATACTTTCTGGCCTGTCGATATGCATCCAATTTTCTTTTGTGGTCATCAACAACGCTCTTAAACGCATCGATATCCTTATACTTATCAAACAGCGTCAGAAGCATATTAATGGACTTTTCCATATCCTGACCAGGAATGCCACGCAAAGGTCGACGTTCATCTGTGTTCTCTTTGCCGTAGATTCTGAAAAAGCTGCTGAGAGCAATTCGGAACGACAGCCCAACAAAGTCAATGCCGTACTGCTGTTTTAACCATGTGGTGAATTCTTCCTTGGTGTAGGTATTGCCAGTAAACTCGTATTTGCTATTGCAAATAAACACCTTATCTGCATCCCCAGTGTTTCTTGCGAACCAGTATGGTTTCCCATCAAATGTAAATTCAAAGAATATTGTATGGTGACCTTCCTGCCGTACACCATCGCTCTTGATATAGGTGTCGCCACCGAATACAAAATCGATGGCAAGTAACGCTGATGACTTGCCGATGGACATTGCACCATCATCTTTTCCGAGGACAACATTCAGTCCTTCTTTGAACTCAATAGGCGGACGTTCTTTGCCCTGAATTTTAAATGCGGGCGAACTCATCTTTGTAAGCATAAGAACACCTCTCCTTCATCATTTATATCTGCTGCCTGTAGTGCATACAGGCAATCCATAACGGATAAAAAATCCGTTGATTCGTTCAGAAACGGTTTTACCTTATTGAACAGTTCATACACAGGCATAGGTTGCTCCTGAATTTCTTTCAGCACGATGGGAATTAGCGCCAAAGTGCTGTTTTTATACGAATACAGTTTGTTAGGTAATTGCATCGAACACCTCGCAACTCTGAATGAAATAGGAAACGACAATTTGACAGTAGGTGTCCTCCTGTAGGGTTACCCTGTGTATTTTTCCTACGATCTCATTGAAAATTTCCACATTCGATTTCTTGGCTTTCTTCAACCTTTTGTATATGGCGTGCATCTGATCCTGCACCTCGTCATAATCAATTTCACCGCGCTTATCGAGGTTTATCATAATTTCACGTATGCGCACGAAATAGGTCATAACAAAATAATTTACCTGGCTGTAAAGCACAAAATTATCCGACGGGTTCAGTTTCTGCTTAATTTCCTTCGGCTCAAGGGATGCCTCTGCGAGGTCTTTTTCCTTGAGCTTTTTTATTTTTCCAAGAACACCGATAATCCCTCGCTCCAAGGGTAGGTCATCAAGCAGAGTCACACTATGGCTATGACCCTCCAGAACCTTTTTGATTCCCTGTAATTCTTTACAGATTTTTTTGCTATCATCAAGTGAATATGTAGCATAGCATTGCGGACATAGCGCCAGAAGATTTGATATCTCTGGTGCCTTTTCTTTATCGATAAGTGCCACCTCATACGAATCGACAGCTTTGCCAGCATTTGTTTTGGTAAGAGTTCGTCCGCAACCAGGAAAAGGACAATAGTGACCAACCTCATTCAACAGATAATGGCCCCATTTGGATTTGAGGTCAACAGCAAGCTGTTGTTGTTTTTGCTGTACCAAGGCATTTTTCGATGCGAGGCCGGCAGCATTGCGGATGATTTCTACGAACCATGTTGCAGTTTTCTCCGAAACATTCTCTCCGTTGATTTCGGCATCATAGGCGGAAAAATCATCAGCCAAAAGGGATCTCGTCTCAATCGGTCGGCTATTCAGGCTCTCAATATAGTTTTCTGTTGAGAGTCGATAGACAATCTGCTGTGCAAATTTCTTTGGAATCGTTCTTTTAGCATAACTACGCAGAGAGGCATCCTTGGTTTTCTTTGTAGTAGGGTCCAGTGGTGTACCCCACTCTTCTTCGGGAACATCTGTAATCATGGCAAATAGGTCACGAAAAAACTGCGGTACATCATAACCATCGGATATCCGATTTTTGAGTGTAGAGAAGAAATCCTTAAATTCCATGATGTAACTCCTTTCTTGTGACTTGTACCATGCTGTACCACGCAGTACCAAACCATCCCCAGATTGAAAAACTGTTTTTGTATAATTTAAGTGGCATTTGGGACAGCCCTCCTTGTGGTAGCAGAGATGCATGAATATTATACCACAAAACTGTCCATTTGTCAAATCGCTTGTTTGAGATACGGACATTGCACAGCTGCAAAGGACATTTTCCCGGCAAAAGGGACATTCTCAAATGAGCAGCCGCAATAAACTGCACCGACTGATCACCGATGGCTCAACGGTTTATTGCGGACAAGTAAATACCACGGCTGCCCATTGAGCGGGTTAGCCGCATTCCGAAACGGAGGAAACTCCACGGACTGCGGTTCTTTCACTGCGCCCATTTTGTAGCCGCCCCAATTCCTCCGTTTCGAGAAATCGAAAATCGGAGGAATTTTTTATGGCAAGCAAAGACAACCAGTACGAGCGTAAGGCTCCGTACAACCCCGACCGCCAGACCTTTGTAGATGCAGACGGCAACTACGTCTACCGCATCTGGGACGAAGAAAACCACTGCTACCGCCACGAAGTCTGCGTGGTCGGAGAAGGCATCTCCCCAGAACTCCGATCTCTGTTGGATGAGATGGATGCTGAAGAGGAGCGCCGCCTGGATGCCGACAATCACCACATGGACAAGGTTTTTGACGGCAAAAAGCAAGCCCACAGCGCCGACAAGAGTGGTCATACCCCTAATCCGATGGATCTGCTTCCGCAGTTCCGTCAGCGTTCCTTCCAGGATGCCCTGCGTGAAGATCCCCGTGTCGGACAACTTCTGCTGGCAATGGAGAAGCTGACTCCCGACCAGGTTGACTTGGTGTACTCCATCTACGGTGAAATGAAGTTCGGAGCAGATGTGGCTCGTGAACAAGGGGTATCCCGCCAGGCCATCAACAACCGCCTCAAGAAGATCCACGCACGCCTCGCAAAGCTGATGGCAGAGATGGACGAGGGCTAAGTACATCGCACCTCCCGGAGGGGGTTGACATTTTTCCCATGTAGATGAAGGCGGGTCGCACAGCGAAACCCAAGCCGCCTTCGGGAGGTGAAAACGATGTACGAATCTGAAAACAAGACGATGAGTCCCGAAGAGGAACTGGTTGATATCCTCATGGACTTCATTATCATCGCAGCAAACCTGGCAAAGAACATCAACCACACGCTCAAGCAGAAGCAAATCAAGGAAGGAGGCAACGTCAATGGGCAAACTCAGCGAATTGGACATGGTCATCAAGGACCTGCGCACAGCAGCCACAACTATTAATGATGTGGCGGACACCCTGGCGGAGATGTTCAGCACCGCTTCGGCTGATGAAGCCCAGGACGTTGCCGCCCCTGCCGAACCCGTACTTACCCTGGAAATTAAATATGCCTACTAAATAACGCAAAACCTTAATAAATTGCGTAAATACGGCACATATTTAATCGGCGAAATTGAAATATAATAATAAAAAACAATTTAAATGGAACATAAAAGGAACAATTTAATCTAGGTTTAAAAGTTCCCGTATGGATTCCGTGTCTTTATGGGCGTACCTTTGTTGTAACATTTTTAAATCGGAATGACCTAAAACGGAAGCGATTGCAAATAAATTTTTACCGCTATTTACCCACAGTGTCGCCCTTGTGTGACGCAATTCATGAGGACTTAATATTGGAATATCAATATTGTATTTAAGATAGTGATTGTGCATGTCATTCATAAATTTTTTATAATTTCTCATAGACCAATTGTGTGGGGAATATACACTACCTTTTGTGTTGGAAATAATAAATTCGGTGGACAACTGACTAAGCCTGTTTATAGTCGTATTTTTTAATGGAATTTCTCTGTTGCTTTGTTTATTCTTCGGCGGTTTAATTTTAACTTCAACTTTCCCTGTATTTTTATTCTTAACGTCAACGACAGATCTTTGAATATGCAGTGTTTTGTTTTTAAAATTTATATCGCTGAGCTTTAAACCCAACAGTTCACCTTTTCGTAATCCGTAATCAAGCATAAGAATTATCCCTAGTCCATCTTTATGTTCTCTTGCAAATCTCGATACTAAATAAGCTTGTCTTTTAGTATAAGTTCTTTTTATTTTATCTTCTATTTCCGATACTAACTTTATATTTAAACATGGATTTTTAGTACAATAGTCGTTGTCAACTGCCATTTTAAATATGCCGTTAAGACAATTTTTATATTTTTTCATTGATTCCAATGAAGATTTTTTTGAGATAGAGTTAAAAAAATTCTGAATATCAATAGCTTTTATATTTGATATTATAGCATTTTTGAAATACGGATTTAAATGTAATCTTATAGCTACTTCATAATTGCTGTACGCGTTATCGGATAACGTAGGTTTAACTGAGGCAAGCCATTTTTTTGCCACCTCAGAAAAAGTTGATTTACCGATTATAAACGTTTCTCCTATTTGTTCTGCAACCTCTTTATCAATTATATATTGATTAGCCTTGGACTTAGCGTCTTCCTTTGATATCTTGCTATAAAATGCTTTACGTTTAGGCGTTCCATCAAAGTTATGTCCAATTGTTGCCTTGTAAACATACCTTCCACTCGAATGAGTGGGTTTTTCTTTTTTAGGACGTCCCATAATATTACCCTCCTTTTAGTTCAACGAAATGTAAATCTAATATTTTAAATGAATTATATCATTCTTTATTTATATTGTCAATTTCATCTATTTAATAAAAAGCATTAAATGATGAGTGCCAGTGTATTGTATAAGTGAAATGTGGTTAGAAATGCTAGTGAAGTCGTAAAAAAATAGGGACTAACTATATAAGTTAGTCCCTATAATCTTTTTAATTAAAATACTGTAAACATTTACATATAGACATAAATCGACACTCTTGTTATAATTTTATGCAGGAGGTTGATATTATGAGAATCGCTGTTTGTGACGATCAAGAATTATTTGTTAATGAAATTTCTGAAAAAATCAAAGAACATTTAGATTCCCAAAATTATAATTATCAGATTGATGTATTCGATTCCGGGCTTAAACTAATATCAAGTAACAAATATATTAATCAATATGATTTGATTTTTCTTGACGTAGAAATGCCTTGCGCCTCAGGTGAGTATGTGGCGGGGGAATTATTAAAAGATAATAAGAAAAATACTTTAATTGTTTTCACAACCAGTCATACTGAATTTGCAAAGTATGGATATATGTATCGTGCTTTCAGGTTTATAGACAAAGCGGAATTAGATGAAGAACTGGCTAAGGCGCTGTGCGATATTCCGTATTCCTGACTTATCTGAGAATAGGTTTTCCCTGATTGATATAAATTTACGATTGTTTGCTTGAATTCCTCTGTGTACTTCGGTGTGCTTTTTCCTGACATTTTTTATTCCTCCTACTTGTCTTTTATTTTGATGTTTTTATTATATCTTACTTGTCCACTTTTTTAGTATATATCCAGTTGATTGAAGAAGACGAGGGAAAAGCCATTCAGGAAATTCTTTCTGTGAAATGTTCTGCGGAAGAAAAACAGCTTGCCAAAGCCAAAAAGGAATTGAAACAAGCAAAGAAACGTCTGGAAAAAATGGACGCTCGAATAAAAAGAGTGTACGAGGACAATTTAAGCGGAAAAATACCGGATGATTTATTTTCGGTGTTTATCACAGATTATCAGAACGAAAAACAAACACTTACAGAAACAGTTCATACACTGGAAGATGAAGTTTGTGCAATTCAAGAAAACAGGACAGACGTTTCAAGATTTATTGCGCTGTTAAAAGAGTACGCAAACATTACATCACTTGACAGACAAACTTTAACTGCATTGATTGATAAAATTACAATCAGCGAGGATAAAAATCAGCAAGGTAAAAAGAACAAGGAACAGACGATTACGATTTATTACAAATTTGTTGGAGCGGTTTAATGCTCCTTCGTTCCGTTGGTGAGGGTATGGTGATGAAGGCATTTCCGGCACGAACACAAAGCGCCGTGAAGGCTTCAAAGAGATGATTGCAGATGCCCTGGCTGGCAAAATCGACCTCATCGTTACCAAGTCGGTCAGCCGATTTGCAAGAAATACGGTCGACAGCCTGGTTACCATCCGAAAGCTAAAAGAGAATGGCGTGGAATGCTACTTTGAAAAGGAAGGCATTTACACCTTTGACGGCAAAGGCGAACTGCTTATTACCATCATGTCCTCGTTGGCGCAGGAAGAAAGCCGGAGCATTTCCGAAAACATCACCTGGGGACAGCGTAAGAGTTTCTCCGATGGCAAAGTACACCTTCCATACAAACGCTTCCTTGGCTACGAAAAGGGCGAGGACGGACGGCCTGCGGTTGTGGAGAGCGAAGCAATGATTGTAAGGCTGATTTACAGACTTTTCCTTGAGGGCAAAACTCCGATGGGCATTTGCAAGTACCTGGAAGAGTTGGGCATCCCTTCACCGGGTGGCAAGCAGACATGGAGCAAGACCACGATCGCCAGCATCCTTCAGAATGAAAAATACAAGGGTGATGCACTGCTCCAAAAGAAATTCACGGTCGATTTCCTGGAAAAGAAGATGAAGCCCAACGAGGGTGAAGTTCCGCAGTATTATGTGGCAGGAAGCCATCCCGCCATTATTGAGCCGGACGAATGGGATCATGTGCAAGCAGAGATTGCCAGAAGAAAAGCCCTTGGCAAAGCCTACAGCGGCAAGAGCGTCCTTTCTGCCAAGCTGGTCTGCGAGGATTGCGGAGCGTTCTTTGGCTCAAAGGTCTGGCACTCCACCGACCGATACCGCCGAACCATCTGGCAGTGCAATGGCAAATTTGCAAACGAGGAACGGTGCCACACCCCTGTAATTGACACGGAAACTGTACAGCGCCTTTACATCAAAGCCTACAATCTGATGATGCAAGATCGAGTGAAGATTATTAGGGAGATCGAGGAATGGCGGCAGCACCTGACGGATTTTGAAACCTTGGACGCCGAGATTGAACGACAGCTTGAAGAAACCCAGGTAGTTGCCGAACTGGTCAAGGCGGCTGTTAGGGAGAACGCTTCCACAGCACAGTCCCAGGAAGCATACCTCAAAAAATATGAAGCCCTCACCGTGCGGTACGAGACGGCGGCTGCGGAACTGGAACGCCTCCAGGCACTACGCACTTCTCGCAGTCAGACCGACCGCAAAATGGCACTTTACATTCGCACCCTCAAAAAGCAGCCAGAGGTGATGCACGAATGGGATGATACCATCTGGACGGTGATGATTGAAAAAGCCATCGTTCACAAGGACGGTCAAATCACATTCGTTTTCCAGAACGGCACAGAAATCAAGGTCGGAGCGTAACTGCTCCGGCTTTTTTCTTTTGTGGGGGATTGCACACCCCCTTGCCGAAAATGCACACCCTAACATAAAATCTGCACACCCCACAGACCTTTCGTTAAAAGGTATAGGGAGAGAAAACGCAAAAGGCTCCACGGTGACCATTTCGGAATCACCGTAGAGCCTGTTATCGTTAAAAGGTGTATGAAAACCCTTGCAAATAGGGGCTTTTGCAAAAAGAAACTGGACACCCGCTTCGATACGCATTGTATCAAAACTGGTGTCCAGTTATGTCTAAAGGAACAACATTTGATACAGGTGGGCGGAAACAAAACGGCGGCAAGAACACAATATAAGGTGTTCAATGCCGCTGTTTTTCTGCCTTCAATCAATATCTTGTACTTTCATCCCCTAAAAATGCACACCCCTAATCTATGAGATAGCGCCGGAGCAAATCCTCGCGGCCATCTTCCTTTAGCCGGTTCACAGAATAGTGTAGCCATTCCTCCGGGGTAGGAACCTCACCGGCGCAGGGTATCCGTTCCCATTGCGCCCGGCGCTCTGGATCGGGATCGTGCAGGCCCTCCCATATTCTCTTTGAAATTTTCTCCTTAACCTTTTCCACGGTTGTATGATCCCGCTCCGCCAGCATGACGAAGAAATCTTTTCCATTCTCTTGCAATGTAATTGCCTCCTGTCTGTATGAATAGTATCTCCAAGTAAAGCCCATGCTATAAACTACTCTATGCCCCACTTGGGAAATATCATAGCCACCGATTGTGACTATTATAGCACTCTTTTGGGAATTAGAATAGATACAGATGGGTAGGTGATGGAATGAACGCACAGAAACGGATCAAGCAGCTCATGGAGGAGCGCGGCTGGACGGATTACAGGCTGGCAAAAGAGGCGAACCTGTCTCACTCTACAATAACAAACCTTTTCAAAAGGAATAATGCGCCGACGCTTCCCACGCTGGAAGTGATTTGTCGTGCGTTTGGTATAACCTTATCACAGTTCTTTGCAGAAGGCGGAGAAGCTGTGGAAATAACGGATGAACAGCGCGAGCTTTTTGCAAAATGGAGTACACTCAGCGAGAAACAAAAAGAGCTTTTGCTTGAATTTATAGGCACGATGCAATAGAGGGCAAAGAAAAAGACCGCAGGCCGGAACCTGCGGTTTTCTCTTTGCCTTATCCTTTTATGTGGCCCATTGCCCTCACTATCTGCCGGTAAGCCAGGAGCGAGTTGCCCTGTAGGGTATGGATTGCAACATGCTGCTTTTTCAGCTTTCCAACAAGGTGCAGTACATCCCCGGTATTCCGGCCAAGCCGCGAGAGATTTACCGTCAAAACCGCGTCCATAGCGCGGCGGTGGGCCAAGCCGCAAAGTTCCCGGATGCCGGGGCGGTTCAACGAAAGGCCGCTGCCGATCTCGGTAATCTCTGCCACAATAGCATATCCCTGCTCTTTTGCATAGACGCGGAGTTTTTCTCTCTGCGCATCCAGCACGATATTTTCTCCGTCTGCGCGGGCAAGGCGGCAATATACCGCCACCCGCAGAGGTTTCCTTTCGTTTCTTTCCATTATGCAGCCCTCCATAATTCTGCCAGTATCTCTACCTGCCGCCCGTCGCGGAAGGTAAACACCATTCTTTTTTCTTCATAAACCGTCACATAGTCCACCGTCGAATACCAGAGTTCCTCGTCAAAGGATTGCACCAGCTCTTGGTGTAGGTTCATGCTTTCCATGAACAGCCTGATTCTCGTCTTTTTCGCATTGCGCTCTTGGCGAAGCTCCGCTATTTCCGCCAGCCGCTTCCGGGCGGCCTCGAACCGCTCCGAGTAAGCGTTATACCGGCGATTGTATTCTTCCTGATCCATGGCGGTCTGTGCGTTTTCCGAGATGATTTTCTGGATCAGGCCCAGTACCACCTCGCTTTCATTTTGCAGGGTTTCCTGCTCTGCGTCTAAATCCACCGTATCGGTAAGGGCTTCAATTACTTCATTGTAGGCTTCCATGATTTCTGCCCGGCTGCCTAAGATGCTGTTGAAAGCGGCCAGAAAGGCGGCCTTGATTTCATCCTCGGTAAGATGGGGCGTTGAGCAATGCTGGCCTCTGTACTTTTCGTTGCACTGCCATACGAGGCTCCGGTTCTCTGTATTGGAGTGCCAGACCTTACTGCCATACACGCCGCCACATTCCCCGCAGATAATGCGCCCGGAAAATGGATGCTGGCAGCTTGTGAACCGCCCGTCTGTTTTACGGGTTTTCAACTCGTACTGCACAAGCTCGAATATCTCCGGTTCAATGATTGCCGGATGGCTGTTTGTTACATAATACTGCGGAACCTCGCCCTCGTTGACCTTTTGCTTTTTGGTGAGGAAATCCACCGTGAATTTCTTCTGCAAGAGCGCGTCGCCTTTGTATTTCTCATTGGTGAGAATACTTTCCACCACCTTGGCCCGCCACACCTTCTTTCCACCCGGTGTGGGAATCCCCTCGTCCGTGAGATAGGCGGCAATAGCCGAAGGGGATTTTCCATAGAGGAACAGCCGGTAAATGAGCCGCACCGTCACCGCTTCATCCTCAACAATGACCGGAAGCCCCTCCGGGCCTTTTTCATAGCCGAGAAAGCGCCGGTAAGGAAGGCTCACCTTTCCGTCTGCGAACCGCTTGCGCTGGCCCCATGTGACGTTCTCTGAGATAGAGCGGCTTTCTTCCTGTGCCAGCGAGGACATGATGGTAATGAGCAGCTCGCCCTTTCCATCGAGAGTGCGGATATTCTCTTTTTCAAAGAAAACCTCGATCCCTTTTTCTTTCAACCGTCGTACTGTGGTTAAAGTATCCACAGTATTGCGGGCAAACCGGGAAATGGACTTGGTGATAATCAGGTCGATTTTCCCGGCCAGCGCGTCAGCCACCATACGGTTGAAACCGTCGCGCTTTTTGGTATTGGTCGCGGAAATTCCTTCGTCGGTATAAACCTCAACAAATTCCCACTCGTCCTTAGACTGAATGTACCGGGTATAATAGTCCACCTGTGCCTCATAGCTGGTGAGCTGTTCTTCATTGTTGGTGGATACACGGGCATAGGCCGCCACCCGCAGCTTGCGGGTTTCATTGCTCAGTACATTGATAGGAAGCCTGTCTTTTTTCGCAGGGATCACCGTCACCCGCGCTGCTGTTACTGCTGGCATTGTGCAAGCCTCCTTTCTGCCGCCTTCCTGAGTGCCAGTTCCCGCGCCCTCTGGCGGTTCTCAGGGTTCCAGCTATGGCGGCGGGAAGGATTGTTCCATGTCTTTGTCACGGTATGCCCGTCATAGAAAGCAAAGACCAGAGTTCCATTTTCCGGCACCTGAATTTCTTCCACCTTGGCCGCAAAAGCCGCCTCGTCAAATTCCGGCAGGCCCATAGCCTCGGCGGTCAACCGTTTCAAAATATCCTCCGGGATCTGCTTGGCATCGCAGAGCGCCTTGCCCTTCTGGTTGAAGGTTCGGCATATCCACACCTGCTTTTCATAAGGCGTTTTAGGGGCCACCGTTTTCCGCGTGAAACATTTCCCGCATTTCCCACAGCGTACTTTGCTGGAAAATGGAAACCGGTTCCGCGCATAGCTGCCGGAGCGGGGCTTATAGGCGGCTGCCCGGCGGGCGCGTTCTGCCAGAACCTTCTCATAGGTTTCCCGGTCGAGAATCCCCTCGTGGCAGCCCTCTACAAAATACTGCGGCTTTTCGCCGTTGTTCTTTCGCAACTCTTTGGAAATCGGATCAACCACGAAAGTCTTTTGCAACAGCATATCCCCGACGATTTTCTCGTTGCAGAGCAGGTCTATGATAGAATTGCCGCTCATGCTGGCCCCATGCCTGCCTTTGATATTCGCAGCGGCAAAGGCATCTTCCAGCTTATACCGCCCGTAACCTTCCAGATACAGGTCGGCGGCCAGCCGTATGATCTCAGCTTCCTCCGGCACAATTTCCAGCCGCCCATTGACCTGCTTATATCCGTACATAGTGACGCTCCAAGGCAGGCCCTGTTCATAGTTGGATTTGATGCGCCATTTCTGGTTCTCGGATACTGAGCGGGCCTCCTCCTCTGCATAAGCAGCGAGGAGGGTAAGCAAAAGCTCGCCATCTTCGCCCATGGTATGAATATTCTGTTCCTCAAAAAATACGTCCACGCCGATCAGCCGCAGCTCGCGGATGGTTTTCAGCGTGGTAACAGTATTGCGTGCAAACCGGGAAACCGACTTTGTAATTACCATGTCGATTTTCCCGGCCTTGCAATCTGCCAGCAGCCGTTGAAATTCGCCTCGGCTGTCTTTGGTGCCGGAAAGCGCCTCGTCGGCATACACACCTGCGTACTGCCAGCCGGGCGTTTTCTGGATCATGCCGCTGTACTGGCTGATCTGTGCCGAAAGGGAATGAAGCGGAGCTTCTCTGCCGCTGGATACCCGCGCATAGGCTGCCACACGCTTTAGCTTTTGTACTTTCTTTTGCGCTGGCGGAGTAACTTTTTGAATGATGCGTTCCATAAATACGCCCTCCTTTCAGGACACTGATGTTATAGGAAGCCACCCTGAAAAGAAAGGCTTTTCAGCAGAAAATACCACCCAAAACTGGCTGGAATTTTGCCGCAAGTCTGGCCTCAATGCGCAGGAAATCCGCCTCGTCTATCACGCCTTTTTTAAGCATTTCACGGGCAACGGCAAGGGCAGCCTGATATTTTTTCTCCCTGTCAAACTGTTCCTTCGTCATGGCTGCCTCCTTTTTTGAAACGGGCCGCGATATAACAGGTATGGGAACAATACTTGCGGTTTTTATTCCCGTAGCTTTGAAATTCCTGCCCGCAATGGGCGCAGGTTGCCGGGTAAAAGGCGGCTTTATGGATAAGCTCCGGGTGCTGCTTCCACCATGCGCGGCGGCAAGCCTCGGAGCAAAATTTTCTCTGTTTTCTCTTTGGCTTTTGCGGGAGCGGTCCTCCACAGTTCCGGCAGGCCAAAACCGGCTCTTTGGAAGCCACGCCGGTCAGATGGTTGCGGCGGCAAAAGCTCTTGACCGTATTCTCGGAAATATCCAACCGGGCGGCAATCGCTCCATAACCAAGCCCCTCACAGCGCAGAAAGCGCACCTGCTCCTTTTGTGCTTCTGTCATGGTATCGCCTCCTTAAAAGAAAGAGCGGCCCCGAAGGGCCGCCCGCCAGATTACTTGTTGGGAAGTTTCAAAACCTGCCCGGCATAGATCACGTCGGAAGTCAGGCCGTTTAGTTTCTTGATCTCGGTATAGCGAGTGCCGTTTCCGAGATATTCTGCGGCAATGGCCCACAGGCTGTCGCCTTTCTGGACGGTATAGGTGGCGGAAACCGCCGCGCCGGTATAGACAACCTTGCCCGCCTCGTCAAAGACAGAGTATCCGGGATTTTCGTCTGCGCAGCGTTTCGCATTGTCCAGCACATTGAAGGCTCCCTTCTGAGAGGCCGCGTCCGACCAGCTTTTGCGCACCCGGTAGAGAGTGCCGCTGCCGGTGCTGCCGGAGGCGGAGGGATAAACCTGTTTTCCGTTTTCGTCAAAGACCGCATAGCCGGGGTTTTTATCTGCCAGCGCCTTGGCGTTATCCAAAATCGAAAAGGCCCCAAGCTGGGAGGCAGCATCGCCCCAAGATTTTCTTACCCGGTAAAGTGTCCCGCCGGAAGTGCCGCCGGAGGAGCCGCCCTCCATCTTTGCTTTTACCGCCTGCCGGAAGGTATTCATGGTGTAGCCCATACCGAGCTGTGTCCATAAATGCTCCGGGTCGCCATGATTGGAGGCGATCCCCCGGCTGTGGCCCTCCTTGTGGCTGATAACCACGCCATCGGACAGCGGGTTCAGGCCGTATTGCTTACAGAGCATGGCAAACAGCTCCACCGCCGCATTGTAGGTGCGCTCCGCCACCTTCCGCGCCGTGCCAAGGTCGGAGCAGGTAAAGGTTGCGCCGCCCGTATATTTGATGCAGGCAGGCTCACACATTTCCACGCCGATATGGGTATTATTGCCGCTGCCCTTGGAGCCGGAGCCGCAATGCCAGCCGCGATGGTTCCAAGGGAGCGTCTGATAGACCGTCCCGTCGTTGCCGTCAATGAAACCATGCACACAGGCATTGTCATAGCTGGGGCTGTTCCAAGAATTGATAAAGACCGACGCCTTCGGCTGCGGGCATCCCACAGAATGAAGCATCAGCCCCTTTACCGTGATTTTTCTCCCCGCCGTATAGCAGGGGTTTTTCGTCAAAAAGGATTCCACTAATTTCATACCCATTTCTCCTCCTGTTTCTTCTTCAAAGCCGACGACGCTGCCGGTGCCGTATTCATGCACCAAAGCAGCGCCGTTGTAATAAAAGGCCAATATTTCGTTGTAAGGGATTCCCTGCCGGGCCGCCCACATACAGCCCACCTGCGAAAGCCCCACGCCATGGCTGGCGGCGGTGGGCTTTTCCTCGCGGGCCGCCGTATCCCATGGGTCAGGCTTATGGACATAGTAGGGATAGTCCCGGCTCCATACCTCGCCGCTGCGTTTGCAGGTGCCGCCATTGGAGGCAGAGTAAAAGCAGTCGATGATCTCCCCGCCGTAGGTCAAGACCTGCCCGGCGGTTTCCACCACAGCCTGCCTGCTGCGGGGGCTGGACTCTGCCAGCGGGGCGCGGTATGCCTGAAAGCTGGTGGTATCGTCCACCACGGTTCCGGCCATGGCCCGCTTGACCGCAAAGGTGCGGGCAGCCACCGCCTGCGCTTTGAGCGCCTCCATGTGGGAGCTTTCGTAAATCTCGGAAGGCACCACGCCGCAGAGATATTCCTCCAAATCCAGCTCCACCGGCCCCGCGCCAAGCAGGGCCGTATTCTCGGCGCGGGTCAATTTTACCGTGATCCTCATTCCTTGCCCTCCGTGTCTTTGTCCTCCTCGGTGCGGTTATGGAGCTGCGCCAGCACCTCTTTGAGCTTCTCCGGGATGGGCAGGCCGATATGGCCCGCATTTTCCAAAAGGCTCACACCCTCGTTGGAAATGTAGAAGAAGATCACCGCAGTGCGCAGCGCGTCGCCGCTACCGATAAGCTGGGTGTCGATCACATGGCCGATGCCGACCATGACGAAGATCAGCACCTTGCGGAAAATCCCCTTAAAGTCCACATTGCTGGACAGTGTCTTATCGAGGATGGCGCACATCACGCCGGTTAGGTAGTCGATCACCACAAAGGCAATGAGCGCATAAAAGAAGCCGTCCATTTCCCCGAAGAACCAGCCCAGCCCTCCGCCCATGACAGCCAAAGCTGCCTGAATCCAATTCCATACAGTTTTCATCGTTGTCCTCCTTTTTTCATAGGAAACGAGTGCCTGCCATGCGGCAAAGCGCCCGTTCCGGTTTTATATTTGCTTCGGCATGACCTCCCACAGCCGCATATCCTCCTGTCCCAAAGACCAGATAGCAATGCCGCGCAGGCCCCACCGGTAAGCAGCCTCGTTGGCCCAATATACCAGCGAATCCACGTCCTGATAGTAAAGAATCGAAAAACCGTCCGCGTCGCCCAAAAACAGCCGGGCCGTCCAGACGTTCATATCCCGTGGGATCACCTTCGCCGTGTAATCATTCCCGCAGGATAATTCCAGCAGGTGGGAATGAAAGAAATCATAGTCGAGGGAAATATCCTCGCTGCGGGTGGAGCCTTCGTCCACGTCGCTGTTGACCGAGAAAACCTGAAATTCCTCGTCCCACGTCACACCGGAGCGGGCAATGCGTCCAAAGCTGGTGCGGTTGCCATCCGGGTACACCACATCGAAACATTCATAAGGCTCATAGGCCCAAGCGTCCCCGGCCCGCAAAAGGTCACAGACGATCTCGTTGTCCGCCTGTATGCCCGCATAGCCGGAGGTGGCGCTCACCGTGGCGGTAAAGCGCAGGGTGTAGCTGGAGCCGGAGTACACCCGGACGCGGTTCCCGCGCTTGCGCATCTCGATGGTGTAAACGGTCGGGTTGCTGTGAAGCGCCGCATCCGGGGTCTTGGAAAAGCTGGTGGAGTAGCTTCCCAAAAGCGTGGAGCCTTGGTATAGTTCCACCCGCTGGGTATCATAGTTTAAGCAGCAGAACAGGTTGCCGAGGAATACACCTGCCCGGCCTCCACCGCTTTGTGGGAAGCCTACCCGCGCCCGGATATGCAGGTCGGAAAAGCCGTCGTATTTCCACGCCAGCCTCCCGGAGCCTTCCAGCAAGGAATAGGGCCTGCTCTCGGTGGTGTAGCTTTCCCGCCACACCGACCATTCCCCGGAGAGCGTCGTCCAATAGCTGTCCGGCAGAGGGGTATCATCCCTGAAATCCTCATACCAGACCAACGCCGAGTCCGGTTTGCGCCGGAGCATTTCACAGGTGAGCTTAAAGCCTTTGTCCGGGGTGGCCGGATCGCCGTTTACGTCCAGAAACTGCCGGGGCGAAAGGGTGAAGGCCGCCTCACCGGCGGAAGGCTCCTCGGAAAAGCTGCTGCATACCCGGAAACCGTAAAACTGCACACCGGGAACACCGCCGCTGATTATCAGCGTATGGCGGCCTGCGGAGAGGCTTATGCCGGTAGCAAAGGAAAGCCAGCAGGTGCGCCGCCAGTACGGCCACCACAGGCGGCTCTCTGAGAAGGTCTTGGAGCTTCCGTCCACAGCCACATCCAGCGCGTTTTTATCCCAAAACGGAAAAGCAAGCCGCACCGCTATGTCATAGGTGCCAGCCTGCTCAATCGTAAAATGAAAGGTTGCTGTCGCGTCCTCACCGAGAACCGTCATGTAATCGGACACAGTGGCAAGCCCGGTGTAGGAATCCGGTGTGCTGCCGCCACGGTCAATGTAGATCGTACCGAAGGAGGTCTTTTGCTCTTTCCCGTAACAGGTCAAATACCGCCTGCGGTTGTAAACCTCCTTCTGCATAGGGGAAGCCACAGAGGCCGCGTCCCAGCCTTCCATGTAGTCATACACCTGCGGAAGCGCCCAAGGAACCATATCCACATCATCCCAATAGGCAATAATGGGGATCATGGGCTGGGGCGGCGCATCCCCGGTAAAGTTATAGCCGCCAGTCATCCAGAGCTTGGCGGCATAGTAAGTGTTGGAAATCCCCCGGTAGGTTTCGCCCAAGTTCTCCGGGGTGTCGTATATCTGCCAGTTCCAGCCGTAGCCGGGCAGGCCCATGAAAATCTTCCCCGGCGACATGGCCGTGACTGCGTAATCATAGATTCCTTCCAACCAGCTCCGGGGGGATACGGGGCCGGGGGCGCTGCCCGCCCACGCCATGCCGTAAGACATGATGGAGGCAGTGTCGCAGTAAGGGTTCAGATCGGCATAGACACACCAATTCTCACCGCCCACGCTGCCCTGAACGCCAGTCATGCCGGGCAGGCAGATATTGACGAGCTTGGAGGGATTGTAGGCTTTGACCGTCTGGTATATATCCCGGAACAGGCTGTTTGCGGCCTCCCGGTTTTCATACCCGCCGCCGCGCTCCAAATCAATGTCCACTCCGGCGCACCACGGGTATTTTTCCATAATGCGCACCAGCTCGGTTAAAAACTTATCTTTTGCCCCGTTTGTGTTATTGCGCAGGGCTGTAAAAATGCTGGCGGTGCCGTGGTTCATCACGGTCAGCATCCAGTGGATATGGGGCCACTTGTTGATGTAGGCCATCATGGAGGAAATGCTGGTGCCGGTTTCAGAGAGCGTTCCGGTGGCATCCACCTCAAAGGTAAAAATCCCCACCGTATCCAGCCGGTCGCCATAGTCCCGCAGGGCCTCATACATCCGAGCGTTCTGCATGAACGACCAGACCATACAGCGCCTGCCTTGCAGATAGTCCCTCACAGCGCGTCGCCTCCTTCCTGCATTTCTTGAAAGACAAAGAGGAGCCGGGCAGACTTGCCCTCCTCCAAAGTAACCGGGTGCTTGCTGTCCCCGGCAGCGGTATATTGAAAGAAGCCCCGCTTTTCTGTGGGCAGCCCATTCTTCAAACATTCCCGCGAGGAAGCCAGAAGCGCCAGCTCGTCCCCGGCGCTTACCGCCGCCGGAAAGGCCGCCTTATGTGCGCCCGCTCCCAGCGCGAGAGAAATGCTGCCAGCCGCCATATCCTGCACCGGGTAGAGGTAGCAGTCCAGCCCCGCTGTATCAGAGCCGAGGTTAAACAGCACCGCCGTTTCCGCCGAGCGCACCACGCCGTTATAAAAGCGGGGCGGAACAACGGTCCCGTTCTCCCGGTATTTTTGCAGCAGGGTTTCCGTATGGATCACATAACCGGTCAGCCGGTCGCCTTCCTGTACCATCAGGTCGGTGAAGTAAATCCGGCCCGTACAATCAGAGATCACCGGCTTGACGGTAATGCTCACCACCCGCTGATCCTGCTTTGTCAGGATTGTTTCTGAAAATCGTGTAAATTCTGCCACGCCTGCCTCCTTATCCGTCCAGCGTCCACTGGATTTCGCTGGGATGGCCCACCCAGCCGGTAGCAATGGAGCCGCCCTGCACCATTATGTCGGTAAAATACACCTTGCCGGTGCAATCCGTGATACACAGCCGGACGGTAATGGAGTGAAGCCGCCCGTAGCCCTTGGGGGATAAGTCGGTAGCAGTCTGCGTGAAAAAAGCCATAGGCCGCTCCCTTCTATATTAAAAGAGGTCGATGAACCGCGTTTCCGTGGTGCCGTCCTCATATTCAAAGGTTACTTCAATCCCGACCTGCCCGCTGGGGCCTTTTTGCAAATCCTCCGAGGCGATCTGCGCCGAGAAGGTATAGCTGCGGCGGCTGGCCGGATAGACCGTCTGCGCGAGGCTCTTTGTCATTCCCAAAACACCCTCCGCCTTGAAAGAAGCTGTACCGGAAACACCATTTTCCGCGTCCACCTCAAAGCCGGAGTTCGTCCAGTAGTTCATGCCGCTGTCGGCGCGGGAATTGCGCAGATGGTTGAAAGGAACCATGTCCTTTACTTCCTGCCGGTCAATTACATCGGTAGAGGCCAGCACATCAGCGGCCTTATCCCATTGCGCCGAGGAATCCCCCAGCTCCCGGAGAGTGGTGGATAATTCCAGCACCGTTTTCCATGGCTCCTGCAGGTTGTACTGGCGGCGCACCACACGGGTTTTCACCGAAAGATTGAGGTCTTTGTCGTCTACCGTCACAATGTCGCCCAGCGCCCACGCCTCATGCTCATATCCGGTCAGGGCCGACAAGTCCATGGCAGAGAGGACATAGGAAACGCGGGGCTTACAGTATTGCGCCAGCCGCATCTCGGTAAATTCCAGCATCTGATAGGGATTGGTGAAGTTCGAGCAGTCCAGCGTAGAAATCCGCACCTCGCCTGTATAGGTGAAATCCTCCACATATTCCTTGCCATTGTTGATCGAGGCAAAGGTCATCCCGTCCTTGCCATAGGCATAGAGCCTCGTCACAAGGCTGCGGGTATCCACCACCCGCTCAATGCTTTTCAGGTTTTTCCGGTAAGCGAACAGAGCGCCGCTGTCATTGCCGCCAAAGGTCAGCAGGTGGACGAGCCGGTTCGGGCAATCGAAAATGAGGTCGCCGCCGTGGATATTCTGCGTGGCCCGCAGAATAGAAAGGGCGTTTTTCTCGGTGCATTGCCACGTCCGCTTGGTCGTGACATTCACCGTTCCCACCGACCAGCCGGTGCCATCCAGCGCGTGGCGCATGGGAGCCTTGGCAGTATCCGCGTTAAAATCCACCGTGTCTTTCTCCTCGGAGAAAGACAGATCGTAAAAGGCCGCCTCTGCGTAAACCTGTGTAACGATCCGGCCATCGGTGTCCTTCGTATCCGTGAGGGTTCGTATGCGGTAAATATCGTTGACGATCTGCACCTGCTTTTCATTATCCAATAAGGCTCGCTTCGGATCGTGGAAGGGCAGGTAAAATTCCATGGTATCAGCCCCGTTGACTTCGCTGGTGACAACAATATCAAAGGCATTTTCCAGAACCGCCTCCCACGCGCCGTTTGCGTCCAGCACCACAGGCCGGGCAAAGCCCAGCTTTTCATAGGGAGCCTTTGGTATATCATGGAGCTGGATTTCCAGCAGCTTCGGGGTTCGGCTGGCATCCTCGGTAGCAAGCGTCACCCGGAAGCGGATATACTGGCGGTTCGGGGATTGCAGCTCACCGCTGGGGCCAATGGCCTGCCAGCCAGACCATTCCTCTAAGTCGTCCGAGGTGGAGGTTTCTACCTGCTCAATGGCAGTCACACCTGCCGTATATTCGCTGGTCGTAGCCACGCGGCCTGTACCGGAGAGGGAGCAGGCGGCTGCTTTGGTAATGAGCTGCCCGCTGGCCGGATAGGCCCCATCCGAGCTTCTAAGGGTAACACTGCCCGGTTCGGTGAGCGCATCCACATCCCCGGACAGGTCGCCGCCGTTGGCAAAGAGGGTGGCCTTGAAATATTCCGCCAGATCCTCCGCCGTCAGGTCGGAGTCCGTATCCAGAAACCAATCGTCAAAACCGCCCGCATAATAATAGGTATCCGCGTGCATCCCCATGATGAGGTCGGCGGTACAGGAACGGTTCAGCTCCCCTTCGATAGTAAGCTCGCCGGAAATCCAGACTGTACCGCTGCTGCGGTCGCCTACCACATAGCAGGCTTTGTATGCGTCTGGCTCGATCACAGCGGCGAGGAAATACCAGCCGTTATTCACCAGAGAAAACGGAGGCGTTACGGACTCGTCCAAAATAAGAGAGCCGGAGGAATTATAAAGCATGAGGCGAGGCCGCCCCTGATACAGCGAAAGGTAGAGAATTGGCTGGCCCGGCCCCTGCCTTGTGTTAAAAATCGGGCAGAAGGTATTTCCTACCGAGTAAGTGGTGGGGTTCATCCAGCCGCCCACCACGATCCGTTCCCCCAGCGAGGAGAAAATCGAGCCGTCATTCACGGCTTGAAGATATGTTTTCTCCGAGGTGGGGTTATTAAGGTTCAAGCGGAAATAATACCCGCGCCAGCCTTTCATCATGTTGGCGGTGGTTCCGCTCCAATGGATAATATTGAAGCCCCTGCCATGGCCGGAGGAATCTATCAGCCGGTCATTGCTGTCCGGCTCGGACTCGTTGAAACGCCACAGGCCGGAGCCTGCCCATGCGGCTGGAAATTCCCCGGTGAAATCCTCCTGCAAGGTCAAAGTTGTTTTTACTGCCATACCCTACCTCCACCGGCTCTTGGCCTGAATATGAAGCTCCGTGAAAACCGCGCTGCCCTCGGTGGCAATGGAAAGGGCATTGAGGCCCCGGCGGAGCAGCGGGAAGTTCAGTTCTTCCAGACAAGGCAGGCCATTGCGCAGGGTATTACCTGCGCTGTCCGTTACCTTGGCCGTCACCAGCCCGGTATCAATCACCAAAATCTCGCCAGCCGCCAGAGGGCCGACCACGCGCAGCGCCTCGCCATTTGTGGAGAGTAAAATCGCGCCGGAGGAGATTGTTCCTTTTAAGGCATACACCGGCTCGGAATCTGTGTTGCCGGTTTCTCGCTCTACTTCATGCTGGCCGGTCTGCGAAAAGGTAAAGGTTTCATCGTCCAGCGCATAGCCGTAAGGGTCAGCGCAGAGAAAACGTAAGGTAAAGGAACCGGCAGCCCGAAGGAGCCGCTCGCAGTCCACCGTATCGGAGAGCCGGGCGGAAAAATACCGGTCTGGCACATCGTCCAATACAAGCTGCTTTGTGCCAGCCGTAGGGTCGAGCCATGCGGCCACCTGATCCAGCACCGCCACCATATCCGCAAAGGTTTTCTGCGGATAGACATTGCAGGCCACGTCGATATACCGCTCTCCGCTGTCGGCCCCAAAATCTGCAAGGCCCGCTTTTCCGGGGACAGTTTCCGTATTGCTCCGAAGGCTCGGAACCATCTGCCAGCCGGTCAGGTGGGCCTTGATATTCATAGATTGAGAAGTAATTCCGTTGTATTGAAAGCCCAAAGGCACACCTCCTTTCGTCGTCACAAGCTCCATATCGCTCGCTTCCGCGCAAGCGCAAAAGCTCGTTCATTACGCTGCTCCTCCTCTCCCCACAAAGCCTCACGGCTTTGCGGGGCACCCCTAAGCAGTAATAATCCGTCCCTGAGCGCGGGAGCCTACCTGCATGAGATTGTAAAGCTCCTGAGAAATCCGTCGGATGTCATCCTCGCTGCGCACGATCATCTGCTGTACCATAACCAGCGGGCCGCCGCTTGCGGCAGCAAAGGCTGCGCCGGTCACGCCGCCCGTCACATTTGCGTTGGCATTGAGCTGGTAGTCGGTGGGGATCGCGGTCTGCATATCCTGCGCCAGCTTATTCATTACTCCGTCAATGTCCGAGGACATTTTCTCGGCGGCGGATACCGCCTGCCCGCCATTGTCCTCGATAGAACCGGCAAGGCCCTTGACGAGCATTTCACCCACCCAAGCCATCTCTTTTGAGGGAGAATTGATGCCAAAAAAGCTGCAAATTCCATCCCAAATCCCGGAAATCCAGCCGGAAACTTTGTCCCAAATCCAGCCTGCAAGGCTCTGGATACCCGACCACAGGCCCTGCACAATGTTCTTACCCACATTGACGATCTGGCCCATGGAGGAAGTAAAGGCATTGACGATTCCCGCAATAATCTGCGGCACCGCTTTTACTATCTCCACAATGATGGTGGGCAGGTTTTTAATCAGCGACACGAATAGCTGAACGCCTGCTTGAATGATCTGCGGGATACTGTTAATCAGGGCGTTCACCAGCGAGGAAATAATCTGCGGTATTGCCGCCACAATGGTCGTAATGATGGTCGGCAGATTTTGAATAAGGGAAACTAACAGGCGCACCCCTGCGTCTATGAGCTGGGGGATGCTGCCGAGGATTTCTGTCACCAAGCCCTCGATAATCTGTGGGATCGCCGCCACAATCGCCGTGATAATGTCCGGCAGGGCCGCCACCAGCGAGGTCAATAGCTGAATACCTGCGTCGATGATCTGTGGGATAGAGGCGACGATAAACTCCACAATCGCCACAATGATGGCGGGCAGCGCCTCAACCAATACCGGGATGGCGTTCAAAATTCCCTGCGCCAGCCCCGTCACAAGCTGCAAGGCCCCCTCCAAGAGAAGGGGTAGATTGGCAATCAGTGTTTGAACCACCGTCATCAATATCTGCACAATGGTGGGAACGAGCTGCGGGAGTGCCTCGCCAATGCCAAGGGCCAGCGTTGCGATCATTTGCGCCGCCGCCTCAATAAGCTGCGGCAATAGGGCCAGCAGGCCGTTTGTCAATTCCAAAATGATTGTGACCGCTGCACTGGCAATCTGCGGCATGGCCGCAACAATCCCGTTTGCCAGAGCCACAATAATATCCACGCCAGCGTCCAGCAAGGCGGGAAGGCTGGCAAGTACCGCCTGCCCGATAGCAGGAACAATGGCGGATACCTTTTCCAACAGAACCTCGACCAGACCGCTCAGGCCCTCTGCGAAGGTTTCTGCGGAGCCAGCCGTTCCTTCCAGAACACCCTGCAAGCCCTCGCCCATGAGGGCCACAAAAGGGAGCATGGCCTGCAATACGTCTGCCGCCATGAATTTCAGCGTTGTCATAATCGGCTCCGCAATAGCGCCCAGCTCCGCGTAGGCATCGGTCAATTCCGCCTGCGCCCGCTGGGCCTCCATTACATCACCGTTAAGCTCTTTGTAATTTTCCGCAGCCTCCTCATACAGCCCGTTCAAGGTATCGGTAATGAGAGCCGCCCGTTCCTGCTCGCTGTTGCAGGAATCCAGAGAAGCCTGAAAAGCGTCCTCGGAAACACCGGCCCAGTTCAGCGCGTCGGCAAGGGAACCGGTGATCTGGCCTGTCTTGGCGGTTTCGTTGGCCGCCTCGGTCAAGCCCTCAATGGGGAGGCTGTCGCCAAAGGTGGCCCATACGCCAGCGGCAATGTCCGTCCACTGTGCCAGCTCCTCCTCGGTGTCGCACAGCTTGGCAAGGTGGTTGACCGCTTCAACACTTCGATCTTCCTCGCCAAGAATGGAATAAAAAGACTTATAGGCTTCGCTGGCCTGCTCGGTGGTAAAACCGGCAGTAATAAAGGCCGCGTCCAGCTTGGCCTGATCCTCCCGGTATTCCCGTGTAGACTCCGCAAGGTCGAGAAAACTCTTAGTAAGCCCGGCAAGGGCAGCGCCCGCAGCAACTACCGCCGCGCCAATCGCCACACCCATGCCTTTGACTACCGAGCCGACCTTATCAAACTTGGAGGAAGCGTTATCCGCATCCTTGGCCGCGCCTTCCAGTTCATCCCCGAAGTCGTCTGCCTGATCGCCGGATTGCTCTAATTCATCCCCCAGCTCGTCAATGGCCCGCTCATTCTGCGCCAGCTCCCGCTCCATATCGTTCAGGGCGGCCTGCGCATTATTGAGCTGCGTCTGCCATTGCTTTGTGCGCCGGTCATTTTCCCCGAAGGAATTTGTGGCATTTTCCAGTGCCTGCTGCAAGGTGCTGATTTTCTGCCGCTGGGTATCAATTTCTTGATTGAGGACGCGGTTCCGGGCGGAAAGGGCTTCCACGGATTTATCCTGCTTATCAAACTGTGAGGCCACAAGGTTCATTTCCGAGCCCAGCACCTTAAAGGTCTGGTTGATCTCCGCCAAGGCCTTCTTAAATTCCTTTTCGCCTTCAACACCGATTTTCAGCCCAAAGTTGTCCGCCACAGATACCACCTCCCTCCGGCGAAAACAGCCTTAAATCCCCGCAGGGATAATGTCGTCAATGAACAGCTCCCGCTTCGGCTTGCTGATCCCGGTAAACTGCTTGTGGCACTCCCACAAATCCAGCAAATACCCGAAGGGCATCAGCCACGCCTCCTCCTCAGAGCGGCGCAGAGGAACCGTTGCATAATAAATCAGCCGGGTAAACAACTCCTCGTCGCTTACCCGACCGGCACGTTTTTTGGATCGGCCTCGCTTTCAATGTTCCGCTTTGTTCCCCGGAACATGGCCTCCATGATCGCGTCCTTATAGGTCGCCAGCTCTAAGGGGGAGGTCAAAAGCTCCACTTCCTCCTCGGTGAGCAGGGGCCTCGGCTCCTCCTTGTGGCGCAGGTTATAGACCAAAACGCTCTGGTTTGCCATGAGGACGATCAGCCAGATGATCTCATCCAGCGCCATCTCAAAGTTTTCCGATTTCATCAGCTTGGTTCCGAGGTTTTCCAGCCCGCCGTATCGCTTGGCGATCTCCTTGGTGGCTCTGGTCGTCAGCAGCAGCTCGTAGGTTTCCCCGCCGATCTGGATCGCGGCGGCTCTTTCATTCTGTTCCATCATGCAACATCCTCCGTATAATCCGGTTCATAAACCTCGGTGTACCAGCCGCTAATAACAGAAGCCTCCACCGCAGCATCATCTTCGTTAACCTCGGCCTTCCAAGGGTGTTCATTCTTTCCGTCCAGCTTATTGCGGCGCATGACCGTCCCCTCAATGGTGGGGGTGGAAAATTCGATGGAATCTCCCTTGGTCGTGAGATTTGTAGAAGGCACCGCGAATTTCACCCGGTACAGCCAGAAATAGCGGTAAGTGCCGTTTGACTTGCGGGCGCGGAAGCCCACCGCCACCGGTGCGCCGTCGTTCTCGCTGGCGGAGATCAGAACGCCGTTTGCGTCAATCTTGGCCCCGGTAAGCGCCTCGGCGGCGGCCACGCCAATATCGTCCACACCGAGGGAGAGGGTGCCGCTCTTAAACTCCTTGACGATTTCCGCCGCGCCGTCGTCCGCATAGAGCGTGGCCTCGTTCAGCTCAATCGAAAGTTCTGCGGTCATTGCCTTGGCCAGCATGACGGGAGTGCCGTATTCTTCGTCGCCGTTTTCGTCCTCGGTGATCGGGGCGTAAAACAGCTTGTCAAGTCCAATCGTCGCCATGTATTCAATCCTCCATTCCGTAATGTTTCGCCACGTCTATGGCGTAATGATGAAAGCCGGTGTCGTCCTCATGGCCGATATACCGGCGGTCTGTAATTGTAAAATCCGCACCCAGCAGGGCGCGGATCATTGCATTTTTCTGTTTGGTATAGCTGCCCTTGTTGAAATAGGACAACCGGGCCTCCTGCACGTCATAGAGCGGCGCATTATCCGCATGAAGGCCGAAGCTGTCCCCAAGGGGCGTTATCACCAGATATTCGTCCGGCGGGGTATCGCTGAAAATGCCGGTTTCAATGGGTATCCCCAAAGGCAGCAGGCAGGCGTTCAAATCTTCCAACAGGCTCAAATTTTCCCCACCTCCTGCTCAAACTTCTGCTTCATGGCCGCAATGCAGGGAGCGCGGGAGGCGGTGCGGGCAGGCTTTAAGAAAGGCTTGGCAGGCTGGCCGCTCTTGCCATATTCCAGCACGTTGGCGATCATGGCATTGCTCCGGCCATCGGAGCGCGGCTCGGCAAAGCCCACCTTGACGTTATAGTTGCCTTCCCGGTCAATCTTCGCAGGGGAAACACCCAGCGCAGACACCAGCTCGCCGGTGGAGCGGGACTCCACCTTGGTATCCCGGCCAACCACGGAGCGCAGGTTTGCCCGTACCTTTTCCACCACAACCTCGCCGCCAGCTTCCAGAACCTTGGGAATGATCTCGTCCGTTTTATCTCCCAGCCGGGAGAGCTTCAAAAGAAAGTCCTCCGGCATTTTTACCTG
>ERZ856578.1151-NODE-1151-length-51370-cov-3.811885_pt1 | contig 51370 bp, 51 predicted proteins | sample MGYA00514384_ERZ856578 | MGnify/ENA primary metagenome ERZ856578 (study PRJEB29103, sample SAMN06111958) | human gut metagenome | biome: human gut; feature: ankylosing spondylitis patient; material: healthy_person | host: Homo sapiens | place: China:Hangzhou...
GGGCTCCCACCGGTGCGGCGTCCGTACGAAGGGGGACGGGGCCGGCTGCCAGCCAGGCTGCGGGTGTTGGCGGTTTTGTGCCTGCTGGCCGGGCTGCTGATCATGATAGAGCGCAATCTCCGCCCCTTGATCCAGGCCTATGGCGAGACGGCAGCGAAATGGGTGGCCATGCGGGCGGTCAACGACGGGGTGGAAAAGGCGCTTTCGGCCTCCAATATCACATACGATCAGCTTGTGACGGTCCAAAAGGACGATCAGGGGACGATCACCTCCATTGAGGCAGATGTGGTGCAGATCAACCGCCTCAAGGCGGCGGCCACCGGCGCCGTAATGGACGAACTGGAGAACTATAAGAAACAGACGGTGGAGATCCCGTTCGGGAACCTGATCGGCGGGGATTTCTTCACCGGCCGCGGCCCCTATATCCCTATCAAAATCAGCATGAGCGGCACCGCCCTTTCGGTCATGAACAGCCGCTTCACGAGCGCCGGCATCAACCAGACCTCCCACCAGATCGAGCTGGAGGTCACGGTCCGGATCTACGCGGCGATCCCGGGGTTCCGTTCCTCCATCGAAACCACCACGAATTACCTGGTGGCCGAAACGGTGCTGGTCGGCGAGGTTCCGGATTCCTTCACCCAGGTGGACGGCGATCAGGCGGACATCGTGCGAAAAATCTTTGATTACGCGGATGTGAAATAGTGGAAAAACGCCACAATATTTGGTATACTAACTCTATCAGCGAAAGAGGAGAGGGTCCGGGATGGATTTTGAGGAGGCCAAACAGCGGGTGACGGCGCTGCGGGAACAGATCGAGTACCACAGCCGGCGGTATTACGACCTGGATGACCCGGAAATCGAGGACAGCGAGTTCGACGCCCTGACCAGGGAGCTGCGGACGCTGGAAACGGATTATCCCCAGCTGGTCACGGCCGATTCCTACACCCAGCGGGTGCATGGCGAGGTGTCGGCGCTGTTCACCCCCGTGGCCCACGAGGTGCCGCTCGCCAGCCTGCAGGATGTGTTCGATATCGAGGAGCTGCGGGAATTCGATCTGCGGGTCCGGGAGACGGTCGAGGATCCGCAGTATGTGGTGGAGCCGAAAATCGACGGCCTGTCCGTCGCCCTCGAGTATGTGGACGGCGTGTTTAAGAGAGGCGCCACCCGGGGAGATGGGGTGACGGGGGAGGATGTGTCGGCCAACCTGCGCACCATCCGGTCCATCCCGGCCCGCCTGACCGCCCCGCTCCCCCGCGTCATCGTCCGGGGAGAGGTGTATATGCCCCGGGAGAGTTTCGCCGCCCTGGTGGAGCGGCAGGAGCTCGAAGGGGAAAAACCGTTTAAAAACCCGCGGAACGCGGCGGCGGGATCCCTGCGCCAAAAGGATCCCCGGGTCACGCGGGGCCGGGGGCTGGATCTCTTTATCTTCAACCTCCAGCTCATCGAGGGGGAGGAGGTAAGCGGTCACGCCGCCTCTCTCGAGCGGATGCGGGAGCTGGGGTTCCCGGTGATTCCTTTTTATAAGAAAACCGGCTCCATCGACGAGGTGATCGCCGAGGTGGAACGGATCGGCGGCCTGCGCCGCGCCCTGTCCTTCGACATCGACGGGGCGGTGGTCAAGGTGGACGATTTTGCCCAGCGGGAGCGGCTGGGCAGCACCTCCAAGTTCCCCAAATGGGCGGCGGCGTTCAAATATCCGCCGGAGGAAAAGGAGACCGTGCTACTCGGCGTGGAGATCAACGTCGGCCGGACCGGGGTGCTCACCCCGACCGGCCTGTTCGAGCCGGTGGAACTGGCGGGAACGACCGTCAGTCGGGCCACCCTGCACAACGAGGAATTTATCCGGGAAAAACAGCTCGCGGTCGGGGATCGGGTGGTGCTGCGCAAAGCGGGGGACATCATCCCCGAGGTGGTGCGGGTGGCCGCCCACGGCGGGGAGGCCGCCTTTGAGATGCCGTCGGCCTGCCCGTCCTGCGGGGCCCCAGTATCGAGGGAGGAGGACGAGGCGGCCCTGCGCTGTCTGAATCCCGACTGTCCGGCCCAGCGTTTGCGCCACCTGATCCACTTCGCCTCGAGAGACGCCATGGATATCGAGGGGCTCGGCCCGGCCGTGCTCGAGCAGCTCATGGACGCCGGCCTGATCACCCATGTATACGATCTTTACCATCTCGACCCCGACGCGGTGGCGGCGCTCGACCGGATGGGGGACAAGTCGGCGGAGAACCTCCTGGCGGCACTCGAAAAGTCCAAGGAAGCCGGGTTGGACCGGGTGCTCTTCTCCCTGGGCATCCGCCATATCGGCCAGAAAGCGGCAAAGCTGCTGGCGGGCCGTTTCGGAACCATGAACGCGGTGATGGAGGCCTCTCTCGACGATATCAACGCCATCGACGGCTTCGGGGAGATCATGGCGGAGAGCGTGGTCCGCTTTTTCGAGCTGGAGCCATCCCGGAAAATGGTGGAGGAGCTGGCGCGGGCGGGGGTGCGGATGGTGGACAACAGCGAGCGGGCGGACGACCGCTTTGCCGGCATGACCTTTGTCCTCACCGGCACCCTGCCCACCCTGAAGCGGGATGAGGCCGCCGCTCTCATCGAGCGATACGGCGGAAAAACCGCGGGCAGCGTATCGAAGAAAACGTCGGTGGTCCTGGCCGGGGAGGACGCGGGCGGTAAGCTCGCCAAAGCCAGACAGCTCGGGATCCGGGTCATCAGCCAGGCGGAGTTTGAAGAGATGCTCAAATAAAAGCCGGTGTTTTTCTGCAAAATCGGGATTCGTCTGCGCATACTATGGGGGAACTCGATTTTGCAAGGAGGAAACGCCATGTTCAAGCACGAAAAGCAATATCTCAACCCCGTCCGGGTGGACCGGCCGAATCCCAACTACGCCGCGCTGCTGCAGGAACAGCTGGGCGGCCCGCAGGGGGAACTGAAAGCCGCCCTGCAATACCTGTCCCAAAGTATGCGGATCAAGGATAAGGAGATCAAGGACCTGTTCCTGGACGTGGCGGCGGAGGAGCTCTGCCATCTGGAGATGATCAGCGCCACCGTCAATATGCTCAACGGCGACGATCTCGACGCCATGAACGCCACGGTGGGGAACGTGGAAGCCCATGTCCTGACCGGCCTGACCCCTATGCTCGCCAACGCCAGCGGCTATCTCTGGACCGCCGCCTATGTCAACGAAACCGGCGATGCCGCGGCGGATATCCTGTCGGATATCGCGGCCGAACAGCGGGCCAAGGTGGTTTACGAATACCTGTACCGCCAGATCGACGACAAGGGGGTCCGGGAGACCATCGACTTCCTGCTCAACCGGGAGGAGGCCCACAACACCATGTTCCGGGAGGCTTTCAACCGCATTCAGGACACCGGCTCCCAGAAAGACTGGGGTACCACCCACAACGCCCGGATCTATTTCGACCTGTCCGGGCCCGGCGGCCAGAGCTTCGATCCGGCCAAGGCGCAGCCGGCCTCTTTTAATATTTAATTTTTTGCCCCCGCAGACGGCGCATATGCCTCTGTGGGGGCTCTGCTTTTCAGCCGGTTTGCTATATCGGATCGGCAGTTTCGTTGCTATAGCTTATGTAAATAGACAAAAACGGAGAGTCACCTTCAAATCAGTGCCCCCCGCTAAATTCGTATTGGCTAAGATTTCCTTTGGTTTTTGATTACTATCTCGTTTTTCTTCTGGTTTTTCTTCCTTTTATTATACTATACGGTTGAATAGCTTGCAATAAAGACTGTTGGTGCAATCGACAGAGTTAGCCCCCGGCAGCTCTTATAGTAACCCGGTTTGGGATTTGTATGAATACAGGCCCTTAATGAAATATGATGTCTTTGTTGCTCTCGACAAACTCCCGTAAGCAATCACAAAGAGACGGTGAAAAGTTATAATAGGCAGTATCGGTCTCGACCCAGTCGTCCTTTTCCCCTTCAGACAATGCTTTTTGATAATTATCGGCAATGGCTTTATAACCGACTACTAATATCGCACTTATCAATTCCTGCGGAACAGTATCTGGACAGCAATCGAAATATCCGCTGTGCCCGCCGCTGTTCACTTCCGTATCGTACCAAAAACATAGCACAGCTATTTTTTGAATTTCCGATAATGTTTCTACATCTCGAAAGCATATGTCTCGCAGAAATCGATTCCATCTCAAATCTTTTTCAGTCATATTCCATACTTCTTTATCTTTTTTCTTCTTTTTAAAGAACAGTCCCACCGCATATTCTCCTAACCGTACCTTAATTTGCCGATTTTATTATATCATACGGTTGAATAGCTTTCAATAAAGACTGTCGATGAAATCGACAGCGTTGCCCGGCGGTCTTTTACTTTTTCAGTATCTTTGGGTCCGCTATAAGGCGATGCCTTGTAGCGGCAGGTGCTTCGGCAAGCCGGCGGACGTTTCTCCATCAATTTCTTGAACAGGGAGGGCGGTTTTCACCCCTTGACAAACGGCAGCCCGGCGCTTATAATGAAACCTAACAACCCAATAGACCAGTGAAAGACGCTGAAGGGAATAAGACAGGGGTCCCCGTCAAAAGAGAGCCGGCGGAAGGTGCGAGCCGGCGGCGGTGCCTGTGTGTATAGCTCATCCCGGAGTCGTCCGTCCGAGCCGTGAGGGGTAGGGCGGACCGCGTGGCCGCGTTAACGGCCGGCGCTTTCCGCACCTTGGTGCGGCGAAGCGGCAGAGGGGCGTTTCGGCGCCCGAAGCTGGGTGGTACCGCGTGCGATTCGTCGCCCGTCCCTGTCAATACAGGGACGGGCGTTTTTTTATTACAAAGGAGGATGGCCGAGATGAAACCCCAATTTCAAAAATACAGACCCTTCACGCCTGTCCGGCTGCCCGACCGGCAGTGGCCGGACCGGGTGATCGAAAAAGCGCCGATATGGTGCAGCGTTGACCTGCGGGACGGCAATCAGGCGCTGGTGGATCCGATGAATATGGAGGAAAAGCTCGAATTCTTTAAGGCTCTCTGCGATATGGGCTTTAAGGAGATCGAGGTGGGGTTTCCCTCCGCCTCCGAAACGGAGTATGCTATCTGCCGCGAGCTGATCGAAGGCGGCCATATCCCGGACGACGTGACCATCCAGGTCCTCGTCCAGGCCCGGGAGCATCTGATCCGCCGCACCTTTGAGGCGATCCGGGGTGCCAAAAACGTCATCGTCCATTTCTACAATTCCACCTCCACTTTGCAGCGCAAGGTGGTGTTCCATAAGGAGATGGACGGCATCATCGGCATTGCCGTGGAGGGCGCCCGGCTCATCCGGGAGCTGACCGAAAGCTATGAGGGAGATACCCGTATCCGGTATGAGTATTCCCCGGAGAGCTTTTCGGGTACCGAGATGGACAATGCCGTGGCCATCTGCGCCGCAGTGATGGAGGCGCTGGGTTCTACGAAGGAGAACCCGGTCATCCTCAACCTGCCCAACACCGTCGAGATGTGCACCGCCAACACCTACGCCGACCAGGTGGAATATTTCATCCGTCATCTGCCGAACCGCGAGGCCGCGGTCATCAGCATCCATCCCCACAACGACCGGGGCACCGGTGTGGCGGCGTCCGAGCTGGCGCTGCTGGCGGGAGCCGAACGGGTGGAAGGGACCCTCTTCGGCAACGGGGAGCGGACCGGTAATCTGGACATCGTCACCATGGGGCTCAATATGTATACCCAGGGGGTGGATCCCGGCCTCGATTTCAGCCGCCTGCCCGCGCTCAAGGAGATGTATGAGCGGTGCACCAAGATGCGGGTGCCGGAACGGCAGCCCTACGCCGGGGAGCTGGTCTTCACCGCCTTCTCGGGCTCCCATCAGGACGCGATCAACAAGGGGATGCAGTATATGCGGGATTCGGGTACCGAATACTGGGAGATCCCTTACCTGCCCATCGATCCCGCCGACGTCGGACGGCAGTACGAGCCGATCATCCGGATCAATTCCCAGTCGGGGAAGGGCGGCGCGGCCTTTGTCATGCAGACGGTTTTCGGTTACAACCTGCCCAAGGCTATGCATCCCGAATTCGGGGCGCTGGTCAAGGCGGAATGCGACCGGGCCGGCCGGGAGCTCTCCTCCGACGAGCTGTTCGGCGTGTTCCGCCGGCATTATCTGGAAGTGCCGCGGACATACGCCCTGGCCGGGCATACTCTGTTCGAGGAATCGGGTAGCACGAACGGCGTGCATTTCAAAGGCACCCTGAGCGTGGACGGTGTCTGCCGGGACCTGGAGGGAATCGGAAACGGTCCGCTCGACGCCTTCTTCAACGCCTTGCGCAGCGTGGGTATCACCGGCTACACTTTCCAATCCTATCATGAGCACGCGATTTCCACCGGATCGGATTCCAAGGCCATCGCCTACATCGAGCTCAAGACATCCGACGGTAAACCGGTTTTCGGTGTCGGCATCGAGAGCAACATCAACCTCGCCTCCATCCAGGGCGTCCTCTGTGCCATGAACAGAGCTTCGGCGGAGGCCGGGGGAAACGGCTGAGAGGCTTATGGTCTATATCCAAGATAAAGGAGACGGTTATTATGAACACCTACAAACTCACCCTGCTGAAAGGGGACGGCATCGGCCCGGAGATCGTGCGGGAGGCGGTTAAGGTACTGGATGCCGCGGCAGCCCGGTATGGGTTTGCCTTGTCCTATACCGATGCCCTGATGGGCGGCTGCGCCATCGACGCGTCGGGAACGCCGTTGCCGGAGGAAACTGTCGCTGCCTGCAAACAGAGCGACGCCGTCCTGCTGGGGGCGGTCGGCGGCTACAAATGGGATACTTTGCCGGGAAACCAGCGGCCTGAGGCGGGATTGCTTGGGATCCGGTCCGCCCTGGGGCTTTTCGCCAATCTGCGCCCCGCTAAGATTTACGGACCTCTCAAGGATGCCTGCCCGCTGCGCCCCTCCATCGTCGGGGACGACATGGATCTGCTGGTGGTCCGGGAGCTGACCGGCGGTATCTATTTCGGCCGGCGGGGCAGGGACAGCGTGGACGGTGCCGAATCCGCCTACGATACCGAGCGGTATTCCGTTCCCGAGGTGGAGCGGATCGCCCGGGTGGCGTTTGACACGGCCCGCCGGCGCCGGGGCTTGGTCCACAGCGTCGATAAGGCCAATGTCCTGGAGTCCTCCCGGCTGTGGAGGGAAACCGTCATCCGGGTGGCGGAGGAGTATCCGGATGTAGAGCTCCGCCATCTGTATGTGGACAACGCGGCGATGCAGCTGGTCCGGGATCCCCGGCAATTCGACGTCATCGTCACCTCGAATATGTTTGGAGATATCCTGTCGGACGAGGCCTCCCAGATTGCGGGATCGATCGGGATGCTGCCCTCCGCCTCGCTGGGAGAGGGGACAAGGGGCCTGTACGAGCCCATTCATGGTTCCGCGCCCGACATCGCCGGGCAGGACGTGGCCAATCCTTTGGCCACCATCCTCTCGGCGGCGATGCTGCTGCGCTATTCTCTCGCCGAGACGGCGGCGGCGGACGCGATCGAAAAGGCGGTGGAGACGGTTCTTAGCAAAGGCCTGCGCACCCCGGATATCGCCGCGGAGGGCTGTCAAAAAATCGGCACCGCCGCGATGGGGGACGCCGTGGCCGCCGCTCTGGCCTGATTGTCCGCGGCCAATACGTATACGCAAAAGCGGCGGGGACGCCGGATCACGGCGGTTTGCTATCGCTCACCTTGTTCCCTCTGTCCCCGCCAGGTTCACCCCTACTCTTGGCAAAGGGCGGAACCACACCGTGTTTCCGCCCTTTGTCGCATATAAGGAGTGTTTTCGAGGCACCTGTCCTCGAAAACACGGATCCTGAACTCACCGTGGCCGTTTGGGCCATCGAATGCGCTTTTTCTACTTTTTCGACAGTCCGAGAGCGGCGGGGATCACTCCCCGCCGCTTTTGAATGGAACCCGATATGCCATGTTCATGCCCGGAAGACGAGCCCCTGAAGGAGCATACCGAAAGCGAGGCCGGCGCCGCCGCTGCAAACGCCGAAGAGGATCCGGCGGATCCTCCGGGTCCGTCTGGACAGGCGAAGGCCGCTGTATGCGTCCGATGAGGCCAGGATCTTGTGCGCCTCTTCATGCAGGCGGACTTCCGGCTGTTCCATGCACTCGGCCCGGACAACCAGCAGCGCCCGCTCGAAATAGGGATTCCCCGTATCGGTGACCTCGATCATCTGCCGGTTCACACCTTTGATCATCCTAAATGCGCCCCCTTTTTGTCGTCTTCAGTATGGGCGGCGCGGTTGTTTTTTATTCATTTGCACGGCATGGGGAAAGGTGATACAACTCTTTGTAAAAACTGAGTTAAGAGAGAAAATGTTGAAAACTCGGTGGAAAGTGTGAACAATCGAGGTTTATTGAGGGGTTTTTCATTGTGGAAAGGTCGGGCAGGCAAAATTTTCCACAAACATTCGGGATTTTTCGCATACAGATTGTTGAATGGCCTTTACCGGGCCAGGCCGGATATAAGCCGGACGGCTCCGAAAAACTGGGAGAGGATGGACAGGATTTCAGCTGGAGCCGTCAGGCCGGGTCGGCCAGCCGGTAGGAGAACTGGCTGATGTCATATACCCCCGAACGCATCACATCCGCATATTTCATCGCCTTGCCGAGCCCCTTCGCCACACAGTCCTCCGGGTTTTCGGCCACACGGCAGGCTACGCCGGTGCGTTTGGCGATCAAGTCCGCCATACCGCTCATCTGGGAAAGGCCGCCGGTCAGGACGATGCCTCCCGTCATCACGTCGCCCGCCAGCTCCGGCGGTGTGTTTTCCAGTACCTGCTGGATGACGCCGACGATCTCGCCCAGGGGCTCAGCTATCGCTTCATGGATATCTTCGGAAGTCACCCGGCAGACTGACGGCAGGCCGGTAACGGCATCTCTTCCCGGGACGTCCATCGTGTTCCCGACGCCGCCGGGCAGGGCGCAGCCGATGGTCTTTTTCACCTGTTCGGCCGTCAGGATCCCGATCACATGTTTGTATTTGTTCCGCATATAACGGATGATGGCGTCGTCCATATCATCCCCGCCCACTTTGGCCGAGATGGAGGAAGCCACGCCCCGCAGGGTCATTACCGCCACGTCGACCGTGCCGGCGCCGAGATCGGCGGCCATGCAGCCGCGGGCTGCGGCCACGTCCAGCCCCGCCCCGATCGCTGCGGCGACCGCTTCCTCCATCAGGATCACCCGGCGGACATTCGCCGCCGTCACGGCTTCGACCACCGAGCGCTGCTCCACCTCCGTCACGGCCGCCGGCACGCTGACGGCCGCACGAGGCTTGAGCACCTTATACGCACAGATTTTGCCCACCATATATTTGAGCATCCGTTCCGCGATGTCGTAGTCGGATATGACGCCTTTGGCCATCGGTCGGATCACCTGGATGGAGGCGGGGGCCCGTCCCTGCATGGCGTATGCCTCCCGGCCGCAGGCGATCAGGCGGCCGCTCGCTTCGTCGACGGCCAATACGGCCGGCTCCCGCAGCAGAATGCCGCGTCCAGCCGCGGTGATCACCACCTGGGAGGTTCCCAGGTCGATTCCCAGCTCCATACCAGGCATATACGCCACCTCCCTTGTCGAAAAATCCGAGTCTTTGTCTGATTATACGACAAAGCGGCCCGTTTGACAAGCGGAAACCGGTGGCAGCCTGATTAAGGCTGCCACCGGTCCAGTACGGCGCCGGCCGAGGCCCGCGGGATTTGACGGAAAGCCGTCACCGGCTCGGGATCGGGGAGATGGGGCAGGATGTCCTTTTGGAAACAGGCGACATCGTGCCAGCGGCCGCCTTTATACCCCGTTTGGGGATAGGTGCCGAGACGGGTGAAGCCCATCCCCAGGTGGAGCCTTTCGCTCGGCGCGTTGGGAAGGGTGACGTTGGCGTACACGCTCCGGATCCCCTGCAGACGCAGCAGATCGATAAGCGCGCCGTACAGCCGCCGGCCCAGCCCTTTGGCGACAAACGCCCCATCCAGATAGACCGACAGCTCCGCATTCCATCGGTATGCCGCCCGTTCCCTGTGCCGGCAGGCATAGGCATACCCGATGATCCGCCCGTCCTTCTCACACACCAGATAAGGGTACTCGGGCAGGATTCCCGCCACCCGGCCTTCGAACTCTTCGATTGTGGGCAGGGCGGTTTCAAAGGTGACGGGCGTGTCGATGTACGGGGCGTAAACGGCGCGGATGGCGCCGCTGTCCTCGATTGTGGCGATCCGGATGTTCACAGGAACCCCTCCCTTGGGCTCAACGGTTTATTTGTTTGAGGATCTCAGCCGGGCCCGGGCGGCCGTCAGGGCCAGCACTTCCGCGGCTCCGGCGATTTTGAGCACCTTGGCGCATTCGTCCAGGGTGGCCCCCGTCGTGATGACATCGTCCACCAGCAGGAGACGCGCCCCTTCCAGTGCCCGGTTCCGGAGGGCGTCCTCCCGGACATCGTAGGCGCCCAGCACATTGCCGCCCCGTTCCAGCGCGGTCAGCTCTTTCTGCGGGCGGATGGCGGCGATTTTAACGAGCACGTCGCTCACCGGCGCGTTCAGATATCCGGACAGGGCCTTGGTCAGCAGCCGGCTTTGGTTGTGCCCCCGCTTCCGGATTTCCTCCTTGCGCATCGGGACCGGCACGATCCCGTCCAGGTAGGGGCTGCCCCATTCCCGGAGGAACACCTCAGCCATCCGCTCCGCGAAAAAAGCAGCGGATTCCGCACTCCCGTATTCCTTGAAGAGGAGGATCCCTTCTTTGACAGGGTCCTCGTAATAAAAAGGGGAGGCGCAGCGGTCGAAGTGACGGCGGTGCCGTCCGCAGGTGCAGTCCTCGGTCCCGGCACCGCAAAAAGGACATAAAGGGGGTTCGATCACCGGCAATTTCTCCAGGCAGGAAGGACAGCAGCCGGCTGAAGGCGGGATGACCCGGCCGCAGCAGGCGCACCGTTCCGGAAACAGGATGGACAGCAGGATCCTCTTGGTTTTCATCGCTTTTACGCGGGGCATCCACAAGCGCCTCCTGTCTGATGGTGGATAGCAGGGCGATCCGGGGCTATGGGCCCGAACGGCACGGTCATATGGGAACAGAGACACGGACTCGCAGGAAATCGGGTGGTTTTATATGACCGGCCGGAATCGCGGGAACGGGATGGCCTTTATCCTATAGAACCAGGAGTGGTGCCTTCCCCGGAGGCTTCGGCCTCTCTTACGTATTCGTTTTGTTGCCGGCGGCCGCGTCCGATCCCAAAACAATGCTCATACAAAAGGAAGGGCGGCCCCGGGTTCAGGGTGGTCGTCTGTCTGTGGTGTCAGGAATCGGGAAACATCTCTTCGGCCGTAATCAGAAAATGGCGGAGACCGCTGAACCGGCGGGTTTTCTTGTTGTTCTCCACCATCTGCCGGACGGTATCGCGGCTCCCCACCAGGATGAGCAGGGCCTTGGCCCTGGTAACGGCCGTATAGAGCAGGTTGCGGTAACTTAGCTGTGGATTGCTGCGGAAAACCGGCATCAGGACCGCCTCGAATTCACTGCCCTGGCTTTTGTGAACGGTCACGGCGTAGGCAAGCTCCAGATCCTGCGCGTCCTGGCGGGTGTAAAACGCCACCCGGTCCTCATACCGCACCGCAAGGGTATCCTCCCGATGGTCGATGTCCTCGAGGATCCCGATGTCGCCATTGAAGACCCCGCTGCCGACCTCCCCGTCGTCCCGGGTCCAACCGATATCGTAATTATTGCGGGTGTGCATCACCTTGTCACCCACCCGCAGAATGCCGCCCTCGATGTGGAGCTCTTTTTTTCCGGCGTCCTCCGGGTTGAGGAGGGCCTGCAAGCGGACGTTCAGCTCCCTGGTACCCAGTTCCCCCTTCCGGCCGGGACAGAGCACCTGGATGCCCGAAAACACCGTGATGCCGTACCGGTTCGGCAGCCGCCTGGCGCACAGGTCGAGCAGGGTGTCGGTCACGTCCCCGGACGTGCTCTGGGGAAGGAAAAAGAAGTCCCCTTCCTTTTTATCGAACACCGGCATCTCTCCGGCGACAATCCGGTGGGCGTTCGCGACGATCGCGCTTTCCATCGCCTGGCGGAACACCTCGGTCAGCTGCACGACGGGCAGCACACCGCTGTCGATAATATCGTGGAGCACGCTGCCGGGGCCGACGGCAGGCAGCTGGTCGGTGTCTCCGACCAGGATCAGGCGGGAGCCGGTTTTCATCGCCCGCAGCAGGCTTTCGAAGAGCAGCACGTCCACCATCGACACTTCGTCCACCACCAGCGCGTCGGCATCGAGCGGATTTTTCTCGTTGCGTACAAAGACGGGGGTGTCAGCGTCGTCCCACTGGACCTCCAGCAGGCGGTGGATGGTCTTGGCCTCGCATCCGGTCAGCTCCGCGATCCGCTTGGCCGCCCGGCCGGTCGGTGCCGCGATGGCGACCGTTTCCCCCATGCTTTCGAGCAGGGTGATGATGGCGCGCAGGGTGGTGGTCTTGCCGGTGCCGGGACCGCCGGTAAGGACCAGCATCCCTTTCTCCACCGCTTCGATGATCGCCTGGCGCTGCCGTGTCTCATAGGTGATGTGGTTGTTTTTCTCCACCGCCTCGATGCTGTCCCGTATCCGGTGGGAAGGGACCGGCGCAAAGCTTGTCAGCAGCCGGAGTCTGGCCGCCGCATACTTTTCCGCCTGATAGAGATGGGGGAGGAAAACGAACAGCCGCCCGTCGATTTCCTCGGTCCGGACCGCGAAGGTCAATGCCATGTCGGAGAGCTTGTCCCGTACCTTTTCCCCGTCCACCCCCAGCAGTCCGGCCGCTGTGGGGATCAGGCGGTCGGCGGGCAGGCAGGTGTGTCCGTTCCCCAGATTATGGCGCAGCACGTACAAAAGGCCCGCTTCGATGCGGGCGGGATCGTCGGCGGGCCTGTCCATCCCCATACAGATGCGGTCCGCCCGGTCGAAGCCGATATACAGCCCGCTCGAACAGAGCAGATAGGGATTTCGGCGAATCTTGTCCACGGCGGCGGATCCCCAGCGTTTATAGCAACGCAGGGCTTCGGACGGGGTCAAACCGTAGTCCGCGAAGGCCAGCATGACCTCCCGCAGCCCGAACTGGCCGGCAAAAGCCTCACCGATGGCTTTTGCCTTGGCGGCGGTGATCCCCTTGATCTCCGCGAGACGGCCAGGTTCCTCTTCCAGGATCCGCAGGGTCTCGTCCCCGAATTTTTCGACGATCCGCGCGGCGGTGGCGACGCCGATCCCCTTAACCGCGCCGGAGGACAAATAGCGCAGGATCGCATCCGAACCCGCGGGCAGATGCTGTTCCGCCTGCTCGGCGCGGAACTGCCGCCCGAAGCTCGGGTGCTCCACCCATTTTCCTTTCAGGCGGAGCTGTTCCCCCGCCGCGACCGCGGGCAGCACGCCGACCACTTTATGCAGTTCCTCACCCGCTTCGAGCTCCAGCACCGTCCAGCCGTTGTCCGCGTTGCGGAAAACCACCCGTTCCACACTGCCGCAGAGCTCTTCGAGCCGATTGTCCTCCATCGCGTGTTCCTTTCCCGGCCCGGCCGGCCCGAAAACCGGCCGGGTTCGAACATATATTCCTCATTATAGCAAATTCCCATCCTATTGTAAACCCGACGCCAGGACTTTTTCAAACTCCTCATATGTATACAGCCCCTGGCCCAGCCGGCTGCAGACGTCTTCCGCCAGCCGCCTGGTCTCATCGTCCATGCCGGTATCCACCAGCATCACCCGGGGAGAACCGGCGCCCCATCGTTCCCTGGCCGCAGCGCAGCGCGCCACATATTCGATATCGGTCCGATGTCCGCAAAGCGGGATCATCAGCACCCCCCGGTCCTCTTTGGGGGGCGACAGCACCCGCCTGGAGATGGCCAGCAGTAGCTCGGCGCATCCATACAGCGACAGCAGCAGGATGAGGATCAGCCCCATGTTCTCTCCCATAGTTTCAGCCCCTTCCGTATTGAGGAAGGGCCCTATCCCACCACAGCCCACCCGCGGGCCCTTCCGTTCCTTCCATCCTATGCGGCAGGTCGGGAAAAGGTACGGGGGTAAAAGCGGCGCGCTCCGGCGGAAAATCCGGTCCGGGTTCCGCCGCCTTGCAGGAAAAGGCTCAGCGGTGCAGAATTCTCTGTTTTTTTAAAAGGTGCACACCGAAATGCGGCATAGACGAAGCGGAAAATCGGAAGTGCGGTGAGCCGCATTCCAGGAATCGGAGCGACAGCTCCGATTCCTCCAAAAGGCTATGACCATAACACCGCGGGGTTATCCTGGTGCGTATGGTCCGTTTGTACACGATGGAGCCGGTAAATGATGAGGTTTATACAGCCGCCCCGGCAAAGCCTGGAGGACGATCAGCCGGCCTGCACCAGTTCTTCCAGGGTGCCGAAGGTGTAGCCCGAGGCCTCCCATTTGCTCAGCAGCTCGTCGAGGATCTCGGCGTTGGTGCTCGAGGTGCTGTGCAGCAGCACGATCGCCCCCGGATGGATGCGGGGAAGCAGCTTGTCGAACGCCTGCTCCCGGGTGGGCTGCTTGTCGGTGTACCAGTCCACGTAGGCGAGACTCCAGAAAAAGGTATGATACCCCATGTCGTTCGCCATTTTGAGGTTCTGTTCGCTGTATTTTCCCTGAGGCGGACGATAGAATTTGGTCATTTCCTGTCCGGTCAGTTCCCGGTACGCGTCTTCCAGCAGGGTCAGTTCCTGGCGGAAGGATTCCTCGTCGGCGATTTTGGACATGTCGGGATGATGATAGGTGTGGTTGCCCACCGTGTGCCCTTCCTCGACCATCCGTTTGACCAGCTCCGGGCTGGTCTCGAGGTAGTTGCCGACCAGGAAGAAACAGGCCTTGGCATTATGTGCCTTCAGCGCGTCCAAAATGGCCGGGGTGTTGCCGTTTTCAAAACCCGCGTCAAAGGTCAGATAGATCGTTTTCTGTTCGCCCGCCTCGCCGCTCGACGCGGTCGGGCCGACAAAATAGGCGCCGTATTGCTTGAGGAATTCCGGGGTGGCGTTTCCAGTCGGTGTTTTGCCGTTTTCCTGGAAGCTCAGGCCCCAGTTGGTGTTGGCCGCGGAAACCGCCGCCGTCTTGGGCACAGCCATCCTGACCAGAAACGGGACTGCAATGAGAACCGCCACACACAGGGCGGCAATGGCGAGGGCTCTTTTCCTGAGTACAATAACCATACCCGCTGCTCCTTCTGCCGCCTGTCTGCTGCCTCTCTGCCGTCCCCGCGGCAAGGGACCGTCTGTTTCCATTTTATGGGATACCGTCCCGGTTTATGTCGGTTTCGGTTGTCCTCATTTTGCGAGATGTGGTCTGTATCGGCTAATGCGGGGAAGGCTTCGATCCAGCGGTATCTCGCTATCGACGGAGGTGTGGAAACCGCTTTGGAAAAATATGGGTTTACAAGATGTAGCAACTATGGTATGATTAAGTGTGTGATTTGTGTTCACTTCGGGAAGGGGGCATACGTATGCATCTGGAAGACAAGGAACTCATCGATGAGTTATTGCGTCAAATCGATATATGCGAGCATCAGGTGAATGCCTATTCCAATAAACGGGACAAAGACTCGAAAAACATGTGGTATTACTGGTATGGCAGGCGGGAAGCCTGTGATCAGATCCTGGCGTATATCCGGAATCGGATCGGGGAAGCCGCGCTCCAGTGAAGCTCCTTTTTGTGTGAATAAATCTTACATATACAACGTCAAAAGCCGCCCTTTTTGGGCGGCTTTCATGTATCGAAAATTCTGCAAGAGAAGGGCCGGATTACGGCGCCTTACACGTTCGCTTTGTTTCCTGTGTTTCGTCCTAGAACACGGATCGGCCGGATGCCGTCCTTTCGTCTTGGGTACCCGGGGCGCAATGTCTTCCGATCATCGGTGATATATTCCCGCGTTTTTCATTCATTTCCCCTTAAAAATGCTTTTTGGGCAGTCTGAAGCCATTGACCCGTGGTTCCTCTATCGGAAATAACCGGCAAATCCTCCGCCGACAAACCGGCAGCGGAGGATTTTGCATCCCTTCCTTGTTTTTGCCGGGGATCTGTGGTATTCTGTAGTCCTGTATAGATAAACTTGAAATAGCCCACAATGGGAATACATTATCTTTAAACTTTTTGAGGAGCTGCGGCATCCTAATCATAGAATCGGCAAAAAGTGAGGGTCTGTCATGGGCAAATCGGTGTTTGGGCGGGAAGACCGGAAGCCTCTGGTCAAGAATATCGTGGTCGGGATCATCGGCGCGGCCCTATGCGTGTGGGGGATTGTGGCGTTGTTCGCCGTTCTCAATGGGGACAGGCTGGAAACCGCTCCGGCTTCCTCCCTTGCGTCTGACACGCAGGCCTCATCGGCGCCTGCGACCGATCCGCCGCCTACGACGGCCAGCACCACGGCCGCCACGACCGGGACGGCCGAATCCGCCGACCCTCCCGGCTCGGTTCCGCCGGAGGCCGGCGACGCGTATTTCAACGATGCGGTCTTCATCGGGGATTCCCGGACCGAGGGTTTGATGATTTACGGAAAGATGCCGGAGGGGACGACGTTCTACGCAGTCAAGGGGCTGAACGTCAATACGGCGGCGACGGCCCAGATCCAGGACGGCGAGGAACAGGTGACCATCCTGGAAGGCCTCAAGCGCCATGCCTTCAAAAAGGTTTATGTCATGCTGGGGGTCAACGAGCTCGGCTGGGCTTCGGAGAATACGTTTATCGCCCGCTACGGCAGCCTGCTCGACGGGATCCGGGAAGCCGTCCCGGACGCGGTCATTTACGTGCAGTCCATCCTGCCTGTGAGCAAGGAGAAATCGGACAGCTCGGTGTATACCAACAGCCGTATCCAGCTTTACAACAGCCTGATCGTCCAGATGTGCGAGGAGAAAGGGGCGGTTTATCTGAACGTCGCCGAGGCGGTGCAGGACGAAAGCGGCGCCCTTCCGGCCGAGGCCACGGTGGATGGGATCCATCTCAAACGGCCGTATTATGAAAAATGGAAAGACTATATCATGACCCATACCGTGTCCGGCTGACGGACGGAGAAGAATCCCAAAAGGACAAAGGAGACGACGCGAGATGAAAAAGGTAAAAACGGGTGCGCTGCTTCTGGGGCTGCTGCTTGTCCTGACAGGCTGCGGCAAAAATGAGGCGAAGGATGTGGATCCGTCCGTCCTGGCCGATACGCTGCGGAATGCCATTACGTTCCAGGACGAACTGGAGGCAGTGGATGCTGCGGCGATGGGCCGGATGTATGAGGTGGACGAGGCGGATATCGAGGCGTTCAAGGTGTATACCGGCACGGGTGCCACGGCGGAGGAAATCGCGGTGTTCAAAGCTAAGGATGAGCAGGCGGCCGGCCGCCTCTACCAGGCGATGCAGACACGGGTGGAAAACCAGAAAGCCGCGTTTGAGAATTATAATCCGAATGAGATGAAAAAGCTGCAGGATCCGCTGGTACGGAAAACGGGTGTGACAGTGGTGCTGTGTGTGTCCGACGATACGCCTGCGGCGGAGAAGGCCGTCCGGGAGGCTCTCGGATAAACAAGGCGGAGGAGACGGATGCGTGGAAGGGCAAAAGGCACTCATCACGGATTTTATCTACGGAAACCAGGCGGCGCTGTACCGCCTGGCGTTTGCCTATACCCGCAGCCGGGAGGCCGCCCTCGACATTGTACAGGATACGGTGGTACAGGCCCTGACCCATGCCGCCTCCCTGCGGAGCGCAGAGGCGGTCAAGCCCTGGGTCTACCGGATTCTGGTCAACGAAAGCCTGGCCTATCTGCGCCGGAACAAACGGTTCCTGTTTGTCGAGACGCTGCCGGAACAGCAGGCGGAAGACGCGGATATCGGGGAAAGGCTCGACGTTTACCGGGCGGTGGAACGCCTGGACCCCAAACTCCGGACCGTCGTGATGCTGCGTTTTTATGAGGACATGAGGCTGGAGGATATCGCCCACATCACCGGGGCGAACCTGAGCACCGTCAAATCCCGCCTGTACACGGCGCTGGGCCGGCTGCGGGAGGAGCTGGGGTGCGACATCGGATAAAGGCAAGGCGGAAGGAGGGGGACGGGATTGAAATCCATACGTGACGCGAAGGCGGCCTATGAGGCGATCCGGCCGCCGGACGAGCTTTCGGCGGCTGTGCGGGACGCGGTCAGAAGCACCCGGACCGGAACCGGTACGCATGTGGCGCGCTGGTCGGTGATGGCGGCGGCCGCCGTGTGCGCCCTCTTCGTCGTGCTGGTCAACGCGAGCCCGGTGCTGGCGAACAGCCTGTACGGTATGCCGGTTATCGGCAACGTGGCGCGGGTGTTCACGTTTACACAGTACGAAAGGGAAGAGGACGCCGATATCCTGAAGGTCAATCTGCCGGCGCTGGAAAACACGGGGAATTCGGAGCTTGAGCGGCGGGTCAATTATGAAATCCAGTACAAGATGAACCGCCTGGTCGAGGAGGCCCGCCAGCGCGCCAGAGAGTACAAGCAGGCGTTTTTGGAGACGGGCGGACGGGAAGAGGATTTCCTGCCGACCGAGATCTTTGTCGACTATACCCTGCACTGCAACGACGGCGACCGGGTGTCCTTCGTCATCGAAAAGGCCGAGACCGCCGCGAGCTATTACGCTGAGCAGTATTTCTATAATATCGACCTGGAATCAGGACGGGAGCTGACCCTCAAGGATATGCTCGGCCCCGACTACATCCGCATCGTCAGCGACAGCGTCCGCAGCCAGATCGCGCAGCGGACAGCCGCGGACGAATCGGCGTATTATTACAGCGACGAGGAAGGCGCCTTCACGACGATCGCGCCGGACCAGGGCTTTTATATCAACGCGCAGGGCCACGTCGTGGTGGTGTTCCCAAAATATGAAATCGCGCCGGGGTATATGGGAATCCAGGAATTCGAAATCCTGCCGGAGGCGTAGGGGTGGACTATGGTTTTCAGTAGCCCGTTGTTTTTGTTCTATTTCCTTCCCGTGGTACTGATCCTGTATTATCTGGTGCCGCGCGGACAGATTTTCTGGAAGAATCTCGTGTTGCTTGTCGGCAGCCTCTTTTTTTACGCCTGGGGCGAGCCGGTGTACGTGCTGCTGATGCTGTTTTCCATCGCGATGGATTACGGGCTCGGCCTGTGGCTGGAACACGAAAAGAGGCGCGGCGGCCATCCCGGCCGGGTGCTGGCCCTGGCGGTCGTGCTCAACCTGCTCCTGCTCGGCTTCTTCAAATACGCGAATTTCCTTATCGGTACGGTTAACGGCGTGACCGGGGCGGGGCTCCCGCTGCTGGAGGTGTCGCTGCCTATCGGCATATCGTTTTATACCTTCCAGGCCCTCTCCTACATCATCGATTTGTACAGGGGAGAGGTGGAGGTGCAGCGCAGCATTCTCAATTTCGGCACCTATGTTTCCCTGTTCCCCCAGCTCATCGCCGGGCCGATCGTCCGAATGAAGACCGTAGCCGGCGAGCTGCAGGACCGGCAGGAGACCTTTCCCGACTTTGCTGCGGGCGTCCGCCGCTTTACCGTGGGCCTGGCCAAAAAGGTGCTGCTCGCGAACACGGCAGGGGAGATCTGGCAGACGGTTTCGGGGCTGGAGACCGGAAAGCTTCCGGTTCTCACCGCCTGGATCGGCCTTGCGGCGTTCACCTTCCAGATCTATTTCGATTTTTCCGGCTATTCCGATATGGCGATCGGCCTCGGCCGGATGTTTGGTTTCCACTTCCCGGAAAACTTCCGCTATCCCTACACCGCCACCAGCATCACGGATTTCTGGCGGCGCTGGCATATCACCCTGAGCACCTGGTTCAGGGAATATGTCTATATCCCCCTGGGCGGGAACCGGAAGGGCCTGGGCAAGCAAATCCGCAACATCCTGATCGTCTGGCTGCTGACCGGCATCTGGCACGGCGCCGGCTGGAATTTTGTGGTGTGGGGCCTCTATTTCGGCGTGATCCTGATGATGGAAAAAATAGGCCTGCTCCGCCTGCTGGAGAAGGCCCCGGTTTTTCTCCGGCATCTCTACACCATGCTGCTCGTCATGCTCAGCTGGGCTATTTTTGCCTTCGATTCCCTGGGGCAGGGCGTGCAGTTCATCGGCGCCCTTTTCGGCGGCGGAGGCCGTCTGTGGGACGGGCAGGGGGTTTACCTGCTGTATTCCAGTGCCGTCCTGCTGGTGCTGCTGATCCTAGGCAGCACGGGCCTTCCCAGAAAAGCCGCCGCCTTGGCAGGCGGGAAGCTCCGGGCCCATCCTGCCGTATTTACCGCGGTGGAGCTCGGCCTTATCCTGGCGGGCTTCGTGCTCTGTGTGGCCTTTCTGGTGGACGCATCCTATAACCCATTTTTATATTTCCGCTTTTAGGAGGGATCCCGGTTGCGTAAAGATAAAATCATCTCCCTTGTGTTTGTGGGGATCCTTCTCGCGGGATTCCTCTGGAATATCCTGACACCGGTGCGTGCCTATTCGGAACGGGAGAACCGGTATTTGCAGGGCCGCCCGACCCTGTCGATGGATCGGGTGCTCTCCGGGCAGTTCGGCAAGGATTTCGAAACCTATACCACCGACCAGTTCCCGATGCGGGACGCCTGGGTTTCGCTCAAAACCATGGCGGGGCTGGCGATGCTCCGGCCCGACAACGGCCGGGTGTATTTCGGCAAACAGCACCGCCTTTTCGAGATCCCGGAACCGGCGGACGCCGCATTGCAGGAGAAAAACTGTCTCGCGGTGGCCGGTTTCCTGGAAAAGGTGACCCGGGAATACCCGGAGATCCGGGCGTCGGTCCTGCTCGCGCCCACGGCTACGACGGTACTGGAAGGGGCCCTGCCCGCCTGCGCGCCGGTCGCCGATGAAGCGGGTCTCATCCTCCGGCAGCGCCGCGCGCTCGGCGAATCCGTCGTTTTCTGCGACCCCACGCCGGCTCTGCTCGGCCAATTGGACCGGGAGAGCCTCTACTACCGTACCGATCACCACTGGACCACGAGAGGCGCGTTCCTCGCCTATCAGGCGCTTCTCACGGCGCAGGGAGAGACGCCGCTGGAAGAACGGGATTTCCGGATAGAGACCGTATCGGAGGATTTTTTCGGCACCCTCTACTCCAAGGCCAACCTGCCGCTGATTCCCGCCGACACGATCGAGGCGTATCTCCCGGAGGAGGAGAACCCCTGTACGGTGACGTACGACGGCGGCAAGACGGTGAGGGAGTCTCTTTACGACCCCTCGTATCTGGAGGGACGGGACAAATACGCCTATTTCCTCGGCGGGAATCATCCGCTGACCGAAATCACCACGAGCGTCCGCAACGGGCGGCGCCTGCTGGTAATCAAGGATTCCTACGCCCATGCTCTCGTGCCGTTTCTCACCGCGCACTATGAGACGATCGACATGGTGGATCTCCGCTATTTCAAGGAGGACCTGGCGGCGTGGATGGGGGATAGGGGGATCACCGACGTGCTCGTGCTATACAACGCCTCCACCTTTGCCTCCGACCGCCAGCTGGCGGCGGCGCTTTCCTAGGGCATTGGCACTGCAAGGGGACGCAAACAGTGCCTGGCGGGGTCAAAAATGCTCGGAACGCGACAGCATGCCCGTGCTTTCACCTTGCCGTCCATTGGGGTTCCTTTATATTTCCGCACATGGCTGACGGACAACCCACCCTTAAGAAGTTCCTCTTACAATAAAGCCGGCCGGGACAGCTTTGTGCTGTCCCGGCCGGTTTTGTAGGCGGGCCTCGGAACCCTTCACCGTATCCCGGTTTTTGGGGGTATGAATACGCCCATGGATTTAACCCCCCTGTTTCAGTACAGGCGGTTCTTGTCATAAAAATCGAGCAGGGCCTGATAGGCCTTCCGGTTGAAATGCAGCCCGTCCCCGGAATTGTATTTGGGGTCAAGGTTCCCTTTGCTGTTTTTCAGGACGGCGGAGCTGTCCAGGAAGACGCCGCCTTTTTCCTCGGCGAGCGCTTTGAGCTTCTGATTGCAGGAGTCGATCGCCCGGTTGGACATACCCGGTGTCGACGCGGCTTTTTCGGCGGAGACGGGCAGGATGGACTGCACCACCAGCAGCGTTTCCGGAGACGCCGCCCGGAGCTCGTCCAGCAGCGCGGCGTACTCAGACATAAAGGTATCCGAGTCCATGAACGCGATGCCGTTAATCCCGAAAGAAACGATCATGCGGACCGGTTTGACAAAGCCGACGGCCTGTGCGATCGTGAGCTTCCGGTTGGTGCCGCTCAGGGTGATGAATTTCTCCGTGCGGGCCGAAGCATGATTAAAGCCGTCGATGGCAAAGACGCTGCTTTTGGGGACATAGCCGTACCCGGAGAGGCCGTTGGTGCGGGAATCCCCGATGAAAACCGTATCGGCGAGATACTCCTCAAACGTCTGGTCCGGCGACGGGGAACCGCCGTTGCTTTGGTCGCCCCCGCCGATGATGCCTCCGATAAAGGGGATGAAGCTGTCCCCGGATGTCCGGAAATAGAGCTGGTAGGCGGCGAAGAGAATCCCCAGGGCGACCAGGCACACCATCATCACCGCGACAAACGCCCAGCGGGCGGAATGCCGCCGCGCATGCGTGCGTTTGGAGCCGTTCGTTTTTTCTTTTGACAACCGCAACACGACCTGTTTCTAAATTCGAGTGGTTTCGCACCCAGGATCGTTATACCACATTTGCGGGGTTTTCGCAACCGCCGGTGTCTCAAGAAACGGAAATCGGGCGAAAAAGGGCCGGATACGGTTGATTAATTCGGCCTGGCATGGTACAATCCCGTATAGTGCCGTTTCATCATCAACGCTTCGGAAGACAGGGGGGATCGACCCGTGAAACATGGCAGCCGCCGGGTGCCGCCGAAAAAGGAAACCGCCTCCTTGCTTGGCGTGTGTTACGATGTCGTGGAAGTCCTGGTGGCGTCTCTCGCCTGCATTGTGCTGCTGTTCACCTTCCTGTTCCGAGTGGTCGGGGTGGAGGGCGATTCCATGATGGACACCTTGTATGGGGGGGACCGCCTCATCCTCTGTCCCGCGCTGTCATCCCCGGACCGGGGGGATATCGTGGTGATCAACCGCTATACTGACGAGCCTCTGGTCAAACGGGTGATCGGGGTGGCAGGCGATACGCTCGAAATCGACGAGGAGCTGCACAGGGTTCGGCTCAACGGGGAACTTCTCGACGAGCCCTATGTGCAGTACCCGACCCCGGCCTATGACATGACCGGTGAGGTCGCGGTTCCGGAAGGGTATGTGTTCGTCATGGGGGATCACCGGAACGACTCCCACGACAGCCGCGCAGCGGATATCGGGCTGGTGCCGGTGGACGATATCGTGGGATGGGCGGCGTTCCGGATTTGGCCGCCGCAGCGCATCGGCATACTCTGAGGGGGGACTGGCTTTGGACGATATGCAGAATATCCAGTGGTTTCCGGGGCACATGACCCGGACCCGCCGCCGGATCCAGGCTTGCCTGCCCCTTATCGACGCCGTTGCCGAGGTGGTGGACGCCCGTATTCCGCTGAGCAGCCGCAACCCGGAGCTGGACGCGCTTACGCCGGGCAAGCCGCGGCTGGTCGTTCTCAATAAAGAAGATATCGCGGACGAGGCGGCGACGGCCCTGTGGATGGACTGGTTCCGAAAACAGGGGGCGGCGGTTATGGCCGCCGATTGCAAAGGGGGGAAGGGCATTGGACAATTCACCCCGCTTTTGCGCCGCCTGCTTTCGGATAAGATCGCCCAGTGGACGGAAAGAGGGATGCCCGGGCATCCCATCCGCGTGATGGTTGCCGGTATCCCGAACAGCGGCAAATCCTCTCTCATCAACCGCCTTTCCAAGGGCGGAAAGGCCAAGGTGGAGGACCGTCCCGGCGTCACCCGGGACCAGCGCTGGTTCAGTGCCGGGGGAGGGATCGAGCTGCTCGATACCCCCGGTGTGCTCTGGCCGAAATTCGAGGATCAGGCCGTGGCGAGACGGCTGGCGTTTACCGGCGCTATCCGGGATCAGGTCCTGGATGGGGAGGGTTTGGCCTGCGCCCTGCTCGTCCTGCTGAGGGACCGTAATGCCAGCGCTCTGCGGGAGAGGTACCGCCTGTCTGGGGATCTGCCCGAGGCAGGGTACGCACTGCTCGAAGAGATCGGGCGGCGGCGGGGTATGCTCATTTCGGGAGGCGAGGTGGACACCGAGCGGGCGGCGGCGATGCTGCTCGACGAGTTCCGGGCCGGCAGGCTCGGGCGGGTGACGCTGGAGCTGCCGCCGGAGGACGGCGAAACGAAAGGATAAGGGCGGGCTGACCATGCAGGCATATTCCGCAGAAGAAAATACAGAGGAAAAGGGCCGTGCGGCCCCTGTCGCCGTGCTGTACGAGTGGATCGGCGAGGCGGTGTTTTCCCTGATTGCCGTGGCTCTCGTTTTCACGTTTTTGTTCCGGATCGTAGGCGTAAACGGAGACTCGATGAACAACACCCTGATGAATCGGGACCGGCTGGTCCTCTCGGTGCTGCCTTATACCCCGGAACGGGGAGATATCGTGGTCGTGGGACGGGACGCACAGGAACCTCTGGTCAAACGGGTGATCGGGGTGGCGGGCGACACGGTCGAGATCGATGAGGAGCAGCACAAGGTCCGGCTCAACGGGGAGCTCCTCGACGAGCCCTATGTGGATTTTCCGACTCCCGCTTACGATATGACGGGGGCGGTCGTGATTCCGGAAGGGTATGTGTTCGTCATGGGAGATCACCGCGACAATTCGCACGACAGCCGCTGGGACGATATCGGTCCGGTGCCGGCCGGGGATATCCTGGGACGTGCCGTCCTGCGGATATGGCCTTTTACATGGCTCGATGAGTCTGGAAACGGGAAAGGAGGGGAAGCGGATGCAGGCGCGTGAATCGGAATGCCGGCCAACGGCCGGTGAAGAGGGCGGGGAGAGGAAGCCGGATGCGGTTTCGTCCTTCTATGAATGGATCGACGCGGCGGTGTTTTCGCTTGTGGTCGTGGTGCTCGTTTTTACATTTCTGTGCCGGATCGTGGGTGTGGACGGTTCATCGATGAAAACGACCCTGATGGATCGCGACCTTCTGATCCTGTCTGTCCTTCCCTATACCCCGGAACGGGGAGATATCGTGGTGATCAACCGCTATACCAAAGAGCCGTTGATCAAACGGGTGATCGGGGTGGCGGGCGATACGGTGGAGATCGACGAGGAGCAGCACAGGGTCCGGATCAACGGAGTGCTGCTCGACGAGCCGTATATCCATGTCCCGACCTATCCCGAAGGGATGGCGGGAAAGACGGTCGAAATCCCGGACGGGAAGGTGTTCGTCTTGGGCGACAACCGCGTCGCCTCCTTGGATAGCCGCAGCATCGGCTTGATCGATGAAGGCGATATTTTGGGGAAGGCCGTGTTCCGCATCCTCCCCTTCGACCGGATAGGCAGTATATATGAGGAATCCTGAGGAGGCGGGGGCATGACCAATGTCGAATACGATCAGGCGGTCCGGGATGCTGCAGGGATCCGGCTGTTAGGCGGAGTGGACGAGGCTGGACGCGGCCCGCTCGCGGGCCCTGTATATGCGGCGGCGGTGGTCCTGCTGCCGGGCCATATCCCAGACGGGTTGGATGATTCTAAAAAGCTGTCGGAGAAAAAGCGGGAGCAATTGTATGACCGGATCGTGGATGCCGCTGCCGCCTGGTGCGTGGCGAGCGCCTCGGTGGAGGAAATCGAGGAGTGCAATATCCTGCAGGCAACCTACCGCGCCATGCGGAGGGCGGTGGAAGGCCTGGCCCTCTCTCCGGAATTGGTGTTGGTGGATGGAAACCGGCTCCCTCCCGGTCTGCCCGTCCCCTCTCGTACGATTGTAAAGGGAGATGCCTTGTCTGCAAGCGTAGCCGCCGCTTCTATCCTGGCCAAGGTCAGCCGGGACCGGCTGATGGCGGAGCTGGACAGGCGATATCCGGAATATGCGTTTGCGAAGCACAAGGGGTATGGGACGGCACTGCATATAGAGCGGATTCGGGCATATGGCCCGTCTCCGGTCCACCGCCCCAGCTTCCTGAAAAGAATCGGATGACCGGCGGCGAAAGGGGTGGAACGATGGCGGAGGTATCGAAGGGGGCGGCTGGAGAAATCCTGGCCGCTCGTTTTTTGCGTGGAAAGGGGTACACCCTGCTGGCTTCCAACTATCGCTGCCGGTTTGGGGAGATCGACATAATCGCGGCCGATGACGCGTATATTGCCTTCGTGGAGGTCAAAGCGCGCAGCGAAGGTGCGCTTTTCGCCCCCCGTGAGGCCGTGACACCCCAAAAGCAGCGCCGGCTGCTCCAGACCGCTTCGCTGTATCTGATGCAGCATCCGAGCCCGTTTCAACCCCGGTTCGATGTCATCGAGATCGTCACCGCGGCGGGGGAACCCATGCGGGCGGTGCAGCTCGACCATCTGATGGGGGCGTTTGAAAGCGGCGGGCTCGGTGCCGCATTTTAAGGGAGGGGAAGGCATGAGGCTGTTCGATCTGCACTGTGATACCCTGACGGAATGTTATGACAAGGGAGAAAACCTGCTCGAGAACCACCGGCATGTCGATCTGGCGCGGGGCGGAAAACTGGAGGCGTGGGCGCAGCTGTTTGCGGTGTGGATGCCCGATTCCCTGCGGGGCGAGGCGGCCTTCGACCGCTGCTGCGCGGTGCTGGATTTTGCCCGGGAACAGGCTGGGCGGTATTCCGGCCGCCTGGGGATCGTGGAGGACGCGGCAGGACTGCGGGATACGCTGGATTCGGGACGCTGCGCCGGCATTCTCACCGTGGAGGGCGCTTCCGCCCTCGCGGGTGACCTCCGGCATCTGGAGGATCTGGCCGCCAGGGGTGTGAAGCTCATCACCATTACATGGAATGGCTCGAATGAGCTGGGTCATGGCTGTCTGTCGGGCTGCCCGGACGGCCTGACCCCTTTCGGGAAACGCGCGGTCAGGCGGATGGAAGAGCTCTCCATCCTGCCCGACGTCTCTCATCTCAACGAGGCGGGGTTCTGGGATGTGGCCGAAACGGCCGCCGGCCCCTTCCTCGCCAGTCATTCGGTCTCGGCCGCTTTGTGTTCGTCCCCCCGAAACCTCGACGACCGCCAGTTTGCCGCCATCCGTGACCGCGGGGGGCTGGTCGGCATCAATTTCTGCGCCGGCCAGCTTGGAGAACAGACCTTTGAGGCGATCGAGCGCCATCTCGACCACTATCTTTCCCTGGAAGGCGGGCGCACCGTGGCCTTTGGCGCCGATTTGGACGGGACGGATCTGCCCCCCGGCTGGGGCGGGATCCAGGTCATGGAACGGCTGTACGACTATCTTTGCCGCAAAAACTACGACGCGGTGTGCCTGGATCGGGTGTTTTTCGGTAATTGCTACGATTTTTTCCTCCGCGCTTTGACAAAAGCGGCGGATATAGAGTAAAATGAGGATGCCGCAGCAGAGGCCCGGCGCCGTCGATGACGCGTGTCCCTGCCGGCGTCAGGAGGGTATGAGCCATGATGTATAACAGCACCCGGGACAGCCGGGTTTCCGTATCGTCTTCCCAGGCCATCGTCCAGGGGATTTCCCGGGACGGGGGCCTTTTCGTACCGGAAACGCTGCCCCGTATCACCGGGGCGGATATCGCCGCCCTGACCTCGATGCCCTACGCGGACCGGGCCGCATCGGTCCTGTCCCGCTTCCTCACCGATTTCACCGGGGAGGAAACCGCGCAGTGCACACGGGCGGCCTATGGATCCGGCGCCTTCCGTTCCCCAGCCGTCGCTCCTGTCCATACGCTGGAAGAGGGGCTGCATATCCTCGAGCTGTGGCACGGGCCGACCTGCGCCTTCAAGGACATGGCGCTCCAGATCCTGCCCCATCTCATGCGGGTATCGGCTTCCAAAACAGGGGGAGGGGAGATCGTCATCCTGGTGGCTACCTCCGGCGACACCGGAAAGGCGGCGCTGGAGGGCTTCCGCGACGCCCCCCATACCCGGATCCTGGTCTTCTATCCCGAGGATGGCGTCAGCCCGATGCAGAAGCTGCAGATGACCACGCAGGAGGGCGGAAACGTCGGGGTATGCGCTATCCGGGGCAATTTCGACGACGCGCAGTCGGGTGTCAAAGCCATCTTCACCGATGAAGCTGTGGGAAACGCGCTGCGGGACCATGGGATGCAGTTCTCCTCCGCCAACTCCATCAACTGGGGGCGTCTGGTGCCGCAGATTGTCTATTATATTTCGGCCTACTGCGATCTGCTGGCGGACGGGAAGCTCAAAATGGGCGACACATTCAACGTGGTGGTCCCGACGGGCAATTTCGGCAACATCCTCGCCGCTTATTACGCGAAGGAGATGGGGCTGCCCGTCGCCCGGCTTATCTGCGCGTCCAACCGCAACCGGGTGCTGACCGATTTTCTTGCCACCGGCACCTATGACCGCAACCGCCCCTTTTATCCGACCACCTCTCCTTCCATGGATATCCTGATCTCCAGCAATCTCGAGCGGCTGCTTTACCATCTCGCCGGCCGGGACGACGCGGTGATCCGGACCTTGATGCAGGAACTGGCCTCCAAGGGGGTCTATACCGTTCCGGAAGGCGTAAAGGAGAAGCTCACCGGCTTGTTCGACGCCGGCTGGTGCGATGACGCCGGCACCGCCGCCGCCATTGCGGACACCTATGAGAAATATGGGTATCTCTGCGACACCCATACCGCTGTGGGAATGAAGGTGTATGGGGACTATCGCGCCCGGACGGGGGACATCACCCCGACGGTGATCGCCTCCACCGCCAATCCCTATAAATTTTCCGCCAGTGTACTCGCTGCGCTGGGAAGGGATGCGGCGGAGCTGGACGAGTTCGATAAGGTCGAGGCGCTGCAGGCGCTGACCGGCTGTCCTGTGCCGCCGCCTCTTGCCGGCCTGCGCGGCAAGACGCCCCGCTTCACCGCGGTGTGCAGCCGGGATGAGATGCCCCGTGTCGTGTTCGATATGCTGGACATTCGATAAATCAGGAATGGAGTGCGCCCATGTCGCTGTTCGCCATCGCGGATCCGCATCTGTCCTTCAACACGTCCAAGCCGATGGACGTGTTCGCGGGTTGGGCGGATTATACCGCCCGGCTGGAAAAAAACTGGCGGGAGCTGGTCGGGCCGGAGGACACCGTCGTCATCGCGGGGGATATCTCCTGGGGTATGGACCTCCGGGAAGCGGCGGCCGATTTTGCCTTTCTCGACCGTCTGCCCGGACGGAAAATCCTGATGAAGGGCAATCACGATTACTGGTGGACCACCCGGAAGAAAATGGATGCTTTCCTCCGGGAGAGGGAGCTGTCCACCCTCCATATCCTGCATAACGACGCTTACACGGCGGGGGATGTGGCGGTGTGCGGTTCCCGCGGTTGGTTTTTCGACGCCGGGGACGCCGCGGACCAAAAGGTGCTGCTGCGGGAGGCCGGGCGTCTGCGTGCCTCGATCCAAGCGGCCAAAAAAACCGGGCTCGAGCCGGTAGCCTTTCTCCATTATCCGCCGGTCTGCGGCGGCCAGGTCTGTGAGGAGATCTTTTCCGTCCTTCGGGAAGAAGGAATCCGCCGGTGCTATTACGGCCATTTGCACGGCCCTGGGATCCGCTATGCGTTCCAGGGGGCAAAGGACGGCGTCCGGCTAAAGCTCATATCCTGCGACGCGCTGGCCTTTTGCCCGCTACTTGTACGCTGATTTCCTGCAAAAATTTTCGATTTATTCACGAAATAGTCTGGCGTATACAGCCGGTTTATGCTATACTATTATCCATTGCCGTAAGAGTAAGTAGGAGGATGTCAAACATGAGTCTGAAAAATGCCAACAAGGTCGACACCAACCGGGTGGAACTGGAAATCGAGGTGGATGCCGACCGCTTTGAAGCCGCGGTGAACGATGCGTATAAAAAGAACGTCCGGAAAATGAACATACCCGGATTCCGGAAGGGCAAGGCTCCCCGCCATCTCGTGGAAAAGCTGTATGGCACCGGCGTGTTTTACGAGGACGCGGTCAACGCGGTCTATCCCTCCGCTTTAGATGAGGCGATCAAGGAATCGGAATACGAATATGTAGAGGATAAGATCGACTTCGACGTCACTTCCGTCGGCCCCGAGGGGCTCCAGTTCAAGGCGACGATCACTGTCAAGCCCGAGGTCGAGCTGGCCGCCTACAAGGGACTCAAAGCCGAAAAGAAGGCCGTCAAGGTCTCCGACGCCGATGTGGAAGAGGAGCTCCAAAAGCTGCAGGACCGCCAGTCCCGCCTGGTGACGGTGGAGGACCGCGCGGCCGAGATGGGCGATACCGTGACCTTTGATTTCGAAGGCCGGGTGGACGGCGAGCCCTTCGAGGGCGGCAAGGCGGAAAATTACACCCTGACCCTCGGCTCCGGGCAGTTCATCCCCGGTTTTGAGGAGCAGCTTGTCGGCCGGAAGGCCGATGAGGAATGCGACGTCGAGGTGACCTTCCCTGAGGACTATCATGCGGCGGAGCTGGCCGGCAAGCCGGCCGTTTTCCACTGCAAAGTGCATGAGGTCAAGGTCAAAGAGCTGCCCGAGCTGAACGACGACTTTGCCAAGGACTGCAGTGAATTCGACACCCTCGACGAGCTGAAGGCCGATCTGCGCCACAATCTTGAGCATCGCCGCGAGCACGAGGCCGAGGACGCTTTCGAGAGCGAACTGCTCGAGCAGCTTATCGCCGGCTTCAAGGCCGAGGTGCCCGAAGCCATGTATGAGCACCGGGTGGAGGACAGTGTGCGGGATTTCGATTACCGCCTGCAGTCCCAGGGGCTGAATCTCGACACCTACCTGCAATATACCGGCATGGATCACGAAGCGTTCCGGAACGGCTTCCGCGAGCAGGCCGAAAAACAGGTGAAGATCCGCCTGGCTCTCGAGAAGATTGCCGAGCTCGAAAACATCGTGCCGACGGCGGAAGAGGTCGAGGCCGAGTTCGCGAAGATGGCGGAGCAGTATAAAATGGACGTCGAAAAGGTCAAATCCCTGATTGAGGAAAAGAGCCTGTCGAAGGATCTGGCCGTCGGCAAGGCGATGGAGCTTGTCAAGGAGACCGCCGTGGCAGGCGGGGAGAAACCCAAGAAAGCGGCAAAATCCCCCAAGTCCAAAAAGGCTGAAACAGCGGAATCCTGACAAACTTTTTCCAAATGGCCGGATTAAACCCCATCAGAGTGGTCATACTTTTTCTTGACCGCCCAGAGAATACAGAAAGGTCGATGCCGAATGAGCAGCCTAGTTCCGTATGTTGTTGAACAGACCAGCCGCGGCGAACGCAGCTACGATATATTCTCCCGCCTGCTCAACGACCGCATTATCATGCTGTCCGATGAGGTCAACGACGTCACCGCTTCCTTGGTCGTCGCGCAGCTCATCTACCTGGAAGGGCAGGATCCGGATAAGGACATCCATTTGTATATCAACAGCCCCGGCGGCTCGATTTCCGCCGGCATGGCGATTTATGACACGATGAATTTCATCAAATGCGATGTCTCCACCATCTGCATCGGGATGGCGGCGAGCATGGGATCTTTCCTGTTCGCCGCCGGGACCAAGGGCAAACGCCTGGTCCTGCCGAACAGCGAAATCATGATCCACCAGCCTCTCGGGGGAACCAAGGGGCAGGCCAGCGACATCAAGATCCAGGCCGATCACATCCTGTTTATCCGGGGACGGATGAACAGGCTGCTGGCCGATATGACCGGCCAGCCGATCGAAGTCATCGAGCGGGATACCGACCGCGACAATTGGATGACCGCGGAGGAAGCGGTCGCGTACGGATTGGCCGACAAGGTCGTGGACAAACGATAATGGCCGAGGCGATCGTCGGCGATAGGGGGGCGTGGAGATGCCAAAAAATGAAGAAGGCCGGACGTTCAGCTGTTCCTTTTGCGGCAAGATGCAGGATGAGGTACAGCGGCTGATTGCGGGGCCCGGCGTCTATATCTGCAACGAATGCGTGGAGCTGTGCGAGGCGATATTGGAAGAGGGCGGCAATTTCTCACGCCGCCGTTCGGACGACGACGTTCCCGCCAAATTGCCGACGCCGAAGGAAATCAAGCAGGGACTGGACGAATATGTGATCGGTCAGGAGCACGCCAAGGTGGCGCTGGCGGTCGCGGTTTACAACCATTATAAGAGGATCTATTTCGGGACCTCCTCCGATGTGGATCTGGGCAAGAGCAACGTGCTGCTTCTCGGCCCCACCGGCGTCGGGAAGACGGCGCTCGCGCAGACCCTCGCCAAGCTGCTCAACGTTCCCTTCGCCATTGCGGACGCCACGACGCTGACCGAAGCCGGTTACGTGGGCGAGGATGTGGAAAACATCCTGCTCCGCCTGATCCAGGCGGCGGACGGCAACATTGAAAAAGCGGAGCGCGGCATCATCTACGTCGATGAAATCGATAAAATCGCCCGCCGCAGTGAGAACCCCTCCATCACCCGCGACGTCAGTGGGGAAGGGGTGCAGCAGGCGCTGCTGAAAATCCTGGAGGGGACGGTTTCCAATGTTCCCCCGAACGGAGGACGGAAGCACCCCCAGCAGGAGTTTATCCAGATCGATACCTCCAACATCCTCTTCATCCTGGGCGGTGCCTTTGACGGTATCGAAAAGATCGTGGAAAAGCGGGTCGCCTCCGGCGCCATGGGTTTCGGCAACGAGGTCAAGTCCAAAAAGGATCTCGAGCAGGGCAAGCTGTATGAGCAGCTCGTCCCGCAGGATCTGATCAAATACGGCCTGATCCCCGAGCTCGTCGGCCGTATGCCGGTCATCACGACGCTGCAGCCGCTGGACGCCGACGCGCTGGTGAAAATCCTCAGCGAACCGAAGAACGCGATCCTCAAACAGTATACCCAGCTTTTCAGCCTGGACGACGTCAAGCTGGAGCTCACCCCCGACGCACTGCGTGCGGTGGCGGAGGAAACGCTGAAGCGCAACACGGGAGCCCGCGGACTCCGGTCCGTCATGGAGGCTCTGCTGACCGATCTGATGTTTGAGGTCCCCTCCGATCATACGATCGAAAAGGTGATCGTCGGCCGCGACTGCGTCCTCAAAAAGGCGCAGCCGGAAATCGTGAAAAATCCGGACAAAAAGCCGAATTGGCTGAAAACCCCGGTAAAGCGCACTCCGCGGCGCAAGGTCACCGCTTGAGTGCCGGCAGAACATCCGCAGAAAAAGGTCAGCTGCCGGACGCACCCGCGCCCGGCGTCTGACTCTTTTGCTTTCCGATAAAAAGAAGGTGCTGACTATGGGAATCAAAAAACGTGTGGCCCGCGTCGCCGAACTGCCCCTGCTCGCTTTGCGGGGGCTGGTGGTGTTTCCGGGGATGCTGCTGCACTTCGACGTGGGGCGGAAGAAGTCTATTCTGGCCCTCAATGAGGCGATGTCGGGGGACCAGACCATCTTCCTCGTATCCCAGACCGATATCGCCGTCGATGATCCAAGGCCGGAGCATCTTTATGATGTCGGCGTGGTGGCCAAGGTGCGCCAGGTGCTCAAAATGCCGGGCGATACGCTGCGGGTGATGGTGGAAGGGGTCTACCGGGCCAAGGTCCGGGAGTTCACGGGAGAAGAGCCCTTCTATCTCGTCCGGGTACACGAATGCCTGGAACGGCCGATCGCGGATCCTCTGCGGGAACAGGCTTTGCTGCGGGAATGCCGTACATATTTCGAGCAGTACGCCGAACTGGCAGGCAAGGTCCCTTCCGACGTGCTCACCGGTGTGGCTGCGGCCGCCGAGGCGGGATATCTCGCGGATTTCATTGCGACCAATACCCCTATGCCGGCAGAAGAAAAGCAGCGGATCCTCAGCGCTGTCTCGGTTGAAAAACGGGTGGGGCTCCTGCTGACGATGCTCGCGCGGGAGACCGATATCCTGGAACTGGAGCAGGATATCCAGGAGCAGGTACACGAATCCATCGACCGCAATCAGCGGGAGTATTATCTGCGGGAGCAGATGCGTGCCATCGCGTCGGAGCTCGGAGACGGCGATAATCCTCTGGAAGAAGCGGACGAGCTGCGTGAGAAGGTCAAAGGCTTCGGCCTCGCGCGGGAGGTTGAGGATAAGCTTCTCAAGGAATGCGACAAGCTCGCCAAAATGCCCGCCGGGTCGCATGAGGCGACGGTGGTGCGCAATTATCTCGACGCCTGTCTTTCCCTGCCGTGGAATGTCAAATCCAAGGACAGCCTCGATTTGGCGGCGGCAGAAAAGGTCCTCAACCGGGACCACTACGGCCTGCAAAAGGTCAAAGAGCGGATTCTGGAAATCTTGGCCGTCCGCCGCCTGACGGCGGGGGCGAAGGGGCAGGTGGTCTGCCTGGTTGGGCCTCCCGGCGTCGGGAAAACCTCGATCGCGAAATCCATCGCCGCGGCCATGGGACGGAAATATGTCCGTGTCTCACTCGGCGGCGTCCGGGACGAGGCCGATATCCGCGGCCACCGCAAAACCTATATCGGCGCCATGCCGGGGCGGATCATGACGGCCGTCCGGCAGGCCGGCACCAGCAATCCGTTGATTTTGCTGGATGAGATCGACAAAATGGGACACGATTTCCGGGGCGACCCCTCGTCGGCTATGCTCGAGGTGCTGGATACCGAGCAAAACACCGCTTTTACCGACCATTATTTGGAGGTGCCTTTCGACCTGTCCGACGTCCTCTTCATCACCACAGCCAATGACGCGGACGCTATCCCCGCCCCGCTTTATGACCGGATGGACGTCATCCCCCTGTCGAGCTATACGGCGGATGAAAAGTTCCACATCGCCAAGGGACACCTGCTCAAAAAGCAGGTCAGGCAAAATGGGCTGACCCTGCGGCAGCTCCGGATCTCCGACGATGCCCTCCGCCTGATGATCGAGGGATATACCCGTGAGGCCGGGGTACGCAGCCTGGAGCGCTCTATCGGGAAGATCTGCCGCAAGGCGGCCAAAATCCTGGTTTCGGGCCAGGCGAAAAGCGTGGCGGTCACGCCGGAAAACCTGAAGGATTATCTGGGTCCCCGCCGCTTCAAGGAGGATGTCCTCCAGCGTCAGGATGAGGTCGGCGTGGTCAACGGCCTGGCTTGGACCGCGGTCGGCGGGGAGACCATGCCGGTGGAAGTGGCGATTCTGGACGGCAACGGCAAGATCGAGCTGACCGGCTCGCTGGGCGACGTGATGAAGGAATCGGCCCGCACGGCGATCAGCTATGTGCGTTCCAGGGCCGCGGAATGGCATATCGAACGAGATTTCTACAAAACCAAGGATATCCATATCCATGTGCCGGAAGGCGCGGTGCCTAAGGACGGCCCTTCCGCCGGGGTGACGATGGCCACGGCCATGATTTCGGCCCTGACCAATATCCCGGTCCGTCGGGATGTAGCCATGACAGGGGAAATTTCCCTGCGGGGGCGGGTGCTGCCCATTGGGGGGCTCAAGGAAAAAACCATGGCCGCCTATACCCACCATATGAAAACCGTGGTGATTCCGGCCGAAAATGAGCCGGATCTGGCGGAAATCGACAATATTGTGCGTGAAAACGTCCGGTTTGTCACCGCCGATCATCTCGATACGGTCCTGCGCGCGGCGCTCGTGTCGTCTCCTGACGCGGCCCTTCCGGCCGGGACCGGCACACAGGCGCCCGTGCTGCCGGCCTCACGTGGAGATACGCCGGCCGTTTGTGTGACCCAGTGAACCGAAACGGAGGGATGGCGGATGAAAATCGAATCGGCGGTTTTTGAAACCTCGGTGGGGGACGGGAGCCAGCTTTTCCCGTCCACTCTGCCCGAGGTGGTTTTCTCCGGGCGGTCCAATGTCGGCAAGTCCTCCCTGATCAACCGCCTCCTCTCCCGGAAATCGCTGGCCCGCACCAGTGCGACGCCGGGCAAGACCGCGACCATCAATTTTTACCGGCTCGATACCGTCCGCCTCGTCGATCTGCCGGGATACGGGTATGCAAAGGTGTCGGACCGGGAAAAGAAAAAGTGGAGCGATGTCATCCGCCGCTATTTCGAGGATGACCGGGACCTGCGCCTGGTAGTGCAGCTCGTCGATATCCGGCACCCGCCCTCGGCCGACGACCGGGTGATGATCGATTTCTTTGTGCAGGAAGAGATCCCCTTCCTGATCGCCCTGACCAAAGCGGACAAGCTGAACAAATCCGAACGGGTGTCGCGTCTCGCGGCTTTTGAAGAGGAATGGGCGGCATATGAAGGCGTAAAGTGGATCCCCTTTTCATCCGTGACGGGTGAGGGGGCCGAAGAGCTGAGGGAGATTCTCGAAGACGTGACCGCCTGATAGACGGCCGTCTTTAAGATGCAACGGACGTTTCAAGTCCGGACGTACCAAGGAAAGGATGGAGGCCCATGTTTGTTTCGGACTGCCTGGATATCAACGCCGCCGGTCATTTGACGATCGGCGGATGCGATGCCGTCGCGTTGGCGGAGACCTTCGGCACCCCGTTGTATGTGATGGATGAAACCGCCGTCCGGGAGGCACTGCGGGAATTCAAAAGAGCGATGGACGCCTATGCTGCAGCCGGCGGCCGGGTCGCATATGCGAGCAAAGCCTGCTGTTTTAAGGAACTGTACCGGATCGTCGGCGAGGAAGGCTGCGGGGCGGACGTGGTCTCGGGCGGGGAGCTCTATACCGCGCTGCAGGCGGGATTCCCGGCCGAGTGGCTGTATTTCCATGGAAATAACAAGTCCGATGCCGAGCTGCGTATGGCGCTGGAGGCAGGGGTCGGCCGCATCGTGGTGGATAACCCGACCGAGTTGCGCCGCCTTTCCGCGATCGCGGGTGAGATGGGGAAGACCGCGCCGGTATATCTCCGGATTACGCCAGGAGTGGAGGCGCACACCCACAGCTTTATCCGGACAGGACAGATCGATTCCAAGTTCGGGTTTACACTGGAAAGCGGAGAGGCTTTACAGGGCGCCGAGGAAGCGGTGCGCCTGGATGCCATTGCGCTGAAGGGCTTTCATTGCCATATCGGTTCTCAAATTTTCGACGATGAGCCGTTTGTGCATGCGGCCGAGGTAATGCTGGGCTTTATGGATCAGGTCCGGCAGAGGACCGGGACCGTGGCCGGGGAACTCAATCTCGGCGGGGGATTCGGCGCGAAGTATGTGGAAAGCGACCGTCCCAAATCCCGCCGGGAGATGGTACGGCTGGTGGCCGGGGCCGTTTCGAAAAAAGCGGCCGACTTGGGATATCCCTGTCCGTATCTGGTCCTGGAACCCGGCCGCTCGGTGGTGGCGGACGCCGGCATCACCCTCTATACTGTCGGCCATGTCAAAAAAATCCCGGGTGTGCGCACCTACGTGAGCGTGGACGGCGGCATGCCGGACAATCCCCGGTACATTCTGTACCAATCCCCGTATACCGCATTGATTGCGGACAGGGCGGGCGAGACGCCGGCGGAGACGGTGACCATCGCGGGCCGGTGCTGTGAAAGCGGCGATCTTTTGCAGGAAAACGCACCCCTTCAGGCATGCACGCCTGGGGATACCCTGGCGGTACTGTCGACGGGGGCGTATAATCTTTCCATGGCCTCGAATTACAATCGCCTGCCCCGGCCCGCCGTCGTGATGACCAAGGCGGGGGAGGCCCGTGTCGTGGTCCGGGGCGAGACCTATGAGGATCTCGCCGACCGGGATGTCTGAGGAGATGCGGGCCTTTTACGAGGCCGTTTACCGCCTCGTGGAGCGGATCCCGCCGGGCCGTGTCGCAACGTACGGCCAGCTTGCCTGGATGCTCCATGCGCCCCGCTTGGCCCGTCAGGTGGGGCGCGCCATGCGTTTGGCACCGCCCGGGCGGGGGCTGCCCTGCCACCGGGTGGTCGGCGGGCAGGGGCGCCTGGTCCCGGGCTGGCCGGAGCAGCGCCTTCTGCTGGGGCAGGAGGGGATTGCGTTCCGCGAGAACGGCTGTGCCGATCTGAACGCCTGCCGGTGGAAGCCAGGCGAAGCCGGGCTATAAAAGGATAACAGGGCGGTTCCCTCACGGGAACCGCCCTGTTTGTCGATTAGCGGCCTATTCGGATGACGCCGGGCCGCGGACGGGATACTCCAGCCCGTCCCAAAGAGGTAGCAGGGAGGGGCCCTCGACCGTATAGCAATAGGCGGCGGAGGACACAATGCTTCCTGAAATGCCGACCATCAGGATTTCCCCGTTTTTCAGGTGAAATGTAAAGGTCAGCACCTCGTCCCCATAGGTGACATCCCGTTTTTCCGCGTTCCGGATGACCGTCAAGGCGGTCAGGGCATCCCAGATTGTCTGGAAATCCTCCGTTCTGGTGACGGTTTTCTCCGATATCTGATTGGGCAAGATGTAGGAGGAGACGTCGATCCGATCGATCTCCGAGACCGGAAAATTGAGAAGGGACGGGTACTGCTCTGTTTCCCCCGCGACCTCCTGCAGAAGGGGCGATACGGAGGAATCCTCCTCCCGCTCCGAATAGGGGGCAGCGGGCTGTGAGGCGGCTGAAGCGCCGGAGGATCCGGAAGGAGAGGCGGGTTTACAACCGCCGGCGGAGAGGAGCAGGCATATGCTCAGAGACAGCGCGGCTTTTTTCATCATAATCCCTTCTTTTCGTCCTTAAAATATCGTGTATATCTACCGGTATAATCAAAATATATTCTATTATATACATATTGTCAATATAATATATGCAAATAGCACAAAACATAGAGGGCGTCAGGTGCTTGGACATAAAACCAAAACCCCCGCCATAACCCAGGTGCTCATAAAACAGTTAAAACCGACCTGCGATTTGTGTTGCAGGTCGGTTTCTTGCTAATGCCTTGGATACGATGCAGGATCCAATACCGCACAATCTACCAAAAGGTGTATAGAAGTGTGCCCCCTTAGTATCTGCTCCACAAATTCTCATTTGCTAATCGCCACACTTGTTCAGCAACTTCCATAACTGTCATTTTTGTTGTGTCAATACATGGATAATCAAATTCATCATAAAGCGAAAAAGTATTTTTTATTCCTCTTTCTACTCTATTTATACCCCTGTCATCAGCTAATGCACGCCTTTTATTTTCAGACTCGCTACACTTTAGAATGATAATTTTTTCTTGGAACTCTGTTCCATCATTTCGAAGCCGCTCAATTACCCTATCATAAATTTCTTTTCTTCCACCATGCCAACCATATGTAAAAATAACGGTACTTATTTCCTCGCAGATCAGATAATTGTGTAACAGGCAATATATATTTTCCGACACAGTTTCCTTTGTAATATCCGTTAATATAAATGGGTTTATCACTCTGCACCAATCAGAATCCACAAACGCGCTTCTTTGGTATTGTTCTACGATCTTCTTTGCAGTAGAGCTTTTCCCTACTGCATTTGCTCCTATTATTACTATGAGTTGGTAACTGCGTCTCATGTTCAATCACTTTGACCTTTTTCTTAATTTCATACAACAAAGATCAAACTCTTTCCGTAAGAAACAAGAACGGGCACAACAGTTTAACCTGCTGTGCCCGGTAACTGTTTTACGAACTATGCCCATTTTAGCGGGGTTTGAGGCTTACGGGAATCGGAGCTGTCCATGCAGGGGCGGGGAGAGGGGGAGGATGCGGGATCCGAGGAGCCGCGCTTCCTCTTCGATATGGGTGACGAGGACCAGCAGCGCCGAGCCGGCCCGCTGCCGGAGCAGGCCGGCGATCCGCTCCCGCAGGGCCGGATCGATGCCGGTGAAGGGTTCGTCGAGAAGGAGGAGATCGGCGTTCACGGCAAGCGCCCTTGCGATGGCGGCGCGGCGTTTCATACCGCCGCTCAGGTCGTCTGGCAGACTATGCAGGGCGTCTGAGAGCCCTACTTGTGCCAGTGTTTCGGCGGCGCGGCCCCGGTTGGCCCTCAGTCCGCCCGGCAAGGCCAGCGCGACATTATCGAGCGCCGTCATCCAGGGTAGCAGGCGGTCTTCCTGGAAGACGGCGGCGGTTTTTCGGCCCGCGAGGCCTTCGATCCGCCCACGCTGCGGCTGTTCCAGGCCGGAGAGCAGACGCAGCAGGGTGGTCTTGCCGCATCCGGACGGCCCTGACAGGCAGACCACACCCCGATCCGGGAAGGCCAGGGAGACATCCTCCAGAATCGGGAGGGAGCCGTAAGCAAAGTCCACATGGGTAAGAGCTAGTGCCATACCGTCCCTCCTCATACAGCGGCATTGTAACGCCGGCCGAGCCGTTTTGCCAGGCGGAGCAGCCCCTTTTCCAGCAGGATGCTCAGCGCCACGACAGTGGCGGTCCAGGCGAAAACCTCCGGTGTTTCCAGATAGATCTTCGCGTCCTGCAATTGCCTTCCGATAGAGAGTCCGGGCCGGCAGATCACCTCGGCGGCGATGCCCGATTTCCAAGCAAAGCCCAGGCCGGTGGTACAGGCCGCGAGGAAGTACGGCATGACCGACGGAAGCTGCACCCGCAGCAGGGTTTTCAGACGGCCGAACCGATAAACCCGCGCCATTTCGAGAAGGGCCGGATCGGCCGCACGGATCCCTTTTTCCACGTTGGCCCAGACGACCGGCACCACCATGAGGAAAGCGATGAAGAGCGGCAGCACATCGGTCCGGAACCACACCAGTGCCAGGATAATGAAGGAGGCGACCGGGGCAGCGCGCACGATATGCAGCACCGGCGCAAGCAGGGCGCGGGCGAGGGAGAAGCGGGCAGTCAGCACCGCTGCGGCGCAGCCGGCGGCAACTGCCGCGAGAAAGCCGCCGGCCACCCGCAGCAGGGAGGCGCCTGCCGCTTTCCAGAACAGGGGGGTCCCGGCCAGCCGCCACAATGTCCGGAGTACAGCCAGGGGAGTGGGGATAAGCAGCTCCTGCCGGACGAGCAGGGCCGCCCCTTCCCATACCAAAAGCCAAAACAAGGCCACCCCCATCCCCACGGCGATCCGCCGCAGGGACGAGGGGGGCCTGGACTGTCCAGTCTTACGCTCCGGTGTAATAGAAGGCGTCATCGGGCAGTTTCCCTCCGAGCGATTTGGGATTGGCAGCGAAAAGTACCGCAAAATAGCCGTTGATCTGGGTTTTCATCGTTTCCCCCGCCGTAAAGGTCAGGTTGCAGCCCGGGATTGCCTGCTTGGCGACGGCGGCTTTGGGAATGATACCGGCGGTCTCGCACAGCGCCGCGGTCGTGTCGATATCGGAGGCCGCCTTGACCGATGCCTCATAATCCGTCATAAAAGTCCTGACCGCGTCGGGATGGTTTTTCAGAAACTCGTTGCGCACGATCACACAACCCATCATCAGCTTGCCGTCCGCCACCTTGTCCCACTCGGCGGTCATATCCAGGGCGCGGCGGATCGAGGTGTTTTTGGCGAGTACCGTGGTGGCAGTGGGTTCGGGAACCATGGCGACCGCCGCCTTTCCGGAATCCATCAGGGCGGCCAGCTCCTCGTTTTCCTGCACAAATTCGATTTTGACGTCCTGATCGGGATCGATACCGTTTTTTTGCAGGATATGGCGCAGGACATATTCCGGATTGGCGCCCTGGCCGGTGGAATAGATGGTCTTCCCCTTGAGATCGGCCGCCGTTTGGATGGTATCCCCATTTTCGAGAATGTGCAGGACTCCCAGGGTGTTGACGGCCAGCATAGTGACCTGGCCTCCGGTCTTATTGTACAGTACCGCGGCCAGATTGGTGGGTGCCGCCGCGATATCCACCTCGTTGTTGAGGATTTTGGCGCTGATCTCATCGGGGGAGGAGGCTACGGCAAAGGTGTAGTCATTGCCTGCCGTACCCTTTTCCTGCGCATCCATCAGATGGACCATGCCGATCCCGGTCGGGCCTTTGATGGTCTGGACCCGGACGGCGGTTTTGGTCACAGAGGATCCGTCCGCGGGGGCGGCGGAAGAGGATTCCGGCGGCGTGGACGCGCAGCCCGTGACCAAAAGGGCCGCGAGCAGAGAAGCGGCGGTGCCCGAAAGGAAGCGGATGAAACGGTTGTTCATGAAAAAAACTCCTTTGAATAAAATGAAATATGGAAACGCCGTACGGCGGATATGGGAAAAGGGAGGACGCTTCATGCCCCGGTCAGATGGATGTCCCGGCCTTCCCGGCGGATCCACCCTTCCGCTTCCAGGGCATCGAGGGACCGGTACAGGCTGGAACGGCCGATGTTGAGGCTTTGAGCAAGCTCCACCATGCTCACGGGGATATCCACCCGGCCGTCCGGCTGCCGGTGTTCGAGAAGATAGTGATAGAGGCGGTTCCCGGTCGGGCCACCCGTAAAACCAGCGATTTTGTGGTTCAAAAAGCGGATGCGGCCGGACAGAAAGCGAATGTAATTTTCCGCGACCAGGGGATAACGCGCGATGCAGGCAGACATTTGAGCCTGGGAGATAAACACCAGCCTGGTCGGGCACAGCGCTTCGATCTCCGTCGCGTAAGCCTCGGTATCCCCGAACAGGGCGGCCGCCCCAAAGACCTGCCCGGCGGACAGCCGGTTCATTACCACCCGCCGCCCGTCGCCGTCGCTCCGGAATACCTGGACTTCCCCCGACAGGATCATGGCTAGAGCGCGGCGGAAATGGACGCCGGAAAAAATACGGGCGCCCTTTTCAAACGTTTCCGGCCGATCCAGGTGTTCCAGGATGGCTTTCGTTTCATCCGGGGTTAATCCGCGCCAGAGGAAAAAGTCTCCGAGCTTTAAGGAAGAGCCCGGAAAATCGCCGGTTTGCTTGTCCATGAGACCTCCGAAAATGTCCCATATGGGACAGATTACTCCTGCATTATACCGCCTTCTCCTCAAAAAAGCAAGCTCTTTGAGGAAAAAGATTACAGATTTGTTGTGATTGGGACGGATTTCGGGATAAGAGTTTACAATCGCTTGAAAATGTGGTATTTTATGTTTGACTTCAAAATTATACCCTAGGATGGTATCGGCTGTCCTGCGGGCAAACGATTCCGCCGGTGTTCCGTTTTCGGACGGAAGGAACCGGAGAAATGGAGCGTACACATGAAAAGAATTCTGTCTTTGTTACTCTGTCTGGCGATGTTTTTGACGGTGTCGGGCCTCGTCCTGGCGGAGGGAGAGAGCTCTTCGACCACGGATCCGACCGGGCCGTCTGGGCCGACCGAGCCTCCCGTCCCGTTTGAGTTCGAGGTCGTGAGCTCCTCTCAGTCGGGGAATACCCTGACGGTCCGGTGGAACCAATCGGAAGCCGGCGGGGCCATGGTGACGGCTGTGCGGATTGACGGCACCGATATCACCGTGACCATTTCCCCCACGTCTCCCGACACCTTTACCGTCAGCCTGAACACGCTGAAAACCGGTATCTACGATACGGTGCGCTTTACCCTGCTGAACGGTACCAAGCAGGACTATGTGGAGCGGAAGCTGCGGGTGATCAAGGGCGGCGACCTGAATCTGGAATTCGATCCGCTGACCCGCAATGCCGCTGGAAAGGTCGTCGCCACCCTGAAGGATGAGCACGGCCGCCCGGTCGGTGGATATACCGTTAAGATGGAGGTCGGGAACGTTTCGGAAACCCAGACCACCAACGCCAACGGCCAGGCCATATCCGATACCCCTATCAACGATACGGATGCGGCCAAGAAGACCGTCCTGTGCATTGCTGAAAATTGGACAAAGACGGAAAACGGCGTCACGATCCGGTATCTGGGCACGCAAAAGGGCTTTTTCGATGGGTTTACGGTTCCGCCCGAACCCACGTCCACCCAGCCGCCGACCCAGCCGCCGACGACCGGCACGACCGATTCCCCCACGACCGCTCCTCCTCCGGTGATCACGACCGGCACCAAGGATCCGACCGCGTCGGCGGGCAGCACGGATTCCACGACAGGGGTTACCTACCCGACGATTCTCGGCGCCGGGACCACGGCGAATGTCGACAACCGGATCGCGGTCAACCTTTCCCTCGATTCCGGGATTCTGAACCTGTTTGGTCTTTCGCAGACGGATTTCGCGACAAAAGGCCGGATGCTGATGACACCGGAGGCATACCAGGGGCTCACCGGCGGCAGCGGCGCTATGATGCTCAGTGTGCGTTCCTCGAACGCGCTCATATCGGAGACGCTGATACAGGGGGCTGTCAGCGGCAATTCCGAATTTTCGAAATATCCTAGTACAGGGCGTTCGGTCGCGGCGTTTGATTTGTCCATGATTGCCCTGGTCAACGGCCAATATGTGGCGTTGAATCCCGGCCCGGAATCGACGTATGAAGTCGAGGTTCAGCTTCCTCTTCCGAATTCCATGAAAAAGGCGGAAAAAGTGGCGATTACCATCTTTGACGGCAATACGCTTGTCAAGCCGCAGGAAGTCGACGTGAAGGATGGGGCGGTCACTTTCAAGACGAATACGATGGGGACGTTCGTCCTTATGGGCTTTGCCGGCAGCGGCGGCCAATCATCCCCTGTCTCGATATTGGTGATCGTCCTGCTGGTCGTTGGTGTCCTTCTCCTTGTCGGAGCCGGTCTGCTGCTCTATTTCTTCGTCATCCGGAAACCGAAAGAGGATGAGGAATTCGAAGATCTGCCGGAAGAAGAGGGACTGGAAGACGAATCCGACGGATTCGTGCGCCTGGACGATGAACTGCAGGATTATGATCCCAATTCCCGGGATATTTACAGTGGACGGGACGATATGTCCCGCCGGAATCCGCCGAAGCCCTATGACCAGGATCGGGATCGCTGACAGTCTGTGGTCTGAAATTTGAAAATATGCCTTGACAAGCACCGGACGATGTGGTATTCTATATAAGCTCCCTTCGGGGAGTTTATATAGCGCGGAGTGGAGCAGTCCGGTAGCTCGTCGGGCTCATAACCCGAAGGTCGTAGGTTCAAATCCTGCCTCCGCAACCATGTTCACCTAAGACCGCCTTTAACGTACTCTGTATGTTGAAGGCGGTTTTTTCTTTTTCGTTTTCCACGTCGATCCGTTCGACCAGGAGACGGACGGCGTTTTCATCCGGAGCCGCCTTGATGTGCTCAAGCCATGACTGGATCATGTCGGCCGTGAAATCTTTGGGCGGTTCCGTGGCCTCCAGAGCGGCTATTTCCTCTTTCAGGTCCTTCATCCGCGTTCCGATATCGGCTACCACTTCAGCGGGCAGAGAACCGCTTGCAAGGTTCTGCATAAGGGCATCGTATTGGGCCTGCTTCTCGTCAATGCGCTTTTTCAGAGCCGGTATCGGGATCGTCCTGACCGGGATATTCGCCGGCCGGGGCGCCAACTACGTGAGCGATCTTGTACGCAAGATGCGCGACATCGGGGGCGAGGGGTAATGCCGACCAGCAGCATATACCATGATGTGGTGATCGACAACGACGAGGCCGCCGAAAGGCTGCTGGAAGTGCTGGAGCAGTCCGAAGAGTGGGCCGAAGAAAACGCCGAGCCGCAAGGCAAATCCGAGGGATAAAAGCAAGCCGGGGGCATCCTATTGGGTGCTCCCGGCTGTTTTACCGCTGGTAAGAAAAACCGGTAGGACGATGCTGCGGAACGAATCATCCATCAGAGGGACTGAAATGGTTTACTATAGTCTGTTTTTGAGCTGCTTTTCGTATTCAAAGCTTCTAAAGCCTGTATGATTTGTTGATTGTCTAAGCTTTCACTGTTCACATTCTTATCTCGCAAAAGTGCCACATACCCGCTTGCGATGGCACAAGCCTGTGAGGTTCCGTTGTTTAAATCCGATCTTATGATGCCAGTATTCTTTTTTCTATAATGATCCATCCATATAGAATTGATAATCGATGCGATGAAAAGCAGCATGAAAAAAATGTCTCCGTTGTTTCCGTACTACTTAACGCTAAAAGGTTGATAAGACACCACCCCTTACTTGTATTTACTATATCCTTCTCCAAGCAAGGGGTGTTCCCCAACAACCGCATAATTTGCCAAATTCTTATTTATAACAAATAAATTACACTATTTTTTAATATGCGCAAAAATATTTGGATAATCCTCCATGTAACCAGAGCGAAATTCCCGCTGCCGTAAGCACATCCAATAAACATTGCGTTTGGAAGAAGTGGCGGCCGCCATTGTTTCAGGGCAGATTTTGCGGGGATAACTCGCAGAATCTGCTCATTTGCCATTTGGCGCTTGAAAAGGTTGCATTTATATGGTATTGTTTGCGTATGATTGGAGGTGATTGCAAATGTTTGCGAGAGAACGGCAGGAGAAAATATATGAACAGCTTCAAAAAAGTGGTGCCGTCACAACGTCGGGGCTTGTCAATGTCTTCCATGTATCCATTGAAACGATCCGCAGGGATTTGTTAGCTATGGAGCTGCAGGGACGGTTGTCCCGCGTCCACGGCGGAGCGGTGGCAAAAAAGGATATGAAGCCTTTTTTTGATCTGAAAAAGCGGAGCGCAGAGCAGTGCAGGCAGAAATCGGAAATTTCCTTCAAAGCGATGGATTGTATTTCCAATGGCGATATCATCGGAATTGATGCCGGGAGTACGGCGGTTCTTTTCGCAGAGGCGCTGAAAGAGCATTTTTCCAGGTTGACCGTCATTACCCATTCACTGGATGTGTTTCGGATTTTATGTGACTGTGAAGGGTTTTCCCTGATTCTATGCGGCGGACACTATCTGCGGGAGGAACATGCCTTTTTCGGTGCATTGACCTTGGATATGCTGAAGAATCTGCACATGCAGAAAGCCTTTGTGTTTCCCAGCGCTCTTTCTTTGGAATATGGAATTTGTGATTATCAAGAGGATCTGTATCCGATTCAGAAACAGCTCATACAATCTTCAGACGACATATTTGTTCTGGCGGACAGCAGCAAGTTCGAAAAGAAAGCGCTGCTTAAGGTCGAGGAAATGAAAAAGACGTACACTTATGTGACCGACTCGGATCTGCCAGAAGAGCTGTTACAGCTATACCGAGAAAACGACAGGATTATTTATAAAGGAGAGAATTCAGCATGAGAACAGTATTGATTGTAGTGGACGGCATGAGGCCCGACGCGATTGCAGCCATGCCGCGGGTACAAAAACTACTGAAAAACGCCTCCTATACCATGACGGCAACGACGGTTATGCCCTCCGTGACGCTCCCGTGCCATATGTCGCTTTTCCACAGTGTGGACCCATCTAGACATGGGACGACGACCAATACATATGCGCCGCAGGTAAGACCGATCAACGGCTTGTGCGAGGTTCTGTTAAACCACAAAAAGACATGTGCGTTCTTTTATAATTGGGAAGAGCTCCGGGATCTCGCAAGGCCGAACTCGCTTTCGTTCTCTTGTTATTGCAAAGGCGGGGATTTTGGTTACGATAAGGCCAATACGGTTGTCACAAATGCCGCTATCGCGTATCTGACGGCCAATTACACGGATTTTGCTTTCTTATATTTGGGATATTCCGATGAGGCAGGGCATTCACACGGTTGGATGAGCCCGGAATATATGGCGGCTCTGGAAAACAGTTGGGACAATATCGGGCGGGTGATCGACGCCTTGCCGGAGGATTACACCGTGATCATCACCGCCGACCACGGCGGCCACGACCGTATGCACGGAACCGATTTGCCGGAGGACATGACTATTCCCGTTATTGTCATGGGGAATGGTTTTGCCGCCGGAAAAGACTGGGGGACGGTGACCATCAAGGATCTTGCGCCGACGATTGCGAAGTTGCTGGAGGTAGAGCCCGACGCGGATTGGGAAGGGCGCAGCCTGATATGAATAGTCTGGAAGGCAAAAGTCAGGTAAACCGGTTGGCGTGTTTGTTTGCCTGTACGTATATGGTCAGTTATATCACCCGTATCAATTACGGGGCGATTATATCGGAAATGGAAGCCGCTACGGCTGTTTCCAGGGATTTGCTTTCTATGGCACTGACCGGGAGCTTTATCACCTATGGAGCAGGACAAATCGTCAGCGGCGTGTTGGGGGACCGGATTTCGCCGAAAAAACTGGTCTCCTGCGGGCTCATGGTAACGGTTGCGATGAATCTGCTGATTCCGGTGTGCAGGAATACGCTTCAAATGGTAGTGGTCTGGTGCATAAACGGGTTTGCCCAAAGCTTCCTGTGGCCGCCTCTTGTAAGGCTGATGACGGCGCTTTTATCGGAAGAGGATTACAAAAAAACGACCGCGAAGGTTTCGTGGGGAAGCTCTTTCGGGACCATGCTGCTCTATCTGCTATCGCCGCTTATCATTTCGGTCCTCAGTTGGAAATGGGTTTTTGTTTTTTCGGCAATCTGCGGCATCGTGATGCTTGTTGTATGGAATCGCTATTCTTATGAAATAGAAACGGAAGCCCCCGTTCCCGCCGCCAAAGTTTCCAAAGGACAGGCAAACGCCTTATGGAATCCCTTGATGCTCTGTGTCATGGCTGCCATCATCCTGCAGGGGATGCTCAGGGATGGTGTTACAACCTGGATGCCGTCCTATATAGCGGAGACCTATCAGCTGAGCAATCGCGTTTCTATTTTAACCGGCGTCGTTTTGCCGCTTTTCAGCATCGTCTGTTTCCAAATCGCCACAAGGCTGTACATGAAAAAGCTGACCAATCCGCTCACCTGCGCGGGCGCGTTTTTTGCCGCGGGCGCTTGTTCGGCTCTCGTACTATGGTTGTTTGCGGGACAAAACGCGGCTTTTTCCGTTTTGCTTTCCGCTACTCTCACCGGCTGTATGCATGGGGTGAACTTGATTCTGGTTTGTATGATCCCGCCCTACTTCAAACAATACGGAACGGTGTCCACCGTATCGGGCGTGATCAATTCCTGTACCTATATCGGAAGCGCGCTGTCCACCTACGCCATCGCCGTTTTATCAAAAGAGATCGGCTGGCAGTATACGGTTCTGGTATGGTTTTTGATTGCTCTTGCGGGAACGGCAGTATGTTTTTCTTGTGCGAGACCGTGGAAGCACAAATTTGCCGCCTGTAAAAGCGATCCGATGTGACAGGCTGCCTTACACGCCAGGCTTGTCTTGCCAGAGATGCCGATTCGGCATTCCTTTTCCGGCAAAACACGTGGGAGACAGGATTTTCTGCCCGGCAGCCCGCTTTCACTTTATAAATTCCGCACCGGAAGGTAAAATGGTAAACAGGAAGATATCCGCAGCTTCAAAACCGGTTGTAGAGGGGCGGTCCCGGACGCGGCCCGATAGAGAAGGCCGGGCTTATCCCGCCCCGCTATTAGCCGCAACGCGTTTCGACGGCGGCAGCATCAGATGAGGGGGAGGACGTCAATGGATGAACGGAAGCCTTTCCGACGTGGGCAAGACGACGGCCCGGCCGGCCTGGACCGGGCCGAATGGAGCGTGACCGAGGCAAAGACACCCGTGCCGAAGAAGGCCCGGCAGCCGGCGGTATGGCTGATTCCGGCCGCGGCAGGAGCCGTGCTCCTGCTGACGGTGGGGATTCTTCTGGTTCGGCGGGGCACCCCGCCCCCCATCCCGCCGGCTTCATCCCCGGCTTCGGACCAGGAAGTCCTGTCTGGGCCGTCCTCGGCTTCCTCCTCGTCCGCGCCGCAGGACCCGTGGCAGGATGAAAACGGCTTTTGGGACCTGCCGGACAGCCGGGTGACCCCGCTGGCATATAAGGGCCCATTCAATTCCTTGGAGCTTGTACGCGACGGTGCGGTGGAGGAAACGGTTACGCTGGATCTCCAGGATTTCGGGTACATGTCCGACTACAAGGTAAAAACCTTTGTGCTGGGTCAGGAACGGTATCTCGCCTCTTTTACAGACGTATGGGATCGTCCCATAAAGCATTCGATCTCTTCTGACCAAAAGTCCGCTTGTTTGTGGTTTGGGTGGTCTCTTTTCATGTACAATAGTGCCGACGGTACGGTTCAAAAAATCAGCCGGGATCAAGTCGGCGGCTATGATATGGAAAAATTGGAGGAACTCCAGAATACGGAGGATGCCCCCACAGACGTCGGACAATTGCACTGGATAATCAACCCGACTCCCAGTGAAGACAACAGCCTTGTGGCGTATCAGAGCAACCGCCGCACCTATGAGGACTTTGTACGCCGTTATCGGGAAGACGGGGAGAAGGAAGGGTTCCGGATTGGCCTGTATCTGGAAGACGACATCTGGTATATTGATATGGCGACCGGGGAAGAGTCCCTACTTGTCGAGGATGCCGCGGCCATTGTGTGGGCAGGCCGCACCCTGATTTACAGCCGGGACACCGACGATACTCTATGGAAGATCGATGTAGATACAAAGAAAATAGAATCGTTTACTCCGGGAAATCAGACCGTTTCGTGGCCGAGGCCGATCGACCGTCAAGGCCGGTTTCTGGTCGGCAAAAAGCCGGTGGTGGATGGGGTGGCTAAGTTGGCCATTTGGGATTCCCGTACCGATACCCTGACAGAATGGGATCCCGGCCCCCAAATCAGCGGGCTGAGGCAATTCCGCGATTGGGTTTTTATGGACGGTTCGGATACGGCCATGGCGCTCTATCGTATCGACCTCAACGTGCCGCATGATAAGTGGCGGGAAAACCTGGATTTTGTTGTGGTGACCGATGGGAAGGGCGGGCAGACGGTCTATACCCTGCCACTCTTTGTCCGGAATCAAGGGGAATCAGTCGTCATCGAGAAGGTTTTAAGCGAGACCCGGCTGATCATTTCCCTTTCGGAGACCTCGAAACAGGAATTCCAATTCGCCGAGGTGGATTTGAGCCTTCCGGACTGAGATACGTCTGCGACAAAAAGCCGGGGGCCTGCCGTTTAGAGCGGCAGGCCCCCGGGGGTTTCTATAGGAATTTCCGGATATCCTTTGCCAAGGTCTCTTCCAGGGATATTACCCTTTTGGCGATGTCTTTTGATTTCTCGTCGGCCGCCTCGTACTGATTGAGATAGCGGTTGAGCGACTTTACGCCCATATTGCAGCCGTCGGTGATCAGGTCGGCTATGGTTTTGTCGGATTCATCGACCGCCAGCTTGATATTGGTTTTGAGCCAGGACATGCCTTTGGCCATGGCATTGGGATCTTTGCCGTCGTCGTGATATTGATCGAGCAATTCCTGCAGTTCACTCTGCAATTTTTCATGCTCAGCCATATTGGATTTCAGAAACTGCCTAAGTTCCGGGTCACTGCTGTACTGTTCGACTTCCTGGATGGCCTCGACGCCCATTTTGATACCGGCGTCGCATTCCCTTAACAGCCGAATCGTGTCCGCCTCGATGGTTTTTTCCAATTCCCTTGCCTCCTAAGCCAGATTCGCGCTTAGTATACCCCGGACAGGCCGGTTTCATCCAAAAAAGAGGGCCCGGCCATTCTTACAGATGGCCAGGCTTGTATGCAACGGTCCGTCATACCGGTATCCCTTTGGCCGCCAGCCGCCCTTTTATCAAAAGGGACGGCTCAGACTCATATGCGCAAAACGATAACCGCCATCTCACTTTGGGGGACAGAGAGCAGCGCACAAGGCGTACCGCCAATCGTTTCTACCTAGA
>ERZ856578.1153-NODE-1153-length-51288-cov-4.778544_pt1 | contig 51288 bp, 44 predicted proteins | sample MGYA00514384_ERZ856578 | MGnify/ENA primary metagenome ERZ856578 (study PRJEB29103, sample SAMN06111958) | human gut metagenome | biome: human gut; feature: ankylosing spondylitis patient; material: healthy_person | host: Homo sapiens | place: China:Hangzhou...
GCCAAGAACGTCATTCTCCACTTCTACAACTCCACCTCCACCCTCCAGCGGAAGGTGGTGTTCCACATGGACACCGCCGGCATCACCAAGATCGCCACCGATGCCGCCGACCTGATCTATGAGATGAGCAAGCCCCTCATCGACCAGGGCATGAACCTGCGCTTTGAGTATTCCCCCGAGTCCTTCATGGGCACCGAAATGGACTATGCCGTGGAGATCTGCCAGGCGGTGCTGGACCACCTCCACGCCACCCCGGAGCGCAAGGTCATCCTGAACCTGCCCACCACCGTGGAGAACTGCATGCCCAACCAGTTTGCCGACATGCTGGAGTATTTCTGCCGCAAGATCCCCGGCCGGGACAGCGCCATCATCTCCCTCCACCCCCACAATGACCGGGGCACCGGCGTGGCCACCACCGAGATGGGCCTGCTGGCCGGGGCCGACCGTGTGGAAGCCACTCTGTTCGGCAACGGCGAGCGCACCGGCAACGTGGACATGGTCACCCTGGCCATGAACATGTGGACCCAGGGCATCGACCCGGAGCTGGACTTCCACGACATCAACAAGATCAAAGAGATGTTCGAGCGCTGCACCAAGATGCCCGTGGGCGACCGCCAGCCCTACGTCGGCAAGCTGGTGTTCACCGCCTTCTCCGGCAGCCACCAGGACGCCATCAACAAGGGCAGCCAGTATATGAAGGACTCGGGCACCGAGTATTGGGAGATCCCCTATCTGCCCATCGACCCCGCCGACGTGGGCCGGGAGTACGAGCCCATCATCCGCATCAACTCCCAGTCCGGCAAGGGCGGCGCAGCCTATATCATGGAGCACAACTTCGGCTTTGATCTGCCCAAGGCCATGCACCCGGAGTTTGGTTCGGTGGTCCAGCACGAGACCGATGCCGTGGGCACCGAGATCACCCCGGAGCGTATCAACCAGCTGTTCCACCAGACCTATATCGACGTGGATGGCCCCTACAAACTGCTCAAGCACGCCTTCCAGGAGACCATCGACGGCGAGGGCCACTCCCATGTGGCCTTCCAGGGCACCATCCAGCACACCGACACCATCTTCCAGGTGTCCGGCGAGGGCAACGGCCCCATCGACGCCTTCTTCAACGCCATCAAGGGCGAGAAGATGGCCCGCTTCTCCTTCCTGGACTACTCCTCCCACGCCATCACCGATGGCTCCGACTCCCAGGGCGTGGCCTATATCCTGCTCCAGGATCAGCGGGACGGCAAGAAGTATTGGGGCGTGGGCCTGTCCCACAACATCAACCTGGCCCCCCTGCGCGGCATCCTCTCCGCTATCAACCGCGCCAAGCGCGCCGGGCACCACGAGTAAGTTCATCCTGATCTGTCTGATCTGTCTAACGGCAAAGGCCGGTCCCTCCGGGGACCGGCCTTTGATTATTTCCGTTTCTTCGGCTTGGGTGCAGGCAGTTCGTCGTACATGGCGTTGAACAGGCCCGTCAGGAACTCTTTGTTATCCACCTCGTCCACCAGCAGCATCTCCTTCGCGCCCTCGTAGGGCAGCTCATACCGCGCTGCGGGCATATAGGCCACAGCCGACTTTACGGGCTTTACCAACAGCCGGTCATCATAGATACCACCCACGATCTTGCCCCGGTAATACAGGATGAATTCGCCCATCATGGCTCGATGGCTTATTTCCTCCAAACCGGACAGCTGCTCTAATATGTAATTCAGATATTCTTTTCTGGACGCCATAATCCTCTTCTCTCCCCTTTTGTGGTTTTGATTTCATTATACGCGGTCTGTCATAAATACTCCAGATTAGATTTGATATTTTAGTCCGATTATATTAAAATTGCTTCTAAAGGAGGGTACACGATGAATATAAGCAGTTCGGTTTCTGACCTGCGGAACAACTTTGATAGCGAGATCTATTCCAAACTCATAGAGGCGGAACAGGAAGCAAAATCGACAGACAAACGATACACCTCCGCAGATGTACTAAAGGCCATGCAGGAGACGATTCGGTAATCAGGGGGACGGTTCTTGTGATTAGCACCTAATCAGAAGAACCGCCTCCCTGATTACATCTCTTCCCCCCTCCCCCGCCCAAATTAGTCCGCCTTTCTTTCTCTATTTTCCCGGTTTATTTTTGTTTTATCTGTGAGATATCCCGATTTTGCGGGAGGACTTTCGATATCAATTGACTTTTCGCCGCTTTAGAGTATACTTAACTTTGTTCTTATTTGATCTATTCCGCCTGTCTCTGCCCAGTTGGGGCTGTTTTTTGCATACAGGGTTCTTGTAAGAAGAACAGAGACGGGTCGGCTTTCTTTTAAGGAGGCGCTTCCATGGCAAAAGCGGCGGACAACATCCCAAAGGCGGCGGCCAAGGCCCCTGCCCGCATGTCGAAAAAGGACTCTCTCACCAAGGACCAGCTCCGGGCGGTAGACGCCTGGTGGCGGGCGGCCAACTATCTGTCCGCCTGTCAGCTCTATCTGCTGGACAACCCCCTGCTGCGCCAGCCCCTGCGGCCCGAGCACCTGAAGCAGCACATCGTGGGCCACTGGGGCACCTGTCCCGGCCAGAATTTTATTTACACCCATCTAAACCGGGCCATTGTGAGATATGACCTGGACATGATCTACATCTGCGGTCCCGGCCACGGGGGCAACGCGGTGGTGGCCCAGGACTATCTGGACGGCTCCTACAGCGAGGTATACCCCAACATCAGCCAGGACGAGGCGGGGATGAAGCGGCTGTTCCGCCAGTTCTCCTTCCCCGGCGGCATCCCCTGCCACACCGCACCGGAGACCCCCGGCTCCATCAACGAGGGGGGCGAGCTGGGCTATTCCCTGGCCCACGCCTTCGGCGCCGTGATGGACAACCCCGGCCTCATCGCCGCCTGCGTGGTGGGCGACGGCGAGGCGGAGACCGGCCCCCTGGCCGCCGCGTGGCACTCCAACAAGTTCCTGAACCCCATCACCGACGGGGCAGTGCTGCCCATCCTGCACCTAAACGGCTTTAAAGTCTCCAACCCGACGATCTTTGCCCGCATCTCCCACGAGGAGACCGAGATGTTCTTCAAGGGCTGCGGCTGGGAGCCCCGGTTCGTGGAGGGGGACGAGCCCCAGTCCATGCACCAGAAGATGGCCGCCGCTTTAGATTGGGCCGTGCGGGAGATTCAGCGCATCCAGGAGTACGCCCGTTCCAGCGGCGACGCCGCCCGGCCCCGCTGGCCCATGATCGTCCTGCGCACCCCCAAGGGCTGGACCGGCCCAAAAGAGGTAGATGGCAAAGTGGTGGAGGGCTCCTGGCGCTCTCACCAGGCCCCCATCCCCGTCCACGACGGCCAGCCGGGGCGGTTAGAACAGCTGGAGACCTGGCTGCGCAGCTATCACCCCGAGGAGCTCTTTGACGAGAACGGCACCCTCATCTCCTCCCTTCAGGACTTCGCCCCCAAGGGGGAGCGGCGCATGGGGGCCAATCCCCACGCCAACGGCGGCCTGCTGCTGCGGGACCTGCGCATCCCCGACTTCCGGGAGTACGCCCTGGAGGTGCCCCAGCCGGGGGCGGTGGAGGCGGAGGACATGGCCGTTCTGGGGGGCTATGTGCGGGATCTGATGTCCCGGAACCTGTCCGGGCGGAATTTCCGCATCTTCGGGCCGGATGAGACGGCGTCTAACCGCCTGGACCAGGTGTTCCAGGCCAGTGGCCGCCGCTGGGCCGATGAGATCGACCCTGAAACAGACGAGGGTCTGTCCCACGACGGGCGGGTCATGGACGCCGCCCTGTCCGAGCACCTGTGCCAGGGCTGGCTGGAGGGCTACCTCCTCACCGGGCGGCACGGCTTCTTCAACAGCTACGAGGCCTTTATCCGCATCGTGGACTCCATGGTCTCTCAGCACGCCAAGTGGCTGAAGGTGTGCCGTCAGCTGCCTTGGCGGCAGTCCATCGCGTCGCTGAACTATGTGCTGGCCTCTAACGTGTGGCAGCAGGACCACAACGGCTTTACCCACCAGGACCCTGGCTTTTTGGACCACGTGGCCAACAAAAAGGCGGACGTGGTGCGGCTCTACCTCCCCCCCGACGCCAACTGCCTGCTGTCCTGCTTTGACCACTGCATCCAGAGCCGGAACCAGATCAACGTGATGATTGCCTCTAAACTCCCCCGGCCCCAGTGGCTGAACATGGAGGAGGCCATCAAGCACTGCACCCACGGCATCGGCATCTGGCAGTGGGCTTCCAACGACCAGGGCTATGAGCCTGACGCGGTGCTGGCCTGCTGTGGCGACACCCCCACGTTAGAGACCCTGGCCGCCGTGACCATCCTGCGCCATCACCTGCCCGATTTGAAGATCCGGGTGGTGAACGTGGTGGACCTGATGAAGCTCCAGCCCCACACCGAGCACCCCCACGGTCTCACCGACGAGGACTATGACGCCCTGTTCACCACCGACGCCCCCATCATCTTCGCCTTTCACGGCTACCCCACCCTGGTCCACGAGCTGACCTATCGCCGCCACAACAAAAAGCTCCACGTCCGGGGCTATAAGGAGGAGGGCACCATCACCACCCCCTTCGACATGCGGGTGCGCAACGACATCGACCGCTTCCACCTGGTCATGGACACGGTGAAGCGCCTGCCCCAGCTGGGCAACAGCGCCGCCTACCTCATCCAGGAGATGAAGGACAAGCTGGTGGAGCACCGCCAGTACATCACCACCCACGGCCAGGACATGCCCGAGGTGCGGGACTGGAAGTGGAACGGCGGGAAGGGCATCTATTGATTTTAAACAAGCGGAGAGGGCAGGAACAGACTGAACTGTTTCTGCCCTCTTGACCTATATAATTTGGGCGGATATACTTAGCAACTCGGTTTAGTACCCGCTCCTTTACCTTGCTTCGCTGAGAAAGCCGAATGATTGCTCGATGAAGCACCCGCAAACCTTGAAAGAGTTTCGAAGCGGTTTCCTTGCCGACAATCGGCAGCGAACACCCGCCCGGACCAGTTTTGCAGAGTCCAGTATCCCCGGCTTATTCTCCAGCGCCATGGTCACCCCCCTCTCCCCTGCGTAATTCACGAGTGGTTCCTCTTGATGGTCTTAGTAGTATACCACGCATCGCGTAGAGGTTCAAATTGTGCGCTCCGTGTGAGAAGCGACATACACTATCAAAAATCCCAGACAGTGTCTGGAATTTCAATTCACGCCTTCTTTGCAGGGAGCGACAATGTGACCACAACAATTTAACAGACGCCGTCTGTTATTTTGATCCACGCCCCCCTCGCGGGGGGCGACAGTCCTGCTGTGCGGCAGCGGCGCTGATGCACATATTTCAATCCACGCCCCCCTCGCGGGGGGCGACCGAGGCCGTGTGGACGGAGGCCTGTGCCGCCCTATTTCAATCCACGCCCCCCTCGCGGGGGGCGACCTTATGACCAAGCTCAGGAGCAGCAAAAGTATTATTTCAATCCACGCCCCCCTCGCGGGGGGCGACTTGCCACTGCGGCTGTTCTAAACTGGAACTACCTATTTCAATCCACGCCCCCCTCGCGGGGGGCGACAGCAAAAGCGCACAAGTTTGGTCGGCGCTTTTGTTCAAAGCAGAGAATATTTCCGGGGACTATACTGCTTTAGGGGTATTATACAGGATATTCTTCCCGAAAACAACTCTGCCGCAGGGGAATTTCAGGTGCGAAGGGGCTGGGGCGGGTGTGGGCGCTTGGGCCTCGCACGCGGCGGGTCAGATCATCAGCGTCCCCTCCGGGAGGTAGGTCTGCTTACAGCCGAAGTGCTCGATCTTGTTTTCGTACTTCTTGCCCAGGTAGTAAAAGCGCAGGCTGTCCCGGTCCTGGTCCATGATCTGCACCAGCTTGTGCTGCAGGGCGCGGCACTGGGCGGTGTCCAGCAGACACTCGAACACGGAGTTCTGCACCCGCTGGCCATAGTTGACGCACTGTCGGGCGATCTGCCGCAGGCGCTTTCGTCCGGCGGCGTCCTCGGTATTTACGTCATAGGTGATGAGTACCAGCATATCAGCGCTCCTTCCTCACGTTTACTTCCACAAAAAGGGCGGATAGTCATCCAGGTCCCCCCGGCGGTGGCGGGCCAGCAACAGACTCTGGGCATAGGGCACCAGACCCCAGGGGATCTTCTCCTCCAGAAACGGATGGGTGATCTTCTCCTGCTTTTTCTCCTGCCAGGCGTTCAGAAAGCGCCGTCTCCCCTCCTCCGTCAGCCACACCGCGCCGCTCTCCTCATATGTAAAGTCATTTGGCTTTATAGTTCGATTGTTGATCTGAGTCAGCACGAAGCGGTCCGCCATGCAGGGGCGCAGTTCCTCCATCATGTCCAGGGCCAGGGACTCCCGCCCCGGCCGGTCCCGGTGGAGAAAGCCCACGTAGGCATCCAGCCCCACGCTCTCTAAGGCGGAGGCGCAGTCGTGGGTGAGCAGGCTGTAGGCATAGGACAGCATGGCGTTCACCGGGTCCAGGGGCGGGCGGCGGTTCCGGCCATCGAAGACGAAGTCCTGCTTGTTTTGCAGGATCATGTCGTTCAGCACGCCGAAATAGGCCGTGGCCGCCGTGCCCTCCAGGCCCCGCAGGCTGTCCAGGTCCCGCTCGTCGGCGATCTGTGGCAGCAGGTCCTTCATCCGCCGGGAGGCCGCCGAGAGCTTCTCCCCGTCCAGCCGCATCCCGTGGTCCCGCCGGGTGCGCTCCACGCTCCAGCGGGCGTTATAGACCTTGCCGAAGATCATCATCCGGGCCAGGCGGCAGCTTTGGAACGGGTCGTCCGCCGCCCGATACTGCATCCGCCGCAGCAGCACGTTCCCGTAGGAGGGCCCCACCGTCCGAAACAGAAACTTGCCCCGTGGGGTGCAGAAAGCCACGCCGATGTTCTCCTCGGCACAGGCACCCAGCAGCGCCGGGGTAGCTCCGGCGTAGGAGAAGGAGATGATGCTCTGAAGCGTGTGCAGGGGGCGGCGATCAACCTCCGCCCCGTTCCGTTTGGCCACCACGTTCTTGCCGTCCAGTGCGAGAAATATGTCCTCCGACAGGATAAACATGGTGTTCAGCAGCTGTCTCATGGCTTCTCCTCCCTTCCAGCCTCTTCCATGGCCCGACTGAGATAGTCGGCCACAGAGCGCCGCTTCATCAATTTGGGCAGGCACAGTTTCTTCAGGGAACAGGCAGAGCAGCCCTTCTTTGGCTTGACCTTGGGGGTGTAGCCCCGGTCATAGAGCTGGTGCATCTCCGCCGTCAACGTCCGCACCTCCTGCCGCAGGGCCTCCGTCAGGTCGACGATCACCCGGCGGCGGGTCTCGCCGTAGTACAGCGCTCCCCGTGGGACGGCGCAGCACAGCATCTCCTCCAGACACATGGCCTGGCCGCACAGCTGGAGGGCGTCGGCGGTGTCCTCCTTGGGGCTGCCCCGCTTATACTCCACCGGAAAGGGCTGCCACAGGCCCTCTTTTCCTGGCAGGGGCACGCCCGTCTTTCCCCGGTGATACTCCAGCACGTCGCAGGCCCCCGACACCCCCAGTGTACGGGAAAATATCCGCGCATCCCGCACCACCAGCAGGTCCCCCCGGCTCTCCCGCAGACCCTCGTCGTGGGCCCGCTGGTGAAGAATGTCCCCGTCCACCGTGCGATAATTCTCCGCCCACTGCTTTTCAACGTGGATCAGCGCCCACTGCCGCCGGCAGAATTTGAAGTGCTGGACGCCGGAGAGCTGGAGGAAGTCAGATTCCTCATACACCGTCGATCACTTCCACCACCAGGCTGGGCAGTTCGTGGAGGGTGATGTCATAGTCCTCCACGCAGGTGGGGGTCTGCGAGCCCGTTTTGGCCTGGATACGCTGGGTGTTCTCCCGCACCTCCACCAGGCGGTGGACCTTGGCGGAGGAGTACTGCCCCTCTTTGCAGTTGTGCTGCCACCAATAGAGCTTAACCACCTCCATGGACCCATCCGGGCGGGCGGAGGAGGCGTCGTTGACGAACAGCGTCCGCAGGCACTCCTTCACCGTTTCGGCATCCTCCTGGGTAAAGCCCGTCTTCTCCGCCAGCTGGACGTTGACAGAACCCTTGATTTTGTAAAGGCCGAAGCGGACCATGTGCTTCATGCCCATGGTGTCGGAGCTCTTGGTGTCCATGTCGTCGACACTTTTCTTCTCCTTCTTCTCCCCGTTCACGCTTTTGGTGATTTGGATGGACTCGATGTCCACCGGAGAGACGCTCACCGCCTGATGGATGGACACGGGGCCCCGAACGCTCACCGACAGGCCCTTGGAATCCTTAAAGGCAAAGACTTGTCCAAAGGTGCGCACGTCCATCCAGGTGGCGCAGGCGGTCTCGGCATAGGTCTTGCGATCCTTGATGCCCTTCATCTTGGCGGCGGCCCGCTCACTGAGACTACCAAAGCCGTCATCGCAGCGGTCCTCCGACTGGACAAACAGCGCGTGGCCCATGTCCTGCATCCGGTTGCGGATCTTCCGCTTGATGCACACGTCTGACATCTCTCCATAGCCGTCATAGTCCGTGCGGGGGCGGTTGCCATTCAGGGGGTCTCCGTTGCTGTTGGCCCGGGTCACAGACACCAGGGCCACAAAGTCGATCTTATGCTCCAGAATGCTCATGTTCAGTTCTCCTCCTCTTTCTTCTCTTCTTTATTCTCTTTGGCCGTATACAGCGCCTTCCGCTGGAGATAGTAGCCCAGCAGATAGGTATCTTTCAAGGGCTGGTTCAGCTCCTGCTCCGTGCAGTCAGGCAGCCTGCTGATGATCTCGCTGATCAGGTTTTTGTAAAAATTGCGGGTCCCCGGCTTCAGCTTCTGGAAGTACGCCTTTTCCAGCTGTTTTTCGATGGTGTTGGCCGTATTTAAGGGCCGACGGGAATAGACCGATTGCAGCCGGACGGCGTTGGGTTCTCTGGTCTCGTCCTTGTCATAGGTATCCCGCTCCGCCTTTTCCAACACCGCCAGCAGGCGGCCAAACTGATAGCTGCGGTCCGCTCTCTCCTCTTCCAGCGTCATAGAAAGCTCCTCCTTTTTGTGGTCAAAGTAATATTTTCGGATCACTCCGCAGGTGACGTTCAGCAGATTCCGGTAAATGCCCGGAGCAAAGGCCAGCCGGTCCGAGGCCCGGGCCACCAGCGCCATCTCGATGTCCGCCGGGAACTTGGCCCGGTCCACCCGGCAGGCGATCAGCCGCTGCATCTGCTGGCGCAGGACCTTGTCGTCTGTCACCATGCGGAAGCTGTTTTCCCCTTTTTTCTTGCTCTCCCGCTGGGTCCCAAAGGCGTTGCTGACGATGTGGGCCAGAACGGGCGACTGAATGGCGTCGTCCTGCCCCGTGGCCGGGTTCCAGCCCCACCAGCAGCAGGTCTCGTCCCAGTCATGGAGCCGCTGGAGAAAGTCAGACTCCCGCAGCTCGTTATAATAGGTCAGTGCCAGCCGCCCGGTGGTGGCCGCATCAAAGGCCGCAATGACCACGCCGCCGGAGTGCTCCGGCAGCTCCACCTGCCAGCCCTTCAAGGTGCGTTGCAGCTCTCGCCGATAGTCCGTGGGGGTCACGGTATCCGGTCTTCTCTCCATCCCCGGCTGCGCCGGGTGGGGCACCCGCTTGCCCCGGGGGTTCCAGCACAGAAAGGTCCGTCCGCCGAACACCGCCTGCGCCCCCTGCTCCGCCGCCAGCCAGCGCAGGGCGCTGTGGGCCTTTTGGGATGCCTCATAGCCCACGGTGGCCGCCTGGTCCTCCGTGGTGAACCGGCCCCGATAGGTAAAATTGCTGGTGTCGTTGGCGGAGATGAGCTTGGCATTCCCGTTCATGGGAATGATGCCCTTGGGGTGCTGTTTGGCGGGGACACACCTCTCCCCGGATACCATGCACAGGTCCTCTGCCCCGTTCTCCTCCCGCTGACTTTGATACCAGCGGATGAACGATTGAAACAGCGACTGACTGGCCCAGCACCGGTCCTCCTCCAGCCCCAGGCCCTCTACACACCAGCGGACCAGCGCCTTCTCCCCTGCTTTCTCCATACCGTGGGCGGCCAGGTCCGCCAGCAGCGTCCTTCCCTTTACATAGGTCAGAATGGGGGCCAGCATAGGATGGGCACAGGGAGAATCCGCCCAGCGCTGGAGCTGTTCTACATACAGCTCATACTTCTTTTCGTCCTTTCCCGACAGATAGCCCACCTGCTCGCACAGAGGATGGGCGCAGGGCGCGCTGGTCCGTCCGGCGGAGTCCTCCGTCACCGGGATAATAGTCTTCTCTTTATTCACGGGAACGATATTCATCAGCTGCCCCTGCCCGTTCAGGGTGATCTCAATATCGGCCCCGGTGATGATGTGGGACACTGGGGCCAGGGGCTGGGACTTCTCTTTCAGCGCCCCTGCCAACGCCTCATGGGTCTCATAGGTCTCCAACGCCTTTTGCATCAGGCCCAATTACTCCACCTCCCCAAATTCCAGCAGGCCGGAGAAGTTCTCCAGCTCCGCGCCAAAGGGCTTCATCTCCATCTCCCGCAGAGACTTGTGCAGGGGGCAGTCCTCCGGGCGGAGAAACTGGATCACGCCCTTCCGCATCACGGGATACCAGAAGTTTGCCGTCATCCGGCCCCGGGTCTCGTCGGAATAGGCCTCATCGGGATAGGTCAGTCCATGGTACATCAGACCGAAGCTCAGCTCCGGCAGCCCGTCATAGGCTCCCGCTCCCTGGCCGAAGGCGCAGGGTTCTACATAGCCCTGGCACTCCCGGGTCCCCAAAAAGATATCTCTCCGCCCGCCCTTCTCGATCATCCGCTTTGCGATGTTGTGGTGCTTGTTCTCGTTCCGGTCCCCTGTCAGTTCCGGTCGATTCTCGTTCCACTCGAAGTGGGCCCGCACCTGATAGGCGCACCGCTTCAGATAGGTATAGTAGGCCAAATCATTCCCTCCGTGGTACTTGATGGGCCGGATTCCTTTCACCTCCGTCTGGATGGGGTTCATCACCCGCACCGCATCAATGTACCAGACCAGCGTAGGCTTCCAGTACACCGAGGACAAAATGCCTTTCAGCGCCTCGTAGGTAGGCACCTGATAGCTGCACTTCTCCCCGCCGATGCGCATCAGCGGGTCAGAGAAGAGGGCGTAGTCCCCTGTGACCAAAAACTCCACGATGTTGGGATATACCGTATTTCCCATAAGCTCAAACCTCCAAAAATCCCGGATCATGCTGCTCTTTCAGCAACCCAGTCTCTTTATTGTAGCAACCCTCCTGTAAGGCCATGATCGCGCCGCCGCACAGGGAGACCAGCGCCCCCTGCTGCTCCAGGGCCACCCGCTGCCATTCATAGATGGACACGGTATAGGGCTTTGCCTCCTCCAGCAGCTCCTTTACCCGCTTCATGTCATAGGGCAGCCGGACGGTGCCGAAATTCAAAATCAGTTCTTTTCCCTTGCCATAGGGCACCAGGACATCCGTTGTCTCCTGGTCGAACACGGTGAAGCACCGGCCTGCTGTCCGAAACGCCTGTCGCAGGATGAACAGGTCACAGGCGGGGTCAAAATCCAGGTCCACAAATTCCTCGTTTAAAGACAAAAGCTCAAACAGGCTGGTTTTTCTTCCGTCTGCCGTCACCGGGCCGTCCTGCAGATCGCCCATCTTCTGAAAGAGTTCGCGGTAATAAAAGGCGATGGACTGGTCCGAGGCTATATCCCCGTTGAACCGCTCCGGTCTGGCCTGAAACTCCCCCAGCAGGGACAGGGTGGCGGCCTTCGCCCGTTGGATGTCCGGCAGGTGTTTCAGGTCCTCTCCGGCGCAGCGCACCAGCCCCACAGGGGCGGGGGTCGGGCTCTCCCCGTTGCGGTTGCACCGTCCGGCGGACTGGACCACGCTGTCCATCCCCGCCGCCAGACGGATGACCCGGGCAAAGGAGATATCCACCCCCGCCTCAATGACCTGAGTGGAGACGCACACCAGCTTTCGGGTCCGCCCGGTGTCCGCCAGGGTGGCCCTTATCGCTTTCAGCCTGTCGCTCCGGTGGGCCATGCACATGGCGGCGGACAGGTGGAATTTCAGATAGTCCTCCGGCAGGTGCCGGTATATCTGCTCCGCCTGGTCCTTCTTGTTGCAGATGATCAGCAGACTGCCGGCTTCCTCCAGGATCTGCGCCGCCAGGGCCGGGACGCCCTCCAGCGAGACCGCCCCGGCATCCACGATATGGGTGCGGCAGAACACCGGCCACAGCTCCGGGTCGTGGGGCACCATCTCTCTGGTTGGGATCCGAATGGGCCGCAGCGCCGCTTCGCTGCAGGGCTGAGTGGCGGAACACAACACGATGGTAGCTCCACAGGCCCCGCTGAGAAAGTTCACCGCCAGATGGAACAGACTCAGCAGGTTTCCCGGCACCGTCTGTACCTCGTCTATGACGATCACGCTGCTGCACAGGGAAGAAAACCGGCGGATGCAGCTGCCGCTGCCGTCGAACAGGGTGTTTAGCATCTGCACCATCGTGGTCACAATGATGGGGGCGTCCCAGGTCTGGGTGAGCAGTTGGGTGAGGTCCAGCCGCTCCTCCACGTCTTGCTCCCGCACCACATTGGAGTGGTGTTCTAAGATCAGGTCATCCTCATCGACGAATTTGCGGATCTCAGCAGCGTTCTGATCCAAGACGGATAAAAGCGGAGAGGTGAAAATGATTCGTGACTTGTTCCACCGGGCCGCGTGGGCCAGGGCGAAGCGCAGACCGCTGAGGGTCTTGCCCGCCCCGGTGGGCACGTTCAGGCGGTAGACCCCGCCGGACTCCAGCGCGGCCCGTCGGCAGCGCTTGGATATCTCTCCCCGGGCCTGGCGAATGGCCGTGTCCTTGGGCAGCTTCTCCAGCTGCTCGTCCACCCGGACAGACAGCCGGGCCCACATCGCCTGCCGCGCTTCCCTCTCTAGCTCCTTGTGGTACTGAACCCCGTCCATAAACTCCCCGCTGTCTCGCCGGTCTCCAGAGATCAGGGCTGAAAGGAGCAGACGCATCCACAGGCCCTCGTAAAACTCCAGTTCTTTTCCGTCCGGTTCAGGACCCAGCAGCGCCAGCAGACGAGCATAGAACGCCTCTGTCTCCTTCACCGCTTTGGAAAATAGGCTGTCCAGCTCCTCCTCTCCGGCGCAGTCAGCCAGAAAGTTGGCCCGGGCCTCCCCATAGCCGATGTTTTCCTGCTCCAGACGATGCCGGAAGCCGGAGCGGTGTCGGCTGTCCACCACATCGAACAGACCGTGGTGGGACCCCGCCGCGCAGGCCAGCAGCTCCGCCGTCAGCGGTCCATAGTCACCCCACTGCGTCCCGTCGTGGTATCGTTCCAAAAGATAGCGCACAGCGGCGAACGTGTGGTTCACGGACCCCCGCACCGTCTTTTTCCCCATGACAGAATCCCGAAGATAGTCCTGGTACTCCTGCTTTTCCTTGCCCATATCATGGAGCAGCCCAAGCAGTGCGGCCGAAGCGCCCAGGCCCACCTCTGACAGCTCCTGTTCTGCATATCCAGCTGTCTGGCGACAGTGCTCCTCCACATTCTGAAACGTCCACCGCTTCACATTCTGCGGCTCCTCCGGGTCAGGCCGGATGTGGGCGTAGTTTTTATGAAGCATTTTCTCACCTCTTCTTATTTGTTAGTGTAGCATAGCATTTCTTGAAATGCAAGTATTTTGTTTTTTAGTGGTAAGATGTTTATAGTTCCTATTGATTGAGTAAGATAGTAATTGCACGATTCTATTTTCTGTGGTAAACTAAGTAAGTCAGTTCTATGTCAAATGATTGGAACTGTGGATTGAAAATAGTGTTAAGATGTTTTCAACGCAGAAACCCCCGCCCCCAAGCCGTTCTCACGACTCAGGGACGGGGGTCTTACTCTATCTGATTCTATTACTGCGGGGGTCAGGTTCAGCCCTCCACCACGCCGCCCTCGACCACCAGCTCGTTCTCGTAGTCTGCGCCGTAGGTGTCCACCAGGGTGGCCTCATAGTCCTTGTGGAAGAAGTTCTCCACGCCCAGGGTCTTGATCTCCTCGTTCAGCCAATCCAGCAGGGTCTGGTTGCCCTGGGACACGGCGGGGGCGATGGTGTCCTTGCTGCCCAGAGAGGGGATGCCCACGGTGTAGCCGGTGTTCTGGCTGGCAAAAGCGATGACCTCGGTGTTGTCGTTGGCCCAGGCCACGCCGTTGCCGTTTTCAATGGCGTTCTTGGCGTTGGCATAGGTGTCGTACTTCTGGAGAGGGATATCGGGATAGTTCTCGGTGAGATAGGTCTCGGCGGTGGTGCCGGAGATGACGATCATCTGGTCATTGGCGTCCCACTTGTCCAGGCTGTCAATGACCCGGCTGTCCGGGGAGACCACGCCCAGAGCCACGTTCATATAGGGCAGAGCGAAGTCCACCTCCTCGGCACGCTGGGGGGTCACAGTGAAGTTGGCCAGGATCACGTCCACTTTGCCGGTCTGGAGATACTCGATGCGGTTGGCGGCCTCGGTGGAGACGAAGTTCACCTCCACGCCCAGGTCCTCCCCGATGCGGTTGGCGAAGTACACGTCATAGCCCTGATAGTCGCCGTTCTCGTCCACATAGCCGAAGGGGTTCTTGTCAGAGAACACGCCGATGTTGATGGTGCCGCTGTCCTTGATCTGGTCCAGGGTGCGGTAGACGGTCTTGCCGTCCCCGCTGCCGGAGGCGCTGCCAGAGACGGAACCGGCGCTGGAAGTGGCGCTGTTCCCGTTGCCGCAGGCGGCCAGAGCCATCAGCATGGCGGCGGAAAGTGCGGCGGACAGGACTCTTTTCAGGTTTTTCATTGCAAAAACTTCCTTTCAAATTCTATTTATGTCAAACTCCCGGCCATTTAAGCCTTGGGAGCCTTGACTGCGTCAAATTCAAACATATTCAGGAACTGCTTGGCCCGCTGGGTCTGGGGGTGCTGGAAGAACTGCTCCGGCGGGGCCTCCTCGGCCACCACGCCGCCGTCTAAAAACAGCACCCGGTCGGCGATGGCCCGGGCAAACTGCATCTCGTGGGTGACGATGACCATGGTCTTGCCCTCCCGGGCCAGGCCCAGCATCACGTCCAGCACCTCCCGGACCATCTCCGGGTCCAGGGCCGCCGTCACCTCGTCAAAGAGCAGGATCTCCGGGTGCATACACAGGGCGCGGACAATGGCCACACGCTGCTTCTGGCCGCCGGAGAGCTGGCGGGGATACTGATCCTGCTTCTCCAGCAGACCCACCCGGCCCAGCAGGGCCCGGGCCTCCTCCCGCACCTCTTCCCGGGGCTTCTTCAGGACTTTACAGGGGGCCAGGAGAATGTTGTCCATCACCGTCAGGTGGGGAAAGAGCTCATAGCTCTGGAACACCATGCCGATGCGGCGGCGCAGGGCGGGCAGATCTTTGGCCCCCTGGCCGATGACCTGGCCGTTTAAGCGGACCTGGCCGCCCTGGATGGGCTCCAGGGCGTTGATACACCGCAGCAGGGTACTCTTGCCGCAGCCGCTGGGGCCGATGATGACCACCACCTCCCCCTGGCCCACAGAGAAGCTCACGTCCTTTAAGATGGTGTTCTGGCCATAGGCCTTGGTCAGGTGGTCGATTTGCAAAAGGGGCTCATTCATTGGGACTTACCTCCATTTTTCTTCCAGGTGCCGGGCCAGCAGGCTGATGGGCCAGCAGGCCAGGAAATAGAGCAGCAGCACAGTCAGATAGATGCCGAAGGCCGCGTTGGGGCTGGCGGAGCGGTTGGCCTCGATGATCTGCTGGGCCACCTTCAGCACCTCCACCACGCCGATCATTAAGATCAGGCTGGTGGTCTTGATCATGCGGGTGATGAGATTGATGGACAGGGGCAGCAGACGGCGCAGGGGCTGGGGGATGATAATGTAGTAATAGGTCTGGAGCTTGCTCAGGCCTAAGGCCTCGGCGCTCTCATACTGGTGCTTGGGGATGGAGATGAGCGCCCCCCGGACCAGGTCCCCCATCTCCGCCGTGCCCCACAGGGAGAAGACGATGATGGCGGACAGCTCCCCGGACAGGTCCCAGCCCAGGGCCCGGGTGGTCCCGAAGAACACCAGGAACAGCAGGACCATCTGGGGCATGATGCGGATAAACTCCAGATACAGCCGCAGCACCGCCCGCAGGACGATGTTTTTCCGGGTCATCAGCACGCCCAGCAGCAGACCCAGGGGGATGCTGATGGCCACGGCGATGAGACTGACCCGCAGGGCCACCCACAGACCGCCCAGCAGGCGGACCATGTTCTTGCCCTTCAGCAGGACTTCAAGACCCAAATCCGGCATAGCGCACCCTCCTCTCGATCAAGGTCCCCGCCACCGACACGGGCAGCAGGATGATGAGATAGAACACCACCAGCATGAACAGGCTCTCGGTGGTCTTGGCGTACATGCCGATCAGGTCCTTGGCGGTGAACATCAGGTCCATCAGGCTGACGGCGCTGAACACGCTGGTCTCCTTCAGCAGGAAGATGACGTTGGCCACAAAGGCGGGCACGCTGATGGACACCGCCTGGGGCAGCACCACATAGGCCATGGCCTGGGTGCGGGTCATGCCTAGGCTGAAGGCGCTCTCCCGCTGGATGGGCTCCACCGCCTCCAGGCCGCTTCGAAATGCCTCGGCCATGTAGCTGCCCCCCAGAAAGGCCAGTCCGGCCACGCCGCACATGGCGGGGCTGGTGCGGATGCCGATCTTAGGCAGGCCATAATAGAGGAAGAACAGCTGGATCAGCAGCGGGGTGTTCCGGCTGATCTCGATATACACCGCCACCACCCGGCGCAGCACGGGGATCTTTTCATACTGGATCACCGCGCAGGCCAGGCCCACGGCGATGGACAGCAGAATGCCCATCACGCCCAGCCGCAGTGTCAGCCAGGCCGCCTTTTCGTACAGGGGCAAGTATTGTTGGATAAATTCCCAGTTCAGAATGGTCATCGCCTTTCTTCGGGGCTCTCCCCCGGCGTTTTGGCATAAAAAAACGGGAGCTCATCGCTCCCGGTCAACCAACCTCAACAGCCGCGCCCGCAGACGCAGGATGCAGACAGCCCCGCCGCGCCCCTGCGCAAGCTGGCCGTGAGAGAGGACCGAGAGACAGACATTCCGCGACAACAGCAGCACATCATGTTCATCATCGCTTCCGTCTCCTTCCCGGTATCCCCGTTAAATTTGATGTGGCTATGGTACTCCTTTCAACCTAGTTTGTCAATAGGTAAATCGGTATTATTTTATTTTTCCCACTCTCCCTTGTCGTTTTCCCTATAGACATTTTAATTACTTTGTGATATAATTTTAAAAATCAGATTAAGACGTGACTATTTCTCTCCCATCCGGCCATGCTAACACAAAACTACTTTTTTATCAGGAGGTCATTCCCATGTACTATTCCAGCGGAAATTACGAGGCGTTCGCCCGTCCCAAAAAGCCCGAGGGGGTGGACAACAAGTCCGCCTATCTGGTGGGCAGCGGTCTGGCCGCCCTGGCCGCCGCCTGCTATCTGGTGCGGGATGGCCAGATGAAGGGCGAAAACATCCACATTCTGGAGAAGGGCGACCTGCCCGGCGGGGCCTGCGACGGCTATAAGTTCGAGAACCTGGGCTATGTCATGCGGGGCGGCCGGGAGATGGACAACCACTTCGAGGTGATGTGGGATCTGTTCCGCTCCATCCCCTCCATCGAGACCGAGGGGGTCAGCGTACTGGACGAGTATTACTGGCTGAACAAGGCCGACCCCAACTACTCCCTGTGCCGGGCCACGGTGGACCGGGGCCAGGACGCCCACACCGACGGCAAGTTCGGCCTGTCTGACAAGGGCGCCAAAGAGATCTTAAAGCTGTTCTTCACCCCCAACGAGGACCTGCAGAACAAGCGCATCACCGACATCTTTGACGACGAGGTCTTTAAAAGCAACTTCTGGCTGTATTGGCGGACCATGTTCGCCTTTGAAAACTGGCACAGCGCTCTGGAGATGAAGCTCTATCTCCAGCGGTATATCCACCACATCGGTGGTCTGCCCGACTTTAAGGCCCTGCGCTTTACCCGGTATAACCAGTATGAGTCTATGATCCTGCCCATGGTGAAATACCTGGAGGGCTTCGGCGTCCAGTTCCACTATGGCGTTCAGGTGACCAACGTGCAGTTCGACTGCAACAAGACCCGCAAGCTGGCCACCCGCATCGACGTGCTGCGGGATGGCAAGCCCGACGCCATCGCCCTGACGGAGAACGACCTGGTGTTCATCACCCACGGCGGCTGCGTGGAGAACTCCGCCACCGGCAGCCAGGACAAGCCCGCCCCCTTCAATACCGAGCTGCGCCCCGGCGGCGGCTGGGACCTGTGGAAGAAGATTGCCGCCCAGGACCCCTCCTTCGGCCACCCGGAGAAGTTCTGCTCCACCCCCGATCAGACCAACTGGATGAGCGCCACTGTGGAGACGCTGGATGACCGCATCATCCCCTATATCAAAAAGATCTGCAAGCGGGACCCCTTTACAGGCGGCGTGGTCACCGGCGGCATCGTCACGGTGAAGGACTCCTCCTGGCTGCTCAGCTGGACCATCAACCGCCAGCCCCAGTTCCGGGACCAGCCCAAGGGCCACTGCCTGGTGTGGCTGTACTCCCTGTTCACCGACAAGCCCGGCGACTTTGTGAAAAAGCCCATGCGGGACTGCACCGGCAAGGAGATCTGCATGGAGTGGCTCTATCACCTGGGCGTCCCCGCCGACCAGATCGAGGACATGGCCGCCCACAGCGCCAACACCGTGCCCGTGATGATGCCCTATATCGACGCCTTCTTCATGCCCCGGGCCTACGGCGACCGGCCCGCCGTGGTCCCCCAGGGGGCGGTGAATTTCGCCTTTTTGGGTCAGTTTGCCGAGACCGCCCGGGACACCATCTTCACCACGGAGTATTCCATGCGCACGGGCATGGAGGCGGTGTATACCCTGCTGAACGTGGACCGGGGCGTGCCCGAGGTGTGGGGCAGCGTGTTCGACCTGCGCTGCCTGCTGGACGCCACCGTAAAGCTCCGGGACGGCAAAAAGGCCACCGACATGGACCTGGGCTGGATGGAGCGCATGGCCCTGAAAATGGCCCTGGGCAAGATCCAGGGGACCGATCTGGAGAAGCTGCTGAAGGCTTATGAGGTGATCTGAGCGGCGCATCGTTCGGGCGGATGGGGACATCCGCCCCTACGAAACGCCGACGAAATACGGGTAGGGGCGGACCTCTGTGTCCGCCCGCAGCCCTCTCCGCCCCCTGCGGGGGCACCTCCCCCAAAAACTCAACCGGACTGGCCGTTCCCCTAATTAACGGCCAGCCCGGTTTTTTTATTCCAACGTGATCTTTCCGTGCTCTTTTTCATACTCCGCGATGCATTTCAGCATCAGCTGGATGATCTGGGCGTTGGCCGAGCGGCCTTTGAACCCGCAGACATAGCGGAACTTTGCCAGAATGTCTCCATCCACCCGCAGCCCGAAGTGCTTTTCATTGATCTTGTTCATCCTTTTTGCCTCCGTATAACGCTATTATGGACTTATAATAGCGTTAAGCCTTGCAAAATTTTGAAAATGGAGTTATGATAGAGTTATAATAACTCTGGAAATTTTGCGGTTTGAAATGTAACCGGCGTTTGTCCGGGAGAACAAGACAAAAAAAGAGGACGCAGGTATGAACGAACTGAAAGGTCTGAGCTATGAGGAGCTGCTGTGCTTTATGCGCAGCGCCCCGGCCAGCATTTTCTTGAAAGATACCCAATGCAAATATCGCTTTGTCTCCAACCTGTGCGGTCTGGCCCACGGCAGCCCGGAGGGCGGCCTTTTGGGCAGGACCGATCTGGAGGTCCAGTCTGACCCCGCCCTGGGCCGGGAGTATTATGAGGAGGACCTGCACGTCCTGGCCACGGGCCAGGGCAGCCAGCGGGTCAGCCGCCTCTCCCTCCCCACCGGCCCGGTCTATCTGGAGATCAAAAAGAACCCGGTGGTGCTCCACGGGGCGGTCATCGGCATCATCGGGGTCATCAACGACATCACCCAGCAGGTGACCCAGGAGCGGGAGCTGAAGGAACTGTCCTTCCGGGACAAGCTCACCGGCCTTTATAACCGGAACTATCTGGAGACCCGTATCCGCCGCTATGTCCGCTCCGGCGACTTCCCCGCCAGTTTAATTATGGCCGACTGCAACTATCTGAAACGGGTGAACGACACCTTGGGTCACGAATATGGCGACCTGATGCTCCAACGGGTGGCCCGGTGTATCCAGGACAGCATTCCCGCAGGCTCTGTGGCCATGCGGGTGGGCGGGGACGAGTTTCTTATTCTCTGCCCCAAGTGCTCCGCCGACCAGGCCGCCGGGCTGATCGCCCGCATCCGCCGGCGTTTGGAGGAGCGCAGCGACGGCATCCTCACCCTGGACGTGGCCCTCGGCAGCTACACCGCCCAGGACGACAGCCTGACCTTTGACCAGGTGTTCCACCGGGCGGACCGGGCCATGTATGAAAACAAAAAAGCGCTGCACCGCACACAGGTGCAATGAACCGCAAAGCAGCCGCCCGGCCGGGCGGCTGTTTTTGCGCGTTGGGGAACGGATTGCCACATCTTCACTCCATATATTTCTCCCGGAATGGCTCCGCCGGGATGGCCTTGGAGAACCAGAAGCCCTGGGCGCTGTCGCAGCCCACGGTGCGCATGATGTCCACCTGTTCCCGGGTCTCAATGCCCTCGCAGATGACCTGATAGCCCAGGCTCTTCACCATGTTCACCACCTGCTGCAGAAAATAGATGCCCCGCTGGTTCTCCGCGCAGCGGGCGATAAAGCCCCGGTCCAGCTTTATGGTGTTGATGGGGATGTCCACCACGGAGTTGAGCACGGAATAACCCGCGCCGAAGTCGTCCAGGGAGGTCTGCATCTTCTTCTCCTGGAAGCAGGCGAAGAGCTTTTTCACGCAATCGAACTCGGACACGGCGGCGGTCTCGGTAAGCTCGATCTCCAGCAGCTCGGCACTGACCTGATGGCGCTGGAGGATATTCTCGCAGCGCCGGGCGTTCTCCGGGTCCTTGGCCAGCGCCACCGAGGCATTCACCGCAATGGGGAACAGCCTCAGGCCGTCCTGAATGCCGCGCTTTAAAAACTCCGCCACCTGCTCGAACATATAGAGGTCCAGGTCCACGATGCGGCCCGTGGTCTCCAGAATGGGGATGAACTGGTCGGGATAGAGCACCGTGCCGTCCTCCCGCTCCCACCGGACCAGGGCCTCCGCCCCGATGACGGAAAAGTCCTTCAATGAGAACTTGGGCTGGAGATACAGCTTGAACTCCCCCCGCTCCATGGCCCGGTTCAGACCGTTGGTCAGCTCGTTGGCCAGGGTCTGCCGCTCCCCCATCTGCCGGTCATACCGCAGGACGGAGACCCGGCTGTCGGGCCGGAGCTGCTTGCGGGCGAAGTTGGCCTTGTCGATGGCGGCGGAGGCGCTGAGACAGTCCGGCTCGATCTCGTAGATGCCGCTGCGCAGGCGCAGGCTGGCCTCCGGGTATTTCTCCGCCTGCTGCCGCTCGAACACCCGGTTCATCCGCTCTACAAAGACCGTGCTGTCCTCCGGCTTGCGATAGGGCAGATAGACGGCGAACTGGTCCCCGGCCACCCGGGTCATGTACACGTCCCCTACGGCCCGCACGCCGGCCACCAGATAGTTGCTGAACTCCTTCAGCAACTGGTCGCCCACGGCGTAGCCATATTTCTCGTTGAAGTATTTAAAGTTTTCAAAGTCGCTGTACACGATGATGTGGCCGTCGGCATAGCCGCCCACGATCTTGTGCTCGATCTCCTCCCGAAAGCGGCCAAAGCTCAACAGGCCGGTGAGCCGGTCAAAGTCCGGGGCGGCCATCATGCCCCGGTTGATGGCGTTGGCGGCCAGGTGCTTGGTGAGATAGGCGTTGATAATCTTGGTGATCTCCCCCAGCTCTCTGCGGCTCTGCTTGGTCCAAAAGCGCTTGCTGCCGCACACCACATAGGAGATGGCCCCCAGATACTCGCCCTCGCTGTACATGGCGGCATAGACCACCGTCTTCGCGCCCCCCTGCATCAGCAGGGCGGCCCCGTCGGGGGAATACATGTCCATGTTGTCATACTGCAAAACGGTGGTGCCATACTCGTCATAGCTCTGGAACAGGGTGAGGAAGTCCTCCTTGGTAAAGCCTCTCCCCTGCTCCAGCACCTCCGGTGCCCGGGGAGAGGTCCACTGGAACTGCCGGGTGGTCCGGTGCTCCTTGATATCCGTGTTGATGACGGTGATGCGGTCCAGCTGGAGCCGGATGCCCACGATCTTTAAAAACAGGGGGATGGCCGCTTCGAAGCTGTTCATCTTTTCAAACAGCTCGAAAGCGGTGGAGATGAGGTCGTTGTGGAGGTATCGGGCGTCGATGTCCTCAGTTCTGACCTCTTTGCTCTCCCCCTTCTCTTTCTTTTCTTTCTCCCGTTCTCTCTCCGTCTCGGCATAGCGGTGGAGGTTGTCACAGAAGGCATATTGGTTGCGCCCGTTCTCCTTGGCCTGATACAGGGCCCAGTCGGCGTTTTCGAACAGCTGCTCATAGGAATAGCCCGATACGTTTTCCGGCAAAAAGCAGACCCCGATGCTGCATGTCATGCAGTAGTCGTTCTCCTCGAACACCAGCTTCCGCACCGCCTCAGACAGCTGCCTGGCCTTTTTCAGCACCACGGAGTGTCCGGCATCCTTCATAAAGACCAAAAACTCGTCTCCGCCGATCCGGGCCAGCACGTCCCCCCGCTTGAACAGGGTATCCAGCAGGCGGGCGAACTCCTGCAAGACCTTGTCCCCGAACAGGTGGCCGTAGCGGTCATTCACGTTTTTGAAAAAGTCCACGTCGATGACCAGCAGACCGCAGGAGGCATAGGGGTCCTTCTCCCCCAGATACCGGTCAATGAGGGTCTTGGCCATCCGGCGGTTATACAGCTGGGTCAGCGGGTCGTGCTGGGCCTGCTGGCGCAGGCTGCGCTCCTTCTCCTTTTCCGGGGTCACGTCCTTGGCGTATCCGGCGAACACGCCCCCCTGTTGGGCGTCTTCCACAGGCAGGGCGTCCACCTCCAGATAGATGAGCTTGCCGTCCTTCTTCTCCCGCAGCTCCAACGGCCCGTGCATCTGGCCGGTGAGCAGCTCCCTCAGCTGCCACCGGTCCTCGGACAAGACATAGCCGTGCCCGGCCGCCAGATACTGGTCGATGGTCCGCTGAACGTTCAGTTCCTGGTCATAGACCACCATGGTGTCGGTGCTTGCAAAATATTCAAACAGATAGACCCGGCGGTGCCGCAGCAGCTCGGTCACGGCCCGGTTGTCTCTGATACTGGCCACAAAACGGGATGCTCCCATGTGTTTGCCTCCATTTTCTCTCTTCTCGTTTTTCCAAGTATAGCAGACTTTTCACCCTTTTACAATTCTTCCAATACAAAATTTGTCAAAACCTTTACAGGGTCTTTACAAGTTGACTTTTTCCGGCCCCGCTGATATGATTTTTCCGGCGAAATTCGCCCATTTTCCCCGGGAGGTGACCTCTTTGATCCGACGATTTCAACGGCTGACCCTGGAGCGCCAGCTGTTTGTCAGCTTTTTCTCCCTGTGCGCCGCCCTGCTGCTGCTGTTTACCGGCACGACCTTATGGCTGGACATCTCCCGCCAGCGCCAGGCATTGGACCGCACCATCTCCAACACCGCCGCCTATGTGGCCTCCCTCCGCCCGGTGGCCGACATGCTGGAGCAGGGCTATCCCGACCCCCAGCTCCGCCAGGAGCTGGACGCCATGAGCCGGACCATGTCTGACCTGGACGTGATCCTGGTGTGCGACGCTACCGGGATGCGCTTTTACCACACCAGCCGCCAGTCCGGCGGCGAGACGGAGCTCACCGGGGACGAGACCGCCCTGCTCCAGGACCGGGACAGCTATATCGCCACCGGCTACAGCACCCGGGGGGAGCAGCGCCGGGCCTTTCACGCCGTGTATGACGACCAGGGGGCGCTGGTGGGCTTTGTGATGGTCTCGGTCTTCACCTCTGACATTCTGCGGGGCAGTCTGCGCCTGACGGTCTACAGTCTGGTGCTGCTGTGCGTCATGCTGGCGGTGGCCCTGGCCCTGTCCCACGGCATCGTGGCTCTGCTGAAAAACAGCCTGCGGGGCCACCACCCCGCCGAGCTACTGGACCTGTATCTCCGCCAGGCCGACGTGCTCAACGCCATTGAAGACGGCGTGGTGGCCACCGACCCGGCGGGCGCCATCGTCTTCTGCAACCGGGCCGCCCAGAGCCTGCTCCAGACGGAGGACGACCCGGCGGGCCGCCCCCTGCCCCAGCTTTTCCCCGACTCCCGCTGCCGGGAGACGGCCCGGGCAGACGCGGGCAGCTATAACCGCTCCTGCACCCTGGGCAACCGCCAGGTGCTGACCACCGAGCTGCCCATCCGGGGCGAGGAGGGCGGCGGCGTGCTCACCGTCTTCCACGACAAGACGGAGATGCTCCGCCTGTCGGACAAGCTGTCCGGCACCCAAAACACCCTGGACACCCTGCGGGCCTTTAATCACGAGTTCATGAACAAGCTCCATGTGATCCTGGGCTATCTCCAGTCCGGCCAGATCGACCAGGCCAAGCATCTCATCATCAACAGCAGCCTGGTCTCCAGCCAGGCCGTCCGGGAGACGGCGGACTGCATCCGGGTGTCCTCCATCTGCGCCCTGGTCATCGGAAAGATGATGCACGCGGCGGAATACGGCATCTGCCTCACCGTCACGCCGGACAGCCGGTGCCGCCCGGAGGACCTGCTGCTCACCGAGACGGAGTGTACCTCCATCGTGGGCAATCTGCTGGAAAACGCCATCGAGGAGCTTGCCCGCAGCAGCCCCAAGGTGCGGGAGATCCGCCTGGGGTTCTACACCCGCTCCGACTGCAACATCATCACCTGTGAGGACACGGGGGACGGAGTGCCCGAGGACATCCGGGCCCGCATTTTCGAGCGGGGCTTCTCCTCCAAGGGCCCGGGCCGGGGTCTGGGCCTTGCCATGATCCGGGACATCGCCCAGCGCCGCGGGGGGACCATCGACCTGGACACCGAACCCCACACCGGCACCTGCTTCACCCTGACATTTACGAAAGAGAGGTCCTGACCGTGCCCTATCATGTGCTGATCATCGAGGACGACTCTATGGTGGCCGCCATTGACCGGCAGTATGTGGAGTCTGACCGCCGGTTCCAGGTAGACCGGGTCTTTAAAAATGGTCTGCCCGCCCTGGACTACTTAGCGGAGCACCGGGCCGATTTAGTCATCCTGGACTACTACACCCCCCAGATGAACGGCCAGGAGTTTCTGGACCGGCTGCTGACCCTGCCCGGTCCCGCCCCCGCCGTCATCGCCGTCACCTCCGCCAACGACCCGGACATCGTTCAGGCCCTGCTCCAGCGGGGGGTGCTGGACTATCTCATCAAGCCCTTTGTCCTGCCCCGGTTCCGCCAGGCCATGGACCGCTTTCTCCAGCGGCAGAGCCTGCTGACCCAGCACTCCGCCGGGGTGGACCAGCAGACCATTGACCGGCTCATTCAGCTGCCCGAGCCCCCGCCTCCGGCCGAAGAGCTGAGCAAGGGGCTGAACCTGTCCACCCTGTCCATGATCCGGGAGTTCCTCTCCGCTCACCCCGGAGAGGCCTTCACCAGCGAGCAGATCGCCGCCCAGGTCCATCTGTCCCGCATCACCGTGCGCCGCTATGTCAGCCACATGGTGGAGACCCACGAGCTGGAGAGCTCCATCGACTACCGCACCGGCGGACGGCCCTCTATCCAATATCGATACGTGGGAACATAACAAACAAAACCCGGATATTTCTGCATGAGATATTCGGGTTTTATTCATGTCCTCCCCCGCTTGCGGGCTTCTTTCCGTCTGTTCGCTTATTTTTTTGCAGAATTTTGTTTTCCATCTGTATTTTTGATTTTTCTCCTTCATATACTTTACTTACTTATGTGCTTCTTTAAGTACAAAAATTGACTTTACCATCGTCTTTTTTTATATTGTGTCCAGAAAGAGCAAGGTCCCCGGAGAAGGGCCCTGCAGTAGGAGGAAACGCATATGGAAAACATTCTAAGCTACTTCGGCACCTATACGCCAGCAGCGGATGGTGCCATCGCCGGGTTTCAGTTTGAATATCTGACCAGCCTGGGCTTTGCCGCCATCGTCATGTTCCTGGGGCGGTTCATCATCGACCACTCCACCCCCCTGCGAAAGTTCGCCATCCCCGCCCCCGTGGTCTCCGGCCTGCTGTTCTCGATTTTGGTGGCCGCCATCAAAGGCTCCGGCGTCATCGCCCTGTCCTTTAATGTGGGCACCATCAAGGACCTGTGCCAGAACATCTTCTTCATGTGCGTGGGCTATGGCTTCAGCGCCAAGCTGCTGAAAAACGCCGGCGGCAAGCTGTGCGTGAAGATCGCCCTGGCCGCCTGTCTGCTCATCACCATGCAGGATGTGCTGGGCGTTGTGGTGGCCAAGTTCATCGGGATGCACCCTCTGCTGGGTCTGCAATGCTCCTCCTCCGCCATGTCCGGCGGCGTGGGCACCGCCTCCGCCTTCGGTCCTATCTTTATCGCCATGGGCGCACCGGGCAACGCCACTGAGGTGGGTGTGGCCGCCGGCACCATGGGTAACGTGATAGGCTCCCTCATCGGCGGACCTGTGGCCGCCTTCCTCATCACCCGTCACCACCTGAAGGCCGACCCCAACGACAAGCCCGACTCCGCCAAGACCGGCGAGGTCAATCCCCTGGTCAGCAGCCGCATGGTCTCCTGCTTCGGCCTGGTGCTGCTCATCTGCGCCCTGGGTATGCCCATCTACTGCCTGCTGGACAACATCCCCAAGATCGAGATGCCCAAGTTCATCGGCTGCCTGTTCGCCGGCAGCATCGTCCGCAACATTCTGGAGGCCGCCCACGTGGAGACCTATGTCCCCGAGATGGACGCCATCGAGCACATGTTCCTGGAACTCTATCTGGCCCTGGTGCTGATGACGATGGACATCACCGCCCTGTCCAGCGTGGCCGGTCAGATGGGCGTCATTCTGGTGGCCCAGGCCGTCCTCATCGCCCTGTTTGCCATCTTCATCTCCTTCCCCGCCTTCGGTCACGACTATGGCGCGGCGGTGATGGCCGCCGGCAACTGCGGCTGGGGCTGCGGCTCCGGGCCCAATGCAGTAGCCAACGAGAAGGCCGTGATGGACCAGTACGGCTGGCACAACGTGGCCTGGGTGCTGTATCCCTCCTTCGCTGTCATCATCGACGACATCTACAACCCCATTTTCCTCTCTATCTTTAGCAGCTTCTTCGCCGGCTGATGTCCGGTAAGAGGCAAACGGCCCGGAGCTTCCCGCTCCGGGCCGTTTTCTTGCCTCGGCGGTCCTCTCTTGCGGAACGGTGTCAGCCTGTGGTATAATACCCAGAAATGGCGGCGGATGCGCCGCCTTCCAATCCCGCCTTTGAAAAAGGAGCCCGCCATGAAACTTCAACATGCCGCCCCCCTCGCCCTTCTCCTCTCGCTGGCCGTGCTGCTGCCCGGCTGCGCTGCGCCGGAGCCGGAGCCCACCCTGCTAACCATCGGCACGGCGGACCGGGGCGGGACCATGGCCCCCGCGGGCAGCGCCATCGCCGCCGTGCTGTCTGACGGTGAGGAGAGAAAGGTCAGCGTCAGCGTGTCCAGCGGCTCCACGATGAACGTGCAGAGTCTGGCCGCCGGGGACATCGACCTGGGACTGGTGTCCGGCGACGTGGCCTATGCCGCCTATGTGGGCGCGGAGGAGTTCGACGGCCAGCCCCAGCCCCTGCGGGCGGTGGCGGCGGTATACTCCAGCGTCTCCTGCTGGATCGCCCCGGCGGCGGGGGCGACGGAATATGTCCACGACCTGGGCGGCCTGCGCCTGGGGGTCGGCCCCCAGGACTCCACCACCGAGCTGTCCGCCCGGGCGGCGGTAGATATTCTGGATTTGGAGACCCAGGGCGCCCAGCTGGTGAATTGCAGTCTGGAGGAGGGCGCCCGTCAGGTCGCCGACGGCACTCTGGACGCCCTCCATGCCTTTGCCGGGGTGCCCGCCCGCAGTCTGACCTGGCTGGCCCAGCAGGAGCCGTGCCGCCTGCTGCGCTTCACCGACGAGGAGCTGGACCGCATCCTGGCCGAAAACCAGTCCTATTACGCCGCCTGCATCCCCGCCGGGACCTATTCCGGCCAGACGGAGGACCTGAACACCTTCGGGGCCAAGTGTCTGCTGTGCGTCCGGGCCGACGCGCCGGACGAGCTGGTCTATCAGCTGACCCAGGCCCTGTATCACGGGGCGGAGGAGCTGGGCCAATCCACCCCCGCCCTGGCCGAAATGGCCCAGCCGGAATTTCTCTATGAAAACCTGCCCATCCCCCTCCACCAAGGGGCCGCCGACTTCTACCGGGCGGAGGGCCTGATCGAGAGCTAAATAAAAACGCCGTATCCTTCCCATCACAGGAGGATACGGCGTTTTTCTTAAATCAGGTCATCCACATCCAGGCCCCACACCACCCGGCGGTAGTTTGCCTGGTCGGTGGCCCCCTCGGTGGACAGGCACAGGACGCGGCTGTTTTGGTCCAGCCCCAGGCGCTCCCGCAGGGGGGCCAGCTCCGGGCGGCTGAGGGCCAGCAGGGCCAGGCCGAAGCCCGCCGCGCCGCTCTCCCCGGAGACGATCCGCCCATCCCCCAGCACCGGCGCGCCCAGGACCCGCATCCCGGCGGCGGCCACGTGGTCTGGCATGGAGACAAAGTGGTCCGCCCACCGGGACAGCACCCGCCAGCCCACGGTGCAGGGCTCCCCGCAGGCCAGGCCCGCCATCATGGTACTCAGGCTGCCCGTCGCGGCGTGGAGCTGTCCGTCATCGGCCAGGGCGGTGCGGAAGATGCAGTCGGCCCGGTCCGGCTCCACCACGATCACCTTGGGACGTTTTTCCCCATACCGGGCGGCCAGATAGCCCGTCACCGCCCCCGCCATGGCCCCCACGCCCGCCTGGAGGAATACGTGGGTGGGTGGGGCGGGCAGCTGCTCCGCCGCCTCGTCCGCCATGGTCATGTAGCCCTGCATGATGCGGGTGGGGATCTCCTCGTAGCTAGGACCAGTGGTGTCCTGCATCAGCACACCCCCGTGTTCTTTGGCATACCGGGCGGCCAGGCGCACCGTGTCATCATAGTTCCGGTCCGTGATCTCCGCCCGGGCCCCCAGGGCACGGATGTGCTCCAGCCGCTCCCGGGCGCTGCCCGCGGGCATGAACACCACGCAGCCGATGCCCAGCTTTTGGGCTGTCCAGGCCAGGCCCCGGCCGTGGTTGCCGTCGGTGGCGGTGACTAAGGTCAGACCGGTCCAGTCCTCCCGGGCCAGGCGGGAAAAGGTCAGCTCCCCCTCCCCCAGTCCCAGGCGCTGCCCCAGATACCGGGCCGCCGCCCAGCTGCCCCCCAGGACCTTAAAGGCATTCAAGTCGAACCGGGCGCTCTCGTCCTTCACATACAGCCCCGCCACCCCCAGCAGCTTAGACAGGCGCTCCAGGGACACTAGCGGCGTGGGGACATAGCCGGGGATGGTCCGGTGAAAGGCCCGCACCTGGCGGGCGGTCTCCAGGGTGAAGGGAAAGTCCTCCGGCAGGGGCGCAAACTTCTGGGGCCGGTGGACGGCCCGGATGTCCATGGCGTATGCTGCGGCAGTGTTCATAGCGGCTCCTCCTCGTTCTTTATGATCTCGTCTTACAGGCGGGCGATGAGCTGGCAATAGACCTGCCGTGCCCGCTCCACCTGGTCCACGCTGGTGTGCTCGTCCCGCATGTGGGCCAGCTTATATTCCCCGGGGCCAAAGCCGATGGTGGGCACCCCCATGGCCACGGGGGTAATGGCGTTGGTGCCGAAGTCCCAGAAGTCGAACTGCTCCGGGGCCTTACCATACACATCGGCATAGGCCCCAATCAGCGCCTGGGTCAGGGGCTGGTCCTTGCCGATCTCCCAGGGGTCGTGCATGGGCTCATACACCAGCTCCCGGCCTGTCCAGCTCCGGCGGCGGAGGGTGCCCACCTCCCAGCTGGCGTCCTTGCCCGCGATCAACGCGTCCATCTCCTCCCGCACCTGGTCCAGGGTCTCCCCCAGGGCCAGGCGGCGGTCCAGATAGATGGAGCACTGGCTGGGCACCGCGTTCAGCGACGCGCTGACGCAGGAGATGTCCGACAGGACGATGGTCCCGTGGGGGCCGTTCGGGCGATAGAGCTTCTGATTCAGCGTCTCCACCCGCCCGATGATCTCCGCCATCTCGTACACGGCGTTTTTCCCCTTCTCCGGGGCGGAGCCGTGGGCGGACACGCCGTGGGTGGTGATGCGCACCTGGGCCTTGCCCTTGTGGCCCAGGGTAATGACGTTGCCGCTGGGCTCGCAGATGACGCAGAAGTCGGGCCGCAGCTTCCGGTCTGCGTACAGCAGCTTCAGATTCACCCCGTCGCAGTATTCCTCGCAGACTGTCCCGGTGACATAGACGGCCTTGCCCTCCAGCAGTCCCCGGTCCCGGGCGTCGGCGGCGGCATAGACGGCGGCGCACAGGCCGCCCTTCATGTCCACGCTGCCCCGGCCCCACAGCTGGCCGTCCACGATCTGGCCGGAGAAGGGGGGCTGCTGCCACTCCGGGCCGTCGTTCACCTGGACGGTGTCCATGTGGCCGTCGAAGTGGATGATCTTGGGCCCGCTGCCCATCCGGCCCACCACGTTGCCCGTGGCATCGATCTCCGCCTGGTCAAAGCCCAGCTTTTTCATCTCCTCCACCAGCAGATGGGCCATGTCCCCCTCCTGGTCAGAATAGCTGCGGGTCTGCACCGCCCGCTGTAAAAATTGGATCAGGTCGCTCATGTAAGGTTCCTCCCTTTCCCCGTCTCCGGGCTGTTTGTTGTCATTATTATATTGACAGCAATAGCAAAAATCTATCATAATATCACCAGAAACTATCACAATTTTGACCGTTCTCAAAACAGGAGGGCCGACCATGCAGGTATACGACATCCATCTGAACAAGCAGCGGCGGGAGGAGACCCGCCACGGCTCCTTTGCCCTGCCCCTGGCGGTGTACACCACGGTCATCCGCCGGAACGTGCTGGGCTTTGTCAACTGGCACTGGCATGAAGAGCTGCAATTCTGCCTGGTGACCCGGGGAGCGGTGGAATTCCACGTGTCCGAGACAGTCCTGTCCCTCTCCCCCGGCCAGGGCATTTTCATCAACGCCGGGCAGCTGCACATGGCCCGGGACGGAGACGGACAAGGGGCCTATCTCTGCCTGGACTTTCACCCCCGGCTCATCGCCGGGACGGCGGGGGGCGCGGTGGAGCGGGACCGGGTGACCCCCTATGTCCAGGACCGTGGCATCGTCTGCTGCCCCCTGCTGCCCTCCGTCCCCTGGCAGCGAGAAGCCCTGGACAAGCTGCAAATTTTGCTGGACACGGACCGGGAAGACGCCCTGGCCCTGGTCATCCGCCTGCTGGAGCTGTGGCAGGTTTTGGAGACGGGCTTCCTCCGCCCCGCCCACCGGGGCCATCCCCAAAGCCCCCAGCGCCAGCCGGTGCGGGAGATGGCCCAGTTCATCCACGATCACTTCGACCAAGAGCTGACCCTGGACCAGATCGCCGCCAGCGCCGCTCTGTCCCCCGGGGCCTGCTGCCGCCTGTTCAAACGGCACATGGGCTGCTCCCCCTTTACCTATGTGCAGAACCTGCGCCTTCAGCGGGCCGCCCGGCTGCTGGAGACCACCGACGAGCCCATCACCCAGGTCGCCGCCCGGTGCGGCTACGGCAGCCCCAGCTATTTCACCAAGTCCTTTCGGGAGAAGACGGGCCTGTCCCCCTCCGCCTATCGGAAGCGGCTGCCTGGAGAAGACCCGCGAGATTGACAAGGTTTCCATGAAATGTTATTTTAAATGTAACATGTATCCTGATGTGGGGGTGTTTCCATGAAAAAGGGCCTGCTGGCCGCCGCCCTGGCTGCGATCTTGACTCTATCGACCCTGACCGCCTGTGGGGGAACCGGAACCGACGGCTCCGGGCAGGAGGACCTGCCCCGGCTGGTCATCGCCAGCGACAACTATGAGCCATACAGCTATGTGGGCCCCAACGGCAATTTGATTGGCGTGGACGTGGACCTGGCTACCGAGGCCTGCCGCCGTCTGGGCTACGCCCCGGAGTTCCGCCAGATCGTGTGGGAAAACAAGGACGTCTATCTGTCCATCGGCCAGGTGGACTGCCTGTGGGGCAGCTTTACCATGACCGGACGGGAGGACCTGTATCAGTGGGCCGGGCCCTATCTCTACAGCCGCCAGGTGGTGGCGGTGCGGACGGACAGCGGTATCCAGACCTTGGCCGACCTGGCGGGCCGCCGGGTGGCGGTGCAGGCCACGGGCAAGCCGGAGAGCATCTTCCTCACCTCTGACGCCCCCGGCATCGCTCAGGTGGAGGCGGTGTACTCCTTCTCCACCATGGACGAGGTATATGCCTGTCTGCGCAAGGGCTATGCCGACGCCATCGCCGGGCACGAAAACGCCCTGGGGCTGTTCCTCGCCTCCTCCCCCGGCTCCTATCGGATGCTGGACGAGACCCTGGACATGTCCCAGCTGGGGGTGGCCTTTCAAAAGGACACCCATCAGGAACTGGCCCAGGCCCTCACCCAGACCCTGGTGGAGATGGAGGCCGACGGGACCACCCGGGCCATTTTAGAGCGCTATGGCCTGGACGCTGACCGGGCCCTGGGGGTGACACCATGAGCACCATGAAAAAACACCTAGACGCCGCGTGCAGCTTTTTGGCCTCTAAGCTCTTCTGGCTGTCCCTGCTGGCCGGACTGGTCCTGGTCCTGCTGGGCTACAGCGCCCACACCGCCCTGGACAAGGCCGACGTGCGCCGGGTGGCCCAGCAGACCCTGTCCTCCGTGTCTGGCCGCCTGCAGCGGTATGAGAACTACATGGCCAACGAAAAGTCCAAAAGCCTGATCCGACTGTTGGACAAGGCCAACGAGCTCAGCCGCTGTCTGGCCCAGGAAACAGCGGACCGGAGCGGATTTTTGGCCGACTATGTCCACCAGCAGCGCCTCACCGGCGTGATCCTGCTGGACGGCCAGGTCCATATGGAGACCCGCTTTCCAGAGGCCCCCATTCCCCTCTCCGGCCTGGACCAGACCAACGTCCGCGCCCAGGTGGAATCGGTGGTCCAGCATCCCAAAAAGACCTATCTCACCCGCCTGACCACCTCCGGCGGGACCTTCGACTTTGCCGCCGTGGCCCGACAGGATGGCCCCGGCGCGGTGGTCGCCTATGTGCGTAAGGAGACCGCCGAATTCAGCGAGGACGACATCTCTCTGGACACCATGTTCCTGGGCGACAACTATAACCTGGACGGCGTGGTGGTGGTGTCTGACGGTACCGCGATCCTGGCCTCCAACAAGAGCGCGCTGCAGGGGACTTATTCCGCAGAATTTCTGGACCGCTTCCACCAACAGCTGGCGCCGGACCGCTCGGGTCTCATCCACCTGTCCTATCAGGGCCAGGACTGGTACGGCTCCCGCACCAGCAGCGGAGACTATCGGCTGTACGCCTTCTTCCCCGCCTCCTCTGTCTTCGCCACCCGCACCGGCGCCCTGGGGTACACGCTGGCGGCCTATATCCTGCTGCTGACCGTGTTTACTGTCCTGCGCCACCGCTCCTCCCGGGCAACGCTCCGCCAGCTGGAAAAGCAATACCGGATCATCAGCGCCGTGAGCAGCATCTACTCCTCCTGCTTTCTGTTCTCCTTGGATGGGCAGTCGGTAGAGGTCATCCGGGCCCAGGAGGACATGCGCCCCCAGCTGGATCAGCTTACCCGGCCCCAACAGGTGGTCGACCTGCTGGTTCAAAAACATGTCACCCCCGCCTATCGTCAGAGTTTTCGGGCCTTCACCGATCTGTCCAGCGTGGAGCGCCGCCTGACGGGGGCCTCCTCCCTCTCCTGCCCCTTTGAGGACCTGTCCGGCCGGTGGATGTCGGCGGTGCTGATCCCCCAGGAATACGACGATGGCGGCGGCATCCAGTCGGTGCTGCTGCTGCTGCGGGACATGACGGCCGAGAAGCGCCGGGAGCTGGACTATCAGGAGCAGCTGCGTCAGGCGGCCCAGCAGGCCGAGCGGGCCAACCTGGCCAAGACCGACTTTCTCCGCCGCATGAGCCACGACGTGCGCACCCCCATCAACGGCATCCGGGGCATGGTGGCCATCAGCCGGCACTACGCCGGGGACGAGACCAAGCAGGAGGAGTGCCGGGAGAAGATATTGTCCGCCTCCGGCTTCCTGCTGGACCTGGTCAACGACGTGCTGGACATGAACAAGCTGGAGTCCGGCTCCGTCCAGCTGGAGGAGCGCCCCTTCTCCCTGGGCGAGGTCATGGAGAGCGTTCTGTCCATCATCGAGATCCGTGCGGGCGAGCGGGGCGTGGTCCTCCACCGTGAGGTCATGGATGTGGTCCACGACAGGCTCATCGGCAGCCCCCTCCATCTGCGTCAGATCCTGCTGAACATCTCCAGCAACGCGGTGAAGTATAACCACCCCGGCGGCTCCGTGGCCATCTCCTGCCGGGAGCTGCCCCCCGCTGACCCGGCGGTCCGGGGGCCGGTGACCTTCACCTTTACCTGCGCCGATACCGGCGTGGGCATGAGCCCGGAGTTTCAAAAGCGGGCCTTCGAGCCCTTTGCCCAGGAGGACACCACCGTCCGCTCCACCTACAGCGGCACCGGTCTGGGATTGCCCATTGCCAAGGAGCTGGTGGAGCATATGGGCGGCACCATTTCCTTTGTCAGCCAGCAGGGCGAGGGGACCACCTTTACCATCGTCCTGCCTTTCCTGCCAGACCCGGACAGCGCCGCTCCCGCCGCCCCCGTCCCGGTGGAGGAGCTGCCCTCCATCGCCGGGGCCCGGGTGCTGCTGGCGGAGGACAACGACATGAACCGGGAGATCACCCGCTTCGTCCTGGAAAAGCAGGGCGTCCAGGTGGTGGAGGCCCTGGACGGCCGGCAGGCGGTGGAGGCCTTCGCCCAGTCCGCCCCCGGCAGCTTTGACGTGGTGCTGATGGACGTGATGATGCCAGTGATGGACGGCCTGGAGTCCACCCGCCGCATCCGCTCCATGGACCGCCCCGACGCCAAGACCGTCCCCATCTTCGCCCTCACCGCCAACGCCTTCGTAGACGACCAGGTCCGCAGCCGCAAAGCCGGCATGAACGAGCACCTGCCCAAGCCCCTGGACGCACCAAAGCTGATTCTTTTGATACGGAAGTATTTGAGAGTCTAAGTTTTAGGAGGGAATATGAATATTATCGATATAACTCTTGAGCCTACTTACTATATTTCGATCAAGCTAAATTGGCTGGCGCTCCTTGTCCTGTGTGCAGCGCTGGTCGGTATCAGCTATCTGATCAAAAAAGTCATTCCAGTCTCAAGAAAACACGCCATCTCCGTCCAAGAGATAACGCTCGGGATTGGAAACAGCAGCATTACGGTACATTATGATAATCGTGACCGGGCTATTGCATATAAATTGTGGGTCGAACTCAACACACGGAAAATCGGATTGGAATTTGACCAGGAAAATGATGTGATCGTGGAAGTGTATGATTCGTGGTATGAGTATTTCCGCGTCGCCAGAGAATTGATAAAAGACCTGCCGATTGAGAAGATCGAATGTGCATCAGAATTGATAGAGTTGGCAACAAAGGTCCTCAATCAAGGTCTGCGTCCACATTTAACAAAGTGGCAAGCACGTTATCGCAAATGGTATGAGAGCAGCGTAAAAGAGAGCGACGCCAAACTTTCCCCGCAGGATATCCAGAAGCAGTATCCGTATTACGATGAACTTCTCTCTGATCTAATTGAAACCAGCAAGAGAATGATCGCATACAAAGAGCTAATGTATCAAATCGCCTTTCATAAAACTTGATTGACCAGGATCATCCTGTCAGAATGGAGGTCACCATGAAACGAACTGCCCTCATTCCCGCCCTGTGTCTGCTTGCAGCTTTCGCGCTTTCCGCCTGCTCCCCCGCCGCTCCCGGTGATCAGGCGTCAGAGGACTTCAGCTCTGCTGAAACGAGCACACCCGCGTTTTTCGATGACCTGGGCAAAACGCTTCGTGAGTTGGAAGACGCGCATCCTGACGGCGCGTGCGCTGTAAGTCTGGATGGCTTCCCGGACCGGGCCGCCGCCTGCTATGCGGCCCCAGGTGCGGAATACGTCCCCATCTTCTTCGCTGGGCACAGCGGCGACTTTAAAAAGGCCATGACGGCATGCGAAGACCAGCTGAAATGCGCCGGGTTCATCACCCGGGCAAAGTTCCTTTTCCCAGACATGGACGACGAGATGTCTTTTGAAGATTTCTTCTCCCTGATCGGCGTGGACGAGTATGAGTATTTCGGAGACGATGATGACACGATCACGGCGGCGGGCTGGTTGCGATTCCAGTATCGCGGCATGGAGGTCATGATAAACACAAACGAGGCCGACGACGTCGGCGTGTACTCTGTATTTACAGGCGCAGAACGCGTGAGATACGATGCTCCGGCGTCTATCGTGGATTTGGAACTGTTGGCGGCTGATCAGAATATGGTCGACACAGTCATGTTTGACTGAAGAACACAAAAGGGACCGTTCCCAAAATTCGAAAATAACCACCCTCTTCAGAGCAGCTGCGTTCCAAAGAGGGTGGATATTCTTTGTCTGTCCACAATTTATTTGCGTATGCCTTTGTCCCAACTTCGTTCACCTGGATATTGCTTAATGTCGCGCTCCGTGGTAAAATAGTACGATATTATGCGGGCGTGTTTCTTGATGCGCCTGAATTCAAAGGAGCCGACAACCATGGATGAAAAGAAAGTAATGCTCTCCGGCATCCAGCCCAGCGGCGATCTGCACCTGGGCAACTACCTGGGTGCCATCAAGCACTGGGGGGCCCGGGCCGAGGAGTTTGACTGCTACTACTTTATGGCCGATATGCACACCATCACCGTCCGTCAGGAACCCGCCAAGCTGCGCCGCCGCACCCTGGAGCAGCTGGCCCAGTATATCGCCTGCGGTCTGGACCCGGAGAAGAACACCCTGTTCGTCCAGTCCCACGTCCCCGCCCATGCGGAGCTGGGCTGGGTGCTCAACTGCTACACCATGTTCGGTGAGCTGTCCCGCATGACTCAGTTCAAGGATAAGTCCGCCAAAAATGCCGACAATATCAACGGCGGCCTGTTCACCTATCCCGCCCTGATGGCGGCGGACATCCTGCTCTATCAGCCCGACTTCGTCCCCGTGGGCAACGACCAGAAGCAGCACGTGGAGCTGACCCGGGACATCGCCAAGCGCTTCAACGGCATCTATGGCGACGTGTTCAAGATCCCCGAGCCCTATATCCCCAAGACGGGCGCACGGATCATGGGTCTGTCCGACCCCACCTCTAAGATGTCCAAGTCCGCCCCCGAGGGCTGCGTCTTCCTGATGGAGAAGCCCGAGGACATCCAGCGCAAGTTCAAGCGGGCTATCACCGACAGCGACACCGAGCACTGCGTCCGCTTTGACCCGGAGCACAAGCCCGGCGTGGCCAACCTGATGAGCATCTATGCCGCCGTCACCGGCAAGACCATGGAGGAGATCGAGCGGGAGTTCGACGGCCAGGGCTACGGCGCGTTCAAGCCCGCCGTGGGCGACGCGGTCATCGAGGCCCTGCGCCCCATCCGGGAGGAGGCCACCCGCATTCTGGCCGACAAGGCCTATCTGGAGTCTGTGTATAAGCAGGGCGCGGAGAAGGCCGGCTATGTGGCCAACAAGACCCTGCGGAAGGTCTATAAAAAGGTGGGCTTCCTGCCCCGCTGAACCCTTCCCCGCAGATGAGGAATCTGGAACATAAAGAGGATCTATCATGACCATTGAACTTTCTGTTGTGGGCACTGCCGCTGCCGCCCTGCTGGCGGCGGCGGTGGTGGCCCTGATCTCCACGCCGGTGGTCCGCTCCCTGGCCTTTCGGGTGGGCGCGGTGGACGTGCCCAAGGACGGCCGCCGGATGCACAATCACCCCATCCCCCGCATGGGCGGCCTGGCCATTTTCTTTGGCTTTCTGCTCAGCATGCTGGTCTTCCTGCCCCTGTCCAAACAATACCGGGGCATGCTGCTGGGGGCCGTTATCATTGTGATTTTGGGCATTTTCGACGATATCTATGCCCTGCCCGCCAAGCCCAAGTTTTTGGTGCAGATCGTGGCCGCCCTCATCGCGGTCCACGCGGGCTGCCGCATCTATATCCTGTCCAATATCAACATTTTCAGCAGCGACCCCTTCTGGATACTGGGCTGGCTGTCCATCCCCATCTCCGTGTTCTGGATCGTGGGCATCACCAACGCGGTGAACCTGATCGACGGACTGGACGGACTGGCCTGCGGCGTGTCCACCATCAGCTCCATGACCCTGCTGGTCATCGCCCTCACCGTGTCCGAGCCGGACGTGGCCGTGCTCACCGCCGCCCTGGCCGGGGCCTGCATCGGCTTTCTGCCCTATAACCTGAACCCGGCCAAGATCTTCATGGGGGACACGGGCTCCACCTTCCTGGGCTTCATCCTGGCCACCGTGTCCATCCAGGGGCTGTTCAAATTCTATACCATTATCTCCTTCGCCGTCCCCTTCCTGATGCTGGGCCTGCCCATCTTCGACACCAGCTTCGCCATTCTCCGCCGTCTGGCCAAGGGGCAGTCCCCCATGACCCCGGACCGGGGGCACATCCACCACCGGCTCATCGACATGGGCTTCTCTCAGAAGCAGGCGGTGGCCGTGCTGTATGTCATCAGCGCCATTCTGGGCCTGTCCGCCGTGGTCCTCACCACCAGCGGCGTGGTAAAGGCGACGCTGCTGCTGGTGGCCCTGTGCGTCACCGGCTGGATGGCCATCCGCATCTTCATCTCTCACAACAGCACCATTGAGGAGCACCTGCGCCAGCTGGAGGAGCAGGACGGTCAGGATGACCAGCCCCCCAAAACTTCTGACCAGAAGGAGGATACCACGCCATGAGCGATATCAAAGTGATGACCATCTTCGGCACCCGGCCCGAGGCCATTAAAATGGCCCCCCTGGCTCTGGAGCTTCAGCGCCGCCCGGGCATCCAGGCCCTGTGCTGCGTCACCGCCCAGCACCGGGAGATGCTGGACTCGGTGCTGAACATCTTCAAGCTGAAGCCCGACTATGACCTGAACATCATGGAGCCCCGGCAGACCCTGTCCACCATCACCTCCAAGTGCCTGCTGGGCATGGAGGGCGTGCTGAAGGAGGCCAAGCCCGACCTGGTCCTGGTCCACGGTGACACCTCCACCACCTTCGCCGGGGCCCTGGCCGCCTTCTATCACAAGATCCCTGTGGGCCATGTGGAGGCCGGTCTGCGCACCTATGACAAATGGTCCCCCTTCCCCGAGGAGATGAACCGGAAGATGGTGGGCGCCCTGGCCGACCTGCACTTCTGCCCCACCCCCGCCAACCGGGACAACCTGGCCCGGGAGAACATCACCAAAAACGTCTTTCTCACCGGCAACACCGTCATCGACGCCCTCCAGACCACTGTCGTAAAGGATTTCACCTTTGCAGAGGACATTCTCAATCAGCTGGACTATCAGGGGAAAAAGATCATCCTGGTCACCTGCCACCGGCGGGAAAATTACGGCCAGCCCATGACCAACATCATGACCGCCCTGCGCCGGGTGGCCGACGCCTTCCCAGAGGTGGAGCTGGTCTATCCCGTCCACCTGTCCCCCGTGGTGCAGGAGGCCGCCCACAAGTATCTGGACGGCCACCCCCGCATCCATCTCATTGCCCCCCTGTCCGTGGACGAGATGCACAACCTGATGGCCCGGTGCTATCTGGTGATGACCGACTCCGGCGGCTTGCAGGAGGAGGCCCCCGCCCTGGGCCGCCCCGTGCTGGTACTGCGGAAGGAGACCGAGCGCCCCGAGGCCGTGGCCGCGGGCACCGTCCGCCTGGCCGGCGTGAAGGAGGAGGACATCTTCCGCATGGCAAGCGAGCTGCTGTCTGACCAGGCGGCCTATCACAAGATGGCCCACGCCGTCAACCCCTATGGAGACGGCCAGGCCTGCCGCCGCATCGTGGACGCCATCCAGTGGCACTTCGGCCAGCTGCCCCAGCCGCCGGAGCCCTTCGGCGTATAAACTATGGAACCGAAAAATCGGCTGCTGGTCACCCTGGCTGTGGTGGCTCTCATCGCCGGGGCCATGCTGGTTAGCTTTGGCCGCAATCTGGTGGCCCTGAACACCCCCCACGTGGTGCTGGCCGACGCCAGCGGCAGCGGCAGCAGCACCTCCGACGGCTCCCAGTCCGCTTCCAGCGCCTATCAGCGGGTGGAGATCACCCCCCGCACCGTCCAGAGCGTTATCGCCACCCTGGACCGGTCAGACAGCTATTATCGGGAGCTGACGGTGGAGTCCTTCTGGACCGGCGGCTCCTCCTCCACCGCCGTGCAGGTGTGGTGCGACGGGGACTGGTGCCACGTGCGTCAGACCCTGCCCTCCGGGGCGGTGCGCCACGATCTCACCGGCGGGGACAAGCTCTATTACTGGTACGACGGCTCCCAGCAGTATCAGACCGCCCCGGCGGACGGCCTGTCCGCCGACCTGGCCCAGCACATCCCCACCTATGAGACGGTGCTCCAGCTGCGGCAGAGCGCCATCGTCACCGCCGACTATCGCCAGCTGGAGGGCCTGTCCTGCATCTATGTGGAGGTCCGCCTGGACGACCCCCAGCGGACCGAGCGCTATTGGATCGGGCTGGACAGCGGCCTGCTGGTCCAGGCGGAGACGGAGGAGGAGGGCACGCTGACCTATCGCCTGTCCGCCCTCTCCCCCATCACCACGGCCTATGACGCCGCCGACGCCTTCTCCCTGCCAGACGGCACGTCCCTGCACAATGTAACGTAATTTCCAAACACCTACGGGGCGGCCACTGTGCCGCCCTGTGTGCTATTCTCCCTCTTCTCTTTCCCGCTGCCCAGACCCAGCACCAGGGTCAGCCCCAGGGCGATGACCAGGTCTAAGTCGTCCCCCTCCGCCAGGAGATAGAGGACGATGAGCAGCAGCAAAATGTCCCCCGCGTCCACGTTGTCCGGCAGCAGACGGCTCACCAGGCCCTCCGCCCCGGAAAACAGGCCGCCCAGGTTCCCAAGTCCCAGGGCGGACAGCACGGAGGAGCCGGGGGCGCTCTGTCCCCCTGCCCGATCTGCCCTCGGCGGGGACGGCGGTGGGTTTTCCGGCGGCGGGACCACGGGGATATAGTCCTCCTCCTGTGGGATATAGCGGTTATACACGGCCCTCCTCCCCCTTTCCGCCCATGGTGTCCAGGGCCGCCCGGATGATCCGCGTCACCCCCACGATCTGAAGGGCCCGGTCCAGCCCCGCCCGGCGCTCCTCCTTGAGAAAGGGCCGCAGGGCCCGCAGCAGGGCGGCGTTCCGGTCATCCCGCTCCTTGCAGTTTTTCAGCAGACTCAGCCCCATCTGCATCAGCCTGGGGTCCACCTGGCCCAGCAGGGCGGATAAATCGGGGACCTCCGGTTGAGACGCCGGGGGCGGCGGGGGAGTCTCTCCCGGCTCCGGCGGAGGTGAATTTGGCTCACCCGTGCCCCCTCCCCCGCCCAAGGAGCGGGCCAGGGCCATGATCTGCCCCATGGCGTTGGGGTCGCCCAAAATGGCATTCAGTTTTTCCTCCAGCTCCGCCACGGGCCAGCCACCCCCTCAGTCTGTTACTCCAGTCCCGCCTGCTTGGCCTGGGTCCCGATGCGGTCCACCAGCGCCGCCCCCTCCGGGGTGTGCATCAGGCGGTCCATCATGGCCATCAGGGCCGCCGGGTCCCCCGCCGCTGCGGCCTGGGCCGCCTGCTCCACACCGCCGCCCTGGCGCAGCAGCTCCATCAGCCGCTGGGCGTCCCCCGACTGGGCCAGCTTGCTGATGGCCGCCCGGTTCTGCTCCAGCGCCTGGGCCGGACCGCTCTGAGTCCCTTTTCCCTGCATAGGTATCCCTCCCAACACGATCTCAATCTAAGTATATGCGCCCCAGGCGCAGAGGTGACAGCTTTGAAAATTCTTGTTTTCTCCGATTCCCACCGGTCTGTGGCCGGAATGCTCTCCGCCGTGGCCGACGAGGCCCCCGACCAGATCATCCACCTGGGCGATCTGGAGGAGGACGCCGAGGCGGTGTCCTATGCCTATCCCCGCATCCCCGTGTGCATGGTCCCCGGCAACTGCGACGGCTGGACCACCCACGCTTTAAAGAAACAGATCACTCTGGACGGGGTGCGCATTCTCCTCTCCCACGGGCACCTGTGGGGTGTCAAAGGCAGCTATGACGCCGCCGTAGCCGACGCTCGGGCCTGTCAGGCGGACATTCTCCTCTTCGGCCACACCCATCGCCCTCTTTGCCGACAGCTGGAGGACGGCCTGTGGATGCTCAACCCCGGCACCGCCCGGACCACCTATGGCGTGATCGAGCTGGACCGCGGCCACATCCACTGTTCCCTGCGCCAGATGCCCTGACGCCGCCCGCCCCAAAGGAGGTGCTTCCCCCTGAAAAAACTGTTCTATTTCCTGTTCCACCGCTCTGTGCTGGTGGCCGTCTCCCTGCTCATCCAGTTCGCCCTGCTGGCGGTGATGGTGTTTTCCTTTTCCGAGCACGCCGAGACGTTCTACTGGGTGTGTATTCTGATCAGCATCGCCGCCGCCCTGGCCATCGTGGGCAGCCGGATGGAACCGGCCTATAAGATCGCCTGGCTGCTGATCATCCTGCCCTTCCCGGTGTTCGGCGGCATCTTCTATCTGTTCATCGGCGGCGGGCGCGTCTCAAGCCGGCGGCAGCGCCGGATGCAGGGCATCTGGGACCGATCCATCAAGGCCCTGGCGCCCGACTTCAAGGCCGACGACCTGCTGCCCCTGGGAGGCGAGGCCGCCACCCAGGCCACCTATCTGGAGCAGCGGGCCGCCTGCCCCGCCTATACCAACACGGTGACGGAGTATTTCTCCCTGGGGGACCTGGCCTTCCCCCGGATGCTGGCAGAGCTGGAGAAGGCCCAGCGGTATATCTTTCTGGAATACTTCATCATCCAGCCCGGGGTGTTCTGGGACAGCATTCTGGACGTGCTGGAGCGGAAGGCCGCCCAGGGGGTGGAGGTGCGCCTGCTGTATGACGACATGGGCTGCATGTTCACCCTGCCCCAGCACTATGACCAGCAGATGATGGCCAAGGGCATCCAGTGCCGGGTGTTCAACCGCTTCCGCCCCGTCATGACCCCCCGGCTGAACAACCGGGACCACCGTAAGCTGATGATCATCGACGGGCAGGTGGGCTTTACCGGGGGCATCAACCTGGCCGACGAGTATATCAACCAGAAGGAGCGCTTTGGCCACTGGAAGGACAGCGCCATATTGCTGGAGGGGGACGCGGTGTGGTCCATGACGGTGATGTTCCTGTCCATGTGGGACCACTGTGCCGGGCTGGAGGAGAACTTTGACCGCTTCCGTCCCCCCGCCGCCCCGGTGCGCCCCTGGACGGGCTATGTCCAGCCCTATACCGACACCCCCCTGGACCAGGAGACGGTGGGCCAGTCGGTCTATCTGAACATGATTGCCCGGGCCAAAAAGTATATCTATATCACCACGCCCTACCTCATCGTGGACGTGGCCACCAACACCGCCCTGTGCAACGCCGCCAAGTCCGGCGTGGACGTGTATCTCATCACCCCCCACATCCCCGACAAGCGCTATGTGTTCGAGGTGACCCGCGCCCACTATCCCCCCCTGCTGGACGCCGGGGTCCACATCTATGAATACACCCCCGGCTTCATCCACGCCAAAAACTTTGTGGTGGATGGCCGCTTCGCCACGGTGGGCACGGTGAATCTGGACTACCGCAGCCTGTTCCTCCACTTTGAGGACGGCGTGTGGCTGTGCGACGCCCCCTGCATCCACGACATCGAGCGTGACTTTCAGGACACCCTGACGTTAAGCGAGCCCATCACCCTCCGCCGCTTCCGCCACCTGAATATCCTCTTACAGCTTTATCGAAGCATTTTACGCGTGTTTGCGCCGTTGATGTAAAGCAAGACCTGCCTGTTTTCCAGGCAGGTCTTTTTTAACGGGAACGGGCCGACGCAGAGGTCGGCCCCTACAAGAGCCATCGTAGCCTGGTGTAGGGGCGGACCTCTGTGTCCGCCCGCCGATAGCGCAAGCACCTCCGTGGCCACCCTCATCCGTCATGGCTGCGCCATGCCACCTTCCCCCTGGAATGGGGAAGGCTATTTTAACTCCTCTCTCATCCCTCCTAACTCCTAACTTCATCCTCCTCCCGTCAGAAACATGAAATTACCCTCTGAATTAGTGGGCTGATTTTTTGCAAATACCCATTGACTTTATAGGGAAAGTAGGTTATACTCTGTTCATCCTCAAGAACGAACCGACTGAAAGGAGGCCCCCAGCATGATCGCCGCGTTTGAAAAGCTGCTGCGCAGCAACTTCCGCTTTGGACGAATGTCCCCTTCCCGGACACAACTGCTGTGCGGGTCTTGTTCCTGTGCCCTTCTTCCCCTGGAATAAGGGCAAAGTGTATTTCCCTGTCAGTGTTTTGGCGTCCGGGTGCTGTTTCTTTATGTAACAGTGGCCCGGATTTTTTGTGCCATGAAAAGGAATGAGACCATTTGCTTGACCAGTATTCAAGGACCCAGCTGCTGCTGGGAAAGGACGGCATGGACCGTCTCCACAACGCCCGGGTGGCCGTGTTCGGCATCGGCGGCGTGGGCGGCTACACCGTCGAGGCGCTGGCCCGCAGCGGCGTGGGAGCGCTGGATCTGATCGACGACGACCGGATCTGCCTCACCAACTTAAACCGCCAGATTCTTGCCACCCGCAGCACGGTGGGCCAGTATAAGGTGGATGTGGCCGCCCAGCGCATCGCAGACATCGACCCCAAGATCGCCGTGACCACCTATAAGACCTTCTACTCCCCCGCCACCGCCGACCAGTTCGATTTCGCCGCCTATGACTATGTGGTGGACGCCATCGACACCGTCACCGGCAAGCTGGAGCTGATCCAGCAGGCCCACGACGCCGGGACCCCCATCATCAGCTGCATGGGGGCGGGGAACAAGCTGGACGCCGCCGCCTTTCAGGTGGCCGACATCTACAAGACCTCTGTCTGTCCCCTGGCCCGGGTGATGCGAAAGGAGCTGCGCAAGCGGGGCATCCGCCATCTGAAGGTGGTCTACTCCCAGGAGCAGGCTCTCACCCCCCTGGACGACATGGCCATCAGCTGCCGCAGCCACTGCATCTGTCCCCCCGGCACCGCCCGGAAATGCACCCAGCGCCGCCAGGTCCCCGGCAGCACCGCCTTTGTCCCCGCCGCCGCCGGATTGATCCTGGCCGGTGAAGTGGTCCGGGACCTGTCCGCCGGGACCGCACCCAAACCGTAACAGACTTCACGTTCTTCTCCCCCCTGTGGGACCCAAATACAAAAATATTTAAATGAGGTGTTTACCCATGAGTAATTATAAGTTCGAGACCCTTCAGCTCCACGTTGGCCAGGAGCAGGCCGATCCCGCCACCGACTCCCGCGCCGTCCCTATCTATCAGACCACTTCTTACGTTTTCCATAATTCCGCCCATGCCGCCGCCCGGTTTGGTCTGGCTGACGCAGGCAACATCTATGGCCGTCTGACCAACTCCACCCAGGACGTGTTCGAAAAGCGCATTGCGGCCCTGGAGGGCGGCGTGGCCGCTCTGGCCGTGGCCTCCGGCGCCGCCGCCATCACCTATGCCATCCAGGCCCTGGCCGCCGACGGCGGTCACATCGTGGCCCAGAAGACCATCTACGGCGGCAGCTATAACCTGCTGGAGCACACCCTGCCCCACTTCGGCGTGTCCACCACCTTTGTGAACGCCCACGACCTGGCCGAGGTGGAGAACGCCATCCAGGACAACACCCGGGCCATCTATCTGGAAACCCTGGGCAACCCCAACAGCGACATCCCCGACATCGATGCCATCGCCGCCATCGCCCACAAGCACGGCCTGCCCCTGGTCATCGACAACACCTTCGGCACCCCCTATCTCATCCGGCCCATCGAGCACGGCGCTGACATCGTGGTCCACTCCGCCACCAAGTTCATCGGCGGCCACGGCACCTCCCTGGGCGGCGTGATCGTGGACTCCGGCAAGTTCGACTGGAAGGCCAGCGGCAAGTATCCCGCCATCGCCGACCCCAACCCCAGCTATCACGGCGTGTCCTTTGTGGACGCCGCCGGTCCCGCCGCCTTTGTCACCTACATCCGCGCCATCCTGCTCCGTGACACCGGCGCCTGCATCTCCCCCTTCAACGCCTTCCTGCTGCTCCAGGGCGTAGAGACCCTGTCCCTGCGTCTGGACCGCCACGCGGAGAACACCAAGAAGGTGGTGGAGTTCCTGGCCAACCACCCCCAGGTGGCCCACGTGAACCACCCCTCCCTGCCCGACCACCCCGACCACGCCCTGTATGAGAAGTATTTCCCCAACGGCGGCGCCAGCATCTTCACCTTTGAGATCAAGGGCGGCCAGGAGGAGGCCTTCCGCTTCATCGACAACCTGAAGATCTTCTCCCTGCTGGCCAATGTGGCCGACGTGAAGTCCCTGGTCATCCACCCCGCCACCACCACCCACTCCCAGTTGTCCGCCGAGGAGCTGGCCGACCAGGGCATCACCCCCGCCACCATCCGCCTGTCCATCGGCACCGAGCACATCGATGACATCATCGCCGACCTGGAGCAGGGCTTCGCCGCCGCCAAGTGATCAGAACGGCAGCGCTTATCTTACCTTTTCTTTCTTCTTTTTCCCTCTTCTAAGTCATCCGGGAGGAGAGCCTCGTCTCTCCTCCCGGATAGCTTTTTGCGTTGTTTGTCGCTTTTTGTCGAACGAATTCTTTTGCATTATTTGTCAGTTTCTACTATAATATGGTAAAGCAGAAGCCGATAATTTGCCTTATATGCACAAAGCTGAAAAAAGTTTTGGGTATGTTGAAGAATCGACGCTTTTCCTCACCAATCCACCACCCGGTCCACGATGGCCCGCTGCTCCGTGGCCGTCTTGCGCAGATAGATGCGGGTGGTCTCGATGCTCTCGTGGCCCATCAGGTCGGCCAGAAAGGCGATGTCCCCACAGCGGTCCAAAAAGCTCTTGGCAAACCGGTGGCGGAAGGAGTGGGGATAGACCACGTCCGGGTCGATGCCATAGCGCACAGCCAGCTTTTTCAGCTGGGCGGACACGCCCCGGGCGGTGATACGCTGCCCTTGGCGGTTGAGAAAGACAAAGCCGCTGGTCATTTTTTGTCCGGCCAGCCACTTGCTGGCCTCCTGCTGAAGGGCCTGGGGGATATAGATGCGCCGCAGCTTGCCGCCCTTGGTGTACAGGTCCAGATAGCCCCGGCGGATGTGCTCCACCTTCAGCTGGAGCAGCTCGCTGATGCGGGCCCCGGTGGCCGCTAAAAACCGGACCACAAAGTACCAGAAAAGCTCGTCATCCTCTTTCAATCGGGTCTTAAAATACTCATAATCCGCCTCGCTGATGACGTTTTCCAAAAAGGCCTTCTGCTGCACCCGCACAAAGGGCAGCCGCCACTTCTCCCGGCCCACGCTCTCTAAATAGCAGTTGATGGCCTGGAGCCGCAGGTTCACCGTCTGGGGCTTATAGCGCTCCATCAGCCAGCTTTTATACCGGCACAGGTTGGTCTGGGTCACGGTGCCATAGCGCTGGCGGAACTGCCGCAGGGCAAAGAGATAGGCTGTGATGGTGTTTTCCGAGAGATGCTTTTCCCGCAAATGTCTTTCGTACTGTTCTGTCATAGCGAAAGACCTCCTTTCCCCGTCATTATACGATGCTCCCCTTTTGCCTGATCTGCCTTTGCTTTTTCGCCCCCTTCATATAAGGCAAATTATCGGCACCGTCCGGCCCTGTCGAGGCACAAAAACGCCGCCGCTTTTGCAAGCGACGGCGTGACGCGGATTAGCGTTATCCCGGCCTTTTTATATGAGGTTCAAGCTATTCGCAGAAAAATATGCTAAAATTTGCAAGAAAGATACCCACTGTCGACACTATATGATATAATGGTATTAATCTGAAATCTATGGAGGAATCGGCCATGAAAAAACGAATGATATCATTGATCTTGTCGCTGACTTTGCTTTTATCCCTTTCCGTCCCGGCCTTGGCTGCGGCACCTACTGTGCAGCCGCATTTCACGGATGTCCCCACATCCCACTGGGCTTATACTCAGATTGAGAGAGCATATTCCGATGGTGTTATCGCCGGCACCGCAGGAAATGCGGCGAACTACACGGGTGTGTTTTCTCCCAGCGGAACATTGACGGAGGCACAATTTGTTACCATCATGACTCGTGCTTTCTTCAATGACGAACTGGAAGCGGCAAAGAAAGTTGTCGGTTCTAACGCAAAGTGGTACGCAGCTGCGCAGAAGGTGGCAGAGGACAAACACTTGCTGACCTTCGTGCAGGGCAAGATGGATGCTCCTATCACACGTTATGACATGGCCGCTATCATGACGAACATCATGGATGCAAAGGAATTCTCCGGCAGACCAGGTGCTGATAAAATTGAAGAGACTTTTGACAAGATTGCAGACTTCAAAAGGATTCCCTACTCCTATCAGGTCAGCGTTGCTTCCGTATTTGCTATGGGGCTGATTGCCGGAACCGACTCTAAGGGCACTTTCTCTGGTTCTTCCTATATGAACAGAGCACAGGCTGCTGTTGTTTACGGACGCATGAAGGATGCTTTCCTCAATGCAGGCAAAGACAATACTACTACCAAGCCGGATGCAACGGAACCCACACCGACGCCGAGTGCTCCCGGCGGAGATGGTATAAGCAGTGTCGTTGGAACTACCAGTTCTGAACCGGTTACTCTTTCCTATGCAACCCACAAGCCCGTTGATGACTATTGGTCCAATCAAAGCGATGCTGTCAAAGCAGCAACGGACAAGGATGCCTTCAATGCTGCCGTCAATACTCTCATCCATGCGGAAGAAATTTCTAAGAATAGCACTCTGAGAAGAGCAAACAAATGCTTCAATTATGCTGTATATGCGGAAGGTGAACGAACCGAAAGCATGAATTCAACCACTGCAGCGTTTGGGTCCATTATGGCTCACGGATGCAAGTTTTCCACCATTTCAGTTAGTGGAAGCTATGTGTGCAATGCCTATAAAATTAGCGATAAAACGGTATCTGCAGTTACAGAAGCGACCGGTAAGATTGCTGATAGCATGAGCGACAAGGAGAAAATTAAAATTTGCATTGACCTCATCACCAAGAAGTTTAGCTATGATGCAAACGGAATGGGGTTCTCTTGGACTGATGGCGGGACGTCTGGAGTATGTAATAGCTTTATGAGCGCAACAAATGATATCCTCGGAGTTGTAGGCATTCCTGTGTTTAGAGTGTCCGGAACAGTTTCGAATGGCGAGCATGCATGGAATTTGGCTTATGCAGATGGAGAATGGATTGTGGTTGATGCAACTGCAGCTGAGTACGGATATCCTCAGTATATGTCCATGAGTGAACACGAAAAACTCTACGGCTATAACCATTCTATTTACAATGGTATCAATACTCAAATAAGAATGGCAATGGTGGAAGCTGCAGAATCTGCCCGAAAGTAATTATGTTGGTTTAAAGAAAGGCCGTCGGCATTACGCCGGCGGCCTTTCTTACACTGCCAAAGACCGGCTATGCGTTATACGCAATACAGAGGCTTGGCTCAGGTGGCGAACTGGGTGAAGCTTAAGTTTGCTGCCATGAACTTGAAAAAATTGGCCACATGGAAATGGAGAAATCTGTTGTCCTCGTTTCGCTTTGCTGTTTTTTCGCTCATATATGTTCGAGATCCAGTCTGCTCCTGAGTACAGACCGGGTTCCTCGACAGACTGACGCCGCCGCTTTTGCAAGCGACGGCGTATCTTTTCGGCTTAAAGCCACTTGTTTTTTCGGAAATACCACAGCAGCCACGCCACGATCAGCACGCTCAGGGCGATGACCGCCGGATAGCCATAGCGCCAGCGCAGTTCCGGCATCCCCACAAAGTTCATCCCATACCACCCCGCCAGCAGGGACAGGGGCAGGAAGATCACCGTGACCACGGTGAACAGCTTCATCAATTCATTTTGCTGGATGGACAGCTGGGACTGATATGCCTCCCGCAGCTGTGCCACCGACTCCTGCAAATTCCGCACGGCGTTGAGATACCGGTCCATGCGCCCGCCCAGAATGGCCATGCGCCGGACGCTGGCGTGGGACAGCAGGCCGTTGTCGTTGGCGGTCAGCTCGTCGAAGATGGAGTCCAGCTGCTCGTAATACCGTTTCAGCCGCAGCAGCTCCCGCCGCCACTGGACGATGCGGTCCATGTCCTCCCGGTGGGTACCGGACAGCACGGCCGTCTCCCCCTCGCTGATGTCCATCTCCAGCCGCTCCAGGTGGGACATGTCCCCGTGGATGAGGCGCACAAAAAAGCGATAGAGCAGCTGCTGGTTGTCCAGCGGCCCGTCCGCCGTCACCTCACGGAAGATGGCATTGGCCTTGTCCTCCGCCGCCTGGTCCTCGCAGAAGAAAAACAGGTCCTCCCGGTCCAGATACAGCAGCATCTGGGAGTCCTGGGTGCGGCTTCCGTGGACGTCGTACCAGTCAAAGGCGATGAGACTGAACTCCTCAAAGCCCTCAAAGCTCTCGATCTGGCCCTCGTTCAAATATTGCAGGGTCTTGGGGTCCATGTGGGGCGCGGCCTCCGCCAGGCGCTGAAACGACAATACCTTCTGCATGGCCGGGCCTCCTTTCTCTTGTTGCTCTCTTATTTTTATAGCACGTTCCGCCGGAAATGTCACCCCCGCTTTTCTCTGCCTTGTCTTTTCCCGTAAATGGGGGTACACTAGGGAAAATGCAGAAAAGGAGCGTTCCCCGTGAAATTGGTCACTGAAGAAGATTTCCGTGCCTATGCCAAAAGCAATCCCTTTATGGAATATAACCACATCTCCATCGTCTCCGTCTCCCCCGACCGCTGCGTGGTGAAGGTGGACCTGGCCCCGGACTCCAAAAACCGCAACGGCTATGCCAGATCGGAAGAGCACACGTCTGAACTCCAGTCACGTGAAACGATCTCGTATGCCGTCTTCTGCTTGAAAAAA
>ERZ856578.1157-NODE-1157-length-51209-cov-13.894939_pt1 | contig 51209 bp, 68 predicted proteins | sample MGYA00514384_ERZ856578 | MGnify/ENA primary metagenome ERZ856578 (study PRJEB29103, sample SAMN06111958) | human gut metagenome | biome: human gut; feature: ankylosing spondylitis patient; material: healthy_person | host: Homo sapiens | place: China:Hangzhou...
GATCAAGGGCGTGGAGGCGGGGCGATGAACGACGACGTGCAGCTTGTCCGCGAGATCGGGGAAGTGAAGGCCGAGCTTTCCGGGCTCAAGGCCGAGGTCGCGGGCACCAACCAGCGTCTCGACGACATCGTGATAACGCAGCTCAAGGATCATGGAAAACGCCTTGCAGCACTGGATGTCCGTATCGTCGCGCTTGAAGCTGCGGAGAACAAACGCGCCGGGGGGCTGTCCGTCCTTGCTGGCGTGGCTGCTGTGGCCGGCAGCCTCGGCGCGCTCATCATGAAACTGATCGGCCCAATGTGAGCTGCAGGGAATAGAAAAGAGGGAGCCCCCGACCGTGAGGAAGGGGGCTTTATTTTTTGTTATTTACTATTTGTTATAGATTGACATACAAATAAATATCATCCCAGACAATTTGCGGAGGTGCGCTATGGGTATTTTCTATCACCAGTTTACTGCGTTCGGAGCTGCTGCACAGCCTATGCATGCCGCAGCTGTTCAGCTTGCCACTGCCTGCGCACAACATTTCGCGATGATTGCTGCATGGCATATAGGTATAGGGAATAGTTCGTGTCGAGCTGCAGTGGCCGTGAACTCCCCTTTTTATCCAGCGATTATTGGGCAACCTTTTGGAGCAATGTATGGAAATTCTCAATTGGCGATCCAAGCTATTGCTCTGGGGCATGGGGGGGCTGCGCTGGGAGGACATGCTGAGCGAGCCGCGTTGAGTGCGGGAGCTATACCTGGTCTCCCCCCCGTGCCGCTATACACGGTTGTCCCGGGCATTGGAAATCTGCAAGCGGTTTTATATGTTGATCTTGCACCTTGTCTTAATTGTCAGTTTTGGCTCAACGGATTGGGGGGAGGTGTGCCAAACCCGTATAACGGTATTATCAATGGGTTAGGGGCAACAACTAATCTTCATGTATGGTATCGCTGGCCATATACGCCAGCAGGTGTCGCCGCGATGGTTGCCTTTCACGGAAATCCGCTTCCCGCCCAAGTGGGGATCATTGCGGGTTGGTAGCAACGCAACGTGTTAATAAAGTCAAGCGCACTCGAAATTTGTTCAGGGTGCGCTTTTTTTGTGCTTTGTTGCATTCTGCATACATGGCGAATGAACAGAACCTGAAGCCCGCTCGAACCAAGAGCGAAGCAAGAGAAAGAGGCCGGAAAGGTGGCATCGCTTCGGGTGAATCCCGGCGCGAAAAAGCGACTCTCCGAGAATGCCTTGATCTGTTGCTGACGCGGAAGATGGGAGACGGGGGACGCAGCGGCGCGGAAATCCTTGCCGCCGCCCTGTTCAAGAAGGCCGCGAAGGGAAGCGAGAGGGCGTTTGAGCTGATCCGCGATACCGTGGGCGAGAAGCCGTCGGATCGCATCGATCATACAAGTTCCGACGGTTCCATGTCTCCCTATCGGCTGACGCCCGCTGAGGTGGCTCAGGAGCTTATCCGCCAATCCGAGGAACTGGAGGGAGAAGAGTGAGCTTCCCCACGCTTGAGCAGTACGCCCGCGCCAAGGGAGCGGCGACCCGCGTTCCCCGCGTCATCCTGCCGTACCACCGCAAAATGTATGCGGCCATCACATCATGGGCTGCCGGCACGTTGCCCGGCGGCGCACGGAATCTTGCGATCACGATTCCTCCCCGCCACGGCAAGACGCTCGCCGCGCACGACACCGTGGAATGGCTGTTCGGCATGGTTCCTGAGAGCCGTTGGCTCTATACGGCATACAGCGCGGATTTGGCCGTTTCCCAGACCATGCGCATACGGGATGCGCTGGTGTCCGACTGGTACCGCCGCATGTTCCCGGACACGCAGGTGAGGGGCAACCGTCAGAACTTCGTGACCACGGCGGCGGGCGGTGAACTGTACGGCGTAGGCATGATCGGGACGCTTACCGGGTTTGGTGCCGGGAGGAAGCGCCGGGAGTTCGGCGGGGCCATCGTCATTGACGATCCCCTGTCCGCCGAAGAGTCACGCAGCGCGACCAGACGCGCCCACGTCAACGAATGGTACACGCAGACGCTCAAAAGCCGCCGCAACCACGACGGCACCCCGATCCTGCTCATCATGCAACGTCTGCATACCGAAGACCTCGTTGGGCATGTGCTCGCTACCGAACCGGGGCTGTGGCGCGTGTTGAAGCTCTCGGCGATGGATGAAGCCACGGGGGAAATGCTCTGGCCTGAGACGTTCAGCCGCGAGTCGGCGGAACTCATGCGCGAAGTGGACCCCATGACGTTCTATGCGCAGTACCAGCAGGAGCCGATGATCCCCGGCGGGGCGATGATCAAGAAAGAGTGGTGGCAGTGGTTCGATTTTGATGGGCAATACCGCTTTGACGGGATGCTCTTTGCTACGGCGGATACCGCATACAAGGCCAAGTCCACGGCTGACGCCTCGGTCATCCGGGTGTGGCACGGGACACGGAACGCCCTTGATTGTGTGGATTGCGCCTATGGGCGTTGGGAATTCCCGGAACTGCTGCACGCCGCCCAGCTTGTCTATGAACGCTGGAAGGAGCGGGGCCTGCGCCAGTTCTTCATTGAGGACAAGGCGACGGGCACCCCGCTGGAGCAGACGCTGCGGCGGCAGGGCGTCCCGGCCTACGGGTGGCGTCCGGCTGACTTCGGTTTCCCCGACGACAAGGTTTCCCGCGTGCAGGAATCGGCGTGGGTGGTTGCGGGCGGCCGTGTCCGGCTTCCCCGTGGCGCCGAGCACGCGCAGGTGTTGGTGGACGAGGCGGCGCGGTTCATGCCGGATATGAGCCACGCACACGATGACCATGTGGACACGCTGACGATGGCCGTCAGCATTTGGCGTTATGCAGGAGGTCAGGCATGAGCCGTTTTCCCATCCGTTCCAGCCGCCGGGTCGTCGTCCGGCGTCAGCCGATCCGCAACATGATGCTGGACGGCGGCGGGGCATCCGGGAACGGGGACCGCGGGTCCATGCAGCACGCCGCGCAGCGCACCAGCAACCCCTATTACAGCAACAATTTTTGGTACCGCTGGCAGGAGTACACGCGCTGGTACATGACGAGCTGGGAGGCCCGGAAGATCATCGACATCCCCGTGGACGACGCCCTGCGCCTGCCCTTTGAAATCACGGGCGTTGATACGGCATTGTCCACGGACCTGCGCAGCGCCTACGAAGCCTTTGACCTCGACCGCCAGAACCGCCGGGCCCTGATTCAGGAGCGGCTTTACGGCGGGTGCTGCCAGACCATCGTGATCAAGGGCGAGGAGGACGAGAGGCTGTCGGATCGGCTTTCCCTTGAGCGCATCCGGCGCGGCGATCTCGAAGCCTTCAACGTGGTCGACGTGTCGCGCATCACCCGGCCCGACTACGATCAGAATCCGTTTTCAGCGGGCTATGACCGGGCGGAACGCTACATCATTCAAGGGGTGGAAGCCGACGTTTCCCGGCTGGTCGTGTTCGACGGCTCGCCGCTCATCAACCGGGCGGCCATGAACATCCTCCAGAACTTCCGGTACAACCCTGCGGGATTTGGGGAATCGAAGCTCGCGCCGCTGTACGATCTGCTGGTGCGCGTGGTCGGGACGCAGCAGGCGGCCTACCACCTCGTCAACATGGCTTCGGTTCTTTTGGTGCGGACAAGCAACCTCATGGCGTTGCAGGCCACGGACAGCCCCGCGCTCACCAAGCTGGAAGAGATTTGCAAACAGATTTCGCTCTATCGGGGGGCCGTCATCGACAATCCGAACGCCGACGTGCAGCAGCATGCCGCCTCGTTCGGGAGCGTCCCCGAGCTGGTGATGTCCTTTGCGCAGCTTCTCAGTGCGGCCTCGGACATCCCGGCGACGCGGTTCCTCGGGCAGGCCCCGGGCGGGCTCAACGCCACCGGGGAAAGCGACCTCCAGAACTACTACAACATGATCGACGCCTTCCAGCGTCTGCGGGTCAAGCCCGTTGTCCTGAAACAGCTTTCCGTCATCGGGCCGCACCTCATGGGGTTCGAGAAGTGGCGGGAGGCGTCGAAGTCGCTGGACATCGTTTTCCCGCCGCTCTGGAACGAGTCGTCGCAGGTCAAGGCGGAGAACGCCCGAACCTACGCGGAGCTTTTCCGGGTGCTGTACGCCGACGGCGTCATCAAACGGGACGTCGTGGTCAAGGAACTCATCCAGCGGGGCGTGTTCCAGACCGGGGAGCAGGTGAAGGATTTCCTTGCCGAGGAAGAGGATTCCCCGGACGCCGCAGACCTCATGCAGCCCGTTGATCCGTCCGGCCCGCTGGCGGAACTGGAAAAACTGGCTGCATCGGGGAGGGCCGTCTGATGCCTTCCATGATTGTCCTCAACGCCAAGCGAACCCGCAAGCTGCCGGGCGTCCGTTCCCCGAAGCCCGTGGAAGTCCGGGCGCGCCGGGCGATTGATTCCCTGATGGCGCCGATGCTGGCGGACGTCGCGGCACGGCTGGCCGGGCTGGATTCCATGACCCGCATTGCCGACGTGATTCTGGCCCTGCGCGAGGCGCAGGAGGTCTGGGAGCGGGCGTTTTCATGGAAGGCGGAAGGGCTGGCCGGGCGTTGGGCGCTGGATGTGGACGTCATCGCCAAGGAGAAGCTGGGGCGGGCCGTGGGCAAAGCCCTCGGCATCGACATGGCTATGATTCTGGACGCCCCGGACGTCGCGGTGTCGGTGCGTCTGGCTTCGATGGAGGCCGCCGACCTGATCCGCAAAATTCCCACGGACTACATCGGGCGCATTTCCCGGGCGGTCTATCAGTCCATGCGCCAGCAGCCGTTCCCGGAAGGCCGGACGCTGGAGGAAGAAATCCGCTTGATCGGTGGCTTCGCAGAGGAGCGGGCGCAGGTCATCGCACGGGACCAGACCAGCAAGATGAATACGAACATCAACCAGATCCGCCAGACCGCGCTCGGCATTCAAGAATACATCTGGCGGACGTCCGAAGACAGCCGCGTGGTGGGCGCGCCGGGTGGGAAGTACCCGCAGGGGAACGCCATGCACGGGAACCACTACGTGCGGAACGGGAAGATTTTCCGGTGGGACGAACCGCCGGATGACGGACACCCCGGCTGGCCGCTCCAGTGCCGCTGCGTGGCACTGGGCATCGTGGACCGCAGCCAGCTTCGGGAGGTGGCGCAGGTAGGGAAATGGTCAGGGCCGCAAACGGGCTGGAGGCTGGTGTGAAGGCATTCCGCAACAGACAGAGGATCGCCAACTGGCGCGAGGATAAAAACGGGTTGCTGACCGTCACGGTCTGCGTGCTGAAAGAGGGCGTTTACCCCTACGGCGCGGACGAGTGCGAAGGGCTTCCCGATACGCTGGCGGGACGTGGCACGGTCATGGAATTCATCCCGGCGGCGGAATTCACCCCGGAAGCCATGAAAACGCTTGAGGGCAAGCCCGCGACCATCATGACCGATGAAGAGGACGCCCACGAGTGGCGGACGCCGGACAACGCCATGAAGGACGGTTTGACGGTGGGGGCCGTGGCGGGGACGCCGTGGGTCGAGGGGGACGAATTGCGCTGCGACCTGCTCCTTTCCGACCGTGACGCCATCGAAGCCGTGAAGCGTGGAGAGCTGGCCGAGGTATCCGCCGGGTACGAGGGCGAAATCACCTATGGCGACGGGACGTTCAGCGGCGAGGGCTATCAGGCCCGGCAATCGGATTTCCGGTTCAACCACATCCTGCTCCTTCCTTCAGGCGCGGCGCGGCTGGGGCCGGACACACGAATCATCAACAAAAGGACTACGGACATGGCTGAGTACACTGTGAAGCAGCACTTCAAGAATGGGGCCCGGACGTTCCGTTTCACCAACGAAGCGGACAAGGAAGAAGCCGAGCGCATGGCGAACGAGGCGGCTGAGGAGGCCAAGGTTTCCTCGGCGGAAGAAGTTGAAAACGCGATGAAGCGTTGCAACGAACTCAAGGAAGAGATCGATGTCAAGAATGCCGAGCTTGAAGAGGCGAAGCAGGTGATCGTCGACTACAAGGAGCAGATCGACAAGCTGCTCGATCCCGAATCGCAGGAACAGCTTGCCGCCGAACTGCTGGATCAGGCCGCCGCCGAAGAAGAGATCATGGAGTCCGAGGTGGACGAGTCCGAACGCGACGAACTGGAAAACCGGGTCAGGAACTGCAAGCTCCGCGCCGGACGCCGCAAGGCCATTGTGGCCCACGTCATGAACAAGCGTGGTGTGGCCGTCGATGACAACTGGACGGACGAGGGCATCGGGGCCGCGTTCGCTGTGCTGGCGGCTTCCGCCAAGGCCAAGATCGGCAACCGGAAGCCGCGCAAGGCCCCGGGAAGCGAACCCGTGAAGGTGAAGAATGCGAACATCGGCGATCCGTTCGCCCGCATGATGGCCTTCAAGAACCGCAAGGGGGACAAGTAAATGAGCGTCTACACCGGATCGAACAACGGCTTCATGCAGGCTGCCTACGTTGACCAGCAGGGCACGGCGTTGCCGGGCGATCTCGCCTATGCGTCCGACGTCGACCTGATCGACGCCTGCGTCGTGTCGATGCCCGCCGGAAGCGAAGGGGACTTGCTTCCCGTCGGCGTTGGCGTGGTGGGCGCGTACAGCGCGGACGCTTCCCGGCCCGGCATGACTTCCGTCAAGGTTTCCCCCGTCGGCGCGGACACCACCGCCGCGCAGCTCTACGGCGTGACCGTCAGGAACCAGCAGTGCCGCACCGACGGGAACAACGTATCCGGCTGGGGCGACGGCGACGTCTGCAACGTCATGCGCACGGCCCGCGTCGGCGGCCGCATCTGGGTGACGGCCGGGAACGCGGCTACGGCGAATACGGCGGCCCATCTCGTCGTCAAGGACACCACGTCCCACGGTTTGCCCGTCGGTTCGTTCGTGGGCACTGAAATCACGGGCGATACCGTCGCCCTCACCAACGTCCAGTGGGTCACCGCCGCCTCCGCCGGCAGCCTTGGCCTTCTCGAAATCATCTAGGTAAGGGGGAACACCAATGCCTATCACGTACGGAAGTCATGAAAACGTCACCGCTTCCGATATCGCGTTCAGCATCCACACGGCGGTCGACGCCGCCTTCTATGATGTCCTGTACCCTGAGCACGAGTGGTACAACGTCCTGTCCGAAGACCAGATCATGCGCGACATCAACCCCGGCGCCACACAGTACGCCTACATCAGCCGCGACAGGCAGGGGGCCGCGTCGTTCATCGGCAATGGCCCGAACGCCAATATCCCGATGGTCGCGCAGTCCGCCGGGGCGGTGAACGTGCCCGTGGCCTACGCCGCCGTCGGCGCGGTCATCACCAACGAGGACGCCCGCGAATACACGTTCGGCTTCAACGGGAACCTGTCTCAGGATCTCGGCGAAACCATGCGCGTGGCCTGCGACAACCTGACGGAGCAGTCTTTCTTCTACGGCAACGCGGACATGAACTTCCAGCCGTTCCTGAATTATGCGGGTGTCACGGCGACCACGGTTCCGCAGGGCGAATCCGGGAAGACGGAATGGAAGGACAAGACGCCGCTCGAAATCTTCAACGACATCAACAACGCGCTGACGAAGATGTGGCAGGACTCCCGGACCATCTTCAAGCCGACGATCATCTATGTGCCGCTGGCGCAGTACGCGCTGCTGTCCCAGCCCGCCGTCATCGGCGGCGTGGGGATGCTGACCAGCATCAAGGAATACACCATCGCCAACGCGACCGTGGCGGGCATCGCCGGGAAGCCGCTGGAAATCCTCCCGTTGCGCTACCTCGCGGGTGCGGGGGCGAGCGGGGCCGACCGCATGATTGTGTGGGACCGTGACCGCCGGAACCAGTGTATGCCCATGCCGATGCCCTACACGCTGCAGGCTCCGGTCCCGGCTCCGCTGGCCGCCGAGTTCTACGCCGAAATGAAGATCGGTTCGTTCCATGTGCGGCAGGCCGGTTCCATCGCTTACTATGACGGGATTTAAAGGGGAAGCCATGAGCAATGTCATTACCAACCGCATGGATCGCCCGTGGACGTTCGTAGCGCCGGGGTGGGCCTTTTCCTTCACGCTCAAACCGCTGGAAATGCGCGTCCTGTCCGATGAAGAGGCCAAGGCCGTGAGCGCGAACCCTTCCGTGGCCCGGCTTGTCGATTCCGGCTTGCTGGCTATGGATACGCCGAAAAAGGACGCCGAAGCCGTGAATACCGTAGCGCAGACGCAGAAGCGCGTGAAGGACGCGGAAAAGAGCGAAGTCCTGACCGCGCCGTCCGGCAACAAGGCCGCGACCGTGAAGACGGAAATCAAGGGCACGTCCACCGTGCTCGTGAAGTAGGGGGAGAGCCATGTCCGTCACCGTCGAAGCCTTCCGCGCGGCGTTCCCGGAGTTTGCCGACGTGCCCGACGCGGCGGTGGCGGGCGCGCTCGAAACGGCGTCGCTGTTGTGGAATCCCGGCAGGCTCGGGAAGTTCTGGGAACGCATCGTCATGCTTTCCGTGGCCCATCGCCTCGCCGTGCGCTTCAACATCGGCCGGGCGTTGAACGCGGCGGGGATGAAGGGCGCTGAGGCGGGCGCCGTCAACAGCCAGAGCGCGAGCACGAGCAGCCTGAGCGTCACCAACGCCAACAACGGGATGGTGACGGGAACCGATCCGTTTCAGGCGGACTACGCGCGCACCAGCTACGGTCTGGAATTGCTGTCCCTGCTCGAACTCATCATGCCGCACGGCTATGTGGTGAAGTGACATGATCTCCATCAAGCTGAACCGCAAGAACCCCGGCGGGCTGAAAGGCTTCTCGAAGCGCCTTGAGGCGCTGGCCGGGAAAGAGGTCGCCGTGGGGTTCCCGCGCGGCGGGAGCGGCCTCGGCAATCCGCACTATAAGAACGGGGCCAGCATCCTGCTGGTGGCCGTGGCCAACAACTACGGTCTGGGCGTCCCGCGCCGGGCGTTCATGGAACTGGCGGCGGAAAAAATCCGCAAGTGGTTCCCCAAGTACATGCGCACGGCCATGCCGGACGCGGAAGCGGGCAACACGGACATTCATGACGTGCTGGAAACCGCCGGGAGCGTCGGCGCTGATCTGGTCAAAGAAGCTATCGCCGATGGGGACTGGGAACCCAATGCGCCTGAAACCATCAAGCGCAAGAAGGGTTCGGACAAACCGCTGATAGATACCGATGCCATGCGTCAGGCGGCGACATGGCAGGTGAGAGACAGGTCATGAGCATGTTGCCTATGGATTTTTCATCCGTCCTCGACTCGTTTTCCCAGCCCGTCCTTGTGACGGACACCACCGGGGCGCACGTCAACGGGGTGTGGGTTGAAGACGGGCCGGGGACGACGCGCACCGTTTCCGCCATCGTCCTCGCCATGTCGTTCGAGGAGCTCCAGTTCTACGCCGAGGGGGACAGTTCCGCCGCGGGCATCACCCTGACCACGGATGAAGAGCTGTTTTTCACGGACATCAACGCGGAAGGGCTGGAGCGGCGTCAATCCTATGTTGAGTACGGGGGCTACCGTTTCCGCGTCGCCGGGACGGGGTTCATGCAAAAGAACACCTTGCACAACATCTACGCTTGCGTCCGGTACTTCGAATGAGCGGGCCTTTGGTAAAAACGCTGACCGTGAACGCGGTCAACACGCTGCTGGCGGACTACCTGACCTCCGTTTTCCAATGGGAGGCCGGGCGGGTAGTCGTCGAGACGCAGGCCGGGCCCCGCCCGCCGAGCGGCGTGTACGCGACGCTCTGGTGGAAAGGGCAGGAACTGCTCCAACAAGGGATGGGGGATTTCACCCTCCCGGAATCGCCGGAGGACGAGGGCGTCCAGTCCCTCGGCAACGAAGCGCTCTGCACGGTTCAGGTTTCCGTCCGGGGGCCGGACGCCTACAGCCTCGCCGGCGAAGCGCGGTACGGCCTTGAGGCTGCGGAACGCTTTTTCGACCTGTGGCGCGTCCTCGGGTTCGCCGGATGCGGCCCGGTGACCGACCTATCCGGCCCGCTCGGCGGACGCATCCAGCAGCGCGCCTTCTTCGACATCACGTTTTACGCCCTGTTCGGCAGGGCCTACCCGCTGGAGTGGTTCGACGCCTCACAGTGGGCTATCAACAACGAATCCCTGCAACTTCCCAAGGAGGAAGCCCCATGCCTGTGAGCCCTGTGGTCTGCCCGAAGGAACCCCTTTCGCGCGACCTCGACGTTTCGGTAAGCATCTCCCGCCCCATCACGGAGATCGCCACGGATATGACCATGATCTGTTTTGTGACTCCCGACGTGGAGTTCTCCGCCGGGAATGGGCGGGTGCAGTTCTTCAGCACGATGAAGGCCCTTTCCGCCGCCGTGCCCGCCAACAGTGCGGCCTATTGGGCCGGGAACGCCTTCTTCTCCCGAGACGACCGCCCGAAGACGCTGGCGGTGGGGCGCGTCTTCACCGAGCCCACGGCCGCCGAGCTGACGGGCGGGCAGGTGGCGCTTTCCGGCCTTGCGAATGTCACGGAAGGCGCGTTCGACATCGAGGTGAACGACGCGCTGGTGTCCGTCTCCGGGCTGTCCTTCGACGGCACGCCTACCGTTGCCGAGGTCGCGGAAGTCCTGAACACGGCGATGGCCTCCAAGGGTGTCACCGTTGCGGCATCCGGCAATGCGCTCCGGCTCGTCACCACGCAGGCCGGGGACGGCGCGTCCCTCGGGTACGCCGCGGCGCCGTCTTCCGGTACGGACGTTTCCGCACTGCTCGGGCTTACGTCCGCCAAGGCCGCAAGCAATATCCCCGGATACACGCCGGGCGATCTGGTTTCGGAGATCGGCCTTATCCAGACGGCGGCCCGGTGCGCGGGGAACGCGGTCTACGGCTGGGCCATTGACGCGCAATACCGCGACACCGACGAGCAGAAGGCCGTGGCGGATTGGGCGGAAGGGCAGAGCCCGGCCATCTTCGGGGCATGCACCAACGCGCCCAACGCCTACGATACCGCGAACACCACGAACATCGGCTACTATGCCATGAACAGCGGATACCGCCGCACGTTTACGTTCTACCACGACAACCCGCAGGTCTACCCGGAAATGTCCTATCTGGCGCTGGCCCTTTCGGTGAACTACGCCCTGAACAACTCCACGCTGACCATGAAGTTCAAGCAGCTTCCGGGCATCGGCACCGTGCCGTTGACCGAGACGCAGCTTGCCGCGCTGGAGTCCCGGCGCATCAACACCTACGTCTCCATCGGGAACACGAGTTCCGTCATCCGGGAAGGGGTGCAGGCCGCGTCGGACTGGTTCACCGATTCGCTCGTGAACCTCGACAACTACAAGGAAGAATTGCAGGTCGAGGTCTACAACGTGTTCCTGCGCAACAAGAAGGTGCCCTACACGCAGGCCGGGCAGAACCTGCTGGTTTCCGCCGCCGCCAAGATCAATCGGCGCTACACGGACAACGGGACATTCGCCCCGCGTGACGTCGAATCGGACAACACTGAGACGGGATACGACACGCTGCCCGCAACCTCCATCACTCCGGCGTCCGTCGCCGGGGCCACCATGTCGGAACGCGCGGCCCGCATCGCGCCGCCCATCGCCATCACCGCCTATGAGGCCGGGGCCTTCCATAGCGTGGCCATCGCCGTGTCCGTGTACAACTAGGAGCGCAGCACCATGAGAAAAGTCTACAATCAAAAGAACATGTCCCTGACCATCGACGGGGTGAACATTCAGGATTTCCACGAGGGGGCCACCTTCGTCTACACGTGGGACGGCGGCGAAGTGGACAAGACGCAGGGCACCGACGGCGCCGGGATCAACATCGCCACCAATCAGGGGGCGACCTTGCAGTTTACGCTCCGGGAGACGAGCCGGTCCATCAAGTTCCTGTCCGACCTGCGGCTGCGGCAGGAGAACGGCGGCGCGGGCGTGACCGTGGTGGCCCGCACGGGCGCGGACATCCTGCTGACCATGACGGAGGGCTATATCAGCCGACCCGGACAGCTCTCCACGGGCGACAAGAAACAGGGCTCCATGCAGTTCACCATCACGTCCGCCGAGGACGAAACCGCGAACCTTTCTTCCTCGTCCGAACAGCTTCTTTCCTCGCTGTTTTAACGCATTATCACCGATAGGAGTTCTTCCATGAATGTCTCTGGACTGGGGAGCTTTTCCCTTGGTGGCGTCACATACCGTTTCGAGGCCCTGAACCCGCTTGAGGCCATGCGTTTCGGCAACCGGGTGTTCAAGGTCTTCGGCCCCGCGCTGCTCTCCTTGGCGTCCGCGAAAAAGGACGGCGGGGAAATGGCGGGGGAGGGCGTGCTTGCGTCCCTTGCGCCCGCGCTTTCCGAGATGGATGAGGACAAGGTGTCCCTTCTTGTCGAGGAGGCCCTCCGGCGCTGCTACACGCCGCAGAACGAAGCCCTGCGCGACGAGGTCGTTTTCAACCGCTGGTTCATGGAGCACCCCGATCAGCTCTATGGCGCGGGGCTGCTCGCCGTCTGGCATCTGGTGAAGGATTTTTTTCCGAAAACGCTCGCTACGTTGAAAGTGCCCTCCCTGACGTAGCTGTAGACGGTGCCGTTTCCATCCCGGTTCCCGAGGGTTGGGAAGAGTACGCGGCCCTGAGCCGCCTCGTTGGTTCGGGGCTGTGCCGCTACTCCGATCTGACTGACGGGACCCTTTCCATCAGCGGCTATTTCGACCTGCTGCGGCTGGCGGACTGGCGCGAGTACGCGGAAGCCTACGCGCGAGCGCAGGCAAAGGACTGAGCATGATTGTTGAAGAACTGGTGACGCTGCTCGGCGTGGAGCTTTCCCCCGGCGCAAAGGAAAAGTTGCAGGCGTTCGACAAGGGGCTGGATGCGGTCGTGTCCCGCGTCAAACAGGCTTCCGTCGTGCTCACCGCCGCGGCGGGCGGCATGGCCCTGTACTTTTCCAATGCGGTGAACGGCGCGGCGGACTTGCAGATGCTTTCGGACACCACGGGCGTCAGCACGACCAAGCTGCAGGAATGGGCCTACGCCGCGAACGCGATGGGGGTATCCGCTTCCGCCGTGCAGTCCGACCTTGCGAAGATGGAGAAGCAGGCCCGCTGGACGGGCCGGACGCTGGAGAGCTACGCCAACCAGTTCAAAGGCATGGATGCGGCCACGGCGAATATCTGGGGGGATGCCTATGGGCTTTCTTCGGAAACCGTGCTGCTGCTCCGGCAGGGGGCCGACGGCATCGCCAAGCTTAAGGCGGAAGCGCATGACGTCGGCGCGATCATCCCCCCGGAAACCGTGAAGCGGGCATCGGAATTCAAGGCGCAGGTCGTCCAGATCACGACCATGATCCGGGGGATGGCGACCACGATTGCGCTGGCGGCGTTGCCGCAGGCGGAACGGCTGGTAGCTACGTTCAAAGGCTGGATTTCTGAAAACAGGGAATGGATACGGCTCGGCATTGGCAAGATCATCGAAGGAATGGGGACGGCCTTTGAGCGTGTATGGAAAGCCGGGAAGCGGCTGCTTGATTGGATCAAGGATGCGCTGGGGCCTGTTGGTGATTTCTTTAGTGAGCTTGGGAAAGGTGCGGACTGGTCAAAGCTGCTGACCGGGGCGCTTATCCTTTTGTTGGCGGCTTTTGCCCCTTTGATTGCCAATGTAGCCCTGATTGCTGCGGGCTTCGCACTGGCGAGCGCGGTTGTCGAAGATTTTTTTGGGTTCCTGGAAGGCAAGGACAGCATTATCGGGCGCCTCATCGCCTCGGTCAAAGAATGGTTTGCCGATCTCGGTGAAAAGTTTCCGGCCCTGAGAGCGATGATTGAAGACATCGCAGGATTTGTCGGCGGAATCCTGAAACGTAATCTCGACTCTGTAAAAGAGGTCATCGAGCTTATCAGCAAGATCTTTGATGGTTTTTGGGGAAAAGTACAGTCCGGTATCGAAAAAGTTGCAGAGCTGGGTAATGATTTGGCAAGGCTGCTCGGCTATAAAGATGAAGCTCAAGAAGAGAAAGACAAGAAGCTCAAAGAAGGAGAAAAAGAGATTTCAGATGGCCTTGAACAGCGCACAGATGCATCAAAAGTCCCGGTGGGACAGGCGGGTTTGCAGGCTGTGCGTGATTCTTTGTCACCGGATAGGAGTAAAAGGACAAAAGAGACGCAAACTTCACCCTTTGCGTTAGGTACATTTGCGGAGCAGGTCGCGGCGTATGGCCAGCAGCGTCCCGGCGGGGTGAAGGTCTCTCCGGGCGGGCAGATGTCAATGCGAGTACCGCAAAAGAATGGCCCGACCGTGACTGATAACCGTGAATACAATGTTTATCAGACGATAACCCCGTCCGATCCCCGACAAGCTGCTGAGCAGGCAGCACGGTCTTTCAGTGAGATTGCACAGATAAACACGCCGGGTCTGAACGCGGCGGTGGTTTATTGAGGAGGAGAGGATGGCTGATTCGCTCACATCGTCCACAGTCCAGTCCGGAGAATCCGCCGCGATTGTCCGCAAAGGTGTTGCCATTGCGGGCATTCAGGTTTCCGTCAAAAAGAGCGAGGCGCACACATACACGTCGCAGGCTACGGAATTGGCGATGGAGTCGGGCGCAACGGTGACGGATCACGTTATCCTGAAGCCCGTGACGCTGGCGGTCACGGTAGCCATGACCAACGCCGGAGACGGCGCGGACGCGGCGAGGGATGCGTTCGAGTCTTTCGTGGAGATGCGGAAGGCCCGTGAACCCGTCGAAGTGATCACCGAACACGCCATCTATACGAATATGGTGATCACCAGCCTGACGCCGACACACTCCGCCCCCTATAAAGGGGCGCTGGAAATCGGGATCACTTTCCAGCAGGTCAATTTTGTCGAACTGCAAAGTGTCGGGCGGTCGCCGTCGGCGCTGAAAGGAAGTGCGAAAAAGACAGGGGCTGCCCCGGTGCAGAGCGGAAAGGTGGAAGCGAGCGAACCGAATAAGACTTATCTGGCGGAACGGCTGGATGCGTGGAAGAAGAAATAAGAAAGCCCCGCATAAAGCGGGGCTTTCTTATTTCTTCTTCTAAACCGCCTACACGGCGGATAACCCATCGCTACTTACTTGTACCGATGCAAGCCTTCTACCACCTTCGCGGCGGATATACCCTCTTTAACAAGAGTAGGGGAAGACCTTCTAAGCCGCCTACACGGCGGATAATCGAGGAACCTTTTATGCTTGTAATGCCTGGATGGCCGTATCGGGTGATCTTTCAAAAATCCGTATCAGTGCAGCTGCAGGGCCTGTCGGTTGCCTCCGGTTCTGTTCCCAGTTCTGGAGGGTTTTGACGCTCACTCGGAGGAGCAACGCGAACTCGCTCTGAGAGAGCCCGGTCTGTTCACGAACGCTTTTCACGTCCGGCCCGGAAATCTTGAATGAGCGGGAAGGGAAGGCCTGCCCTTTGGCTATGCTTGCCGCCTCCTTAAGGCTTGCCGTTAGATCGGCAAACAAATCCTTATCCATGTGCCAACTCCTTGACCAGTTCTCTCAGTATGCTGGTTTCCTTGTCTGTGAGAGTATCCTTTTTGTTTTTGGGATAAATGACTTCTAAACCGCCTACACGGCGGATAACTAAAAGCGGAGGCGTTCGCGTCATCTATTATTCTTCTAAACCGCCTACGCGGCGGATAACTATCTTTCTCCTATACCTTGCACCATTCCATACTTCTAAACCGCCTACGCGGCGGATAACATAGTGCTCATGTGCATCTTGCTTTCCGGGGTCTTCTAAACCGCCTACGCGGCGGATAACAGGTCGGGGTACAGGTCTTCAATGTTTACTTTCCTTCTAAACCGCCTACGCGGCGGATAACATTCACCATCTCTTCTATGAGAGTCTTCAATACTTCTAAACCGCCTACGCGGCGGATAACCAGAAATTTTTGATAGTCACTCCTTTGTTTCTAGGGTGTTGCATCGAGATTTTCGCCAAAACCTTCGTTTTCAGGACAACTTTCCAACCACCTTATTCCAAAAGATTTTCCCGGACAACTTTTTTATGAAGCCGGAAGAACCCATAAGAAAGTATGGGGAGTACCGTTACTGGCTGTAATAGGCTCTTTCAGTAAGTAAGTATTGACATTTTCACAAATTTATGGCGTTGTCCTTTCACGGTGCTCGTAACACCTCAAACAGGCGGACAACGCCACCCGACAGTATGGCTCTTTTTGTGCCCTTTTGCCAAAGTCAAGACTCTTTTTGACTGCGGTTTTTTGCTATACTTGCATCTTCTCGATGCCGGGTGTGCCCGATATGTCCAAGGCTTCGGCCTAAAGGCGGGCAGCCGCTCCTGTTTGGCGGTTACGAACACCCGGCATCGTCATTCGTAGGCGGTGCCAATTCCAACAAACAGGAGTGGCACATGTCTCAGTCTCTTTGCTTCAACGATGTTCAATTTGATGTAATCCCTCAAAATTCGCAGCCTTGGGTAAGGGGGTACCAAATTGGTACGGCCCTTGGATACGGTGAAAACGCTGATGTTTCCATCCGTAAGCTCTACACCCGCCACGCCGACGAATTCACCCCCGCAATGACCGCCGTGGTCACTCTCCCGACGGAGGGCGGCCCGCAGGAAACCCGCATCTTCTCCCTGCGCGGCTGCCACCTCCTCGCGATGTTCGCCCGGACGCCCGTTGCCAAGGCGTTTCGCAAGTGGTGCCTTGATGTCATCGAGCAGTACGGCGACAGGGTGCCCGTTGCCGAGCCTGTGACGCTCAACGACGAGCTAATCAGCGCGGCGGAACGCGCGGAACTCAAGCTGATTGTGGACGCCAAGCTCTCCACCTACCCGGCGGCGGTGCAGGGAAAGGCCCGCGCCGAGATATGGGCGAAGTTCAACCGTCACTTCAGGATTGCCGAATACAAGCAGCTTCCCACCCGGCTCATGCCAGATGCCCGCGAGTTCCTGCTTGCCGTCAGTGTCCGTGCCATCAGCGCCATCCCCACGGCTGAGGCCGCGATTCCCCCGACGCCGCCCCGCTTTGACGAGACACCCTTCCTCCGGCTGGCGGAGGACATCCGTACCTTCCAGCAGACCTACCGCCGTAGCTATCAGCTTTTTTGGGGTCGGCTCTATCAGCTTGGTACCCCTGTTCTTGTCCAGCTCGAACAACGGGCCGCACTGGGGCAGGGAACGGCACCCTTCTCGGACATGACCATCCGTGGGCAATTTGACAGATTCCTTTCGGAACGCCTGATCGAAAGCCTCTCCTCGTTTGCCGAATCGCTTCCCGATAGGCACAACCCTGCAATGCTCCTGCTGGCTTCTGCCCGCGCCATGAACGCACGGTAGGAGGCGGATATGCTCACCACCCTCGACGTAGCCAAGGGAATGCAGCGCAAGCATTCCAAGCTCATACGGGATATAGACCGGGTTCGGTCCATCCTCCCGCCGGACTTCGCGGCAACAGCCTTCACCCCGGACGCGCAGATCAGCCCCGCCGGGAAGCGGCAACGGTTCTTCCACCTTACCCGCGACGCCTTGCCTTTCCTCTTCATGGGACAGGCTACGAAACATGAAATCCTGTGGATGATGGACACCATTGAGGCATTGTAACGAAACAGCCCCCAACCGTGAGGAAGGGGGCTGTTTTTATGGTTTGCCCCGGAGCTTCCTCAGGCTTCATAAAAAAGTTGTCCGGGAAAACCTTTTGGAATAAGGTGGTTGGAAAGTTGTCCTGAAAACGAATGTTTTGGCGAAAATCTCGATGCAACACCCTAGAAACAAAGGAGTGACTATCAAAAATTTCTGGTTATCCGCCGCGTAGGCGGTTTAGAAGCGAAACGATGCGCGTTGATTATCCTCGTCCGCGTTATCCGCCGCGTAGGCGGTTTAGAAGCAGCCGACCAGCGGATGATCAAGGTGGAGTTGGTTATCCGCCGCGTAGGCGGTTTAGAAGCCCGAAGAGGCGTCCCTGGAAGAAGGATGGGTTATCCGCCGCGTAGGCGGTTTAGAAGCGATACCGCAACCGTCCGGGATGCTGTGGAACGTTATCCGCCGCGTAGGCGGTTTAGAAGACTCAAGAGACAGGCCAGCGCAATCACGGCGAGTTATCCGCCGTGTAGGCGGTTTAGAAGTTCCGCCGCGATAGTGCGCTGGGTCGTGCAGCGTTATCCGCCGTGTAGGCGGTTTGGATTGTCAAAAGCTCCGGCCTCATTCAGCAGCCGGGGCTTTTGTTTTGGAACTTGTTCAGGGTGAGGTAGACGCCGATTCCCGTCTATCCTCACCCTATGGCATACCTCCTTCCTCTCACATCGGACGGCGAGCGCACGTTTTCCGTGGTGCTCGGCTCCAACACCTATTTTTTCCGCTCATACTATGTGCGCGGGCAGGAATCCGCATGGCTGCTCGACATTTCCGACGCTGGCGGCTCTATGCTGGCGTCCGGGGTGAAGCTGGTCCCGGGGAGCCCGAACTGTCTTGCAGGCTATGGCGACGCCTTCAACGGCGAGAACATCGTGGTGACCCTCTCGCGGGGCAAGCCCGGCGACGAAGAGGCACCCGGCGATACGCTCAACGTCCTGTGGTTCCCGGAAGGGGAGGAATCCCCGTTCACAGGGGAGGCGATCAATTTGGCAGAGGCGAGGAGCTTGGCACAGGAACATGAACGTCTTGTATCGTGCAGAGTTACGAGAAAATGAGCGACGAAAAATTTGGCGCGAGATTTGACATAGATTGTTCATTTTTGATTGCAAAACGGAATTTTTAGCGCGCAATTTGGCAGAGTTTGATTCTAGAATAGACGAAACGGGCGGTTCCTCACCGGAGCCGCCCGTTTCGTTGTTTGGTGTCAAAACGTACACCAAAACGCATATATTTTTCGCGGTCAAAATAGGCCGCGATTTTTCGTTTTCTACTTGTATTCCCGTCCGCTCCACAAAACGCGGCCTATAACGCGGAATTGCTCGGCAAGATCTCCTCTGACGTCAAGCTCTAATGGAGGGTAGGCAGGGTTAGCGCTTTTTAAAACAACTTTTCCCGGGAGATTATCAATTCTTTTCAAGTAAATGCTTTCTTCAAAACCCACAGCGAACATTTGCCCTGGAACAATTCGCGTCTTCCCTTGGTCTATCAACACAACATCACCGTTTAAAACATCCGGTTCCATGCTGTCACCTGAAACACGCATCAATACCATATCGTCAGGGTTTCCTTTACGTTCGATAAAATCTCTTCGAAAAGCATAATCACGCCCAGTTATTGAACTTGTTTCGAAACTTCCCCCTCCCGCAGATAGCACAGCCTCCACCATAGGAATCATGATAATATCATCCCGTTTGGCTATAATCCTATCTGTTCTCTGGCGTAGTTCCGTGAATTTATCAAGACTTAGCGAATCTGAAGAGTGTATTACTCCTCTTCCTGTGACTAGCCATTCTATGCATACATCAAACATATCAGATAGTTTTACTAAAAAATCAATATCAGGAGCACTGGCGTCTCTCTCGTAACGGCTTAAAGTCGTTTGAGGTATTCCTAGCTTAGCTGCAAATTGGTTCTGGTTTTCGTTCCCACGGATAAGTTTGATACGTGTTCCAAGCGTCGACATGGGTAAAACTTCCTTGCCCGAACTTTTACCTTTTCTATTACCCTGTATTTTTGAGTAAAATTATTTTATTTTAGTATGTTGTCATTTTTTGCATAAAATAAAACTTTTACCCAAAAATAGCTTGTGTTTTACCCAGATAATAGCTAAAAAGGTTCTACGGGCGGTTGAGAAATGTAGTTGATAACTCAACTTACCCGGCAACCGACTCAAGATCAACTTTTAGCTGTTGGCTTCACCAAAAACTACGGCTAGGCCGCATTATAGCCGGGGGAACTATGAAATTTGCAACCAATGACACTCTCGTTAGAGCGAGGATAGGAGAACGGCGTTGTTTTTATTCCATGCGCATCCATGAGGCGTTGCGGCGCAACGGGCGGACGGAAACTGTAATAGCCTATGAACTCAAGGTTACCCGGTCCGCCGTCTCCGCAACCATCCTCGGCAAGAACCACAGCGCCCGCATACTGGACGCGCTCCGGGATGCGGGCGTGCCTGAAAAGTACCTGTTTGACCCCCGGTATCCCGAAAGGTGGGCGGAAGAGGAGACGGCGGCATGAACACGGGAACAGTGAGGTACAGCGAGCCTGCCTGTAGCTTCTGCGGTGTCAATGAAGAGGAAGAGAGCTGCAAAGCTCTTATCAAGAACAAAGACTGCACAAGGTATATCTGCAATCAGTGCGTCAGGGGAATCACAGCCCTTTTAAAAGCCAATCCCGGAAGAAAGCATCTTCGGTATTTGCCGAAGAGGAACAGAAAGTAAGGGCGGAATCTTACAAACCGGGGCCTAGAGCGCCTAGAGCGCCACGGTCACTACCGCGCCCGTGTAGGCCGCCCGCTACGCCATGCGGCGGGCGGCGAAACCTGCACAACGGCGAATACCGCGAAGCCTCCACGCGGGACGCTCCCCCGGAGCGGCATAATCCGGGGTGAATTTATGAGGTGAGGATATGAGCGGGATCAAGGAAGCATATACGACGCGCGAACTTGCCGAGCTTAAGGGGGTAGCGCCCAAGAATTTGCTTAGCCGTGCCAAGCGTGAAAACTGGACTGGTCGCACCCGCTCCGGTCGTGGCGGCGGCTTCGAGTGGCTTGTCTCTTCCATGCCTGAAAAGACTCGGCTTGCCATTGCCTACGCGGTGAAGCCTGCGGAAGACGCTCCCGCTACGGTTGCAGCGCCCGCGCTTCCCAATACAGCCCCCCTGCGCCACCTCTCCGAAAAGGAACGCAATACAGTTATGGCCCGGCTGGCGTTTGTCCGCGAGATCGAGCGCCTCGCTCTCGTTAGCTCGTATAGGGCCGCCATTTCCAGCCTTGTGCTGGCTTCTCTGCAAGGAACGCTTCCCGCCCGGCTTTCCGGGTTAGTGCAGTTTGCCAATGCCCGGTATGGGCGGGGTGAGAGTCGCGGCCTGTCGGAGCGCCGTCTGTATGAATGGCGTGCGGCCTATGCCGAGAAGGGGGAAGCCGGGCTTATTCCGCGTCACCCGCAAAAAGTCATGACGCCGCCCGCGTGGCTACATCTGTTTCTTGCGTTCTGGCAACGCCCGCAAAAGCCTTCCGTAGCGCAGGCATATGAAGAGTTCGCCGGGGCGTGTCAAAGTATTATTGCCGGTGCCGGTTCAGGGTTCCCCGTCGATCTCAATGTGACGGATATGCAACGCTTTCTCCTGAACGCCGCCGCCGAGCTTCAACAGTCCGGCATCCCTTCCGTTTACGCTGTGCGCCGCTGGCTCCAAAAGATCGCCCTTCCCGAACGGGAAGCGGGTCGCAGGACAGGGAACGCATTGTTGCACCTTCGCCCGCACAAGCTCCGGCTGACTGACGATCTGTTGCCGACAGATGTCTACACGGCTGACGGCACAACCGCCGATGTCGAAGTGCTGCACCCCTATAACGGGCAGCCCTTCAAGCCTGAACTGACCTTTGTCATGGACGTGGCGACGCGCCGCGTCGTGGGCGTCTCCGTTGCGCTGGCCGAAGACAAGTTCACGATTCTTGACGCGCTCCGCATGGCCTGTTGTGCCGGGGGCATTCCCGCGATTTTCTACACGGACAACGGGCCGGGCTATAAAAACAAGCTCATGCTTGCGGAAGGCGTCGGCATGTTGGAACGGCTCGGCATTGAAAAGGCCGATGCCATTCCCGGACGCCCACAGGGTAAGGGGCTGATGGAACGCACTGTTCAAACGCTCACGCGGCGGCTGTGCAAGCAATTCGCGTCCTGTACTACATACGACATGGATTTAGACGCCGCCCATAAAGTTTTCAAGCTGTCCAGAAAGCAGATCAAGGAGTCCGGCACCACCAAGCTGTTGCCCACATGGCAGGAATTTCTTGACGCCCTCAAGCGGCGGGTTGCGCAGTACAACGCCACGCCCCACCGGGGCCTCCCCCGTTTCGTTGACGGCACGGGCAAGCGCCGGAACTACTCGCCTGACGAATATTGGGCGACATTCACGGCGCAAAATTGGGAACCCGTCACCGTGCCGGAAGATTTGCGCGAAGAGCTGTTTATGCCCGCCGAACAGCGTCAGGTGCGGAACGGTTGGATAACCTTCTATAACGCCAAGTATTTTTCTTTTGAGCTTGCGGACTTTCACGGCGAGCGCGTGCAGGTGCGGTATGACATTTGGGACCCGTCAAAGGTCTATGTCTGGACGCTCGACGGGCGGAAAATCTGCACGGCGGAACTGAACGGCAACGCCATGCCGTATTTCCCGAAGTCCCGGATTCAGGCCGGGCGCGACAAGCGCGAAAAGGCGCAGGTGCAACGCCTCGAAAAGAAGGTGCAGGCCGTCATTCCCGGCGCGACCGTTGCGCTTCCCGGACAGATCGGCGGCGCGGTGATCGATGTGGCGGACAGCATGGCCCGCGACTTTGCCCCCGCACAACCTGCGGCCCCTGAGCAGGTTGTGCCGCTCCGCGAATTTCTCCCCCCCGTCGAAGATGACGCCCCGATCCTTGATACTGTGCGGCGGCCCATTTTTGCCTGTGGACCCGACAAATACGAGTGGCTCGCAAAGGCCCCCGACAGGTGGGAAGACGGCGATCTGGAGTGGGTACTCCAGTACGTCAAAACCGAAGAATATCTTTCCCTCGAAGACTATTACCGCCAGCGCGGGCTGGCATGGGAGGACGTTAAGTTATGCGGAAATGCTTTGTAAAAACAGAAAACTACCGGAATTTTTCTACAGCAATAAAGGCTGTGGAACAACGCGGGGCAAAAGAAGCTGGCCTTGTATTGGTGCATGGCGCGCCGGGCTACGGAAAGACGCACACCGTTTTTAATTGGGCCGCCGAAGTTGGAGCCATTTTCCTGCGGGCAAACGTGGACTGGACGCCGAAATACGCACTGGTCGAGCTTGCCAAGGAGCTAAAGGTGGACACTCGCGGCACGGCACAGATGCTCTTTGCCCGACTGCTCGAACCGATCGCACGGGCGCAGCTTCCGATCGTGATCGATGAAGCGGAATTTACGCTGAACAACAAGGCCGCAGCACTTGAAAAAATCAGGGACATTTCCGACCGGGCCGAAGTGACCGTAGTGCTGATTGGTATGGAAAAGATTGAACAAAATATAGCTTCTTACAAGCAGATCAGCAGCCGTATTGCCCGCGTTGTCGAGTTTGCTCCCGCCACGCTTGAGGATGTTCGCGTGGCCTGTGCGGGACTTTCGGAAGTCGAAATGACCCCGGATCTGATTGCGGAAGTCCATCGACTTTCAGGCGGGCGTATGCGCGAAGTGCTGAACATCATAGCCACAATAGAACAGGTTGCGGCTACCAACGGCATGAAGCGGATCGACATTGCGGATCTTGAAGGGATTGTTCTTTCCCATGACTGGCAAAACCGTACTCCGCGCGGGGTGCGGACAAAGAAGGTGGCCTGATATGGTTCCCGAACACCCCCTAACCCATGCCATTCTTGGAGCGCTCGCTGACGGCGAAGAGCACTTCATCCGCGATCTTGCTGCAACGCTTGACGTTTCTGCGAAAAAAATAGCGGATTCCGGCGGGCATCTCGTCAGAAACGGCTATGCGACGCGCGGCCTCGGCATATACCGCGCCACCGAAAAAGGGCTTGCCGCTCTCAAGGCTGGCCTTAGGCACGGCGGCAAGCCCGGCATGTCCGTTGCGCGCTATCGTACATCGCTCCGGTCACGGGCATGGAACCTCATGCGGATGAAAATCTGGTTGAGCGTCGACGACATGCTTATGACGCTGGCCGACGGCTCGGAGAAAAACGCTGAAAAGGATCTGCGGCGCTATGTCCGGGCACTCCAGAAAGCGGGGTACGTCGAGCCCTCTGTGCGCAATCCGCAGTTGTTTCGGCTCGTCAACAATACCGGGCGCAATGCACCGGCATACAACACGAAAAGAGAAACCGTAACCGACACGAACACCGGGGAGGTGCATCATGTCTGAGGATTGGCTTGCCCTGCTCCGCGCCCGCGTCGCCGAGATCGGCGTCAGCGCGACGGCCCGCGAACTTGGCGTCAGCCACGGTTCCGTCAGTACGCTGATCCATGAAAAGTATCCGGGCGACACGTGGCGCATGGCTGATCGCGTCATGAAACGCTACGCCCGGAATCCCTGCCCGTACAACGGCGAAATGGTGAGCTATCACGATTGCGCCCGTTATGCCGGAAAAGTCCCCACGTCGAGCCCGGCGGCCCTGCGCCGCTGGCGGGCATGCCAGAAATGCAAATTCAACCCTAACCGTAAAGGATAAGCACTATGGTTGCTGAACGCCTTGAGCGCCTGTTGAACAGTCTTGTTTTGGCCCTGCGTGACGATTCCAAGGGAACCGGCATGGAAGTTGGTCAGATTATCAACAATATGCGCAACGAAATCAAAGTATTGTCCTCAGCCGAAGAAGCGGCTTTCCGTCTGTGGCTCTCGCACCAGTACGCCAAGAAATACACAAAGGTTCATTGGGAAGAACTCCCCAACGTGTAAGGAGAAAAACAATGCTTAACGAAGACCAGATTCCCGAAGGCTACATGCAGAACGCGCAAGGGTGCCTCGTGCCGCGCGCCAACATCCGCCCGATCGACATTGAGCGTGACGCGCTGGTCAAGGAAAAGATGGAGAAGATCAAGGCGCTGCAAGCGGAAATGCGGGCCGTCAAGGCAAGCCTTCTTTCGGATGTGGACGCCTTTGTCCAGCTTTCCGGCGAGCGGTACGGCGTCAAACTTGGCGGCGTCAAAGGCAATGTGCAGCTCCTTTCTTTTGACGGCAAATACAAACTGTGCCGTGATTACGGGCAGTTGCTTGCGTTCGATGAGGGCTTACAGGCCGCAAAAGAGTTGATTGACGGGTGTCTGCGCCGCTGGTGCGCCGATTCCCGGCCTGAACTCCGGGCTGTGGTTGAGCAAGCGTTCAAGGTCGACAAGAAAGGCCGCATCAACACCGGCGCTGTGCTCGGCCTGCGGCGAATCGAGATCGACGATCCGGACTGGAAAGAGGCCATGCGGGCGATCACCGAAAGCCTGCAAGTTCTGGACAGCCGCGTCTATGTCCGGGCGTATGAGCGTGACGCTTCCGGCGCGTACCAGCCGATCAGCCTCGACTTTGCCAGCGTGTGAGGTGGTTATGGCGGCGGTATCAAAGAAGGATCTTGAGCGGCTTTCCGGGCTGTACGCCGATCGGCTGGCGCGGAATGCCCGCTACCATGTTGAGGATATGGCGGAACTGACAGGCTCAGATGTGTGGCGGGAGGCATCGGACGAAGTAAGGCGCTTCCTCAAGGCGCAGATCAGGGAAAAGGCGTTTAGGCTGCTGTTGGACGCGGGCTTTCCGCCGGATGCCGTCCGGCGGATCAGGGAGGGGAGAGAATGAAGTTTGCAGATCTGGCCGTCAGCGCCTTCCTGATTCTGTTCCCGCTCGCGTGGCTGGCCTCGTCCGCCTATGCGACTTGGAAAGAGTACCACCGGCATATCGAACAGATAAAGACGATCGACAACATGCGCAGGAGTGACGGCGCGACGAATGCTCTTCTGGCAAAATGTCTGATTGCGTGGGTGAATCAGAAGTCGCTCATTGCCTACCGCGACGAAGACGGCACCCTGCAAGTGAGGGCCATAGACACGGCGGGACGGGAAGAAATCAATAAACTTTTTGAGGAGTATCAAAATGAATAAAAACAAGGTGCAAGAATGCGAGCAAACAATCAAAAGTAAACGGCTTGACGCGACACTCGCCGATTATCTTTCGCTCATGCTTAATGCGGAAACTGCTTGTTTGACTACTACGCATATCGTTCCCGGTGTGTTCAAGATGAAAGTTACGTTTGAATTGCTTGACTCTGAAAGCGCGGATCAGGGGTGAAGGAATGGGTATGTCTTTTGATGAAGAGCTGTTGATTGAGAAGGTTGTTGAAAGACCTTGGGAAGCGACCATAGCGCAGGCCATACGGGTTATGGAAGGAGCCGATATCGAAGCTCTGGGGTTTAAATGCAGGATAGGCGACGGGAGATTTAAAGTGGAACTTACATTGACCGAACTTTGCGAAGAATAACGCGAAACCGCCCCCCCCCATGCGGGGCGGTCGTCCGGGTTGGCTACCGGGCCTGATGATGCGAGCCGAAAGGACGGAACGTCCATAACCGATAAAACAAGGAAGAAAGGGAATGAGCGACAGGCCGATTTCCGACGGTGCGTTGGGTATTGTTCGTGAGATGTGCGATACGACACATTCCGAGATCCAACTTCCCGCACTCATTGTCAAAGAAATGATCGCCCGCATCGATCAGCGGGAGGCGCAATCCGAAACGTTTGATGGTGCTATGGCAGCCGCCGAGTGGCACATGTCCAAGGCGTCAGAGGCTCTTGGTTTGGCGACGTTGTATGCGCAGGATGAATGCCCGGATGTGCTGCGTATGCTTTCTGTGGTCAATAGCGGGATAGAAAACGTGTCACAGGCTGCCATCGAAGCGCGGACGCTTAAGTAGGGAGAAGGAATATGGGCAAAAGAAATCCCGGCGCGCTGAAAGAATACAAAGTGAACGTGAGTATTGTAGGCTCTGCGAGTAGGACGGTTCTTGCCGCTTCAAAGGAAGAGGCGGAACGCATGGTTGAAAAGATGCTCCTGCAATCTGACGGACAGACGCCGCAATCAAAAACGCTCTGTGCTTTCGATTGGGAAATTCCTCGTTTTTATACTTACGGCGGTTCGGACAGATACTCTTCATCTGGCTGCATAGCGATTGAAGAATAACCACGCGAAACGGCCCCACACGGGCCGTCGCCGGATGATTTCCGGCCTGACGAGCACAAGCAACCACAGGAGGATATATGCCCCGTTTCATCCCCACCCGCTCCGGCGCTGACATCCCCGCCATTCAGGACACGGCAAAGAAGCGCATCGCGGCGGCTTTCTTTGTCGACAAAGACGCCCCGGACGCCGCCGAAACCATGATCAAGGTATGCTGTGACGCCCTGAACAGCGTAGCCCCGACGCCTCCCGCGCCGAAGGCCGCGCGGGAACGGTGCGGAAAATGACACGCCCGGATAAAGTTTTCTGTGGCTCCATTGGTGTACGTTTTGGCACCAACCGCATGAAGATCGAACTTTCCCCGGCGGAAAACCACGGCGGCCCCGCCGGGCGCTTCCGGGTCCGGCTTGACCGGCGCTGGTACGATCTGGAGGATCAAAAGCTGTTCCTTTGCGCCGATGAAGTCGCCGCCCTTGCCGCCGAGTTTGCGGCGGGCGGCGAGATCACGCCCGTGACCGTGCCGGATCTTCCCGTAAAAACCCGCGTCCGGGTGCCGCGCGGCGTTCCCGGGGCGTCGCCCGTCTGGACGGGTTACGTCGCCAGCGCGCCCATCCGGGCCGCCGATGGGCGTTGGTATGTCGCCGTCATGGTGTACGGCGGCGTTGAGCTTCACCCTGTCGACAACCTTGTGAGGTGCTGAATGGAATCGCGCAAGTCGCTTATGGCAAAGATACATATCGCACAGAAAGACCTCGGGCTTGATGAAGATACCTATCGCGCCATGCTGTTCAATTTGACAGGCAAAATCTCGGCTGCATCCTGCACGGATCGCCAGCTTGTTGCGGTTATCGCCGCCCTGCGCAAGCGCGGATGGAAAGGGAGCCTCCCCAAGGCCCCGAAGGTTCGCCCGGAATTTGCGGAACTGCTCAAGAAAATCAACGCGCTTCGCCTTGAGACAAAAAAGCCGTGGGCATACGTCGAGGCGATCGCCAAACGTATGTACGGCGTGGGGCTTTCTTGGCTTGACGGCGAACAGCTCGGCGGCGTGATCACGGCTCTGGTCAAGCACCAGCGGGCGCAGGAAAACGGCAATGCTGGCGCTTGAGACGCTTCCCGCTTCCCTGCGCGATATGGCGGACAGGCTCGGCTTGCCCGCCGTGTCGTATCTGGTGGAAAAGCTTGGAGGCACTACGATCCCGGTTCCCCTGCGTGCATCCGCGATCGGCGAAGCCCGCTATCGCCGCCTGTGCGAGATTATCGGCAAAGACATCGCGAGAACCCTTTGCCGTGAATACGGCGGCGTGGCGCTGTATATCCCCAACTGCCGGGCGGCGGTCATGGACGCCCGCGACGCCGAGATCATAGCCGTCCGCGACGATCTTGCGAAAAACGGCGTAACCGAGCGGGAAATTGTGGAAAGGCTGGCTCGTCGATACCGGTTGTCCGATAGGCAGGTTTGGCGTATCCTGAAACGGATACCATGCCAGACGGCAAGCGCGCCGCTGTTTGGTCGGGGGGTGGAACAGGCGCGGCTGTTGTGAGGGGTGGAGGAATGAAAAAAGCTGTTGCTATAATTACATTATGTTTAGTTTTTTCCAGCGTTGTAAACGCTAAAACATATAACGAATATCTAAAAGAATACTCTGAGTTGAAAGGAAACTCAAAAGAAAACATTGAAAAACGTATCGAACTCTACAAAGAGGCATTAAAAGAAAAAGTATACAACGATGCAAAAGAAGAATCTTATTTTTATAGCATGATATGCTTAAACTATTCAAAAACAGAATTTCCAACATCTGGTATTGAATACTGCAACAAAGCTATAGACTCTTACCCAGATAACTTTTCAGCATATATGTCCTTGGGAATTATATATGAGAAAAAAAGAGAATTTAAAGAAGCGATAGATTATGCAAACAAGTCAATATCAAAACTTGACAAAGAGAAAGACAAAAAAATGATAACTTTTTTAAATAATTATATAGAAAAATTAAAATTAAAAGATAACGCGACTCAAGTTTTTGAAGTACTTGCTTTATATAATAAAAATGCCTTATACGCTGATGAAGTTCTAAAAAACAAAGAAGACGTTTACTGGGGGTATGCTTATGAAATATCAAGAGATGAAGAAGATAGATTGAGAATCGTATTTTCCACACCGGATATGATCGGTGGCATCGCTGCGTATTTTGATGAATCAATGAAAAAGAACCTAATGAAGATTAAAAAATATGATGCCGTGTATTTTACGGGATTTGTCACGGGGCAAAAAAAATCCATTTATACAACTATAGAGAACTGTCGTATTCTTCCCTAACCTCCCGCTGACATCCGTCAACTAGCCCGAATCCCCGGCACTGCTACTCTGTAGCAGTCCGGGGATTCCTCTTTCTGGAATCCCGCAAACGTAAGGGGTTTCAGATGAAGTTCTTTGCAAGACTGCTCAATCCGCGTTTTCAGTTCTTCTTTTTCGCTGTTCTGGCGCTCTTTGTGACCGGCCTCGTAGCTTTCTGCTCGCCTGAACAGTTCCCGATCGTCCGTTACAAGCTCTCGCTCGGTATGCTGGCCGCCGTGATCGCCGTCTTTTTCGACATGGCGGCATTCCCCTATGCTTCCCCCGACTCCTACCTTGACGACGATTGGCGCAAGACGCCCGACGCGGATCGCCTGCACACCGCCGATTTTCCCATTGCGCGCGGGTGCGGCTTCCTCTTCGCCGTGGCCTGCCTGCGCCGTATCGCCGTGGTGGCCGTCTTTGTGCTTGCCGTTTCCTTGGGGCTGTAGCCATGCGCGCCGTCTTGAAAAAATGGGGCATGGCCTTTCTTGAATGGTTGTTTACCGGCGTAGCGTTCGGGCTCGGCGTGCTGTTCGTCGCGGCCCTGTTTTTAGGCATCTGTGTGACGTTCGCGGGCGCGGCACAAGCCGAAACCGTCACGATCCCCCGCGCCGCCTATCAGCACCGGGACACGTTGATCCGTGCCTCCCGCATCGTGTGGGGACTGGACGCGCCGGTGTCCGTTTTCGCTGCACAAATCCACACCGAGAGCTGGTGGAAAAACAGCACGGTGTCGACCGCCGGAGCGCAAGGTTTGGCGCAGTTCATGCCGTCAACCGCGAAGTGGCTCCCGACCGTTGCGCCGGAAGTGGGCACGCCCGCGCCTTTCAATCCTGGCTGGGCGCTCCGGGCGTGCGTCACTTATGACAAATATCTGTGGGATCGGTTGGCGGCGAAGGGCACGCAAAAGAAGGCGCTGACGCCCTGTAACCGCATGGCCTTTGCCTTATCCGCATACAACGGCGGCATGGGATGGACAAACCGGGACCGCAACCTTGCCGCCAAGCGCGGCCTTGATCCCGATCGGTATTTCGGGAGCGTCGAGACGGTCAACGCGGGCCGCCGGGCGTCGGCGAAGCGCGAAAACCAGCGGTATGTTTCCTTCATTTTCGAGCGTCAGGCGGCTTACGTAAAGGCCGGTTGGGGGCCGGGGGTGCGCTGTGAGTAACCGCGCCGTCGCGCTCGTCGGCGCGGCCTTCATTCTCGCGGCGGGCATCTGGATCGATCGTTTGTACAACGAACTTGAGTTGCAAAAGGCACAGTATGAGACGCGGATCGCAGCTTTGGCCCAAGAGGTATCGGAAAAGGAGAAGGCTCGTGCCGAGGCCGTGGCCACAGCCGAGCGGGACGCCCGCGAAAGACTGGAAAAGGAAACGGCCCGGGTGGCCGCATTATCCGCCGAGCTTTCAGACGCCCGCAAAAAGCTGGCAAAAGAGCGTCAAACTTTTGATGCACGTCTGCAAAAAGTGGCTCTTGTCGCTCGCCGTGATTGCGCTGGTTTGTCTTCTGACTGGGTGCGCCTCTACAACGAAGCCCTTGGACTTGCCGCCGGTTCCGGTGGTGGCCCCGGAAGTGAAAGCGCCGATCCCGCCGGAACTGCTCAAAATGCCGGACAGGCCGGACCCACTGAAACCGGGATACGCGGCGACGCACTAGCGACGCCTGAGGACGTGCTTGCCCATGTCCGGGATTACGGCGGGTATTGCCGGGGGCTTGAAGTCCAGCTTGCTACGCTGGCGCGGGTGGTGTCGCCGTGACGCTTGACGCACAGACGGTTATTCTAGGTCTTCTCGGCATTGTATGCAGCTTGCTGGCCTATTGGGCCACTCGGCTTGAAGGTCGGGTTGACGAACTGAAAGAAAGCCAATGCCGTATTGTTGAAGAAATGCACAAGAACTATGTGCCGCGCGAGGATTGCCGGGAACGTACCGGACAGATCCTTGCGGGTCTGGAACGGGTCGACGACAAGCTGGATCGCGTCGCTGACTCGGTACGCTCAGGGGGAAGTCATGGAAAGCAAGCATGATAACGAGGTGTTGCAGGCACTGGCCCGCATTGAAAAGAAGGTTGATGCGCTGGCGGCCACGGTTGAAAATGGGCAGGAACATGCCGCCGCGAACAGCGTAGTTTCCGGCGGGCTTTCCGGGGCCGTCGTCGCCGTGGCCCTTGTCTATGCTCAACTTATTCTTGGGGTACGCGCGTAATGGCCCATCCGAAAAGCAAACGCATGGCCCTGCGCTCAGCCTATTGCTATAAAGCGCTGTCCCTTGAGGAGGCCGCCGCCCTTGTCGGTATTTCCATCGGTACGGCACGGCGCTGGAAGACCGACGCGCAAAAAGCCGAAGATGATGATTGGGACAAGGTCAAGGCGGCGTCGAGCCTTGCGGGTGAGGGCATGGAAGCCGTGGCCCGCCAGATGCTGAACGACTATGTGTTGCAGCACAAGACGCTTATGGAACGGATCGGCAAGGATGAAGATATGCAGCCCGCCGAAAAAGTGGAGGCGTTGTCTTCGCTTGCCGATTCCTTCGCCAAGACGATCGCCGCCAGCAAGCGCATTTTGCCGGAAACCGACGAATTGGCGACGGCTCTCGGCATCATCCGCAAGCTGGTCGACTTTACGAGCCAGCGGTTCCCGCAGCACGCCCCGGCGTTGCTTGAGGTGCTGGAACCTTTCGGCGCGTTGATCGCCAAGGAGCTTGGCTAATGAAAAAGCTCTCGGCAAAACATTTTCAGTACGCGATTGCCGACATTGCCGCCGCCCTGCAACAACAGATCGAAGCTGATTGCGAGGGCTTCCCGTCCGATCCCAAGGCTTCCGCAGAGCGCCGGAAACGGGCGCTTGCCGACTTCACTTTCTTTCGCCGGACGTATTTTCCGCACTATTGCACGATCGCGGGCGACAGCGCGCTGCATACATGGCTTGACGCCGCCTTGCCGCGCATGGCCGAAGCCCGTGAAGGCCAGCATATTGCCCTTGCCGCCCCGCGCGGCGAGGCGAAAAGCACATTTATCTCCCTGTTTTTCGTGCTGTGGTGCGTGCTCACCGGGCGCAAGAGGTACATTCTGATCATTGCCGACGCGCTGGAGCAGGCCGCGATTCTCTTGGAGGCGGTCAAGGCGGAACTGGACGGCAACCCGCGCCTTGCTATGGACTTCCCCGCCGAAACAGGGCGCGGGCGCGTCTGGAACGTCGGCACCATTTTGACCGCCCAAAACGTGAAGCTCCAAGCTCTCGGCGCGGGCAAGCGTATGCGCGGCCTGCGTCATGGCCCACACCGGCCTGATCTGGTCATCCTTGACGATTTGGAAAACGACGAGAACGTGGCGAAGCCGGAACAGCGCGACAAGCTGCAAGACTGGCTGCAAAAGACCGTGCTCAACCTCGGGGCCGCCGACGGAAGCATGGATGTGGTCTATGTGGGCACGATCCTGCATTACGATTCCGTGCTGGCCCGGACGCTGGACAAGCCCACGTGGCAGTCCAAACGGTTCCGCTCCATCGTCCAGTGGCCGGAACGGCTAGATCTGTGGGACAAATGGGAAGCCATTTTGCACGCCGACGGCCCCGTTGCCGCCCGTGCCTTTTACGATCTCTATCAGGACGATATGGAGCGCGGCGCGGTCGTGTCGTGGACTGCGGGCCGCCCGCTGTACCAGCTTATGACCAAACGGGCGGACTCGCACGCGGCTTTTGACTCGGAGCAGCAGAACGATCCGCTGTCCGGGGACGACGCGCCGTTTGCCTCGTGCATCACGTTCTGGGTCGACCGTTCCCGCGACTGGTTGTTGTTCGGGGCCGTTGACCCGTCTCTCGGCAAGCTCGGCGCGGGCCGTGACCCATCCGCGATCCTCGTCGGCGGGTTACTCCGCGACACCATGACGCTTGACGTGGTGGAAGCCAGTATCAGGAAGCGCCACCCCGACCGCATCATTGAAGACGTGATCGCGCTGCACAGCGCGTATCATTGCCTGAATTGGGCTGTTGAGGCCGTGCAGTTTCAGGCGTTTTTTGCCGACGTTCTGGCACAGCGGGCCGCAGCCCGTGGCCTCGCGCTTCCCGTGCGCCCGATCATCAACAGTACCGATAAGCAACTACGCATTGAGACATTGCAGCCCTATTTCGTGCAGGGCCGCATCCGGCTGCACACCTCGCAGCAGACGCTTATCGATCAGCTACGGCACTTCCCGAAAGCCGACCACGACGACGGGCCGGACGCGCTCGAAATGCTCTGGCGGCTGGCCGTCGGCGGTTTCGTCAGCCTGCGGGATGCGTTCGAGCGGGTGCCGCGTCAAAGCCCGTGGGGCGTGCGGCCCAGCGAGGACGACGATTTTGATAGCTTCGATACCTACGGGGGATGGACGTAATGATTTTTAGAAGACCGGCAAAACCGCGCCCGCGCAAGCGTGATGCGCTTTCCGCGCAACAGACGGAAACAGGCGGCGGCTTGACGCCCATGCTCTACCTTGAGCGGTGGGGCAATATGACCAACCGCCTGACGCCTTCCCGTTTATCCTCCATTTTGCAAGCCGCCGACGACGGCGACATTGCCGAGCAGCACGTGCTTTTCGCGGATATGGAAGACCGTTGTGAGCATCTGGCGGCGGAAATCGGCAAGCGCAAGCGGGCCTTGCTGACGCTGGATTGGGAAATCCTTCCGGGCCGGGCAAAGGACAAAAAGGCGGAAGGCGTGGCCGCCGCCGTGCGCGAGCAGTTCGACATGCTGCCCACAACTTCGGATCTCCTGCTCGACCTTGCCGACGGCATAGGCCACGGTTTCGCGGCCCTTGAGATTGAGTGGACGCAAACCGGCGGCCTGCATATCCCGGCGGCCTTCCACCACCGCCCGCAAAGCTGGTTTCAGGTCATGCGGGACAACCGCAACGTGCTGCGGTTGCGCGATGGTTCCTATGAAGGGGCCGAACTGTGGCCCTTTGGTTGGGTCATTCACACGCACCGCTCGAAATCCGGGTGGCTTCCGCGCGTGGGGCTTTTCCGCACGGTGGCGTGGGCGTACCTGATCCGAGCCTACGCCCTTGAAAGCGCGATCCTGTATACACAGGTCCACGGCCTCCCATTCCGGCTTGGGAAGTACCCGCCCGGAAGCTCCGCCGAAGACAAAGCCGCGCTCAGAACCGCCCTTGCCAATCTCGGACGGGACGCTTCCGGCATTATTCCGCAGGGTATGGAAATTCTTTTCGAGTCGCCCGCCAATGCCACGCAGGACATCCCGGGCATTCTTGTTACCCGGTGTGAACAAGGCATGAGCAAGGCCATTCTCGGCGGGACGCTGACCACGCAGGCGGACGGCAAAACGTCAACCAATGCGCTTGGCGAAGTCCACAACGAGGTCCGGCACGATATCCTGACATCCGACGCCGCGCAGATCGCCGCGACGATCACCCGGCAAATCCTTGCGCCGCTGGCCTATCTGAACTGCGGCGTCAGCGATCCGGCGTTGCTCCCGTGGTTCCGGTTCGACACAAGGCAGGCCGAAGATATTCAGGTGTTTGCCGACGCACTCCCCAAGCTGGCGTCAGTGATGGATATACCGGCGGCGTGGGCGCATGAGAAGCTCAAGATTCCGCAGGCCGAAGAAGGGGAAAAGGTGCTTGCCGTCAAGCCGCAGGCCATGCCGGAACCCGCCGCGCTGACCGCAAGCGCCAAGGCCGAGGATGGCCCGGCGTCAAGCGGGTATGCGGATCAGGATGCGATCGACGCCATGCAGGCCGACGATGCCCTTGCCGACGCCGCCGAAGCCCTGCTTGCGCCGCTTATTGCCGAGATCGAAAACGGGCTGACGCCGGAAGAACTGCAAGAGCGCCTTGGCGATCTCTATCCTCAGCTTGACGAAACGCAACTTGCCGACCTGCTCGCGCGGGCGTTTTTTATTGCCGATCTGTGGGGGCGCGCCCATGCCAGGACCTGATCTGTCCTACGCGCTTGGCCTCACGCCGGTGGAGGCCGTGCGCTACTTCCGGTCAAAGGGCATCGCCGTTACCGAAAACTGGCATGATCTCTGGCAGGAGGCGCAGGCTCGCGCCTTCACCGTAACGGGCATCACGAAGCTTGATCTCATGCAGGACATCCGGGGTGCGGTCGATGCGGCGATCAAAGAAGGCAAGACCGAGCAATGGTTCCTGAACGAACTTACGCCGATCTTGAAGAAAAAAGGCTGGTGGGGAAAAAAGGAAGTGACGGACCCGGACACCGGGGAAGTCCGGTATGTGCGGCAAGGCAGCCCGGCGCGGCTGAAGCTCATCTACCGCCAGAATACGCAATCCGCCTACATGGCGGGCCGCTACAAGCAACAGCTCGAAAACGCGGATTCCGCCCCGTACCTGCGCTATATCGCCGTACTTGATCAGAAGACCCGGCCCGCCCATGCCGCCCTGCACAACATGGTTTTTCGTTATGACGATCCTTTCTGGGGCGCAATGTATCCGCCGAACGGCTGGAATTGCCGGTGCCGCGTCGCCGCCTATTCCGAATCCCGTTTGAAGCGCCGGGGGCTGAAAGTTTCCGACAGCGCCGGGCATATGGTCACGCGGGTGGTCGAAACCGTCAACCGGCAAACCGGGGAAGTCGTCCGGCGCACCGTCACCGGCTACCGGCACGGCGGCAAGGGCTCGCTGGAATCCTTCACTGATGCGGGATTTTCATACAATCCCGGCAAGGTGTGGCTTGAAGACGCCCTTGCGAACGTGCCGGAACCCGCACAGGCGGTTACATGGAAGGATATGGGCTTGCGCCCCCTGCGCGACGTTCCCGCCGAGGAGCGTCTGCCTGCGCCGGAGCTGTTGCCCATAGCGGACTCGCAGGAAGAGGCGGAAAAGCGGCTTGCCGAGGCGTTGGGCTTTACGGACGAGCGCCAGCGCATCGTTGAGACGCCGATGGGGAGCCGCGTTATCCGGCGCGAATTGCTCGCGCATATGGTTGAAAAAAGACCGGACGCACGGGAACGGTTCGCAAACTATGTTTTGCCGACGCTCACACAACCTTTTGAGGTTTGGCTTAAACAACACGAAGACGGGACGCTGCGGGAAAACTATATCGGCCTGTTCCGGGAAACCAAGTATTCGTTACTGGTTGTTGTGCGGATAAATCGGGACGGTTCGCTCGTGTGGAACATAATGCAAAGGGAAGACAAAAAAATGGACAAGCACCGCGAGGGAATGCTTGTCTATAAAAAGAAAAGCTGATCCGGGGTCAAGTCTCCCTGTCAGGAACATCCGGTCCAGCAGGGCCTTTCAGCTGCGCATTGCTCCGGCAAGCCCGCAGTTTCGCGCCCGAATCAGCTCGTTGAAAGAAGGATACCCATGATCCGCATAGATGTAAACATCGACACATCCGATCTCGAAGCCGCCATTTCCCACCTGCGCGAAAAGGCGCAGGACACCACGCCGATCATGCGCCGGTGCGCTGACGTACTGGCGGGGGCCGCCGAAGGCGCTTTTGACGATGAAGCCGATCCGGTGACGGGCGCGAAGTGGCAGCCGCTTGCGGCTTCAACGGCGGCGGCCCGTGCCGCCAAGGGGCATTCCGGCAAAATATTGCAGCTCACCGGAAGTCTCGCCTCTTCGCTTGAGCGCGACTTTGGGCGCACCTACGCCGTCGTCGGCACCGCCAAACCCTACGCGGCTGCCCACCAGTTCGGGGCTGTGACCAAACCGCATGTGATCCGGGCGCGCAACGGCAGAGCGCTCAAGATCCCCGGCGTGGGCTTCCGCCGTTCCGTCAACCACCCCGGATCGACCATTCCGGCGCGCCCCTTCCTTGGCATCGGCCCGGACGATGAAAAAAAACTGCTCGACATCTTCCGGGACGAGCTGCACAAGGCGATCTACGGCTGATCGCCGAATCGCCGTTTTCAGGGCCGTTTTTCTTCCCGGATGAAGAACGCCCGCGTTTTCCCTTCACGCATTTTTTAACGGGGGTCTAACGGCCTTCATTCGCGTATCGCTTCTTTTTCTCCTCCCCCGTTTCCCGTCCGTACCCGCTCCCCCGCCTTTTCACCCGCTGACATGCGTCAACTGGCGCGCTTCCCGCGTCCTGCTACTCTGACGCCATGAGTACCGCATACACCTCCTTCATCGCCGCCCGCGTCCTGACCGATGTGGGCGGCCCCGCGCCCGGACGTATCCAGCTTTTTCCGATGGGCGAGTTTTCCGCCCGCGACGGAAGGCCCGGCACGCTCAAGGGCGTCAAAGCCAAGGCGTGGACGCTTACCTTTGACGATGCCGCCGCCGTGATCGCCCGCTGGCGACAGCGGGAGACGCCGCTTGTCGTGGACTATGAGCACCAGACGATAAACGCCGCCGAAAACGGCAAACCCGCCCCGGCGGCGGGCTGGATCGAGTCGCTGGAGGCGGGGGCGGACGGGCTTTACGCCACGGTCAAATGGACGGAAGCCGCCCGTGTCTTCATTAAAGCGGACGAATACCGTTACATTTCCCCCGTTTTTTCTTTTGACCCCGAAACCGGGGCCGTGCTCGAACTGAAAAGTGCGGCCCTGACAAACTACCCCGCGCTGGATGGTATGGACGCCGTGGCCGCGCGGACAGAGGAAGATTCACCTATGAAGAAAGAAACGCTTGAGGCGCTCCGGCACTTCTTCGGCCTTGCCGCCGACGCCGACGAAGACGCCGCCCTTGCCGCGCTCAAGGCGCAGGGCGACGGGCAGACGTTGACAGCCATGCTTACCGCCGCCAAGGAAGCCATCCCCGATCCCTCCAAGTATGTCCCTGCCGCCATACTCACCGCCGCGCAGGAAAAGAACGCGGCGCTGGCCGCAAAGGTCAAGGAGCTGGAAGGCAACGGCGCTCTCGCCGCGCTCACCGCCGAGATCGACGCGGCGCTGGCCGACGGACGTTTGCCGAAGTCTTGTGAAGCGTGGGCGAAGGCCACCGCGAAGACGCACCCGGACGCCGTCAAAAGCTATATCGCGTCTTCCGTTCCCCCCATCGCCGCTCTGACGTCCACCCAAACCGGGGGCACCCCTCCCGCCGGAACGCCGCATGTCGCCGCCCTGACGGATGGGGAGCGGTACGCCTGCGCACAGCTCGGCATGACCGAAGCGGAATTTCTCGAAGCCAAGAAAACGGAGAAAAAGTAAATGGCAATCGTAACTTCAAGCCTCATCCAAACCCTGCGCACCGGCTACTCGAAAGCCTTTCAGGAAGCCTTGGCGAAAGCGCCGACGCAATGGGCCAGCGTTGCGACGCGCGTACCGTCGGGCAACAGTTCCAACACCTACGGCTGGCTCGGCCAGTTCCCCAAGCTGCGGGAATGGACGGGCGATCGCGTCTTTAAGAGCATCAAGGAGCACGGCTACGCCGTGACGAACAAGCTCTATGAGGCCACGGTGGACATTCCCCGTACGGCCTTTGAAGACGACGAACTTGGTGTCTACTCGCCCCTGTTCTCTGAAATGGGCTATGCGGCTGCCACCCACCCGGACGAGATCGTCTTCGGGCTTCTGGCCGCAGGGAGAACCACGGATTGTTATGACGGCAAGAAGTTCTTCGCCGCCGATCATCCCGTCTATCCCAACGTCGACGGCACGGGTTCGGTTGTGAACGCCTCGAACCTTCTCCGGCCTGCGGCTGTCGAAAGCGTCGTTACAGACAAAACGGCATGGTACCTGCTTGACGTGTCCCACCCTCTGAAGCCTTTTATCTTTCAGGAGCGCACCACGCCGGAATTGCAGGTCATCACGAACCCGGACAACGATACCGTCTTCATGAAGGACAAAATCCCCTACGGCATCCGTTACCGCTGCAACGGCGGGTATGGCTTCTGGCAGCAGGCCGTGTGCTGCACCGACGATCTCACCGCCGACAACTTCGAGCTTGCATTGGCTACCATGCAAGGCTTCAAGGCCGACGGCGGGCGGCCCCTTGGGCTTGGCTTCGGCGGTAAGGCCGGGACGTTGCTTGTCGTCCCGCCCACGCTGCAAGCCGACGCCCGAAAAATCCTTGTCGCCGAGCGCGACGACATGGGCGCGTCGAATATTTGGTTCGACGCGGCAACCATCGTAGTCTCGCCGTGGCTGGCGTAACCGCCTACGCCACCCCGGATCAGCTTGTCGCCCTGTTCGGTGAGGATGAAATGCTCACCCTCGCCGCCGGGGCGGACGGCGAGCTTGACGAAGCCCGCGTCACGGCGGCGATCGAGTGGGCGTCAAGCGAGGCGGACAGCTATCTGTCCGCCCGCTATCCGACGCCGATCAGTCCCGTGCCGCCCATTTTGACCAACTGCGTCGGCGACATCGCCCGCTATCGGCTCACCGGGCACAACACGCTGGAAAACGAGGTTATCCTGCGCCGCTATGAAAAGGCGATCGATTGGCTTTTGCGCATTGCGAAGGGGCTTGCCGATCTGCCGGGGCAGGACGCGGGCGGGGAATCCGGGGACGGTACGGACGGCGTAGGCATTACGCCGGGAGTAAGGGACTGGACATGATCGCAACCATTGAAACCGCCATTGTCGAAACCATCCGCGCGGCCCGCCTGCCGTACCTGCGGTATCTGGGCACCTACGGCGGGGAACTGGACGGCGAGCCGCAAAGCATCGTCCGGCAAACGCCCGCCGTGTGGGTGTCATACCGCGACGAATCCGCGCCCGATCCGCGCAATACGGGCCGCACACGCTGGACGGTCAAAGCGACGTTCTCCGTGCTGGCCGCCGCCCGCAGTCTCAAAAACGAGGAGGCCACCCGCCACGGCGACGCCGTGCAGGTGGGCAGCTACCAGATGATCGAAGACGTCCGGGCGCTGATCGGCTTCAACGATTTTGGGTTGTCCGGTGTCGACTACCTGCGCCCCGGACGCACTCGGACGCTGTTTAACGGACGGCTAGCCGCGTGCGGCATGTCAATCCTCATGCAGGAATGGACGGCGCTTTACGATCTGCGCGTCCGCGAGCCGGGGCAGCGGGCGCTTGACGCCCCGCCCGGCGCATATCTTCCCCCGGAAGGCACGCGGCTGCCGGGCGACGCCCACGCGAAAGACGATCCGTACCTCCCGCCACTGTCAGGATTCGCCCTGCGGTACTGGCTGAAATCGCCGCTTGATCCGGATACCGACGAACCGAGCGCCGTTGATCTTATAACCCTCAACATCAACAGAGCCGACGGCAGTCGCGGGCTGTAGCCCGCCTTGAGAGAGGCGAGCGCGCAGACGGAACTCGGTTCCGGCTGTATGGATGCGCGACGCCGAACGGCCAAAGGACACAACATGCTTACCGTGAAAGCCCGCCCCGGTGTTGCCGTGCCGATGGAGCATGACCCGCGCCGGTATATCACAGAGTCATCCGGCCCGGTCAAAGTGCCGGGGACGCCGTACTACCTGCGGCGTTTGCAGGACAATGATCTGGTGATCGTCCTGCCCGCCGAACGCGCCTACACACATGACGAGGAGACCGCCAATGGCTAGCGCGAACGTCAGTTTCGACAATATCCCGGCAAGCATCCGCAAGCCGGGAAAATACTTTGAGTTCAACACGAAGCTGGCCGTCCGCACGCTGGCGACCAACCCGCAGACGGTTCTGATCATCGCGCAGAAAACCGCCGACGGCACCGCCACGGAAAACGTCCCCGTGCAGGTCTTCGATACCGACACGGCGGGGAAGCTGTTCGGGGTCGGCTCGCAGGCCGCCCGCATGGTCCGGGCCGCCATGCGCGCCTACGGCTACGTCGATCTGTCCGTCCTGCCCATTGCCGACGACAGCGCGGGCGTTGCCGCCTCCGGTTCTCTCAAGCTGACGGGCGACGCTACGGCGCAGGGCGTCATCACGTTGACGGTTGCGGATACGGAAGTGTCCGTTGCAGCCGCAGCCGAAGATTCCGCCGCGTCGCTGGCGACGGCCCTTGCCGCCGCCGTCAATGCTGAAAGGGACTTGCCGGTCACGGCGCAGGCCGCCACGGGCACCGTCACGCTGGCCGCGAAAAACAAGGGCACACTCGGCAACGGGATCGTTCTTGCGTACAGCAACACCGTTCCCGGCATCACGCCGACGTTGACCGCCATGACGGGCGGGCAGAAAGACCCGGACATCGCCGAAGCGCTGACCGCCGTCTTTGCCGCCGACTATACGATCTATTGCGTGCCGTGGGCGGTACAAGCCCCGCTTGCCGCCCTGCGCGAGCATCTGGACAATGTGGGCGGCCCGATGGAGCAACGCGGGGCGATCGGCGTCTACGCTTCCACGGGTACGCTGTCAGCCGCAACCACGCTTGCAGGCCAGCTCAATTCGGGCCGCATCACCGGGGCGCTTTTGCCCGGTTCCACCACGCCGCCCGAACAGATCGCCGCAGCCTACGCTGCCGTCTTGGCAAGCGAGGAAGACCCGGCGCGCCCGCTCAACACCTTGGTACTCACGGGCGTGACCGTGCCGCCCGTGGCCTCGCGCTTGGGCCGCACCGAGCAGGAGGTCTGCCTGAAAAACGGCGTAACCCCGCTGGAAGCCGGGCCGGGCGACGTCGTCCAGATCGTCCGGGCTATCAGCACATACACCGTCAACGCGGAAGGCACGGCGGACGTGTCGCTTTTGGACATCACGACGATCCGGACACTGGACTATGTGCGCAAGGCGATCCGGGAGCGCATTTCCCTGCGCTTCCCCCGCGAAAAATTGTCCACCCGCACGCCCCCGAAAGTGCGCTCGGAGATCCTCGATGTCCTGCGCGGGCTTGAAAGCCTTGAGATTGTCGAGGAAGTGGACGCCAACGCCGACGGCGTGGTGGTTGAGCGTGATCTTCAGGATGCGAACAGGCTCGACGCCAAAATCCCCACCGACGTCGTCAACGGCCTGCACGTCTTCGCGGGCCGCATCGATCTTTTGCTGTAAAAGGAGGCGCATATGGCGCTTGAAGAATATGTCGGCGCTGTCGTCGTCGAAATCGACGGGCGGGAGATTGAAGCCTTTTCTTGTTCCCCGTCCGCAAATACGGGCCGCAAGCCCGTCAAAACCATGAACCGCACACAGCGGATCGCCGGGTACACCAACGGCGTCTATGAGTACACCCTTGATCTGTCCGTCCCGGTTGAAGCGGACGGCGACACGATCGACTGGGAAAACGTCATTGACGCCAAGGTGGTCATCTACCCCGTAAAGGGCAACCGCCGCACGGCCTATACCGGGTGCGTTGTGACGGAAGTGGGCGAGCAGTACGAAACCGAAAACGAAGCAAAACGCGACATCAAGATGTTCGCGCAGGACAAAAAGGAAGAGTAGCGCATGGATACGATTAAAGGGCAATTTGCGATCGGGCTGTGGGACGATAAGAGCAAGGCGTTCCAGCGGGATTTCGAGATGCGTCTTGCTACGCTCGAAGACACTGAGAACGCGCTTGAAGACACGCCCGAGTATGCCAGCACGGCGCGCATCCGGCGGCACGAATGGGCGGCCTGCCTGCTTTCCGTCGGCTGCATCCCCGGCGACGAGATAACGCCGGAGCGGCTGGCGGAGCTGGCCAGCGTCGAGTTCGGCATCCTCGCCGACGCGCAGGATCGGCTTGTAAAAAAGCTCAGCGGCGGGAAAAGCGCCTCGCCGACGTCCGCCTGACCATCGCCGCGCTTGTCCGGCACGGTTTTTCCCCCGCCGACGTGCGGGGGATGACCGGGCCGGAGGCGGTCAGTTACCTTGAGATCTTTTACCCGAACCCCGACAAGGGCAAGAAAAAATACATCTCACTGAAAAGAAAGAGGAAAGGCAATGGCCCGCGATCTGGAAGTCGAAGCAAGGCTGACGCTGAAAGACGATCTCAGCAAAAAGGCCGGGACAGCGCTTGACGCCGTCAGCAAAAAGGCGCGCAACGCCGGGAAGGCCGCCGACGCGCTGGCGGCTACGAAAAAGGACGCGGGGGCGCAGGCGTACGAGCGGACGGCGCAGGCCGCCGACAAGGCCGCCACCGCGATCGACAAGGTGGCCCGCTCGGCGGATCGGGCGCGGGACGCCAGCGGGCGGTTCGTCAGCGGTTCCGGCTCCGGGCTTGGGCGCGTGGCGCAGGACGCCGCGCGGGCCGAGCGGAGTATGGGGCGTCTCGAAGCAATGGCCCGGCGTACCGGCACCGCCCTTTCCAAAATGGGCGGCGCTATGGGCACCGCGCGCGACGTCGGGGCCGGGCTCATGGCTGGCGGGTATGTGGCGGCACGGGCGATGCAAAAGCCGATCGCCTATGAAAAACAACTCGCCGGAATGGCGAATGTCGCCTACTCGGATCGTGGTGTCAAGGGGCGCATTGCAGGCATGAAGAAACTTGATGCGGTCATTGCGGCTTCCGTGCGGGAAGGCGGCGGAAGTCGCGAGCAGGCAGCAGGAGCGCTTAATTCCATGCTCGCCGCCGGTACTGACATTGAGACTGCAAAGAACCTGTTGCCTGTTGTTCAAAAGGCCGCCACGGCTGCGCAGGCCGATCCAAACGAGTTGGCGCTGGTGTTGGTCAAGGGGATTCAGCAAGGCCAATTCAAGCCCGAGCAAGCCAAGGCGGCGCTGGAAAAAGCTATCCGGGCCGGTGAAGCCGGGCAGTTTGAACTCAAGGACATGGCCCGGTGGTTGCCGCAGATCATGGCGGCGGGCAAGGGTATGAAGGGAATGGAGGGGTACGAGCAGCACCTTGCCAATCTGCAAGCCGTCGCTCAGGTGACGGGTAGCAGTGATCAGGCGGGCAATGCCTACTTCAATCTCCTTGGCAAACTGACTGCCCCGGACGCCGCAAAGAACTTTGAAGACTTCGGCGTCAATCTGCCAAAGGAATTGTCCGCCGCCGCACAACGAGGGGAAGATCCCGTATCGGCCTTTGCCCGCCTCGTCGAGCAGCGTGTCGTCAACACGAATAGAAGCTACAAGAAGATCAAGGCGCAGCTTGCAACCGCCAAAGGAGCCGACCGCCAAGCCTTATTGCAACAAGCGGCGGAGATTTTGCAAGGTTCCGCTGTGGGGCGCATCATTCAAGACAGGGAAGCCATGCTTGGACTTGTCGGTGTAATGAATCAGGGAGCGACGAAGCGTGACGTGCTGGATCAACTCAAAGAGGCGGACGGGGCTATTGATACATCTTATAGTGTCATGGCTTCCACAACCGACGCGCAGCTCCAGCAAGCGGCCAATGAAAAAGACATTGCCGCCAGCGACGCCTTTTCCGAAGTCAAACCGCATATCGACAACATGCTTACCGGCTTGCGTGACGCGGCACAGGAATTTCCCCGGCTGACGACGGTTGTCTATGAAGCCGCGACGGCCCTTGGCGTATTCGCCGCCGTCGGCATGGCGTGGGGCGGCTCCCGGATGCTTCGCGGGGGAGGCGGAAAGGTGCTCGGCGGGGCGGGCAAACTTTTGGGCGGGGCAGGGAAAACCGCCGTTGAGGCTGGCGGCAAGGCGACCCTCGCCAAGACCGCCGCCGATGTGGGCGGCAAGGCCGTACTCAAGGGGACGGCGCTGGAAGCCGGGGGCAAGGCGGTTGCAGACGCCACGGCGAAGACGGTAGCGAAAGAGACCGTACAGGCCGGGGCAAGGACGCTCGGCAAGGGATTTCTTGGGGCCGAGTTTGCCATGTCCGCCTATGACATTTGGCAGACTGAGAACGACCCGAACCTGACGCGCCAACAGAAAGATCAGGCGAATATGGCTACCTACGGCGGTTTTGGTGGTGCGCTTGCCGGGGCGGCTGCGGGCGCTTCCGCCGGTTCCGTCGTGCCGGTGATCGGGACGACGGCTGGCGCGCTCATCGGCGGCCTGCTCGGCTGGTGGGCGGGGCGTGAGGCCGGGGAAGGCGCGGGCAAGCTTATTTACAGCGATCCCGTGTCAAAAGCCCAAACCGAGGAACGTCAGCCGATCGAGCTGAACGCGAAACTTGCCCTTGAGGTTGACGGTCTGACGCTCGCGGAAGTCATGGAAAAGTATCAAACCGAATACAATTTTAGGTCAAACTGATGGGCTGGAAAACCGAACTTCTCGACGCCTCTTTCCGGGGCGTCACGTTTGAAGTCGAATCAGTGCAGGACGACGGGGAAAAGTCCATCGTCGTGCATGAATACCCGTACCGGGCCGGGGCCGAGATCGAAGACCTTGGGCGCAAGGCCCGGCGCATCCGCATCACGGCCTTGTTCTGGGGTGAAGACTACCTTTCCGGCGTGGCGTCCCTCGTCAAGGCGTTTGAGGAAACCGGCAAGGGCGAGCTGATCCATCCGGTCTTCGGCTCCGTACAGGTAGCGATCACCCGCTGGGGCATTCCGCACAAGGCCGACGATCCCGATTACGTCGCCCTTGACTTCGAGGCCGTCGAGGCCGAACTGGACAACCCGTTTTTCGACTATCAGTCTCCGCGCGCCGGGGCGGAGCAGGCGCAGGCGGTGCTTGACGCAAGCATTGCCGACGCGCTTTCTTCCGCCGCTTCAACGGTACGCGACAAGCTCGCCGTGGCGCAGGAATACGCTCAGGCCGCCCGCGCCCGCGTGGAAAACGTACTGTCAGCCGTGCTCGACATATACGACGTGGGGCAATCCGTCGTCCGATCCGCGCTTTCATACGTCAACTACCCCGCCGCGTTCATGTCGGATTTGCTCGCCGTGCAGTCAAAGATCACATCCGGCGTCGATCTGTCCGGTTCCTTTTCGGCGTGGACCCGGCTTTCGGATTCCTTCCCGCGCCTTGGGCGCACCGGCGAGACCGTCAAGAGCGAGCCGGTCGTGGGCGGCGTCTCGTCCCGCGTACAAGGCTACGTGTCCGGCGGCGCGGATGGACGCGCCGAGCCGGTGCTTGCCGTCAAAAAGGCCCCGGCAAAACAGCCCGTGCCGTCTTTGACGCCCCCGGCCCCCGGCGCGGGGACGGTGGAAGACGTGCCCGTCATGGCGGCGACGGTGACGCAGGCCGCACAGCTTGCGGAAGCCGCCGGGGGGATGCTCGCCGACGAACTGGATGATCCGGTGATGACTCCGCAAGAAATCGAGGCCGTGGTCGGCAATGTCCGCGAACGGGTACAGGATTCCATTGACTGGGTCCGGGCCGTGGCGGACACGGAAACGGCCTACGCGGCCTCTGAATCCCTGCGTACCATTGCCGACGCCGTGCAGACGTTGGGGGCCAAAGTTTTGGAGACGCGCCCGCCGCTTGTCGAGCACATCGTCGAGACGGAGTGCAACGCACATCTTCTTGCTCACAAGCTGTACGGCGACTTTGCCCGTGCGGCGGAAATCGTCCGGCTGAACCCGCAGATCCGCAATCCGAACTTTATAGCCAAGGGGCAGGCCCTCCATGTCTACGCCGACTGACGCCGACCGCGTGACGCTGCATATCGCCGGGCACGTGCACGGCGACTGGTTGAAGTACAGCATCGATTCCGATTTCTTCACCCCGGCGGACGGCTGGAGCGTGTCTTTGGGCACGCCAGCAACGGCGTTGCCGGAATACCTCCAGCCGTGGGCCGAAGTGCAAATCCGCGTCGGCGACGAGCTTGTCATGTCCGGGCGCGTCGATCGCGTGCGGCACGCTTTCCGCAAAGGCGAGCATGTGCTGGACATTCGGGGACGTGACGGGGCCGCCGTACTGCTTGACTGCTCGGCCCCCATTTTCGTCAGCCGTGAAATCACCTTGCCGGAAGCCGTCGCCACCGTGGCCCGACCCCTTGGCATCGCCGAGCTCGACATCGCCGGGCGTGACGCGGCTTTCGTCAAAGTGACGGTCGAGCCGGGCATGTCGGCATGGGAAGTCATCCAGCAGGCCGCCGAAGCAAGCGGCCTGTGGCCGTGGTTCACCCCGGACGGGACCCTCAAGATCGCGGCCCCGGATTACACCACGCCGCCCGTCGCGGCCCTGATCATGCGGCTGGACGGCAAGGGGAACAACGTGATCGACATTGAGATCGATAAGGGCTGCGAGCGGCGCTACTCCGAAGTGACGGTCCTCGCACAGGGGGCCGGGACGGAAAAGAAAAAGAGCAAAAACGCCATGAAGGGCAAGGCCACGGACCCCAATGTAAAGTGGCACAGGCCGTTGATCGTCTCCGAAGGGTGCCTTGATTCCCCCGGCGACGCCCTGAAAAAGGCCAAGAAACGGCTTGCCGACGGCGTGATGGACAGTTTTACCATTACCGCGAAAGTCCGGGGCCACCGCACAAGCGACGGGAAGCTGTGGGAACCGGGCCAGCGCGTCACTTTGAACGGCGACAAGCACGTTTATTTTCTCACCCGGCGCACGTTCAACGGCGGGCGTGACGGCACGACCACTACGCTCGTTTTAAAGCCCGACGGGGTTTGGTTGCCGGATACCAGCAAGAAGGGCAAGCGCGGGAAGAAGGGCAAAAAGCCCTTCTCAGGCTCATGGGACTATGGAGACAAGCTATGACCACCGCGCAGATGATCAAGGATGCCATTGCCCGCGCGCTCGCCGCCGTGCGCCTTCCGTTCCGGGCCGTGCTTGGCGGGCTGAACGGCAAGCCCGGCGTACAGCTTGCGCAAGGCGACGCCCTGAACGGCGAAAAACTGGAAGCGTCGGAAGTTTTTCAGCAATTCGGCTTTACGTCCGGGGTTCCTGCGGGTTCCGAGCTTATCGTTTTACCCTTGGGCGGCAAGACGGCGCACAGCGTCATTATAGCGACTGAAAACGGCGCGTACCGTGTGCAGGTCGGCGGTGGTGAAGTGTGCGTCTACAACCAATGGGGCGCGAAAATCACCTTGAAAAAGGAAAAGATCATCGAAGTGGACTGCGATCACTTTATCGTGAAAGCCAAAGAAGACGTGCTGATGCAGACAAAAAGCTACACGGTGCAGGCGGACGCGGGCGTCACCTACCAGACGCCCGGCCTTGCCTATGGCGGGACCGCAGGCCGCAGCCGCGCCGCCGGGCGCACCGTGGCCCGCATCACCGGCGATATGCATCTCGACGGCGAACTCACAACTACCGGCGATCAGACGGCGGCGGGCATCTCCACCGCACATCATACCCACCGGGGCGACAGCGGCGGCACAACCAGCGAGCCGCAATAACCGCCTTTTCTTCCACTCACCCGCTGACATCCGTCAACTGGCCCGCGTCCATGCGTTTGGTACTATCCGCGCATGGACGCTTTTCTTGATCCCTCTTCCGGCGATTACACCGGTGAACGCATCGCAACGCTGGCGAACGCCGTCTACTTGCGCCTGATGACGCCCCTCGGCGGTTGGTGGGCCGATCCGTCTTTGGGCTCGCGCCTGCATGAGCTGACGCGCGAAAAAGACGTGCCCCGCGTGCGCACGCTGGCCCGGCAATACGCCGAACAGTCCCTTGCCCCGCTGGTCAATGACGGGCGGGCGCGTTCCGTCAGCGTCACCGCAGACATGCCGCATGACGGGCGGTGCCTGTTGCATGTTGAAGTGGTCGACCTGACGGGCCGCCGTTCCTTGTACTCATACCCGGTCAAAGTGAGCTGATATGCCGTACACGCCCCCCGATTTTGCGACGATCCGCGAACGTATGCTGCGCGACGCCCGCAACCTCGATCCCACGGCTCCAACGGGTGGAGACAGTGATCTTTTTATTCGTTCGTCCTGCACCGCTTCGGCTGTTGAGGGGCTTTACGACTATCAGTCATGGCTTGCCCGCCAGCTTTTGCCCGATACCGCCGATACCGAGCATCTGGAGGCGCACGCGGGCTTGCGCGGCATCGTCCGCAAGGTGGCCGTGGCCGCCTCGGGAACCGCGACGTTCACCGGCACGCCGGGCGTCGTCTTGCCGTCCGGGGCAAGCCTGAAAAGCGCCGCAGGCACCCTATACCAGACCACGGCTGACGGGACCGTCGGCGGCGGGGGAACCGTGACCGTAGCCTGTGCCGCCGCCACCGCCGGAGCCGTGCCCGATCTGATCGGCGACACGGTGACGCTTATGCAGCCGCCTACCGGGATTGAAGCCGTCGGCACGGCCACGATCACCGGCGGCGCGGACGCGGAAAGCGACGCTTCGCTTCTGTCCCGACTACTTGACTGCATGCGCAACCCGCCGGGCGGCGGAAATGCCGCCGATTATCGCCGGTGGGCGAAATCCGTAGCGGGCGTCGGCGAAGCGTATGTTCACCCGCTTCGTCAGGGAGCCGGAACCGTTGACATTATTATTACGGGCGACGGCGTCATTGCTTCTGATGAAGTTGTGCGGGCGGCGCAGGCGTATATCGACGAACAGCGCCCCTGCACGGCAAAGGCGTCGACCGTGATCGCGGCTGTGGCGCTCATCGTGGACGTAATGCTCAAGGTCGCACCATCCACGGGCTACACGCTTCAAGCGCTCGCGGCCCCGGTACGCGAAGCCGTGCAAACCGTCTTTGCGGACTACCAGCCCGGCTCTCGCGTCTACCTGTCGGCGCTGATCACCGCCGCGTCTACAGTTCCCGGCGTCGCTGACGTGAGCGTCGCCGTTCCTGCGGGAACGATCACCCCGACGGCGATCCAGTGGCCCATGTGCGGCACGGTGACGCTGGAGGCGGTGTAATGGGACACGCAACCCTTTTGCGGCGGCTTTTGCCGCCCACAAGCTACGATCCGAACGGCGCGCGCCTTGGCGTATCAGTCGACATGGAAGGGAAGGAGCTTGATCGTGTGCTTGCCGACGCGCCGCACGCCGTCGGCGCGCTCCGGCCATTCACATATCAGGAGTGGCTCGAAGACTATGAGCGCGTCTACGGCCTGCCTGACGCTTGCTTACAGTACGGTTCCCTTTATCAGGATCGGCTCGGCTTCATCGCGCTGGCCCTGCGTGAGCGCGCAGGCATTTCGATCGGCTGGCTCGTCCGATACGCTGCCCTCGCCGGGTACGACGTCACGATCTCGGAATTTTCCCCATTTGTCGCCGGTTCCCGCGCCGGTGACGCGCTGACGAACGGCGCATGGCTCTACGCTTTTACCGTCCACGCCGCAGGCGAAATCGCGCGGCGGTTCTGTGCCGGACGCTCGGTCGCCGGGGAGCCGCTTGCGGATTGGGGCGAGGGGCCGCTTGAATGCATCATCAACAAGTACAAACCGGCGCACGCCGTGGCCCTGTTCGCTTACGGCGCGTAAGGAGACAAAATGCATCGCATCGACACTTCAACGGCAACCTCTGACGGCCTTTTTACCGAAGGCGATCCGCTTGTTCCGACCCCGGCAACCGTTGTTTCGGCTGACTGGCTGAACAGTGTACAGGAAGAACTTGCCACTATCGTGACAAATGCCGGTCTTGAACTGCAAAAGGCGGATAATACGCAAGTACTCACAGCCATTTTGCAGATTATCGCACGTCAAAGTTCCGAGCTTGAGCGCCTGCGCCTGCTTAAAATCGGTTGTCCGATGTACTGGCGCAGTACCACGCTCCCGGAAAACTTCGCGTGGGTCAACGGCGATCTCGTCCTTTTTGAAGATCGTCCAGAATTTGAAGAGGTTTACCTCGCTGGCGGCTTCGAGGGAATGCTTCTCGAAGCAAACGCCACCAGCGGGCAGATCGCCGCCAACCTCGGGAAGTTCAGAAAACATCCTAACGGACTGGGATTATACCTTCCTTCGTGTGGCGAACAGTTTTTCCGAGCTTGGACGGGGGGAGGTGGCCGGGAGGCCGGGAGCTGGCAGAGTGATGCGCTACAGAGCCACGAGCACGACATACCAACTTACGCAGGAATTTCCGGCACAAGAGCTACTTTGATTGATGATAAAGGGAATCTAAACCAGTCAAATATAACTCTCGATGTAGGGAGATTCTATACATACCCGACCGGCCCCTCGGGGCGCATCGCAGCCGAAAGCCGCCCGGTCAATATCTCTGTTCCGGCTATTCTCTACCTCGGCATTCCAGCTTAGGCCGGGAGGCCAAGATATAGGCAGACTGGAAAGGCTACGTTGACCGGGTGGGTTTCGGCTGCGATGCGCTGTGTGCTTTTCCATGTGTATTGCACCGCTAGTTCACTTACTTCACTGACGAGCCCATATTGTATCGCAGTGTCTTTTGTTGTCAGCGTTACCCCACCACTGGCAGAGACAGGGCCAATACATCCGCCACCCGTACCCGCCTGACGACCAAGTAGCTGAGTAAAACCGGGCTGCACAGCATCACCTTGCCAGCTCCCGGCCTCCCGGCCAGCCCCTGACGTCCAAGCTCGGAAAGGCGCAGGCTATCACAAAAACTCAAGCACGAAGGCCAAGATACAGAATGACGGGAATCGCAACGTTGAC
>ERZ856578.1164-NODE-1164-length-51143-cov-39.095798_pt1 | contig 51143 bp, 66 predicted proteins | sample MGYA00514384_ERZ856578 | MGnify/ENA primary metagenome ERZ856578 (study PRJEB29103, sample SAMN06111958) | human gut metagenome | biome: human gut; feature: ankylosing spondylitis patient; material: healthy_person | host: Homo sapiens | place: China:Hangzhou...
ACCATGACTGTACCGGTATTCTCGCAACGTCCGCCGTTGATGGCAAGCAACAGGGCTTTGGCCAGGTTGCAACGGGCGCCGAAGAACTGAATCTGCTTACCTATTTCCTGGTATGATACGCAGCAGGCGATTCCGTAGTCGTCGGACTGACGTACTTCGCGCATCAGGTCGTCATTTTCGTACTGGATAGAAGAAGTGTCGATAGAAACCTTTGCACAGAATTCTTTGAATCCTTCCGGAAGTTCCGGGCTCCAGAGTACGGTCAGGTTCGGTTCCGGTGAAGGGCCGAGGTTGTACAATGTCTGCAGGAAACGGAAGGAGGTCTTTGTCACTTTGGTACGTCCGTCGTTGAGACGTCCGCCCAGAGATTCGGTTACCCAGGTCGGGTCGCCTGCAAAGATGTCGTTGTATGATTGCATACGCAGGTGGCGGACCATACGCAGTTTGATGACAAACTGGTCGATCAGCTCTTGCGCGAATGATTCGGTGATGGTTCCTTTGCTCAGTTCATATTCCAGATAGATATCGAGGAAAGAAGAAACGTTACCCAGTGACATAGCGGCACCGTCTTGTTCTTTGACGGCGGCAAGGTAAGCCATATATACCCACTGTACGGCTTCTTGTGCCGTGTAAGCAGGACGGCTCAGGTCGAGACCGTAGTATTCGCCCATCACTTTCATGTCTTTCAGTGCCTTGATCTGTTCTGCCACTTCTTCGCGCAGGCGGATGCGGGCCTCTGTCATCGGACCGGTGAGGTTGTGCAAATCTTCCTTCTTTGCTTCGATCAGACGGTCGATGCCGTAAAGAGCCATACGGCGGTAGTCACCGATGATGCGTCCGCGTGCATAATTGTCGGGAAGTCCGGTAAGGAATCCCAGCGAACGGAAGGAACGGATTTCTTCCGTATATACGTCGAATACTCCGTCGTTGTGCGTCTTGCGGTAGTGAGTGAAAATATCTTTTACGCGGTCGTCCACTTCCACGCCGTTTTCGTGACAGGCTTTGCTGACTACGTTGATACCTCCGAAAGGCTTGATGGCACGTTTCAGAAGTTCGTCTGTCTGCAGGCCGACGATCAGTTCGTTTTCCTTGTCGATATATCCGGCCTTGTGGGAAGTGATGGTTGATACGGTAACATTATCTAATGAGCGGACACCGTTGTTTTCTCTTTCTTCTGCCAACGCTTCGAGGCAGCGGTTCCATACGGCTTTGGTACGTTCTGTAGGTCCTTCGAGGAATGAAGCATCTCCGTAATACGGAGTGATGTTATGACTTACGAAATCTCTGACATTGATTTCGCTGCTCCAAAGACCGTCTTTAAAGATCTTGTTTAATTCCATAAAATGATAAAATTAGAGGTTGTAGTTATCCTATTCTTTAGAGCGCACAAAGTTACAATCATTTTTCATATAATCAGCATAAATATGCTCTATTTTATGCTTTTCAACATAAAATACCTATTAATTGCTATCCTTAGGAAAAGATTAGATTAAATTTTTAGTGAAAACTCTTGCAAGTTTAAAATATCTTCGTACCTTTGCACCGCTTTTAACGAAAAGCACTTCTGATAAGGAAGTTTTGGAGAGGTGGCAGAGTGGTCGATTGCGGCGGTCTTGAAAACCGTTGTACCGCGAGGTACCCGGGGTTCGAATCCCTGTCTCTCCGCAATAAACATTGATAATCAATGATTTACAAAACAAGCACCCGAAAAGGAACCCGAAAACGGCCTTACGGGTGCTTTTTTCATTCCGGCGGGCTTCCCAGCAAGCCGGTTTATTTAATTATGAACAAAAAAATTTCTTAATGAAGGAAGTAACGGTAATTCCTACCTTCGTCTTCCTAAACCAAAAATAAACTACCGTTCCGGCTACTATTACAATAATCAATATTGCAAGTATGTAACGCCACCTATAAGGGTCGGCCGCCGGTTGTTCCGTATTGACTTCCTTCTTATCTGTATCGGTAGTAGTCGTTTCTTCCTTGGCCGAAGCGTTGGCTTCTTGGTTTTGGCTTACTCCCTTTTCTTCCGAATTCTGTTTAACGGTTAGTTGCTCAATACTTTTAATAGCCCCCTTATTAGGCGGCTGTTTTTTGGCTGGGGTCGGTTCCTTACTTGCCGTTCCTTCGGGCCGGGGCGTTTTACCGGGTGTTACTTGCCCTTCCGGTTCCGGCTCCTTATTTACTTCCGGCGGGTAATACTCTATTTTGGTATAGGTTATTTCTACGCCGTTCGTTTTGGTCGTATCTACGAAAGTGGAAGAAGTACCGGTATTGGTTTCCTTCGTGGCTTGGTCTACTTTCGTCTTTTCCTCTTTGCTGGCTATTAGCTTTCTTGGCGTGGAACAACCGGTAAGGAAGCCTACCAGCAAGCAAAGAAACAGGGTTAAAAGTTTTGTTTTCATTTTACGCAATTCTTTTTAAGTTCTTCGATAATGTGGTACATATCCATAAAGTTATAAAGCCTTTCCCGTTCTTTGCGGGTTGCTTCGTCTGCCTTGCGGGCGGCTTCTTCAAAAGCAACTCTTAGTTGCTCTTTCATTACTTCCCTGTTTAGTTTTACCGGTTTCTCTTTTTGTGGAGTAGCCGGTAAAACAAACATAACTACTACTAAAATGGTATCTATCATTATTTTTCGTATTTCAGTGCGTTTAGGCGGTTAAGCCAACCTTTTATAAATCGCTTTTGCGTAGGGTCGCGTTCTACAATCCGGTATAGGAAGGCTTCGCGCTCGGCTTTTATGGTATTGAATAGTACCAACGAATCGGAAGCATTAACGGCGGCCAACGTCTTAGGCCCTACAATTCCGTCTACCGTTAAGCCTAATAGCTTTTGGGGTAGCTTAATTCCGTTTGCGCCGGAACCCCACACCCAATCTACTAAAATATTGGCTACGCTTTGGCTTTTAATTTGGTCGGCCTTCCATTTGTCCCAATAGTGGGGCTTTAGAACCCGGTTTAGAACGTCGTCCTTACTAAGTAGTTTTAGGTCGTCTACGTCTATATCCCCGTCGCCGTCCTTATCATAGCCAACATTTCGCCAAGTGGCAATAGTTACGCCCATGTTGGTAGCTCCGCCTTTGTCTACGGGGTCGTTTACGTAGCCCCCTTCCCAACTCAAAATAAACGGTAATAGTTTACTTACATTCGCCATTTTGTCCCCCTTCCTGTTTTTCTTCGTTTAGCATAATATCCCCAAGGGGAACGTTAAAATGTCGTTCGGCCTTGTTTACCATAATTCGCTGTAAAGCCTTCGCTATTTTGTTGTCGCTTTCCGAACTCCAATTTTCGAGAATACTCCAAATTTGGTAAAAGAGGAAAACGCCTACAATAAAACGTACTGCTATATCCGAATCCTTAATTACGTAAATATCTACGTAGTTAGCTACAATAATAGCCAATAGGGCTACAATCATCGTTACCAAAATACGAAACTTATACTCACTCTTAAATTTACCGTCTGCCCGTTCGGGGTATTTCCTATGTACCCGGCGGCCCAAGGCCCAAGCCGTATAAACGTCGATAATAACCGCAATAAAGCAAGGTATAAAAAAGGGTATTGAGGTTTCAAAGGCCAATAACAAGCCCCCGCCAATACTTGTAATGTATTGTAGGAACCTGTTTAAAAAGGTCTTAGCCAATGTTTCTAAAATCATAATCAATAATTTAGATTGTTACTACTCTTTTGTCAAACTCTCAAAGTCGGCCTTAACCATAGCTTTAACGGCCAATACTTCCGTTAAATAGTCTTTATACTCGGTTTCGTCGGCCGGGTCTTTGGACAAGCCAAGCACAAAAGCGTTGTACTTATTGATAAGGTTAAATTCTTCGGTTTCATCCCGGCGGGAACGAAGAACGGCTTTAACGCATTTATCGTAATCCGGGGTTCCCCAAATTTGTACGGTTTCGTACTCGTAGCCTATTTGCGGGGCTTCGGTCTTATCTTGCTGAATATCCGCCGGCTGTACTTCTACTTCTTTGATATTGTAGTTATAATGAAAACTACCGTCGCCTAAGTCTTGTAAGATAGGCGGCCTAACGTTTGAATTTGATTTCATACTTTGTACTTTTAGAAAGTTTCTTAATCAAGTGTTTACTATCGCAATATTTAGCCCAGCCCCACCAAGAGCAAACATTACGCTTAAATTCTTCTTCGGTTAAGGTTTTGCGCTTGTTTAGTTTACCTATTCTTTTGCAAAGCCTTTGCTTTATTCCTTTCCGCATCCGTGTATGTGTATGGAAGAAAACATAGCCTAAGAAGTCAATACCCCGCGAAGCAACCGGGAAGACTTGCCAATTATCCTTAACCTCTAATTTTAGTTCGCTCATATATTGCCTTATCTCTTTTAGCAATGAATGTAAATAGGCTTTGTTTGGGGCAGTATTACAATATCATCCGCATAACGGAAGTAATACTTAACCCGTTTTTCCTCTTTTATCCAATGGTCGAAATAGGCAAGAATAAGGTTAGCAAAATATTGGCTTAGATAATTCCCTATCGGTACGCCGTCCGCCGAATCTATAATTTCATCAAGTAAGGCTAATAACCTTTTGTCCTTCAATTTGCGGCGTATAACCCCTTTTAATACGTCGTGGTCTATTGAAGGGTAGAACTTGCGAATATCTATTTTCAAGCAATACGTAGTAGTTTCGGGGTCTTCCCTAAGTGCTTTTAATACCTTCTTTGCGGCCGCGTGTATTCCTCGGTTCTTTATGCAGCTATATGTGTCCGTCGTGAAAATCGAAGTCCAAATAGGCTCCAATACGTTCATAACTGCGTGGTGTACTATGCGGTCGGGAAAGTAAGGCAAGCGGTATATTTCCCGTGCTTTGGGTTCGTAAATTGTAAAAACGTCGTATTTTGACGTTCTGAATGTACCGTTAAGCAATGTTTCTCGTAGGTTTTTTATGTTTTCAGTACGGTTCTTATCGTGCCTTTTAACTCCATGCGAACGTAGTTTACCCCTACGGGCCTTTTCGTCCGCTAACTCTAAGTTTTCAAGTGTACAAATTTGGTCGTACAAATTTCCTATTCTTTTCATTGCTTTGCTGGTTTCTTAGGGAACGTTCGGCAAAGCCTACTAATACCCCTTAAACGGTTTATGTTATTTTTTGCCAAGTGGCAAGGTCTTTGCTTTTATAAAATCTTTTAGCATAGCTGGGAGCCGACATTCGTATTCGTATTCGAAGGCGTGTTATTCGTATTCGCGTAACCGAAGCCTGCATTCGCGCTGTTATTCGCATTACCGCCGAAAAGGACACCCCAAAAGCAAACAACCTATATTTTTATTCAAAGTAATATCTTGTACCGGAAGCCCGCATAGTTACTTTACGCGGGAAGGCGTTAAGCTCTTTAATCTTTCCAAGAACGTATTTTATTTCTTGCGAATTGGTAAAGAACTTGCGCGCGTCCGTATCGCTGTCGTCTTTGTTAAATTTGATTTTCACAAGGAACCGGTTATTTCCGAATTTCGTTTTAACTTCGTCCAAGTAATCAACTACCCAAAAGGATAAGTTAATTAGTTTCTGCTGGTTCGTTTCCGGGCAATTAAAATGCTTGTTATTTGCGTCCGGCTGAATTCCCAAACTTGCTAAACTTCCGTCGTCTACTTTATTTTCCATAATTCCTAAAAAAATGAACGGCGGGCTAATTGTCCTTCTTGGGGCAACCTTTTAAAGCCCGCCGGTTAATAGTTCTATTTCTTTGTTCTCGTATCGCTCCGTGTCGTTTTATCCGGGTAAAAAGCAAAGCCGGGAGCCGACAGACGTACCCGTATTCGAAGGCGTGTTATACGTATTCGCGCAACCGAAGCCCGCAGACGCGCCGTAATTCGCATTACCGCCGAAAAGGACACCCCTTAATGCTTCGCCGGAACCGGGTATATTGGTATAGTAATAGTCAGAGAAGTAAGTAACGGAACTTCCGCCAACGGCCGCCGGCATATTCTCACCATATTCTCCAACTATCATAATCTTAGCCCAACCTTCCGAACGTGGAAGAAGGCCCCTTAATTCGCAATCGCTGTAATTGCTATCTTGGTATTTGCTGGGGTCAAGGCAAACGTAGAATTCGGCAAGGCCGCCAGCCGCGTCGCTCTGAATACGGCATTTACAGCCGTCCGTCCAACTCCAAACGTGCCCGAACGGGTTTTCTAAACCTCGGTAGCTTGGAACTTGGAAAGTTTGTCCGTTGGTGTTATCGCTCTTTTTATAGGTATAAGCAACCGTTCCGGTTTTGTTTCCCAACGGGTTAGTAGCTCCACAAGGAACCATAGGGTTATAGCCGTTATAACCGCCCCAATCGCTCATAATGGTAACGCCGTCGCCTAATCCGCCTTGCTTATACCCTTCGCTTGTTGGGGCCGCGTTGTATGCAAGTTGGCTATTAAAGTTTGCGTACTCAACCGCATACAACCAATAGCAAGTTTTTTGTACCTCGTAAACGTCGCAATTCCAACCGGCCCCGTTTAATCCTGCGCTACCTCTACGGCGGGCGTATGCTCGGAAGTTGGTAAGGCTGGTATTAGTGCCGGGAGTGCCTAAAAGGCTTCTATATGTTCCGTCCCATTCGGCGGCATTTTGGCCCCCTCTGAAAGCTGCAGAAGCATTAACTACGGAAGCCAATTTAGGCGCGCTTGCGGTTGTCCTATCTATTGCGGCTTCATAGGCTGAACGGTAAGCAAGCGGTACTAAATGAAAGCCCGGTAGCTCAAATTCGGAAAGGAAGCAACGGAATTTAGTACCTTCTATTTCAAACTTCCGGTAGTGTGCCGGAATTTCTACCATAACTTGCCCGTCGGTTCCGTCAAGGTTGGCGGCGGCTCCGTTGTCGCGCTTGGTACTATCGTTCGCATGAAGGTAATAAGCTACCGTTCCGTTATCTCTCAACACGCAACGCCGCATCCTATTTTGAATTGGTAGCGAAACATGAAGTTCCGGGCGGCCCAATCTTGTACAAGCCGAATTAGCTACGTTAGAATCCCATTCTATACCGTAGTAGTAATCGTATGGAAACTTCGGCTTTGTGTTTCCTACTCCAATGATTAAACCCATAAATTACAATGCTTTTAATACCCCCATTTAAGGGCAAGGTTTGTTAAACTCGTTTGCTTAATCTCGCGTACTATTTCGGGGTTCCAGCCGGTTTCAAAGCGTGTGCTTACGAATACCCCCGGCTCCATTCCCCAAAGGTTCACTTCCAACGTTACGGGTGTTTCTCCGTCGTTCTTAATGTTAAACGGAACTTCTTCTTTTTTGAAGTTCGCGTTATTAAGGTTGTCAATAACCCCAATACTTCCAATTTGGGCGGACGTTACTTCGCCCCCTCTTGTTTGTCCCATAGGCTTTTTTGTTTCAAAAGTAAATACTATCCGTATTATAGTAATACGGTTGTCGATAAAAAAAGAATAACTTACTCATTTAGCAATGTTTCCAGCGCGTTAATCCTATCTCTGTAATCCTGTCTTGTTTGGTGTACGTCGTCCATAATGTACGGCAAAGGCAAGTTTAGTAAGGTAGCTTCATAGCATTTCATAACCTTGTAATCCGTATCATTCAAGAAGGCTTTATATTCGTTTATTTTGGCCGTAATTAGTTTCTTAGAAACGGTTTCTATATAGCGGTAGCTAATCCGGTCGCCGTTGTCGTAGGGTTCTATTCTAATACTTCCAAATTCTACGCTTGGGGTTAGCTTGGTTTCGTCTACCAAGTCTACCGGCTTCCAGCCAATTTTAACCAATTCTTCTACTTGCATAGCAATAGTTATTACTACGTCTTCCGGTAATCCTTCTTTATTTAACCGGCGTTCGGTTTGGTCTTCCAACATTTTAGAAACCAAATACCCGTTTTCGTTTATATATCCGTACTCTGTCATAATTTTACCAATGAAATTTACTCATTAACCATGCTTCTTTTTTTACTCCGGCAACGTAACCTATTGTAAATACGCACATAGCCGACCAACCTTCGCCAACATCTAAGTTATCATTTGCCGAACTATCATCGTACAAAACTTGGCCGCTTCGCGCGTAAATTCTCATGTAGCCCGTCCACCATTGCTTAAAGAAAATAGTTCTACCTATAACCCCGTCAGAAGGCAAATAAACGGTACTTTGATAGCGAGAATAACCTATTACCATAGAATCGCTTTCCGATAAATAAACCGTAGGCGTTCCTTCGTCTATTCTTCTTGTTTTTAGAAATAAACCAGCCGCTAAAAGGTTTTGGAAGAAGCCGCCGTAAGCCGGGGCGTTTCCGTTGTTGCTTGCGGTTCCATAAACCCCAGCTATAAAGTTTTCGTTTTCCCAATCCTGTTTAGAAACGTTCCCGTAACCTAACCCTACAATAGAAGCCTTTCGGGTTATTCCCAAAGTAGCGGAAACGGCCATAGTTTCGGCATTGTTGGCAAAAATTCCGGTAGGGGACATATAAGCAACCCGGCTATAACTATTCTTGCTACGTGCTTCAACTATACCGCTATTCGCGTTTAGTGTTATTTGGGAACCTTGGTTATAGTCTTGGGAATAATCGCCGCCCGACCTTGGGGAATCTACCGTTATTTGTGAGTTTCGCGCATCAAGGCTAATTTTATTATCGGTTCCAAGTGTCGAAACAATCTTACCGCCCTGTATAGACCAATCCCCAATATTGGCCCCTTCGGCTAATATTAAGTTCGTGGCTATGCTCTCAAATTGCGCCCCGAAGTTTTCCCAATATACCGAATTGTCGGCGGGTGTTTGGTTTGAAAACGAACCGTTAATTTTCCGTCTTGCCCTGTAATACACGCTATTATATTTTACTATATCTATACGTTGGCTTGTGGCTGTATAGCTTACATTTGAAGCGTAATTACCCCGGTAAACATAAACCGCTTGTACATCTATCGAATTTTCTATTTCTTTGATATAGTCTACTTCCGCTTGGGTTGCATCGAATACGGTAGCATAAGCAAGATACCAAACCACCGGGGTTTCCGGCCCAGCTAATGGGCCATAGATAGCAAAGAAGTTTGTACTTGAAAAGTCCCCGGACGTTCCGCATTGTACTATACAAATGTATTCTTCAAATTTCCCGGTTCCGGCGGTTGGTGTTATCCATTTTGTAGAACCGCCATTTCCGATTGAGTTTGTATGCCATGAAATAGTATAACCCGTAGGAATTTTAGCTATAATACGGGTCATAAATTTAGCATTTGCCCGGCACATATTACCAAAATAAAAGCCCCCTAATCCCGGCGTAGCATCCCCTTTATTTGTAATTCTAATGCAATGGGTAGAATTATTAGGACAGTCGCTAATGCGGTCTATCCTTTCTATATATGTATTTCCGTTGCCGTAATTATTATATACGCTTATTCCGTTAAGTCCTTCGCTAAAGTCCGGGTTCCTATAAAGCATTTTACCGGTTGGGGCCATTTCTCCGGGCGCGCCGTCGGCTCCGTCGTTACCTTTTCCGCCGTCCGTTCCTTTTTGTGCTACAAGCTGCCAATAGGTCGTATTTATAGGCATAATACCGGCCGTAGGGCAATTCTGAATACAACGGTACATAGAACCGTTATAGGTTACTTCGTCGCCCGAATAATACATAGAATAGCTACTATAAGACCCACGAAATACACCTAATGCGTTTTCTGCCCCGGAAGGGCTTTGTACAAGCGTTCCCTTTAACCTTAGTTTTCGGTCTTTGTTATTATTCCAAGCTAAAGAACTCGCATTATCCCCCAACCGAAACCCGTTACCGTCCAAGTTTATAAAACAGCTTCCGTCGCTGCTTTCAATTTGGCCGGTACGTATGAACTTCCCGTTAATGGTCGTAGCTCCGTAGGTCAATGAAACGGCGCGCACTTCATCAACAACGGAATTAACAACCCCTACCCAAAAGTGGTAATAGTTCGGGTCTTGGTCTACGGTTATTTGGGTCGTTGAGAATATGATACTTCCCGCGTTCCCTGCCTTTTGGCATTTGGCGTAAATATAATAGGCCGTCGAATCGCTTGCTAACGCTGTGGTAGCGGTAGCAAGGTTCCAATTTAGTATTTTGTCCGATATAGTGTAATGTGTTAGTACTCCGCCCGTTACTTTTACCGAATTCTTGTTACCTTGGTAGTTGGCTTCTATAAGTGTGTTTTGTAACATGAATTGCATAGACTTAGCCCCAACGGATAACATAAGCGTTTCAATACTACCGGGCTTTATTTTGTCCGTATAGTAGTCGCCTTCCGGGTCGAAAATCATAGCTAATACTTCTTGGCTTGCCTTCCAATTACGGCGGGCCTTAGCTGGGTCGGCTAAGTCGTTAATTTCTATAACCCGGTCTATTTCCTTCAAATCCGAAATAATCCGGGTATATGTGCTTTGCGTAACGCTGTCGCCCAAGGTTAAAGAATACTTGTAAGGCTTTAGCAAATCCCTTGTAAAGCCGGTAATTCGGATAGACTTATTTACCCCTATATCGGTATCTTCTACCGGTATATAGTCGCCAACGGCAAATAGATTTACTACCGTAAGTTCTCCGGCGAACTGCTTTATAAAATTTTGGTCTATGTTTAGTCCGTATTCCGCTTGGGGCTGGCAATTTTGGTTATAGTATTCCGTCCCTTCAGTAGATAGTTGTATTTCCGCATCCGTTTTGTAAGAATCCGGTAAATTTATATCCGTAAAGAAATATACGTCCCCGGCTTGGAATTGGAACGCCGCGCTTGTTTCGCTGGGGAACTTCATCCCGTTTTCATCCGTAAATGGTACTAACTCTATTGTTTTGGTTGCATGGTCGTACTTATGTACGTCGAATTCATACCCCGCCAAATTCCCGGTAGTGAATTTTACTTTCGCGTTTACTCCCTCTATAAGCCACTTTGTCCCCTCGCTATCCTTTTCGTTAAGGTCGAAGTTCATAGTAGAATCTACAAAAGCGTAATATTTAACACCCTTGCCCGTAACTTTTCCGTAGCGGTTCGGGAAAATTTCGTCGAAAGTTTTTGTATTCTCCTTAACCCCGAAAGCAGCAATAGCCGCCGCGTTTTCAATATAAGATTTATTCTTTGTCTTACCCGGAAGGCAAAGTTTACTATACCGGTATTTACTTCCTAAGTTGTTGCTACCCCCGTAAACATAAAGGCGGGTAACTACATTCTTGGAATTTATATTTTTGCGGGTAAGCTCATACAAGCCGCCCGTTTTACCGTATCTGAAAGTATAGGGGAAGTTTACCCCAGCTTTGCGGATATGAAGCGTTTTAACCCCGTTTGTTTGTTCTATCTCGAATTCTATGTTATGTTCTTTGCATAGATTTTGAAGGACGGAAAGGCAATTTTCGCCAACATAGGAAAGGGTTTTATATTCTGTATCGGCTGGGTGTTCTCCTAACGCCCATTTGCCGGGAAATATTCGCCGTATATTCTGTAAAAGAACTTCTAAGAAGTCCTTTAAGTTTCCGGTAAAACTATCCCCGGTTGTATCATCCGGTAGTAGAAATTGAACGTCCAATAATTCGTATTGCGGCCCTTCAAAGGTCAATTCATAGGAAAACTTACGCTTTCCGGTCTTCTTAATTGTAGGTAAGAAGTTAAGCGTATAAGTTTTCCCGAAAACGTCTATCGTGTCCCCCAATTCAAACTTTAAGGGGGTCGCGCTTTCTACCGTAATGTCTGTAAGGTCGTCGCTAAGAAGCCCTACCTTTTGTTCTGCTTTCGTTATGCCGGATATGTTCGCCCGTGAGTTAAGAAGAAGCGACGTATTATCCCGGTGCTTTACTACAATTTGTTCCATACGATAATACCGTTAGTTGAAAAATTAGCTATGTCTTCAATTACGCCGGCAACAATAGCGTAATAAATTCCTTCGGTTGTATATTCGTGGGAAACCGTTTTATTAGTGCCGTAAACATCTTCCGTTTTGGTTCCGTCTCCCCAAAATATAGTTACCGCTTTGTCCGAAGTTATGGTAATGGTTAGCGTTTTGGTAGCCGTACTTATTCGCTGGTGTCTTACCACCCTTTTAACCGGGTTAGGCTCCTTTAATTTAACAGTGAAGGTTCCTACCATTAAATCATCATTCCAACGCTTTGTAACGGAAACACCGTTTTCGTTATATACTTCGTAAACAAGTGGCTTAGTTGGGTGTATATCTACCATTAAACGCTGTGTTCCGTCCTTACTGAATACGTCTAAAAAATCGTTTAATTTGGTAACGAAGTCTACCTTACCGGTTGCTTTCATAAAGCAGTTAAGCGAAATTTCCCGCGCTTCAACCCGTTTACTTTGTAGGTCTATAATTTCCCCGTGATAGTCCGCCCAATCAATAGAAAGGGGGGCTTTCATTTTGGGCCGGTCAAGAAGGCCGTTACTTTCGCTTACATAAATATCCCAAGTCTTAAAGTCTGTTCCTTCTATGGTGTAGGCTAATTGGGCCACGCTGCTAATAAGTGCGCTTATTTCTTCTTGCGTTAGGGCTACATTATAGGCTTTTACTTCGTCTACAAGTCCGTAGCCGTTTTCGGTTGAATATATATCTTGCAAGAAAGCGAAGCCGGTAGGTTGTGCCGGTAAGGCTATTGTTTTAATTAGCTGGGTGTCTAAGTAAATATAAACGTTCAAACCGTTTTTTACTACTGCAAAATAGCCCCAATTCTCGGACGTAAGCTCAAACCAACTTTCACTACAACCGTTTACGGCATCCCAACAAACAAAGAAGCCTATACGTTTCCCGGTAAAGCCATCCGGGAAAACATTACGTTTAAGCCACGCTAACAAAGTGAAGTTAGCGGTAAGGGGTATAATATTTTTTGTTATCTCACAATAACCGGCCCCGTTGAACTCTATACAATTCCCTTGCCTTCCAGCTACAAAGTCGCTATCTATTACCGCGCCGTCGGCTCGGTTGGTTGAGTAATCGTAAGCCGTTTTAGAACCTGCCGCTTCATCAAGCGGAAGGTTCAAAATAAGGTTCTTTTCGTTTGCTGCCATATTAGTACGTTTTAGAATGTTTGCGAATGATTTTTATAACTGAATTTCCCGGTTCCGAACTTTGGGTAGTAACCCGGCCGCCGTAGTGGTTTACGCAAATCTTAGCGTTATCCGAAGCTATTACTTCTACTTCGGCGTTGTCGAATACGTCTATCATTACAAAGCTGCTATCTTTGGCCGTAACCGTTAGTTTGGCGTTATGCTTGGCGAATACTTGGCCGACCTCAAACCCGGAATAATCGGCCGTACCGTTACAATTACCAAGGGCTACAACGTGCCGGGAATTTTCGGCTTTTATTTCTTCATCCAAGAAAACGCCGTAAGGTTCCATAGCCCCTACGAAATTTTCCCGAATGAAGGAAAGCGACGGGTATTCATTGCTTAGGCAAAAGTCTATACCTTTGAGGTACATTTGTATAAGTCTACCTTTGTCTTCGGTATTTAAAAGGTCTTTAAACCAATCTTCGCAAATGCCTTTTTCCTTTGCCGCGTGGGCCAATTCTTTATTTATTTTCATACTTCAACTATATTAAACCTTGCGACCGTAAGGGGTCGTAATCCTTTCCTATTTTATTATCTATACTCTCTAAATGCTTGTTACTTGTGCCTATTCTACTTGCAATAAGTTCGAGGTAAATAAGTTGTTGGCGTAGTATCTCTATGCTCTCTACTTGGTTTACCCTAACCGCGTTTGTTTGCCCGGCCAAAAGGTCTATACTTTCTTGGCTGGCTCCCTTTATTGCTCCCGAAAGGCTGGTAGTTGGGTCGGTGCTTTTTTCCAAATCTTTAAATAAATCTTCGTACATTTTCATAGCTTCGGAATAATTAGCCCCAATCGCCGCAACTGCATTTTTGAAACGGTCTTGTTCGTCTTTGGTTAATCCGTCAAAGCTACCGTTACCCTCTGAATCGAAACCCATATCTTTTTGTAATTGCTCTATTGCTTTTTGCAAAGGGCCTTCTAAAAATTTAAGTTTCAAAGCGTTTTTAACCGCATTTTGCATAACTTGTCGTGTAACTTTCTCTATTGCTTCCCCGGAAGTTTCTACCCCGTCCGTATATACTTGAGCTATTGCGTCCGCTAATTGGTTAGCGAGGTCTTTCGCGCTGGTTTGGGTTATACTTTCGGTAATAGACGCTATCATGTCTTCTACTTTCCGCCCTAAATCCGCATATTGCTCGTTGTATTCGCGTACCTTATCCCAATCCGTTTTTTTCTTTTCTTGCTCCAAACGGGCCATTTCCTGTAATTCGGCCTGTTGTTGGCGCATATTTTCTATTGCGGCTTTTTGGTTTTTATATACCGCTTCTCCCAAAGCCTTATCTATCGCGTGGGAAAGCGCGTTATATGCGTTTGTTAAATCCTTAACCGCGTCTGCGTGTTTGTTTATTGATTTATCTATATGTTTGTCGTGTATTCTATTAAGTGTTGTAAGTAGTTTAAAAGGCATAGAAATAGTATCAGAAATAGCCCCCATAACGTTACCGCTTTTAAGATTTTCCCAACCACTCATAGCGGTTTCGTTTACGGCGTTAATGCAGTCCGCCCAATCTCCCAAAGTATCGGCCGCGTCGGAATTTCCTATACTATCTTGGTATTCGGCTATAACGTTAAGAGTATCGGAAACGGCCCGTAGTGTTTGATATACCCCCTTAATAATAGCGTCTACCATTCCAATCGCACCCGCCGCTCCACCGGCGGCTCCTTGCATACCTTCGGCTGCTTCCCCTGCATTTCCGGCAACTTCACCCGAAGTATTAGCCATGCTTGCCATATCTCCTTTAGCCCCGGAAAATATGTTTTTGAAACCGTCTATTTTGCTTTGAAAATCCCCCTCTCCAAATAACATATTCATAAAACCGCCGCCTTTAGAATTCCCAAATATAGCTTCAATTCCACGCCCGCTATATGCGCTATCGGATTGCTTGTTTATGTCATTTATAAGCTGTTTGTATTGCTCCGCTGTTATCTTACCGGCTTCGTAGGCTGCTTTCATCATTGAAAGCAAAACCTTACGAGTATTCTCCAATGTTTTAAGGGAAATTTCCGAAACATCCCCGAAAAATTCCTTATACTGCTGAGTTTCTTTTAGTATCTCTAAATCGCGTTCGCCTTCTAACTTTTTAGCTACGTCTTGTTGGCCGGCAAGTCGAGCCGCCCCTATAAGTTTTTCGTAGTCTTTAGTTATTTGCAATCGCTTTTGTTCAAATGTTCCAAAACGGTAAATTGAATCTGCGTTAATTTGTTCCAATTCCTCGAAGCTATCTATCTGTAAGTTGTTTAATTGCTCATACAGATTTGCAATGCCTTCTATTCGCTTACGTTCGTCTTCCGTTTCAGCTTTAGCGGCGCGTTGGCGTAATAACTGCATTTGATTTTCAAATGCAATAGTTTTATTTATGCGCTTGTTTATATAATCACTATATTGGTTTAGCAAGTTGTCCGTTTCTTCTTTTGCCTTTTGGGCTACATTTTCTTGCTCCTTATCTAAAATATCTTTTTTACCGCTATCAAGGTCGGAGCCGTCGCCCGAAAGTTGTTTACGGCGTGCTTCCAAAATATCCAGCATTTCAACAATAGAACGCGCTCCGTTTAGCTGGTTTTGTAGTTCCTTCTCAAACTCGCCTAAAACGGTTTCTTTAGTTTCATTTGCTATTGCGTTATTTAATTTCTTCAAGTTCTCGGCTTGCTGCTTAGTGGCTTCCCCGCTTCCTATCTTTTGGGTAAGCTGCTCACGCTGTTTGTTTAGATAATCCAAATAGCTATTACCTTGTGCCAAAAGCCCGGCAAATTCGGTTTTTGCTGCTTTCTGTATAATTTCGTCTTTGGAATTAACCCACTTATAGTACTGGGTGTATTGCTGTTTACGCTTTTCTAATTGTTCCGTAAACGGGTCTTTGGGGGTTTCTTTATCTTTATTCCCCGTTGTTAGGTCTATTAAGTTATTTTCAGTTACATATTTTTGAATATCCGCGACTTGCCCTTTAAGTTCTCCCAAACGTTTATTATTCATGTCGGTAGAAATTTGGGTTAAACCTTCTTCCATTTTTAACCAAGTCGCTAAAATATCGGGAGAAACGTCCGTAGCATTTTTTAATCCGTGTTTTTGAGCCAGCTTATCATAATCTACAACTTGGAATTTTTGTCCGTTTATTTCGCCGGTTTTATATATATCGCTCTGCTTCCCTTGGTTCTTTTCAAGTTTGTAAATTTCTTTATATACTTCGGTAAGGTCTTCCATTGCAGCTTTAAACCTCAAAGTTTTTTCTAAGGAAAGTAAATACGCATCTATCGCCTTTTTATTATCCCATATAACCCGGCCTTCCTTGCTTAATTTGGCGTTGTAATCTGGTATAATTTCTTGCAACTTTTTGATAATCTTTAATTTATCATTATAACTAAGCGTTTCACGGTCTAAAGCATTGCGCAAAGTAGTAATTGTTGCTACTTGTTCGGCGTAACTTTTTGCTAATTGGTCGAAACGTTCTTGCTGCTTTTTATAGGCTTCGTTTGCTTCTTCGGCTTTCTGCTTTGCTTCTTCTTGTTTTTGGTTATGTTTGCTTATTAAGTGTACAATACCCGTTATAGCCAACGATAACCCAAGAGTAAGCGTTGCGTATAGTCCGGCTACGGCAATTTTTGCGGAAGTAGCCGAAAGGCCCATTTTAATAAACGCCTTCCCCAAAAATAAAGTAGATGCAGATAATAGTTCTTTTGCCTTGGCTAATGCAATTATTCTAAAATATGAATCTTTGTTTAAGGTGTTTGCTACTTGCTGCAAGCCTATTGTAATAGTCATAAGGCTTTGAACCTTCAACATGATTTTTTGAAGGTTTTCATTTTCGCCAGCAAATAAAGCTACCGTTCCTTGAGCTACTGAAAAGGCTCCGCTAATTCCCCCAATTACAGAAACAACGGTTTGTAATCCGGCGTAATCATCTGCTAATATTTTGGCTTGCATACGCACGTCACCCATTGCGTCGGTTAATTGCCCAAGCTCGGCCCTTAGCTTTCTGTAAGTTTCCGAATCTCTTAACCCGGCTTGCTCCATTCGGGCTAATTCGTCTTGCATAAGCCTAATTTGGGTAGTCAGTTTTTTGCGGGAAGTAGAATTTTCTTCTACCTTTTTCTTGTTTTCCTGTAACCGCTTTTCCTCCGCACTTAATGCGTCCCCGGTATTATAAACTTCTTGTAATAAAGCCTTCCGGGCCGTAATTTCTGCTTTTACGGCGTTTTGCTTCTGCGTTAATGCTCTATATTCTTCGTCCCCTTTAGCTGTTCCTTTAGAAAACGCTGCAGATGCAGCGTCCCCAAGTCGGGCGTATTCTATTTCTAAATCATGTATAGACCCGCTATGAATGTCTATCATTTTATCTATATCTTGATACGCCTTTTCTATTGCTTCCGCCGCTTGGTTATAGGCGGCTTCTACATTTTTACCGCCCGATACCGTAGCGTCGGTAAAACCCTGTACGCGCTTCTTGGTTTCTTCTAATGCGCTATTTATTTGGCCGTTATTCGCTATTATATCGAATTCTAAAGCCCCGCCTTTTATGCTCATCTATTTATATTATTTATCATTTCTAATACTTTGTCGGCGTTCTCTGATGAAAGTCGTATATTTTCTCCTTTTTCGTCCGCGTCGCCCTTCTCTACATTCGGCGCGTCTACTAATAATCTTTGAACTACCCCCCACGCTATTTGGTGGTGTAAATATTCCCAAGTCCAGCCAAGGTGGGCGCAAATCGAACCCCGGCGGCCGTATGGGCTATTAAGCCCGGTTACTCTATACGCTCCTTCCTCGGTTGTGTGGTTCTTGCGCCGCTCATTAAGCGCATAGAGGCTAAAAAATCCCCTAAATTGCTCATATTTGTAACGGTTGCGGAAAGAGCTACTAATTTGGAAGGGGTTATAGTATGGAAAAAAATATCCGTAAGTCGGTCTAATTCTTTGTCGTCGTTGTACTTTCTAATCCTTCCGAATTTGTCTACCTCTGTAACGTGGTAATCTTCGCCAAGAACGGCAATAGCGATAGTCCGGGCCATTCGTGCGGCGTTCTCTTTGGCTAATTGTTTAGCTTCTGAAATAATTGTTTCGCTTTCTTGTAAAACGTTCTCGTTAATAGCCATTTCTAACCACATATCACTAAGTCGGTCAAGAACCGAAAGCGTAGGTTCGTGTATCTCGTAGCTGATTGTTTTTTCTACAATTTCCGGTGTCATAAAGAAACCTTTAAAACCTTTTCTTCTTTTGGCTACCTTTGTTGTAACCTCGAATTTTACCCCGCGTCGAATAAGTAGGTTAAGTTCTTCCCGTTCCAATTCGATAGGGTCTTTATCCGTAGTTATATTTTCCATGTTCATAATATTAAGAAAGCCCCCGAAACTTGTATTTGGGGGCTTTCGGGTTAAAAAATCGCATTTATTCCCCTTATTTTGCTGGTACAATAGGGGTAGCAGTCATTTTTTTAGATGCTGCGGCGGTAGGAGCTAAAACCGTACCGGCTACTTCAAGAAGCAAAAGCCCCTTTTTGCTGAACTCGGCGTTAATCTTAGTTGCTAACTTCATGCGCGGAATCTCGAATTTAAGACCCTGTTCGGGTGTAATTCGTACCGATTTTTCGATAATCGGCAATTTGTCCGGGGCTTCCCATGCTCCGGCGGCTGACTTAGTTCCGCCTAAAAGTGTTACCAAAGTATCTACGTCAGCGTTCATAATGGAAAACGCAAAATTGGTTTTACCACCTCGGCTAATACTTACTACCGGGTCGTCCAATTCCTCGGCGTAGTGTTCGGTAGTTTCCGGGTCTTCCTGTGTCATTTTGCAGGTGTCCTGATAGGTCAAACCAAGCGGTGCAAGGGTTGTACCCATACCGCCCCCGGATGCTATATCGCCTACCTCAATCTTTGAAAGTCCTAATGTTACAATCATAATCTTTTTGCTGTTAATCTGTTAAATGAATATTCCAATCTATCCGTAAGTTGGTGTAGTGCTGGGAAATTTCCGGTTCCTTTATAACCGTTTCGGTAGCTACCCAAAACGTTAGGCCCGGAATGTTTGCCGCTTTTAATGTTCCAATAACCAAAGCCGTAAGTTCGCGCAAACGTTCCCGGTTCGCTTTTCTTTGTTCTTTCCCCTTAATCTTTAGTTTTAAGTCCGAAACGTGAATGTTTACGTTAGAAGTTCCGGTTTGCGGTAGAGCGTGGGAAACCGTAATAGTGTTAATTACTACGTCTTCCAACTCCGAACCGTCCGGGCGTTCTCCCTGTACGTATATATCCCCGGTAAGGGCTTTTTTAAGGTCTTCCGAAGTGGAAAGAACTTTATATAGCGTGTCGTCTGTATCAATGCTTTGCATAACTTTAAGCTGGTCTTTAAATCCACATTCTACAATGAAGGCGGCCAAAATCGAACTTTTGGCAAATGCCCGTTACTACTACCAAACCCGTAATTTTTGCGGAATCAATAAAACCCGGTTCTAAAAGTTGCTTAGTGTCTACTTCTTCGCTTGTTACAACTATTTCCGTACCTTCGTTAATTCTTTGGGTTCCCTTCGGAAGTTGAATTAGTGAAGCAAAAACAAAATCTTTCCGGTCGGCCGTTTGAATAGTTGCCCCCTTACCGTTTGTTTCTTCCCGGCAAGCTGCCTTTAGCTCCCAATTCCTTGCGTTGTTATCCCAACTTCCGTTAGGTAACTTTGCCGCTTCGTCGTTGTTAAGGACGTATAGGTATTGGTAGTATTGAAAAGAAGTGTTTACCATGCGTTACTTTTATTTCTAATTTTTGGCTTTCCTACTGGTACTAAACCGACTTCGGCGCAAGTGCCGTTATACCAAAATTTTATAGCTTCCCAATTCCAAGAAACCGAATAGCCGCCTTCGCTGATATTTGCCAACGGTATAAGCGTCGAAAATTCCAAACAAAGGGCTTTCTTTGCGGTAATTACGTCTACATTTGCGTCCGGGTCTGGAATTAACTTACTTTGGTTACAAAGTATTAGTTCCACGTCGTCGGGTGTAATCTGAAACTTAGCCGCCGTTTTTGTTATCCACTCTTTAAATGTCATTGAATTACGGGTTTAACCGGGAACGGCCCGAAGGCCGGCCCGGTGTTGGTTAATGGTTCCAAGCGTTACTATTGGTTGCCATAAGGAAAGAACGGCCGGAAGCAAGCCAAGCCGGGAAAGCGTTAGCAATCCCTACGGTAACTTCTTCTATTGGTTCTTCGTTGCTGTACTTCTTAATGCAAGTATGCCCGTTCATAGCCTTAATAGCGGCCGAACCTTTTAGGGCCATATCCGCCGGCTTCTTCCAATAGGTAGCCCCTAAAACTTTGCTTTCGCTGAACATTACAACGTTATCTACAAACGGGTTTCCGGTCTTACGGTCGCCGTTCGGCAACTCTATTGTAATATCTTGGTCGATAATTACAATCTGCAAGCCCTTCAAATAAGGAACGGTTCGCAAAGTATTGTTTACCTGTTCTACGCTTGGAGCTTGTGCAATCTGCAAAGCGTTGTTTGCGAATGAAGCGCACAACTTAATTACTTCTTCGGTTTCGGCGAAGGTTGCGAAAGTGTCAAGGTTCATAAAGGCGAATTTCAAAGAAATACCTTTAGCCTTGGCGGTTTTTACAATCGCTTTGAAGTCTTTGCTAATAGGTTTAGCGGAAGCGGAAGTAAGCCAAGAAGCGGAACCGGTTTGAAAACCTACCTTTTGCCATTCTTCGAGTTGGTAGTCTACATCGTATTCCTTTACTACGCTGCTGTTGTTGTCGTTCAGCAAGGTAATTTTACCCAAAGAAATAGTTTGTAGGGCCATCCATTCCAAACGGGCGGCTACGCCGTCCCAACAAAAGTTAGTATCTTCGGCCCATGCTTCTACAAGCGCGCGTAAATCCGGGTTAGCCGAAGTCATGGCTACCATAATGTCGTATTCGTTTAGCTCGTTTTCGTCTTTCGTTCGCTTAATAGCAATCTTAGGAATATCGCCTTGAATACGTGCAATAGCTTCGCGGGTCTTTTTACTGATGCTTGCGCCCCTTGCTACAAGGTCGCCGGCAATTTTAAGCCCTATTTGCGCTTCGAGAGCCTTCCAAGAAAGCGTATAGTTTTCTTTCAAAGGGAAAAGCGTAGGGTAATAGTACGGTTTAAGGTCGTAGGTGTTAATTACGGCCTGCATATCCTTTTCGGTTATGCCTATCATTAAAGATTTTTGCATATCTCTTTACTATTAAAGTTAGATAAATTGAATACCGGTAAGTTTGGCCTTAATAGAAGGGCCTACCGGGGTAATATTTGCTTCCCGAATTTGGCCGATAGTCCAAGCGTTTACTACGTGGTTGGCTAATTGCTCAACGTCGTAGCTTTCGCCTACAAGGGCTACCGGTTCATATTTGAAAGCCGAAGTAGTACCGGCGGCTTCTTTATCCGCTTGGTAAAGCACATCGCCAATTTTGGCGGTAACTCCGATAGTAGTACCTACCGTAATGGTGTCTTGTACTGAACTTCCGGTAGTGTTGATAGCGGTAATAGCGTAAGCCTTTCCGCCTTCTTTCAACATCACGAAATCGCCTACTTTAAAGTTGTGGCCCTTTTTTACGGGGTAATCGGTCGTAGTTGTCGTAGCGGCTGTGGTAAGAACGGCAACCTTAACAACATGGTAAAGCCCTTCGGTATCTTTTCCTACCGGCGTACCTTCCAAAAGTTTATTTTGAGTAAGGTCTGCGGAAGCAACGGTAATACCGTCGGGAATGTCTGCGAGCTTGTGGGTAAAGGCGCGGATAACGCGCTTATCCTTTTTTCTGTCAATTTTAAGCATAGCTTCCTAATTAAATTTGTTAAACTTCTTTTCCCGTTAGCGTAGTACCGCCTTCGGTTTTGTCTTTGACGTAGCTCTGAACGGCTGCGCTAACCCCGTCGGTATTCACGGTTCCGAAGTTGGGCTTACCTTGCTGTCCTAATCCTTTGTCGGCTAATTCTTGCTTGAAAGTTGCTACGTTGGTTTTTACTCCGTTCAAATACCCGGTAAAGGCTTCGTCGTCTTTAAATTCGATAAGGCCGAAGTTTTCCAAAACAGAATTTTTGTAGCTGTCTGTAACTCCGTCGAGTTCCTTTACCAAGAGTTCCCTACGGCTGGCGTTTGCTGCGTTGCCTTTAAGTGTGGCTACTTCTTGCAAAAGCGGTGTAGTAGCGGCCTTTACGGCTTCCGTAACAATGTTCTGAATTGCTGACGCGTCCAAAGTTCCGCCCGGTGCTGGTGGTGTGGGGTTTCCGCCTTCTCCCGGCTTCTTCTCTATGAAATCGTACTTAGTTTTAAGGCCGGTTTCGTAGGTTTGGTTAGCTTTAGTAATTTCCGCGTCGGCATCTTTGCGCCAATCGGTAACAAATGCTTTTACTTGGTCGGCGGTTAGTTTTCCTACGACCTCTTTTGCTTCGTCTTCGGTTTTAACCGTTAGGGCCAACGAATTAGCCAAGTGGTTAAGCCCGTCTTTTCGCACGCCTTGGAATGTTGCCACAAGTAGTGCTAAAATTTGTTCTTTAATCATTTTGTTATTTGGTTTTAATTGAACTTGTGGCAAAAATAGCGTATTATTATAATACGTTTTAAGAAGTAAGTAAGCGAGTTATTATAAATCTTTCAACATAAGGTAATAGGCCCGTAGTAAGGGGCTTTTAGGTTCCTACCTACACGCTTGCTGCGTTTTGCGTAATAATTGGTAGTTTTAAGTAGTAAATTTAAGCGTATAGTAATGCAGTGTAAAAAGGAAGCAAAAGAAGGCGTTTTAAGCGCGTTTTATAGTTTAGGTAAGCAATTATACCAGCAAAGGGTATAAAGTCGGACAAACGGCTAATTTGGTGGCAATATAGGTGGCTTTCAAACGTGGTGCTTAATACCATTTTCGTATGTTAAAGAAAAAGGTATAGGTATGTTTTCCCCCTACACCCCCTTTCTATTATATCCTTATATTTATCCTTATCCATATCCAGTGGGGCTATATATGCCCCTTAGTAGCCCCTTAGTAGGGGCTACTTTGTCGTTATTAATTTATTGATATTAAGCGTTTTATATTTTGGCGTATTTTTATAGTCTTAAATCTCTAAATTATGCTTTCGGTAGATATTGGCTTTTTGCTTAACATTGGGGACGTGGTGGTAAGAAGCCCCTTAGTAGCCCCTAACAAGCCCCTAATAAGGGTTTATAACAAAGGAAATAAAAGGGTTCCGATAAAAAGAAAAGAAGTGCTATTAACGTGTATTTCATTGCCGTATAGGAATAATTACATAACTTTGCGCTTGTTATCGGGGAGAAATCCGGTAGCGTATGGAAGCGTTTAGTTATCCGAGTTTAAAAATCGCCAATTTGAAAACCGAAAGGATGAACTTATTAACGCCCGTTTTCTGTATATCCTATTTTAAGATATACCGGTTAAGCGTGGGTAATAGTTTATTTTCGGTGGGCGTTTGGCGATGCCTTAAACTCTTAAACTATAAGACCCACGCTTTCTTATTTGTATAACGCTTGTTTGGGTTCTTGGGGCAACAAAAAGTATAGTATGAATCCTGCTATTAGCTCTTTGCAAAAAGCCGAAAAAGAAGTTATAGTAAACTTCCCAATAGACAGCGTGAAAGCGTCTATAATGCTTATGTTTAAAAAGTTTCCCGGAAAATACATACTACGGGAAAACGATATAAACGAAGTCTTTAATACTTATCACTTTCCAATATCTAACAACTTAAACCCTGCTATTGTTGATATGGTTTTAACGGAAGTAGAAACGGGAAAGACAAAAATATCTATATCTGTAACCAACGCTTACGGCTCATTGTCTTCTAATTCTATATTGGCCGGTATAGCGAACGACTACTTATTAGTATTAGGCAAAGTCCTTAGCGGGGAAAGCATGGATAGCGTAAAACAAACCGTAAAGAATTCGGGGTGTTTAGTTATTATGTGTATTGGGATAGTTTCGCTTGCTTTAATGTCGTTTATCTTATTGTAGTGCAAAATGAAAGCCTTATTTTTATCTTCCTGTCTTGCGCTGGTCTTCGTTGGTTGCTCCAAAAATGAAGTAGATACCCAGCGAATAACGGATAATGATAACAAAACCGTTAGCTATAAGTTCGTTAATCAAGTCAATAGTGAAGCTATAACTATTATTGAACATGATAAGAATAACGAAATAAAGAACATTTGTACCGTTAATTACGGGGAAATCTCAAAAGATATAAAGGGGACGGAACAAAAAGGGAACGTATATACTATTGCCTTTAGAACTTCCGCTAAGGAATACCCAAATAATAGCTACTTTGAAACGGTAGATGTTTTTACGGCTGGGAAAAGTGTGTTTAGCTTCGTATTGAAGAAGAACGAAAATAGTAAGTATATAACCGAAACTACTAATTAGGTTTTATGCAAAGACGTCGATATTATGTAATCTACTTGTAAGCGTATTACTATAATACGAAATTAAGTATTTTACGCTATTGTATTCGCGCTGTTAATAGGCTACCGCCTGTTAAGGCAAAAGGGGGGTTAAACTTCGGTTTTAATCCCCTTCTTTTTTCTGTTTGTTAGAGTTAAATATGTGGACTAATTTATAATTTTCGGTTGTATTTCTTGCTTTCTATTTGACAATGTCTATTTTTGCCTAAAATTTAAAATCTGTTTAACTATGTCAAATATGAGTTATTGTCGGTTTGAAAATACGTTACCCGACCTACAAGATTGTGAAGAAGCCCTACAAGATTTAAGTTCTTTAGCTGAACTAAGCGAAAGCGAACGTAGATATGCAAAAGAACTAATAGAAACTTGCACCCGTATCTCAAAAGAGTATAGTTTTCTATTACCTTCAAAAGAAAGTGCCACAAATCCCGCAGAAACCGTTTAAACTATTTTTGCTATATCTTTTATCATTCTTGAAAGAAAGTGCCACAAATCGAAAAAACGGATAAAATAACAAGAAAGGAGTAGCTTTAACTACTCCTTCTTTGTTTCTTCGCTTTCCTGTAAAGCGTCGGTTTCTGCTTGCCAACGGTCTATAACCCCGGCGTTTTGTTCGTAGAACTCCTTCTTTTGGCTTTCGGGAGCTTTGGCCCAATCCTTTATAGCTTGCGTAAAAGGGTTTTTTGGGTCAAGGTCTTTTAATTTTTCTTCGTCTGTCATAGCTCCTTTAGTTTTAAATAAATGTTCCCGAATATATCCGTTTCGGTTCCTGTAATCCTAAACCGGGTTTCATTCTTAAATAATACTTCCTTTTGGTCTACCGGTGTAAAGTTACCGTTAAATTCCGAAATATTGGATATGTCCCGGCCGGTTTTACTCTGTATCTCAAACAATACCCTTACTTCGTTCTTGCTGGGTTCCCGGTAGCTGGCAAACTTCCAAGCTACCCCCGCGTCCTTACTTGCCGAAGTAAATATATTGTGTGTAATCTCGCTTTTACCGGAGTATAAGCGTTCGTATTCCGTCCGCTTCATTATAGAACCCCGGTAAACGGTTCCTTTGAAAGCCGGAAGGGAAACCAAAGCCTTACTTATCAATGAAGCGGAAGCCGCGTTAAAGGCGGTAAGTTCGTCCTTACTCAACTGCTTGTTAAGTTGCCGGTAGTTTCCGCCTTGTTTCGTATAATGGTGTAAGGCTGCAAGCTCGGTATTCTCTATATTTGGGTATAGGCTGCCAAGTTCCGTTATAGCCCGCGTCATGGCTTCGGCTGTTTGCCGTGCCCGTGTAAAGGCCCGTTCTTCATCCGTATAAGTATTAACTTTAAGTGTCCCTATTTGTTTTTGATTATCCCGAACAAAGTATGGTAAGTTACCCCAGCCTTTAGCCCGTTCTTGGTTGTTCTCTACCCAATCGTTTAACGCTTTGGGAACCTCTGTTACCGGCTTCTTATCGGTCGGCTTCCAATCGTTTAACTTACCGGCCTTACGTGCGCGAATTCTTGCCCTAAAGTCGTTTTCGGAAATAAGTATAGGTATCATTTCGCAACGGCATTGCGGATGCCAACCCGTCCAGCGGAATGTTTTAGGGTAAACGCCGGCCAATACGTCGCAAATGTCGTACAAAGTACGTATCTTCCCGTTTATTACTACGGTGTGGTTATTGCTTAACCTTATTTCGTAGCTGGTAATAAGCGGGTTGTTTTGGTAGCTTTCCCACTCGGCTCGGCGAAAGGCGGCGTTCATTTCGGTAACTGCAAGCCGGCGGGCGTTCTTATATGCCGAACGGTAGACCCCTTGGCCGGGGTGGTACTTCCGGGCCGCTTCGCTTAATTCAAGGTTGCCCGTTTCTTTGTTCCTTACCCGTCTGAATAGTGCGTTTGGCTCATTCAAATAACCCTTTACGCTTCGGCTTACTTCGTCCGGGCTTTTGCCTTCAAGTATGCCGTTTTGTATAATGGCTTCAAGTTCTTGCTTTGCGTTTCCTGTAAGGTTCCAAACGCGGGTAGAAATATTCATACCCCCGCGCGAAGCATTGGCGAAGGCGTGGCCGGTCTTACCTTTGGCCCTGTGGGCCTTTACCGCTTCGTCGCAAATGTCGTTAGCTTCCTTGCGAAGTTCCGGGGTTTTACCGAAGGCTTCTACTACCGGAACCTTTGAGTTTGCTTCCCCTTTGTTCCAACTGCCTACAATCCCGTTTTTGATAATAACGGAAGCCTTGTTACTAAGGTCTTTTAGATAACGGTCTAACTTCTTTTCTGCGGCCGGGTTACCCTGCCAAGTAAAGGTATCGCCCGCTTCTATTGCCTTCCTAACTTCGGTTAGGTGTAAGGCGGCTTCGTAGGTATTACCAAACAAGGCGTAAAGTTGTTTTTCTACGCTTGCTATGTATTTTATAACTTGCTGCCTATCTTTCATAACCTAAGTTCTTCTATTGCTATTCTCAAATACTTTTCAAGTATCGCGTTCAACTCATTGCAAGGGCCGGTAATAACGTCGTAACCCTTGCTTTCTACATACAGAGCGTAATCGGCGGCGGCTACTATTACCCCTACTATGTCGTTAGGGTATTGTGCGGCGGCTTGGGCTGCTATCCGTTGCCCTTCGGCTACGCCCTCGCTTCCTTTGGTTCCGCCGGTAGAACTAAACGTTTCGGCTACCTTCTCGCCGTGGTCGTAGATAACAAAGCCAATCGAAGAACGTAAGTAGTGCGTTTGGTCTTTGTATGTATCTAATCCTTTGGCGTTGTTCGTAACTTCCAAACAAGCCATTTGAATAGCGTCTATTACGGTGTCGGTTATTACCTCTACCTTTTCGTAAACGCCTTCAAATAGCTTATCTATGTTAAACCGTGCCTTTATCATAGCTTTAAACCGTTGGTTCCATTACGTCGGAATAAGCCCCTACGGCTTCTTCGGCTTCTATTTGCTCTAACTCGCTATCGGTATCGTTTACCCAGCCTAATTGTTGTACGGCTGTCTTCCGTGAACAAATAGCCTTTTGCCCGGTAGCAGCTAAATATAAGTCTACCTTTGCCTTTTCGTCTTCAATCATAAACGGTACTATTTCGGGTTCAATAGTAAGGCTTTGGCAAGCGTCGCCGAAATCCTTATCTTTGGCGTTCATCTTTTCTAAGAAGGCTTGGATAATGTTTATACGGCGTTGTAAATAGTCGTCGAAAATTTCCATTTTGTCCTGTACCTTCAAATGTGCATCCAAGAAAAGGAGCTTTAAGGCAACGCCGGAAACCGCGCCTATACCCTTAACCGCATCGAAACTAATATCGGGGGTTTGGGTAATGGTATATATCAACCTAAGAAGGGTTTCTATTTCAAGTTTTACGCTTTCCGGGGCGTTCTGCCATGCTAAATACTGCGCGGTAGCTCCTTCTTCGCCTTCAATAATAGCCCCGCTTTCTCCCTTCTTGGCAAAGCCCAATATAGAACCGGTTGTAAATATCTTCGGGCTTGCGTGGTAGTCGTTGGTATCGGCAAAGTTGGAAAGCAATTTTTCCAAGCGGTCTATAAGCCCTTGTACGTCTTCCCATTCTACGGCGGGTTGGCGGCCGTAGATAACCGGAATTTTGCCTATAATATTGTGCTTGGGGTAGCCTTCTACTAACTGCCATTGGCTATTAGTGGTAATCCAAAGGCGGTGTTCCTTCTCGGTATAGGTTTCAAAGTAGGTGTACTTAACCCCCTTGTTATCCTTCCGGGTGTATTCGCGTGAGAAGGCTATCATGTCGCCGGTTTCGTCGAAGTAGGGGTAAAGTTTATCGCCAAGGTAGGGGCTAAAGATAGCTACTCGTAGTTTGTACGTAGAACCGAAGCCGTAGTTATTGTTTGGCTTTTCTACCGGATACCACAATTCAGCCGCTTCGGTGCTGCTGAATATAGCGCGGGCTACTTTACGGTTAATAGTCCGGCTTTTGGTATCGAACAAAACGCGCTTAACGGCCTTTAGTACGTCTTCTTCTTTGCTGTCTTCTTCCGGCTCGGCGTTAAGTCCTACCGGGTTCCCAAACGTGAAGGCTACGGCCCGCTTTACTATTAGCTTTTGAATAGCCAAGGCTATACGCGCTACCGGCTCCGGGCGTGTATTGGTTTCTGCGTTAAAATTGGGGTCGCTGGTAATGTTCTTAACATTTTCCGGGCTTTCGTTGTCTATATCAACCTTTACGATTTTATCCCGGCGTTTAACCGGGTCGTTTACATCGTGGCCCTTTGGGTTTAGCTGGCTTTCGTAAAGCTCGGCGTTCGGTTCGGTCGCATTGCGTCCGTTCTTCAATTCTGCAATTACGGCACTATGGTCGTCCGTTGCTAAAAGTTTGTCTATATCCATTTCTTTAAATATTTGATTGTTAATTAATTATCCAAATACTCCGCTAAGGTCTTGGCTTTTCCCTTTTCCTCTTTGCTCTACGGTTCCGGTAAGTGCGTCCGGCCCGTCGTCGTGGTCGTTCTTACCTACCTTCATGTAGTGCGTAATAGCTTGGTAGAATTCCGGCCACATTCTATCCCAACCTTTCGGGAAGTAGGTAAGGTTCATTACTTCGCCACTTCGGGTAAATATGCGGATAGCCTTGTTATTACTTTGGAAGAACCACTTAATACGGGTTTTATCATTACCCATTAACCGGCATTGGGTTTCTACGTTACGGGCAAATCCGCGCCCGCCGTTGTTGCTCTCTATCATTGCCAATTCTACGGCGTGTTTGGTTAGCATTTCGGCCGTTTTTGGCTCGGTGTACTCCATAGGTTTAGCCGTATAAATAACGTCTAATACAAAGTTTCCTACCTCGGTTTCCAAGTAGGTAATAGAGCAAAGGAAATCTTCGCCGGTGTCCGCCGTATCGGTATAGTTCTTAACCTTCTTCTTCCGGGTAGCCGGTAGTATTTCGTATTCTCTAAAGGTGTGTTCATACATAAGGCCCTCTAACGGTTTCGGCTTCTGCTGGTAAAGGCTGGCGAATACGTGGGGGTTACGGTTGCGAACATTGTTAAGTTTTTGTAGGTTATGCCGTTCCGGCCACAAGGCTTCCCCTTCTTCGCGCGGGTCGTATTCGGTCGGTGCGCCTTCTTTGATAGCTGGATAGGTTACTACTACCCAGCCGTCGGGGTTTGTTTCCGGGTCGTATTCTCCTTGTTGCTCCAATAGCCGGCCGGCTAAGTCTAATTCATGCCAACGGGTAAAAACTATAAGTTGCTGGCTATCGTTGTGTAGGCGGGTTTCTGCTACGGTGTCGTACCAATCTTCAATAGCGGAACGAACTACCGGCGACCAAGCCGTTTTAGCGTCCTTATAAATGTCGTCCATAATAAGAACGTCTACCGGCTCGCCTGTAAGCGGGCCGCCAACTCCTACGGTCTTAAAGCCGCCCCGGTGTCCTACTATCTCACATTCGTCGGCGTTCCTTAACCAAGAACCGGCAACGGTGGTAATATTGGAAGCGTTAAGGCGGGTTTCCGGGAATACTTCGGCGTACTCCGGGCTGTCTATGATACGTTGTATTTCCCGGTTAAACTTCCGGGCCTTTGGTGCTGAATAGCTTACTACGGCTATTTTGGTATTGGGTCTTTTGCCGGATATGAAAGCCGGAAGGCGGCGGGTAGAACCTTCGCTTTTTCCGTGCTGGGGCGGCATGAATACCATTAGCTTTTTTATCTTCCTATCGGCAAAATCCGTAAGGATAGAATAGTAGCGTTTATGGAAGGGGGCCGGGTCGAAAGTAGGCATAGTAGCGCGCGTAAACGGCAAAAGGTCGGTACGTGCTTCCCGTACTAACCTTTCATGTAAAGCGGCTATATAGTCTAATTTCTCTTGGCGTGTCATTTGCTTAACTTCCTTTCCAAGTCTGCTATTTTCTTATCTAATTCTTCATCGGTTAGCTGCCCGAATAGGTCTTTACCGTCCTTACCGGTAACTTCGTTGTTTTGGCGGTTCTTCCAAGTGTCCGGTTCTCCATTGCAAAGGGTAAATATTATCGCGGCGGTGTCCGGCTGAAAGTGTTTATCTACCGTCTTTTGCTCCTTTATCTTTGGTATCTCTTTCCCGTTTACGTCGAGTTTCCCGGAACCTACCGTAGTAACGTGCTTTTCCTGTACCGTATAGCCTTGTAATTTCTTCAATAGGCTTTTCTTTGCTTCCGCAACAAAGAAGGCCATACGGGCCGCTTCTGCCTTTTTAATGTTATCCGAAAACTCCGTAAATCTGTTAATCCAATCGAAGTACGTAGAAGGGGCAATTTTAACCAAACGGCAAACTTCCGCTACCGTATAGGTGTCGGCTTCTATAAGCGAACAAATCTTTTCCGCTATCTCTTTGTTGTATTTGGTTGGTCGTGCCATGTCTAAAGTTTGATTATTTCTACTTCCGCATCGAATAGCTTAATACGGTCTAATATTACTTGGCAATACTTCGGGCTAATCTCCATTCCGTAGCAATTACGTTCTAATTGGTGGGCGGCTACCAAAGTGGAACCGGAACCTAAAAAGAAGTCTATAACCAAGTCGCCAACGCGGCTACTATTGCGGATAAGCCTACCTACCAATTTTACCGGCTTCATAGTGGGGTGTTCGGCGTTTACTAAGGGCTTATCTTCGTGTATTACCGTAGTGGGGTGTTCGTTGTCGTTCTGCATTTCTTTAATGTAGGCTAATAGCTCTTTCTTTGTCATTGCGTCGAAGTCTATCTTATCTTCCATTACAGAATGTTGGGAACGGTCGCTAACAAAGTAATGCGTACCGCCTTCTTTCCAACCGTAAATTATTGGTTCGTGCTGCCACTGGTAGTCTTGCATACCAATAACTATATTATTCTTTACCCAAATAAGTTGCTGCTTGTAAAGGAAGCCGGCCCCGGTAAATCCCTGTATAAAGTTCACAGCTTCGCGGGCTGCATGAAATACGTAAATACCCGCGCCGGGCTTGCAACTCTCAATTAAGCGCGAATAAACCGTTTCTAAGAAGGCTTTGAATTGTGCCGGGGTCATATTGTCGTTTTCTATATCCGTTTGTATTCGGTTCCCCCGGTCGCTTTTATTCAATAGTTCGTTTTTGGCTGCATAGTCTACGTTATAGGGTGGGTCGGTAACTACAAGGTCGGCAACTTTTCCGCCCATAAGTTTAGTTACATCGGTTAAACTGCGTGAATCTCCACACATAAGCCTGTGGGAAATATTGCCTTTGCGTATCTCGAAAATATCCCCTTCTTTTATATCGGTTTCAATTTCGCCGGAAGGGTTAAAGCCGTCTTCGCTTAATTCGTGTTCCGGTTCTTCTTCCCCGAACTCAATAGGAACGCCCCAACCTTCGTTATCTATGCCGAATTCTTCCTTTGCTTGTTCTAAGGCCGTTTCGTCCCAATCCAAGTTAGCGGCCCCGGTCGCGTTGTCTGCTAACGCAAGTTCCCGCCCTTCCTTCGTGTCTAAATCTATGTCGGTGCGTTTTACTGCTACTATTTCTTCCCCGGTCGTTTCGATAATCAGAACCTTATCTAATCCTATTTGGCCGGCGTTCTCTACGGTCTTGTTTCCTGCTATAATACGGTTGTTTTTATCCAAAAGAATAGAACGGCCCGCCCCAAATTGTCGTAGGCTCTTTTCTATCAAACTTTGCCCGTACTGCGTTCCTTTATTAAAATTTACGTCATCGGGTATAAGCTGTTCTATATTGGTTTCTATAACCTTTTTTGCCATAATGGTAAGTATTTGAATTATACGGCAAAAATAGAAAAAGCGTATTATAGTAATACGCTTTAATCTCTGAAAGGCTTGCTAAAAACTGAAAAGTTACCAACATTACAAGGCTAAGTATCGCTTAACCTCTATTCGGAATTCATCGAAGGAACGGCAAACAATATACTTGCTTCCGTGCGCTTCTACTAAGGCTTGCCACTCTTTTTGGTAGTCGGTTTGCTTACTGCTTTTGCTGGGGGTCTTTACTTCAATACAAAGGGAATGAAACCCGGCGGAAGGGAAAAGTAGTATAAGGTCGGAAACCCCAGCCGTTACTCCTTCGCCTTTCATTATACCGGCTTCCCGTGCGTTTCGGCTTCCGCCGTTGGGAACCGCAAACAAAAGCCGGGCTATACTTGGGTACTGCAGTCGGAACCAAGTAACGCAATTCTGTTGTATTTGGCTTTCAACGTGTCGCATAATTCCCCCCTCTCAATACCCTATACCTCCCAATAGTTCGGGCTGCAACCCAAAACCAACACGTCCGAAGCGAATACCGTATAGTATTCTTTATCCGGTCGCAACCTTCACGGAAGTTGTGCCTAAAATTGCAATAACGAACCCCGGAGCTTGTGTCTTTCAGTAAATAGGCGTAGGCTTCTTTCCTTGTTTTGAAGTAGGTGTTTTCGTACATGATATAACCCGAATTCGTTGTATTAGGCCACCCGTATTCTTCGCAATAGTCGGCAACTACGGCCCAATCCTTAATAGTGAAAACCGGTAAGTTTTTGGTAAATACGTCCGGGGTGTCAATTAGCCCCCGAAGTATTCCGTTCTTTTCGTCTTCTTTTATTGCTGCGTAATAGCGTCCTAAGTCGTCGTTATCCCGTTCGTACCCTTTTACTACTTTTGCGTCTGCAATCCGAATAACTATTATATCGTGAATGTACGCGGAGCCTATGCAAATGCAAGGGCCGCCAAAATCTCGTTTATCGTGAACGGCTACAATGTGTTTAATATCGTAGTATTTCTTAACTGCTTGAAATCCCATAGCTAAAATTGTTTTAATTGTTTCCTAAATTCGTTCCACTCTTTATTTGTAAAGTTGAAAAGGGTCTTTTTCCCTTCCTCGTGAATATCGCCCCTTTCATAGCTTACTAAATGGACTTACTTTTTTATTGGTTTGTAAAAATCGCATTCATCGCAATGTTGCGTACAACCTTCCCGGTATTCCTTCAATCCGTAGGGGTTGTTATTGGTACACTCGTATTCTATGGCTTCTTGCTTTTTTAGCCATTCTTGAAAATACCATAGTTGCCCGCATCCGCCGCCTATGTCGTCTTGGCCTGCTGGGTTGAATACACGAAGGGAATAGCCGGCGGAATTCATGCGGTCGGAAAATGTTGTTATTAGGTCTAACTTTTGTTCTATTGCGTTCTTTACGGTGTTGTCTTTCTCGCAAATTACAGAAAGGGTACATTCCCAAACGTCCGGGTTTAAGTTTTCCGAAAGCCTTAGTACGTCGTCGTAGGTGTTATTTCCTTCATGTACGCAATAATTAAAGAAAGGCTTTCTTCCGGTTGCTTTCGCCCAATTTTCGCCCAAATCTCCTATATCCTGTATGCTGGTTGTTAGTGACGGTATAAGTCTTTTTCTTGCTACGTCGCTACTTTCATGGATTGAAAACTGAATACCTATTTGGGGAATATTCCGACTTAACTCCGTAAAATCGTTAAAGTGCTTATCTATGAAGTGGGCCGGGGCGGTTGTGCTTATAAGTAACTGCGCGTTTGGGTATCTGTCATTTAGAATAATAATAGCCTTCTTGACTTCTTCATAGTTAAGGAAGGGTTCGCCCATACTCATAAACATTATTTGGAACTTCTTTATACTCCAAGGGTCGCAATCTATTGTAGAAAGGGCTACATCTATTTGCTCTACTATTTCGTCGGCTATTAGGTTACGAACAAAGAATTTGCCTGTACCGCAAAAAACACATCCTACTGGGCAACCGCTTTGCGTGGAACAACAAATAACCGTTCTTTCTTGGTATGAATTATAGCGATATAAAACCGCTTCTACGGCAATGCCTTTTAAGCCGTCTTGGGCTTCTTTCTCAAAGACGAATTTAGAAACGTTTGTATCTGAACTTTTAAATATTTGATAGTGCATAATATTACTTACTTTAAAATTTTATTGAATTAAAAAACAAATCCCTAATTTCACTTTTCCAAAAAAACTTAACTTCTCCTTTAGGAAACCACCGACCATTAACCCTTATCCGGTAACAACTTTCCGTTTTCTTACCGAAGGCACAAAAATTTAATAGGGTAAAATCTGACGCTTTGAATATTTCAACCTTTTGTTTTCTACCCTTCTTTTGCCCTGCTTTTTGAGCAAACAAAATGAATATAGGCTTTCTTTTTTCGCTCATAATCAAATGTTTATGCGTTTTTATTTTTCGGCAGCTGTGGGGCGTGGCTCCATATTAGTACCTTTCTTTTGTAAAGTGAATAATAGCGAATTCCAACGTATCGGCCTTTTCCTTATCGAATACCGGGGAAAACCAAGCCTTATATTCTTCCGGGGTTAGCCCGTCGTTTACGGCTAATAGTTCTACCGGCGTGTTATAGCCGTCTACTACTGCGGTATATTCGTAGTTGGTAATTACGGCTACGGGTTCCGGGGTTCCTACTGCGTGATGCTCGGTTACTTCTTTTTCCCGGTGTAGTATTAGTTTTTGAACTCCTACCAATTCCGCCGGAATGTCCGTTATAATTTCTTGCGGGCTTCTATATGGGTTTGCGCTCCATTGTCGAACGCTTAGAACGCCGCCAACCTCTTTTAACCGGTCTACCTTTTCCTTCCAATACTCGTAATTACTTCTACAAGTATGTCGCTTGGAACCGGAAAGAACTTTTTCCCTAAAAAGGGTTTCTTCTCCCTTTCGCGGGTGCTGGGGGAAGAACTTCTTACTTAGTGTTACTACTGCTTTCATTGTTTACAAATTCTTTAAACGCCAACGTTAGTACATCCCATTGTTTGCGTATTAAATAAAACTTCATGTTCATTTTACCGTTAGTTATGTCCGGTATTGTGAGAATTGGGTAAGGAAGTCCCGGAACGTACTTTAAATAATATTCCGGGTCTTCAACCGTTTCAAAATATCGCTTCAAACTATCTTTTAGCCGGGTCAATGTGTCACCGCCTAAAGTGGCCGATATTTTTGTTTGGTTTCTCAATGCGTACCGCATACAATTATGTATTTTCCCCGAAAAGCGAACTTTGCGGGTTTGGTTTATTGATAACTTGGTTTACCCTTACTATTTCGTCGTCTATCTCCTTTTCAAGTTTTTTGCTTAACTGCAAAGCCATAGAAGACCGAGTTTTGAAATAGCTCTTTTGGGCTTCTCGCATCCTTACTACCTTTTCAAAAAATTATTTAGGTGTCATTTGATTGTTGTTTTTCTAAACTGCGTACTATATCGGCCGCCGCTATTTTTATTTTAGTTGGGAAATTGCCCCCCGACGTAGATATTCTTACGGTGTGGGGTTTTCTTAACCCTTCTTCTATTTCAATAATTTGTAGGTAAATATCCCCGTTGCCGCCGAAATATCCCGTTAAATAGGTTTCTTGCAAATCGCAATCATCCGTTTGTATCTCGTTCATATCTCAAGCAATTAAAAGGGTAAATCATCGCTACCCGCACTTGGTGGGAAGGGGTTGTTATCTTGCTGATAAGTGGGGGCGGCCTGTGTTTGGTGCTGGGGTTCCGGTTGCTGTCCTTCGGCCTTGGCCCCGCCTAAAAGTTGCAATTCTCTAACCTTGCAATTTATCCCAACTTGCGAGCTTCCGCCGGCTTCGTAAATCTTTGTAGAAAGTTCGCCCCGAATAAATACGCGGGTTCCTTTCTTCAAGTAGTTTAATACCGCGCTTTCGCCGTATTTAAGGCAACTTACCCAAGTGGTACGTTCTTGTTTTTGGCCCTGTGCGTTGGTATAGCTTTCAGTATGTGCTACGCTGAAAGCTATAAACTTTTGGCCGCTAAATTCTCTTATTGTCGCATCCGCGCCAAGGTTTCCAATTACTTCTACTACTAACATAATTCTTTAATTTTTAAATGTTTATAAAATCGTTATATGTAAATAATCGCGGGTTTTCATCGGGAAGTTGAACCCCAATAGTTCGCAAGGCTTCCCGGTATGTATATCCGCTATTTTGATAATTCATAAATGCGTTATAGGCTTTGGGATATAAATCGTATAATCTTTCAAAGCGGGAAGACTTTTCTATGTGCGCCCCAAATCCGCAAAACATACAGCCTGTTTGTTCTACTCCCGGAATATCATAAATTAGGCTGTATGGAATTTTGAATAGGTGTATATAGGCCCATATATCGGCATCCGTCCAAATACTAATAGGATAACTTGCTAAATGATTTTCTTTGAATGAATTACACCCACCGCGTTTTATATATTGGTGTTTTCTAAGGTCGCTTTCAGAAGCCATAACCCCCAATATTGGTATTTCTCCGGTTTCTTTTTCGTATTTTCTAAAGGGGCGTTTCTTTAAACATTCGCAGCATTTTTCGCTAACATCAAAAGGGGATTTTGTTAGAAACTGCCAACGGTCGGAAATTTTACCCATAAACGTCCCTTTTACTTTTTTCCCATAAAGGCGTTTATTTATCAAAGTTTGACTATTTGAACTTCGTACTTCCCTAATATAAGAGGCTTGCTCTTTAGATATAAGTGGGAACCCGTACTTACTTAATACTTCCCGAACGGTTACGCCCGGCGTTATTATCTGTACATTATCCGTGCTTCTAACGAAGCGTACTATTTCCGGGTACTCATTCCCGGTATTACAAAAAACGGCCTTTATATTAGGGTCTACAAACCGCCGTACAAGGTCAAGTAGTACGGTAGAATCCTTCCCGCCGGAAAAAGAAACATAAGGCGTTTTTCCTGTCTTAGAAAGGAAGGCTTCTACGGCTCCTACTGCGTGGCCTATCTTTTGGTTTAGCGTCCAATTTTGGCGCGTTTGTAGTTCTTTTATAGTCATTTTTCGTATTATAATAAGACGGTTAAGGGCAAAATTATTTCTTTGATAGGTCGCTTTCTACCAACTCTACGAGGTGGCGGAATTCCGGGTTATACCGGTTGTCGTCATCAAACTTTCGTAGGTAGTAAACTATTGTACTATGGTTGTGTTTCATTTCGCGCGCTATCCTTAAAATAGTGGCCCCTTCCTTCCGGCAATAGTGGGCGAAAATCATACGGGCGTAAACGTGCCGGCGGGTTCTTCTTTCTCCTACAATATCGAAGAAGGAAATACCCAAGGCGTTACTAATGCTTTGTTTTATTTCTGCAAAGGCCGGGGTTTCTTGGTATATAATAACCTTTCCGGTAAGCTCTGCTATATTCTTTTCAAGTGTGGCCCCCTTTGAGTTTCCCCAATCGGGAAGTAAGTATATAGCGTGGCAACCTATTAGTAGAACTATATCCATAGCTACATGAAGTTCCCAAGGTGCGTTAAATGGTATTCCGTTCTTGGTCGGGTTTATAACCTCGTAACCTTTGTTTGTTAAATCGGCTTCCGCCTTCTCAAACTTGGCCCTTACTTCCTCAATGGGTAGGCCGCTTATTTGTCCGCTTATATATACTTTCATATTTCTAACGTCTATAAGTATTATTTTCAAATGGTATTTTGTCGAACATTTCCGTAAATCTATCGGCCAAACGTGGGCCGTATCGTTTATAAAAATCTTCGTCGTCTAAATTGGTAGTTACTAACGTCCAAAGTTGCCTATCATAGCGGTAGTACATAATTTCGGTAAACGGGCTTATTTCATTACCCCAAACCTTAACTACTGCGGGTTCTACTCCTACGTCGTCAATAACCAATAATTCCGCTTGTTTTAAACCGGCGAATTTATCCGGGTTGTCTTTAGCAAGTGTAGCAAGTTCCAACGCTGAAACGGTTCTAACTCCTTTTCTTTCGTGTAAGTACGGGCTTTCGTATAGCATACTAATAAGCCTACTTATTGCGGCGGATAAGGTTGTTTTTCCGTTTCCAACCGTCCCGAACAACATAAGCCCGGTTTTGTACCGTCCTAAAAGCCATTTAGCGGCCTTTTCTATATGTTCGTTCGTGGCTGGGTCGTCTTTGAATGATAACCCCCGGTTATATACTTCATATTGGTAACATTCCTTTAGCATTGCCGGTACGTCTTCCGTGTATCGGTCTATTTTAAAGCGTTCCTTTATAGGTCTTTTTTGTAGTATCTCCCGGAACCGCGCCAAGTCCACACGTTGTGGCCCCGGTTGCTGTTTGTCCTTTTCGTCCATTGCTATTATTATTTATTCCGTTTCTTTCCCAAGTGCGAACGGCGGCCTTCCAATCCTTCATAGGGTTTTTTCCAACCTTCCAACCGTTCGCGGTATAATGGTCTATCCAGCTTTGCGGGTCTATCCCGTTGTTGCGTTCTTCGCAATAGGCCCGTACTTCTTCAACCGTCGGTTTTTTGAAGTTTTTACCCTTTTTGGGTTCTTCTTCGGGTTCGGTATTGGGTTCCCCTTCGGGTTTCCTTTCGGGTACTTCTCCGGGTTCCTCGGTAGCTCCTTCGTAGGGGCTTTCTTGGCCCTTCGTAGCCCCTTCTTTCAATATGCTAAATAGCTGGTACTTTTCAAGTTTGAATATTACCGCCCTGTGTGCCGGGTTCTTTTCGTTAAGTTCCCCGCCGTATTGGAATTCTATAAAGTCGGGAAGGAAGGCTTTACTTTCTTCATCGAAAAAATGAATTCTACCGGCGAAGGCTTTTTTAAGTTCCGGTAAGCTATACTTTTGGTTGCAAAACAATTCGGCGGCTTCTATATCTACGTTCCAAATCCCGGCGTTATCACATTCGCAAAAAAGGTAAACCCAAAGTAGCTTATAAGGCCCTTTTAGGCCCCTAACAAACCTTTTCTTAAATAGGTCTGTATCTATAAATCGTTTAGCCATAGCCTTTGGTATTAAGGCAACCCCGGCGCGCGTGATGCAACCGGGGCCGCCGGGTTATTATTGTTCAATAATCGCAATTTCGGGGCTTAACGAACGAATTTTAGCTACTTCTTCGTCTATAACTTTATCCCGCATTTCCTCTATAATTTGGTTTGCGGCAGGGCTGAATAGCTGTAAATAAACGTCGCTTCCGTCTACCGTTGCATATACTTCTACCTGTACGGTAGTGGCGGGTACTCCTTTGAAAATAGGAAGTTCAAGGGTAAAGGCTTCGGGAAGGTTGCTATTAACAACTTGGCCGTAACTCATTTTCATACTACCGTTTTCTTTGGTCTGTCTATCCATTGAAGAATTAACGGTAGCCGAAAAGTTTTTAAGGTCGCTTACCAACTTCATATTTTCGTCGCGGTTCGGGAAAAAGGCGCGGTTCATTTTGAAGTATTGGCCCAACTCGGAAGGTTCCCAAGTTTTCCGTTTGTTGTTAATTCCAAATTCTTCAAATTTTGGGTGTAAACTCAAAGAACCTACTACTTTGCCGCTTAGATAGTCGTCATTTTCGGCCGTAACGAACGTAATAGTAAGGTTTTCCCGGTTTACTATCACGTGGCAACGCTTCGGGTTAATTTGGTCTTCTTCCGAAAGCCTTTTAGTTAGGAATTCTACCGGCGCGCCAATAACACCACTAAGATTGATTTTTACCGGGGCCTTTGGTGCAAGTTCCTGTACTGCTTGGCCTTCTCTTAATATTAATTCGGCCTTGGTTACTCCGTCGCCTAAATTAACTTGTAACTTTTCGTTTTGCATAATCTTTTAATTTTTAGAATGTTATTAAATTGTTTTTATAGGCCGCCTATCGCAAGGCGGCCAAAGTGTTAGTTATCTGTTCCCGTTTTTCTTCCAATTTGGAATATTGAACCTTGTAATTCATCCGGGTAAGCTGGGCGGCTCTCTATTAGGTCGCCGTTCTCGTTGTAATATCCAACTTCGCGAGTGTCGGGGTCTACAAATTTGTAGCAGTTTTCCTCTACAAATACGGCTTTCTTCTTCAATCCTTCAAGTGTCGCCTTACGCTGTTTTGTTAGCGGTTCTAACCGGGCTTTAAAGTCTGCCGCCGCTTCCTTTTTTTCTTCCTCAATGTCATTTATTACTATATCCGTTTCGGAAAGTTCTTCTTTCATCCGAGACAAATCTTCCGGGGTGTACGGCTTCATGTACCCTTTTTCTTCTACTTTGTCGCAATTATCCATTAAGAAGGCTATACGCTTCTTTCCGGCTTCAATGTCTTTTGCTAATTCTCTTTGCATGGTCGTAATTATTTGATTAAAAAGAAATCGTTATAAAGGTCTTCAAATTGGCGGCCCGCGTACGTGGCGAGTTCACGGGTTTTAAAGCAAAGCCGGGAGCCGACAGTCGTACACGTATACGAAGGCGCGTAATACGTAGACGCGCAACCGAAGCCCGCAGCAGAAGGGTTATATACAAACCAATTCCAATACTTGTAATCACTGCTATCGCTCCAATCCGGCCGCCAACCTTCGTTAAGTGCTTCTATTACGGTCTTCAACTTTCGGTAGGCTATTTCGTCTTTGGTAAAGCCTAACTTCGTAAATACTTCTTCGTTAATGGGTTCAACCCCCAAAACGGCGCAAGCATCCGCGTAAGTTTTTACCCGCTTGGTAATGTCTTTAGGCGTAACCGTTTTAACGGCTTGCATAACGGTTGTTTCTACTCCTAACTTCTCGGCCAATCTTTCGGCTTCGGTAGTGGCTTTGCTTTCGTCTTCATGTTTGAATGTCGGCGCGCCTTGGCCCTCGGCATAAACCATAAAAAATACTTCTTTCATTTTTATAAAATTTAATTGTTAAAATAATGTTCCTTGTTTTCCTTCCCTTGCTTGCTCGTAAAGAATCCGCCTTTGTCGCGCTATACTTAGCCTTACTTCTCTAATTGCATCTTCCCGGCCCTTTAGGCTTTCTTCGTACTCCAATAATTCGGCTTCGGTCGTTGCTATAAAGTAGCCTTCGGAAGTCGCAATTAGTCCCGGTACAAGGTCGTTAGTTCTGATATGGTTTATTATCTTCCTAACGCGGGCTTCGTTCAGCTTGCAAGTGCCCTTTAAGGCGGTTACGATATGCTTATTTGTTACCGCGCTTTCGTGTCCTAACTTCGTTTGCAATCCTTTTACAAGAAGCGGAAGAAGTACCCCTACTTCGTATTCCGTAAGGGGTTGCGTTTCCCGGTCAAATCCTTTAATCATAACTAAAAGGGTGTTTTGTTCAACAAAATTTCTAATCCCGGTTCGGCTATATGTACCCTTTTCCCGGTAGCAGCTTTAACGCCTTCTTTGAACTCGTTAGCGTTGCTATTTCCGTCCGAAAGGTGTAGTAGTACGATATTGTTTACCGCCTTAATGTCGTTTGCTAATAAGGCTTCTATACAATGGTCGTAGCTTAAATGGGACTGAATAGTACGGTTTCGCAAACCGGAAGGAATAAGCCCGGCGGCTATGTTCCGTTCCAAAATGTCTAACCGGTAATTACATTCTATCAATACGTTGTTAAGCCTATCGAACTTACAAGGCAAGTAGTACGTATCGGTAGCAAATAGAATATTACCCGTTTCTTCGTGGTTAATGTAGAACCCCAGCGGCTCGGCTGAATCGTGTTTAGTTTCAAAAGGTATTATTTGAAAACCGCCCAATCTTAAAAGGTTCCCGGCTTCGCAAACAAGCGGTAGCCGGTCGCCTTTTATAGCTGTGTTCTTTATTGTACCGGCCGAAGCATATACGGGAATACAAGCCCCTAAAACTTCGCTAATGTGTCCGGCATGGTCTTTATGTTCGTGGGTAATTAGGCAACCTACAACCTTCGTTATATTGTAGTCTAACGCGCGCTTTGCTTCTGAAAACTTTAGACCAGCTTCCAAAATAAGGGCTTCGCGTTCGTTCTCTAAAACGTAACAATTTCCCCGGCTACTGCTACCTAATACTTTCAGAATCATAATTAAAAACCGGGCTTTTTAGCGTTGTTATTGGGTTGGTTTCCGCCGGGAAACAAACTACCGCCTTGTTGCTGTGTGGCTGCATTTGTTCCGCCGGTTCCCGGCTGTTGTTGCGGGTTGTCAAAAGAAACCGTTCCCTTATTTCCTTGGGTCTTAATTTCTTTATCTACTTTGTCGGTAACGTCTTCAAATTGCGCATCTACTACGCTACTATTTTCGTCCGCTTCCCCAAAGTCGCAACCGGTAATATATTCGTAAAGTGCCTTTTTGGCCCGGCGTTCTGCTTTCCCGCGTAGTTGGTCGGGGCTGCTGTAATCATCCTTCTTTACGGTAGCAATAACGCCGAAACTATTTTTTTCGCCGTTGTGTTCGTAGTTGATTTTACAGGGTATTTCTGCAAAGCCGGGCGTTTGCCCTTTGTCGAATGAAACATCTATAAAATACTTAACCCCAAGTTTCCGAAGAAGGGCGGTATAGCCTTCCTTTGTTGGGTACATACGTTCAGCTATAATATTGAATTGGTTGCCGGTGGGAAGAAGCCCAATACTTACGCCGTCTATAATAGCATCACGTACTATTGCAATGTCGTAAACAGGAAGGGCCGGGCGGCCGTTGCTTCTTGGTCTTCCGTTACGGTCGGTTAGGAACCCTACCTTTGTGTTCATTAAAGGCATAAACACCTTAGTCATAACTTCGTCGGTCAAGGCTTCGCGTAATAAAGCTATTACGTTTACGGCGGTAAAAGCCGCCCCGAAGTTGTTTACAATCTGCAAGGCCGAAGCATCCTTACAGGCAAGCTCAAACTTTTGTCTTGCGGTGTCAATAACTGATAAACTTTTTTCGTCTGCCATAGCTGTAAATGTTAGGAGTTGATAATCTTTGAAAGTCGTTTTACCGTTGCCAACTTCATAGCTTCATTTAGAAGCGGAGCCGTTTGCGGTTGGCTAATGAATTCCGCCAAGGCTTCTATTATTTGGCGGCCGCTTCCGCCTACGGCTATGATAGCGTTTGTAGTTTGGCTTTCTTCGTCTTCGCTGGCTAAATCGGCCCCAATAAGAATAAAGCCTTTTCCTTTTTGGTCTTCCAATACCTTGTTAAAATCCTGTGCGGTCGCTTCTAACTTTTGAACGAATTCGCTTTTTTGTTCTTTTTTATCCATGTCTTTTTTTTAATTAAATGGTTAATATTTAGTTATCTGTAATTCTTTGTCGGTCGTAACTACCAATTTTACAAGTTGGGAACCAACCGGGAATAGCTGGTTTACGCTTTCGGCGTTATCTACGAAAATAGGCGCGCTAATCTCATGGAATAGGCAAAGGGTGTTTATAATATCCAATCCCGCGTTTATCTTTCCGGCGTTGTTTAGGTCTGTGAATTTTACGCCGTTTACCATTGCTACACAATCCGGCTTCTCCCCGCCGTTTAGCTGCGGTTCAAACATTCGGAAGCGTACTAATTGGAACTTTTGGTTTACGCGGCGTTCTACTTCATCCATGCGGGCTTTATTCAGTTCGTCTATGGTGAATTCTTGCTTTTCTAAATCGGCCTTTTGCTGGGCTAATTCTTTTTCCCGGTATGATAGTTCGGCTATTTTCTTCGAGTTGTTATCTATAACCGAACGTAAGGAAAGTTTGCGTTTAACTTCGTCCAAGTCTTTGATAATGCCCGTTTTCTTTGCTGTAAGCTCCGAATTATCGGCGGCCGGTAATTCCTTTATTGTTTCGGTAATTTGGCTAATTTGGTCTTCTAATTCCTTCCATTCCGGCAAGTCTTCGCCTTTTATATCGGAAACGGCAGAAGCATCTATTACCGGATTGGCTTCTATTTCTTTGGCTAATACTCCTAAAGCGTTGTTGTACTCGCCTTTCTTAACTTCTATTTCAGCCGTTCTATCTTCCAACTCTTTAGCAAGTTCTAATGCTCTTTTTTCCAAGCCTTCTATTTGACCGTTTAACTCGGAACCTTCTTTAGAAATGCGTTCTAAATCCTTTTCTTTGGCATCTTCAAAGGCTCGCTTAGCTTTAGTTATCGCTTCGCTATTTAGCTTTAGTACGCTTGCATCGGAACAAAGCGTTTTGTAGATAGGACAAGTAAGCCCTTCGGAACTTACGGTATAGGTGTCTTCGTTTCTCTTATACCATTCATCCCGCTTCGCATCTACCTTTACTTTAAGGTTTTCAATCGCTGTGTTATTGCTTGCAATGCTTCGGCGGATATTGTTTAATTCGCCTTCGGAAGTAGTTGTATAGCTATTAAGTTCTCGTTTGGTACTATCGTAGTTATTCCGGGCTGTGTTACCCTTGGCGTTTTTCTCAAAAACGGCTTTTTGGGCGGCTTGCTTGGCTGCAAATAAAATATCTTGCTGCTTGGTGCGTCGGTCGTTAATGTCCTTACGTTTCCCTTGTACGCTTTCGTAATGTTGGCGGTTAGCCTTTACAATATCTGAGATAGTGGTATCTACTTCCTCTAATTCGGAAGTTAAGCGGGTCTTCTCATTCTCCAAGGCTTCATAATCCGGGGCTTCGGGGGTAACGCTGGATATTGCGTTAATTTCTACGGGTATTTTGTCTAACCCTTCTTGTATCTTTTTCTTCCGGTAGGCTATTTCCTGTTTGAACGCTACTACATCTTTCCCGGAAAGCTGTGTAAGAATTGCGGTAAAGTCGGCCCGGCTGGCTGCTACTTCTTCGTAGGTAACACCGCCGGCAATACGTAGTAGTATATCGCGCTGGGTACTCCAATCCAAACCAGCAAAGTAGAAGGGGTTAGTTATTAGCTTAAAAAGTTGTTCTTCTACAATAGAATCTACTTTTTCCTTATAGGCCCCGGCCTTAATTTCCACGCCATTACAGAAGTATTCGGTATGGTTTCCTTTAAGTGTAACTTCCGCGCTTCCGCGTGGTTTAACCCAATCTTCCACAAGGGCGCGGCGTAACTCTATGCGTTCCCCGTTTACGTCCAATACGACCGTAACTTCATGCTCCAATTTCTCGTAGGGTTTACCGTCCGGGCCGACCGTTTTAATACTAAATTTCGTATCGCTATTGCCTTGTGCGTCCTTTCCGAAAAGAACCCAAGTAAAAGCGTCGTTAATCGTACTTTTCCCGGTAGCATTTGCACCGTAAATATCGGTAACTTGCCCGAATTCTACGGTTAAGTCCTTAATACCCTTAAAGTTTCTAAGGGTCATACTTAATAATTTTACATCTTTGTTCATAAGGCTATTTCTTTTTTGTATATCGTTGCACTTTCTTTCCGGCAAGCTCTAAGGCCTTTTCGGCATCTACAATAATCAAACTTCCTACTTGGGTTATAGCTCCGTCTATCTTTCCGCTTTGCTTTATCCTGTTAGCGGTAGTTTTGGAACATCCGAATAAATCCGCTATACCGGCAAGGCCATAAACGAAGCGTTTATTATCCTTTGTAGTGTCTAATACTACTTGGGGCTTATCTGCCTTTTGTATAAGGTCTAAAAGCTCCCCGGCTGTTAGGTCTATAACCCTTTTGTTTAAGTCTGTCATGCACTGAATTCTTTTAGTTTATCCGCATCGGCGGCAACTCGTAAAAGGAATTTTTCGTAGTCTGAAATAGGCATATCTTGTAACCGGTCTATTACTTCCCCGTCGCGTAGAGTCTTTACTTCGCCGGTCTTAATGTTGGTTACTACCTTTATCCTATCGCTAAATGTGTGTATCATCAAATCTTTAGCGGTATCAAATTCCGTTTCCCAATAATATTTACTACTCATTTTTCGCGGTTTTAGTGGGTTGTTGTTTCGTTAATAACTTGCCGCTATGCCAAACCCCAAGAAGGAAGAAGGCCGAATAAAGCGGGTTTTCAATAGTGGTACTTCCGATTAAGAGTATTACCGAAAGCAGAACATAAGCTACTATTAGCTTTTCTTTAAGCGGGGCTTTCCAAACAATCGCTTTCATGCTTCTAAGAAATAATTCGTTAAATCTAAATCGCTTTCGTTTCTTCTTCCCCGGCGGCCAGCTTTGGCAACTTTGGCAACGGGCTTGCTTCTGAATGTTCGCAAAATATCGTTATCGCCTATAAACTCATAAGGAAGAATAACCATAAGAAGGAAGCCGGCAATAATTCCGCGCTTCAAAGGGTTCAGTTCAAGGGAAACGCCGCAATGTGTGCAAAACCACCATACACAAAGCTCCGTAGCTTTTTGTATGCCTACTTTTTCGTAGATGTTCCGGGCGGTGTTTTCTACCGTTCTTGTGGAAATAAAAAGCCGGTCGGCAACCTCTTTTTTTGCGGCCCCCCACGCCAATAATTCGGCTACTTCCGTTTCGCGGGGTGTTAGTCTTGCATCGGCTCTCATAGTTATTTCCCCCAAATGTTTTGAGTTACGCCGTACTTCTTAAATACGGTTTCTACTGCGGCGGCTTGGCTGGCTTTGGGTTCTTGTCGTCCGGTTTTGTATTGCAAGAAGCTAACACGGTTGTTTATACCCAAAGCGGCCCATAAATCGACGGTAGCCGCTTCTACGTCTTTAATTTGTAACTGAATGAAACCGGCGTTAAAGCCGTCTTTGTAGTTCGGTTCGCTCATACTATTGTTTTTTATCTGTTAAATAGGCTATTTTTTCTAACTCGTTTTTTACCTGCTCTGCTCGCTCCTTGTTTTCTTCTACCCACTTTTCAAATGGATTTTCTTTTGCCCATTCGCGGCGAAAAGAAGGAACATAATAGGCGAGGTTGTCCTTATATGCCTTTTGGGGGTTATTCAAAATAAGCAAAGCCCAGTTTAGTCTTTTTCCGTGGTCGCCTTTCCCTATTAAATCAATCCGTCCAAAATAGAATTCTCCGTTTACTGTACTTGCTACATAATTTCGCGCTGATAAACGGGTAGAAATAACTTCGTTCGTTTTAGTGTCAATTACTTTGTATTGAAACTTTGCGCCTTTTGGAGTCTTAGTAAGAATGTAATTATCCATATCTCAAATATTTAATATTTCTATTTTATATAAAGTGTAACCCTTAAACCTCTGCGTAAACAGCACTTAGTTTTATCCTTACCGCTATTTAGTGCGCGTTCTACAAACTTGTTAGCGAGGTCTACGCCTACTAATGCTATCAAGCCGGAAACACCTACCAGCTTGTTTATAGGCTGGTTATCGTTATCCCTACCGCTAACTTTCAATCGAAAGTTTCTATTTATGTATGTAGTCGAATAAAGCATAACAATACATTTTTAATGTTCTAACCTCTTAATTTGGCGTAAATTTGCTATTTGCGTATAGCCTATAAAAAGCGTATATTTGCAAATGATTTATTTACATGGTGCAAATATATAGCAATGCAGTGTAATATGCAAGCGTTTGCAGTGTGTTTTTTGCAAAATATTTTTTGTTGAACTTAAAAATATGGGCTATATGGCTGTAAAAGAAAGACTTAGGGAGTATATAAAAACTTTAAGAATTAGCGAACGGGAATTTTGTAGGCGTATCGGGGTTTCTACTTCTTACGTTAATTCTATACGAACGTCTATACAACCCGATAAAATGAGAAGTATAGGGGAGCAATTCCCGGAACTAAACCCAATGTGGCTACTAACTGGCGAGGGGGAAATGCTGCAAAGGGCCAACACTAACCAAGTTTCCGGGTATAACAATACGGCCGTAGCCGGTAACGGAAACAAGGTTACTAATAACGATATGGCGGGAATGATAGAACTACAAAAAGGCTATCAAGCCATGTTAAAAGAAAAAGATACCCAAATAAATAGGCTAATTTCCGTAATAGAAAAGTTAAGCGAAAAGTAAGGCAATGCAGTGCGTTTTGTGTGTTGTGCGTGTATGGCATTTGGGCCGCGTACTGCAAAACGTCCACAAACGCCCCAAATTTTACGCTATTCCGCAAAGCGGTAGTATGTGCCACTTATGGGTAGAAAGTGCCACAAATCGAAAATTTGATAAAAATAACTTGTATGTTTTGCGTCATGGAAACAATAGAAATAAAAGTATCTGAATATTATAATCAACCTAAGTATTTCGCTTATATGCCGGAATCTGTTTTTAATGCTTTAGAAGAAGCCTTTGTAGCCGGGAAAGAAGCGGCCATAGTTCCGAAGGTCGCCTTTGAAGCTATGCTTTCAGAATTCAATAATAACTAAGCCATGAAAACGACAAAGGTAGTAACCCCAATAACCGAAGGAATAAACCGCCGTTTCTTCATCGCAATAGAAGCCCTTGTTAGTCTTGGTCGGTTATCTGCTTTAGAATCTTTTTGCAAAGAATCCGGGCTTAGTCCTTCCCGCTATCGGGAAACCCGGCTAACTTATGGGGTAACGCCTAATCTAAGTTCTAAGCCTTCACGTTATAAAGCAATAGAATTTGAAGCCCTATATAGTCTTGTTAATAATTACGGTATTGCGGCCGAATGGCTGTTAGTGGGTCGTGGCAAAATGTTTAAGCAATGAAGCGAAATATAAAATTCGATTTATTCCCGAAGAAAGTAAACGGCGTATTGGTTGAATGTAGACCTATACGTATGCGGGTAAGTTATGCCGGTAATAGAGTAGATATAAGGGTAGGGTATAGTATAGAACCGGCTAAGTGGAACGTACAAGAAGGCCGGGTAATAGCTGGGGCGAAGAATAAGTATAAGCAAACCGCCGGGGAAATAAATAAAGCTATCTTATCTTGTGAAGAACGAATAGAAGGAATATTTACCCGTTTTGAACTATTGGAAAAGCGTACCCCGAACCCGGAAGAACTAAAGCAAGCCTTCGACGAAGAAACCGGGCGTAAGGAAGTGGAACCCGAAGAAGTGGAACCGGGAATAACTTTTTATAGTGCCTATGCTGAATTTATGGAAACTATGGGCCGGCAAAATAATTGGACGAAGGCAACCTATACTAAATTCAATTCATTGCTAAGGCATATACAAAAATATGATAGCGAACTTACCTTTAGTAGTTTGGAAGAAAGTACGCTACAAGGGTTTATAGAAAGTATGCAAAAATCCGGTTTGCGTAATACTACAATGTCTAAAAATATGTCCTTCCTTCGGTGGTTTCTCCGGTGGGCTTATCATAAAGGGTATAACCCTACAATGATACACGAAACCTTTAAGCCAAAATTCAAAGGGGCCGACGGGAACGCAAAAGAAGTAATTCATTTGTCTTGGGAAGAACTTATAAAGCTGTATAATTTTAACTTCTCCAATAAGAAGCCTTCGCTTGCTCCTGTGCGTGATGTCTTTTGTTTTTGCTGCTTTACCGGCTTGCGCTACTCTGATGTCGCCAAGTTAAAGCGTTCTGATGTTCGGCCAAACTATATAAACGTTGTTACGCAAAAAACGGTAGACGGCCTTATTATAGAACTAAACGAATATAGCCGGGCTATATTGGATAAGTACGCGAACATTCCGTTACCGAAGAACTTAGCCCTTCCGGTTATTAGTAACGTAAAAATGAACGAACACCTTAAAACAATGGGGGAAGTTGTGGAACTGAACGAACCACAAAGAATCGTTTATTTCAAAGGAAGCCAACGTTACGAAGAAGTTTACCCTAAATACGCCCTTCTTACTACTCATTGCGGCCGGCGTACATTTATTGTAAATGCGCTTCGTTTGGGGGTTCCGTCCGAGGTTATAATGAAATGGACGGGCCACTCTGACTACAAGGCCATGAAGCCGTATATAAAAATAGTCGATAAATTGAAGGTTAGCGAAATGGATAAATTTAATAAGTTCGGGAAGGAAGAAACGGAAGGGGAAAAATAGCAAAACCCAAAAAAGAACCCGAAACCCGGTTATCCATTTGGTTACGTTTGAAACCGCGCATAACCAAAGTTAGAAGCTAAAGCGGGGAAAGTTAGAATATTGGTTTTAATTGGTTACGAATGAAAATATAGCTTTTAGAGCCTGTCTCTCCGCTGAAAAGCAGCTTTTGGGCTGCTTTTTTGTTTTTATGGAGGGCGACGCCTCCGATGTTGTGAAACGAAAACGGGAGTGTTTTCTTAGTGTTTATTGAGTTTTTTGAAAGGAGAGATGCTCGAGTGGTTGAAGAGGCACGCCTGGAAAGCGTGTATACGCCAAAAGTGTATCGCGGGTTCGAATCCCGCTCTCTCCGCTGAATCTGAAATTTAGTCAAAACTTCTCGTTCTTTAGCCAAAAGTTCTTTTCATAGGTCAAAGTGTCTGGTATTTCTAGTACTCTTCTCTTGTATATCATTCTCTTTTCTGTATATTTGCGCCCGATATTTTTTTGAGATATCACATTTTTGTAATTCTGAAAATAGACTTGATGGATAAAATAAATGCGGTAATTACTGGGGTCGGGGGATATGTGCCCGATTATGTGCTGACTAATGATGAAATTTCTAAAATGGTGGATACCACCGACGAATGGATCATGGGGCGTATCGGCATAAAAGAACGACATATCTTGAATGAAGAGGGGCTTGGAACTTCGTATATGGCCCGTAAGGCCGCCAAGCAGTTGATGCAACGCACAAAGAGTCGTCCCGATGATATCGATCTGGTCATTGTCGCCACTACTACTTCGGATTATCGTTTTCCTTCAACGGCATCTATCTTGTGCGAAAGGCTGGGGCTGAAGAATGCTTTCGCTTTCGATATGCAGGCGGTTTGCAGCGGTTTCCTGTATGCGATGGAAACGGGAGCGAATTTTATCCGTTCGGGGAAATATAAAAAGATTATTATTGTAGGTGCTGATAAGATGTCATCCGTAATCGATTATACGGACCGTGCCACTTGCCCTATCTTTGGCGACGGTGCGGCCGCTTTTATGCTGGAACCGACTACGGAAGAGGTCGGCATCATGGATTCGGTGTTGAGAACGGATGGTAAAGGGCTGCCTTTTCTGCATATAAAAGCGGGAGGTTCCGTATGTCCTCCTTCCTATTATTCATTGGATCATCATCTGCATTATATTTATCAGGAAGGCCGCACGGTGTTCAAGTATGCCGTAGCGAATATGTCGGATTCCTGTGAAGCTATTATCGCCAGAAACCATCTGACTAAGGAAGAGGTTGACTGGGTGATTCCTCATCAGGCTAACCAGCGTATCATTACCGCTGT